>Ga0105046_10013809_pt1 | contig 12490 bp, 12 predicted proteins | sample MAT03_FD_78385 | JGI IMG/M metagenome (GOLD analysis project Ga0105046, IMG submission 78385) | Freshwater microbial communities from Lake Fryxell liftoff mats and glacier meltwater in Antarctica - MAT-03 (megahit assembly) | ecosystem: Environmental > Aquatic > Freshwater > Ice > Liftoff...
CAACAGTGTCGTTCACATATAAACCGTCTCATAACATTGTCGAGGTGAACTTTACCCCGGAAACGGGTGTGGCTGTGGGAACGAGCCGTAGGTCACTTAAATCGTTCCCTCCCTTCGGGGAAAGCACTCGGACGGCTACAGCGATGAAAAAGGAAGTACGCCTTTCCCCACCGGGTTAAAACCCGGTGTCCCCAGGCGAACATTTTATGGCGAAAAACTTATGACTGGAAATATTGCTGTATATGGCCCAGATAAGCTCATTACGCGGAGAATAGTACATCTCCTTAGAGGTCATCGATTTGCCTTAACTGAGGCGAATGATCTAAGGACATTGCAGTGGAGTCTCTATGACTTCGCACATGATATTGTGGTCAGTGACAATTATCTGTCAAACGAATGTCTTTTGGCATGGGTATCAGAGGTGAGAAGCATGCAAAATGGAAGAAGTCCCTACCTTGTCATTCTGATTAATGCGACTCAATTGGATGAAGCACATGGAGCAATCGATGATACTCGTGTGGTCTTCATCCAGAGACCGGTTTTACCGTCAGATCTCGTCATGCAGGTGCGTAACTTGTTGACTTTAGAAAACTATTCCTAGGAATTTTCACCACACATCGGCAGACAAGTATGATCAGTGTAGGATGCGAAAGAACAATGAGTGCTAAAGACCCCCATGCACAGGATTTATCGGACCGAGACCGCCTCGATAACCAGCGATTTATGGCGGTTTTTAACAGCCTGCACTATCCAATTGTTCTGGTTGCTTATGAGGGCATTATTGATACTGCGAATCCCGCATTTGAGGAGCAGTTTGGATATGGTCCTGGCGAACTCTCAGGTTCTTCGATCACCACTGTCATTGAACAAACCTATGTGAACCACATCATGTTGGCAATCGAGTCCATTGCCAGCCATAACCACCCCCAACTGTTGACAATCATTGGGCGGCATCGGAATGGTATGCATATGACCGTTGAAATGGAAATTTCCAACATCCTCGGCGATGACCAGTACTTTTTGTGTACGGTTCATAACCACAGCGATCTGGACGCTGTACATCGTATGAAGGATTACATGACCCATATCACTCATGATGTGCGCAACCCACTCACTATTATAATGCTCGGTTTGCAAATGCTGGAACAGTTTCACACTCGCTTCACAGAGGAGCGGCGTATAGAGAAACTACACGAAATTTATCAGCAGGCGCAAATCATAAATACGCTCATGGAATCTGCTCTGCAAATGGCTCAAAAGAATATGGACCTGGAACAACCCACTCAAAAAGTCGATATAAATCAACTATTACTCAATATTGTCTCTGAACAGAACATATATACCGCTCATAAAGGGCAGCACGTTGTTTTATGCGCCACCAAGCAGCCGATTTTTATTGAAGGAAATCCGATTGAGCTGGCAGGTATCTGGCGGAACTTGATTGATAACGCAGTTAAATATACGCCTGAAGGAGGAACAATCACGCTGCGATTGGATGTTTATCAGTGTGCGAAGAGTGTGGCCGGATATTCAGTCTTTGTTGGCGCAAACGATGTCATCCCCGTGACAATTCAATCGCTTGCGGTAGGACACTACATAGTAGGGCAGGTCAAGGATAACGGCTATGGCATGGATGCTGCCGATCTTGAGCATGTCTTCAAGCGGTTTCATCGAGGATGGGCGGAACACAGTGGTATTCCGGGCACAGGTCTCGGGTTATTCCTGGTGCGTGAGATCCTGAAACAATATGGCGGCGATGTTGGTGTCAGCAGCACAAAAGGAATTGGCAGCATCTTTACGTTCTGGATACCCATCACCAGTGATCAAGTAAGCGCGACCGTCCAGAACGAAATATCCAAAAATAAAACCCTTAACTCTTGATGGCCTGAGATGTGATATGGTAAAGGCAAATGGTTGTGCTTGAGATACATGCTGTGCAGTTGGAGACATTAAATGCCCTGGTGAAGGAGCGAGCAGGGCTTCACATCGATACGCATCGGCTGCCGGGTGTCATGAATATACTCAGACAGACCTATACGACGAATTTCGATGAAATGATGGAGGCGCTTGCGCTGGCCTCACTCGATTCTTTTCTATGGCAGAACCTCCTGAATGTCATCACGATTGGCGAAACCTATTTCTTCCGCAATAAAAGCCATCTGGATGCGCTTCAGAATCACATTCTCCCCCCCCTGATCCAACAGCGGCGCGACTCAGGCCAAAGATTCTTACGTATCTGGAGCAGTGGTTGTGCCACTGGCGAGGAGCCATTTTCAATCGCCATGCTGCTGCGCGAGATGATCTCAGATATTGAAAATTGGCTGATTACCATCATGGCAACAGATATCAATGCTGCAAGTCTTGAGCGGGCGCAGCGGGGTCTGTACTCAACAAATTCTTTTCGGAATGAGACGCGGCCAACCATTAAAGACAAATGGTTCACCCCACATGGCGCTTCTTTTGAACTAAGCCCCACAATTAAGCGGATGGTGAATTTTAAATTCCTGAATCTGATCAGCGACGACTATCCCTCTTACACCACCAACACCATGAATATGGATGTGATACTTTGTCGCAATGTAACGATCTACTTTAACAAACAAGAAACGATACAGGTGGTGAATCGACTGCACCAATCTCTCAACTGCGGGGGATGGCTGATTGTTGGACATTCCGAGCCGCAGCCCACAGTCTATGATGCCTTTCAGATGCTCACGCTGGAAAATGCTATTTTTTATCGTAAACCTGAAATGCCCCTATTTGTTTCCCAGACTCCTGCCCCTAGCCCACAGTCTGTTATCCCGCAGCCTGCAAAATCCGCGCAGCCTGCAAAATCCGCGCAGCTCGTTGTTGAGCCTGAGGCTGAACCTGTTCTCAAGATTGATGACGCCCTGCTTCAGATTAAAGAGGCAGCAGATGCGGGACGCTGGGATGATGCCTTGATGCTGCTCACACGCCATGAAGACACGTATCGTATGCATCCCTATGCACACTATGTGAGGGCCGTGATTTATATGCACAGCGGTTATATCGACAGTGCCATTGCAGCGCTGCGGCAGTCACTCTACTGCGATACGCATTTTATTCTCGCACAATCCCTGATGGGAGATTGCTTCGCCCAACGTAAGCAGATGCCAGACGCAAAACGTCACTGGCAGCTTGCCCTGAAAACCACGTCAGCGCTTGAAGACTCCAGGCTGATTCCGTTCACGGATGATGTAACAGCCCAGATGATGCGTGATCTTCTTAATTATCATTTGAAAGAGGCCAACAATGCGCTTTCATGAGTATTTTACCGCTCAGGAAATGGAGATTCTCCGCCAGCGGGCGAACCGATTGGCAGAAAACAATACCAGTACGCACCGTATTACGCAGTCAGCTTTACGGGTTGTGATTGGGCACGAAAACTACGCTCTGCCTATCGGGACTCTGGCATCCGTCTATGAGGGCGCGTCCATCGTCCCTATCCCCTGTACGCCTGAGCATATTTTGGGTGTCACAAATATGCGCGGTCATGTTATTCCAGTGCTCAATCTCTCGCATCTTCTGCATGTGACAGATGAGGCCGTAGGAATTTATGTGATTGTTGCCAGTCACGAAGAAAGCATGATCGGGATGGTTGTTGCGAGCGTTGGCGATATTGTGAATTATGCCGATGACGAGATCATGCCGTTGACAGGCGAAACACAGCGATGGGTCAAAGGCGTGCTGATGGATGGCACAATCCTCCTTGATCTTCAGGCGCTATTAAGTGATCCAATTTTAATCGTTCTCGATACATCCGTGTCTTAGGGCATTTGGAGGGAAATTTAGCATGCAATCAACGACTCGCTCTGAAACGTCACTCGGTATCCAAAGAGGGTTTTTTGGATCTATTAAAGGCCAGATCATTCTCTGGACGCTCATCCTGGGGCTTCTGCCGCTCATCACGGTCAGCATTGTGACCTTTATCGCGTCCCGCGATGCCCTGTATACCGCCGCGATTTCCAATGTTGACTCAACCGTCCAGCTTCAAAGCATCCGGATTAATGATCGTGCCAACCGCTGGACAGAGCTGATTGAGGGTCTTGCCGCTCTTCCTGCCCTGGTTCGCCTGGAGACGGCTCAGGATACAAACGCCTTTACACAGCCCGATAGTGCCTTGAGTGGCTCTACCGCAGCCGCCATCTATGCCGACGCCGCGCAGACGCTCACAGGGAGCATCAAAGGCTTTAGCGAAAGTGTTGATGCCGCCTATATCGTGTCCGCCAAAGGCAAAGTCCTGTTCTCAACCAATCCTGAATTGATGGCTGAACAAACAGATGTCAGCAGCGAACCATCTTTCATCAACGGCATGAAAACCATCACCATTAGCCCCGTGTTTCCGGATGTGGTCAACAATACTGTCGATTATCTGGTTTCCAGCCCGATCAAAAATGAAAAAGGCGTCATCAGTGGGGTGCTGGTCTTTCGCTTGAATCTTCTCAATCTTGAGGCGGCCATTGCAGATCGGACAGGGTTAGGAGAGACAGGCGAAACCATCGTTATTGAAGCGGCCAATCGGACGTTTGTAACCCCGCCGCGCTTTTCTTTCGGCACAGAAAACGTGGTTCTGAATCCGAAATATCCGAACAATGCAATGTCCGTTCGTCAGGCGCTGGATAACGGGATCACGAGCGGTTTTGCCACATATGAGGATTATCGAGGGATCAGTGTCATCGGAGCATGGCGTTATGTGCCCGAATTTAACTGGGTGGTGGTCACCAAGCAGGATACCGTTGAAGCCTATGCAGCGGTCACCAATCTCTCGTATATTCTTGTGGTCTCCGTCATCGTTGCAGGCACTCTTATTTGTATCGTGGCCTACGTCGTCGCGCAGAGCATCTCGCGGCCCATCCTCACGGTCACCAATGCGGCTATTCGCATCTCGCAGGGTCAATTGGATGAACGGGTCCAGATCAAAAGTCGTAACGAAGTCGGCACACTCGCAGACTCCTTCAATATTATGACAGGCAATCTTCAACATATGGTTGAGGCTGAGCGCGAGAGCAAAGCCCATCTTGAGCGAACCGTCTCTGAATACATGGCCTTCGTGGAAAGTGTCTCTCATGGCGATCTGCGTACACGGATCCAGTTGGATGGACAGCGCCACGATAAGGGCGTTGATGATGATCTGATCCAGCTCGGCTCAAATCTCAATATGATGGTGTCCAGCCTCAGAGATATGTCGCAGCAGGTACGCGAATCCTCTCTCGCCATCTCCGCCGCCGCCGCTGAAATTCAAGCCGCCTCAACGCAGCAAAGTGCCACAGCCGCCGAGCAAGATGCGGCTGTGACGCAGACCGTCGCCACCGTTGAAGAGGTGCGTGCCACAGTCAAGCAAACGGCGGAACGCGCCCAGGCTGTCGCGGCAGCCTCACAGCGCTCGGTGGAGGTGTCACGGGCTGGTCAGCGAGCCGTTGCAGACACAGTAGAGGGCATGCGTCTTATTCAGCAGCGCGTGAGCAGCATTGCTGAAAATATCCTGATGCTCTCCGAACGCACACAGCAAATTGGCGAAATTATCGAAACAGTGAACGCGCTGGCGGATCAATCAAAACTGCTGGCCTTGAACGCCAGTATTGAGGCTGCCCGCGCAGGAGAAGAAGGCAAAGGCTTTGCGGTTGTGGCGATGGAGGTTCGGCAGCTGGCTGAACAATCACGAGAGGCCACAGCGCGGGTCCGCATTATCCTCAACGAGATTCAACAGGCGACCAATACGGCTGTCATGGTGACAGAAGAAGGCAGCAAGGGCGCTGAAAGCGGTATGGGTCTGGTGGAACGGGCGGGCGATGCGATCCGTGAGTTAAGCAGCACGGTTGACGATGCTGTACAAGCGGCCATGCAGATTGCTGCCAGTACGCATCAGCAGACAAATGGCATGGATCAGCTTGCCTCTGCGATGGTACAGATCAAACAGGCGGCCACTCAAACCGCTGCCAGCACCAAACAGACCGAACAAAGCATTCATGATTTGACCAGCATGGCAGGGCGTCTTGAACAGGCTGCTGCCCGCTACAACCTTTAGCCCTGGAGGGCAAGCATGGCCCATGACGCGCGCTTGATGCAAGAGCTGCTGGCGACCTTTCACATAGAAGCGGCTGAACATCTCCAGACCTTGAATCACAGTCTTCTGGAGTTGGAGCGTCTACCGGAACCAGCACAACAAACGGCGCTGATCCAGGAAGCTTTTCGTGCTGCTCACAGCCTGAAAGGAGCTGCCCGCGCCGTTACGATGACGGAAGTCGAAACAGTGATGCATGCGGTTGAAACCTTTCTTCAACAGGTGCGTGATCATGGATTTGCTCTCACACCCGCCGTGTGCGACCTGCTTTATGACGCCCTGGATACCACCTCGAAGCTCATTGCGGGTGAGAGCCTGGGCGATGAAACGCTGGTCACACGCCTGCTTGGTCTGATTCAGTCACCTGTATCGCCTGAATCATCAGAGGAAACAGGCGCAAAGACAGAGATCATCCCTGCCTCTGAGCGTCCAATGACTGACATGGGGGCCATGTTAGCCACAGATAGCATTCGTGTCCCTGTGAGCAAGTTGGATGATCTGATGGCGCAGGTGGGCGAACTGCTTGTGGCTCGCATTAGCTTTGATCAACGCGCCAGCGATTCAAAGGCCATCCAGCATGATCTTAAGGAAATGAAAAAAACCTGGCAAGCTATCGTGGTGGCAAGCCACCACAACAACGGGAGCGATCTCACGGCCCTTCTGGACAATCATGGGGAGGCTGTCGCGCATCTCATGCAGACCCATCACGCGCTCAATCAGAGCCTGACCCATGATGTTATGCGCCTGAGAGTGGTCACCAGCCATCTGCAAGATCAGGTGCGACGCACGCGCATGGTGCCATTTCAGATGATTGTGCTTCTGCTTGAGCGGGTTGTGCGCGATGTTGCCCACAATGAAGGCAAACAGGTGCTTTTTTCGGTTGAGGGCGGACACGTTGAGCTGGATAAAAAAGTTCTGGAACAGCTCAAAGATCCGCTCTTACATCTGCTGAGAAACGCCGTTGGGCATGGTCTGGAAGACGCCGAAACCCGCATCGCAGCCGGCAAAACACCCGAAGGGCATCTCTCCATTGTGGTGCGTCAGCACGGCAGCGAAGTCCGTGTCACCGTGCAGGATGATGGCCGAGGCTTCGATCTCGAGGGATTACGTCGGACAGTATTGCAGCAAGGTCTTGAGGAACGCGAGTGGGATCAAGAGGCATTAATTGGCGCGGCCTTTCTTCCTGGGATCAGCACAGCAACCATGATCACCACATTATCAGGACGAGGCATTGGCCTGGATGTGGTTCGTCAAACCATTGAGAGCATGCAGGGTCGCATCGCTGTCCACAGCAATCCTGGTCAGGGCTCTACCATCACCCTCACAGCCCCAACTTCAGTCACGATCACGCGTGGACTTCTGGTACAGGTTGGTCAGGAGCGTTACATCCTTCCACTGCTGGCCGTTGAAAAAATCCTCCCTCTCACAAACAGCTTCAGTGTTGGGGGACGCGTGATGATCAATATAAACAACAAGCCTTTACCGCTTATTTCACTGGCGGCGGCGCTGAATCGTCCTATTGATACAGCCCATTCCAAGATGATTGTCATCCTGGCGGTGGCCGAACAGCGGCGAGCCTTGTTGGTCGATGATATTCTGACAGAGCAAGAGGTCACGATTAAACCCTTGGATTACCCCATGCAGCGCGTCAAAAATGTCTCCGGTGTGGCCGTGTTGGGCAACGGTGAGCCTATCATTGTCCTCAATCCTGCCGATCTGATACGGACCCAAATACAAGCTAGCGGAATGGTTGTCAAGAAAAAAGAATCGATAGAAGATCGTCAGATTGTGCATGTATTGGTCGTCGATGACTCGATTACGACACGCACTCTGGAGAAAAACATCCTTGAAGCCGCCGGATATGCTGTCACCGTCGCTGTTGATGGCGTTCAAGCGATGCGATATATCAAGGAAAAGCCGTTCAAGATCGTTGTCAGTGATGTGCAAATGCCAAACATGGATGGTTTTATGCTGACCAAGGCGCTGCGCAGTTCACAGCTTTATGCCCATATGCCAATTATTCTTGTCACGTCTCTGGAAAGCCGTGAGGATCGAGAGCAGGGGCTTGAGGCAGGGGCGAATGCTTATATTGTCAAACGCGGCTTTGATCAAGCCGAATTACTCGCCACGATCCAACGCCTGATCTAGGAGAAAACGATGTTGAAAGTCCTGGTTGTTGATGACACAGAAACCTATCGTCTCCTCCTGACGCATATTATCGAGGCAACATCCGATATGCGGGTTGTGGGACAAGCCAAAAATGGCCAACAGGCGGTGCAGATGGCGTCTGAGCTGCGCCCGGATGTCATCTTGATGGATGTCACGATGCCGCTGATGGATGGCTTACAAGCAACGCAGGAAATCATGCGTCGGATGCCAACGCCAATCGTTATGATAAGCGCCAGTCTGGAAGGTCGTGAAACTGAGATCGCTTTCCAGGCGATTAAACGGGGTGCTCTCACGCTGCTGGCAAAACCGTCAGGACCTGGCAATCCTACCTATGACGAGCAAGCGGCTCTCATTACGACAACCGTCCGTAATATGGCAGGGGTGCGCGTCATTCGGCATTACCAATCGACAAGCATCTCGGCAAAACACCCCGTCTCTATTGGGGCGGTTCTGGAAATATGTGCCATTGCCTCCTCAACGGGTGGGCCTGCTGCGCTCGGTGAGATCATTCGTGCCCTCCCCGCAGATTTCCCTCTCCCTATCGTTGTGGCCCAACACATCGCGGCTGATTTTGTCCCCTCGCTGTGCAGCTGGTTGAATACATTGACGCCTCTCAATGTGCAAATCGCGCAGGTAGGCGATAAACCCAAAGTTGGAGCAATCTACTTTGCATCGGCGGTTGCCAATCTGGTTATGACATCGGAAAAGCGTTTTGGTTTGGATCGCAGCCAGATAACTCGCTACACCCCCTCCTGTGATGTGTTTCTGGAATCAGTCGCCCAGCACTATGGCCGCCACGCTGTCGGAATTGTGCTGACAGGAATGGGCAATGACAGCGCGCGGGGATTGCTCAAAATGTACCAGGCAGGGGCCATCACCATTGCCCAGGATGAATCCACCTCTGTTGTGTATGGCATGCCCAAAGAAGCAGTGGCTTTAGGGGGGGCACAATTTATCCTGGGTCTGCCAGAAATTGCTTCAACGCTCATGTCTTTTGTGTTCCAGAAAGGGAGTGTTCTATGACAAGCGTCCTTTTGATTGAAGACAGTCCCACACAGGCCCGCGAAGTGGCGGCCTCGATGTCTTGCTACAATATCGATGTTTTCATTGCGGGTGATGGTCCACAGGGCCTCCGCCTCGCAATTGAGCTTAAGCCCGACTTGATTGTGCTGGATATCAATCTTCCCACGATGAATGGCTATCAAGTGTGCCGCCGCTTGAAGCGGGAACCCAAAACGCAGTCTATTCCTGTGGTGATGTTGACATCATCGGACAGCACAGACGCGATCATGGAAGGCCTTGAGGCCGGAGCCCTGGATTATATTCCCAAGGATGCGTTTGCTGTTGAGAACCTGTCTTCAACCCTGGAAAAGCTTGGTCTTATTCCTAGCATGTGAGTCTATTCGAGAAGGTATTCTGCATGGTCCTCAACATTATTCCAGTGCAAGGCACATTCGACATTGCCAGAGGGCGTCAGATGTTGCGCACTCATACAAGCGCCCAACATTGGCCTCCCAACCAGATCGCGCGAGTCTGCGCCCTCTTAACGGCCATCGGAGAACTCATTGTGAGAGCAGAGTTGAGTTATACCATCCCGATTGAGGTCTTGCTTGGCTTCGATCATGGTCAGCGCAAGATTTTGATGCACTGTTCTGTCATCTTTGAACATATCTCTGCTGAGACGCTCTTTTCTCTGGAAAAGAGCATCCAGCGGGCCGCTGATCAAGTTGATATTACCCAGCAATTAAATCGGGTGGGTATCACTGCTCATTTATATTTTGATTCAGGGAAGGAGAAATCATCGTGAGTCATGTATGTTTGACGTGTCGGGTTGGCACAGAATGGTATGGCATAGATGTGGCGAGCATTGTTGAGGTCATGTATCTGGTGGCACTGAATGATGTGCCCGCAGTGTCTCCACATGTTCTGGGGCTGATGACCCTGCGTCAGACACAGATCCCGGTGCTTGATCTGAGACGACGGTTTGGCGTTTTGGATGCCCCACTGACGCTGCGAACGCCCATGATTGCCGTTCACACCACAGCGGGACAGGGAGCCTTTGTCGTGGATGAAACAGATTTAATCGTTCAATTGGATATGTCACAACTCGAATACCTACCGCGTCCTGGCGTCCGAGGAACTGTCCGCCTCAATCATCAGACAATTTTTTTATTGGATGCGAGTCAACTTTTGCAAGAGGTTGTTTTTAAATAAGGAATGGTTCATAGATACCAGTGGGGGGGCATATCCCCTCGAACTGATATTAAGGTTGCCTCCTCCCAGGGTTTTAAGCGATTTGGACTTCACCCATAAAAACGGGGGCATCAAGACGACGATTCTCTCGGATCTCATTCAGCAGCGAGACATTGTGACGTTCCCATTGAGCGGCTTCTTCTCATCGTGCAGGCGCAAGAAGTAGAGCAATTTGAGCGGCAAATTTTCACAGGATGTCTCAAATGCGACAGGGGCGCTTTCTGGCAATACCCCGTTTTTATGGCTCTTCCTCAATTTGTAGATCTTCGTAGCCCATATCACTGTTGAAATTGAAGTAACTACAAAAATGCATTTCTCAATCTATTTCTCGGCGCGGGATATCAGGTTCTACATAAAGTGCGGAAGGATCACTCACTATACTGGGTGAAGTCCAGTGTGTTAAACTCTTCAACAGGAGTCTTGCTGGCCTGATCAGCGAGCTTCAAGGCGGTTGGGTAAGGAGTCATATCTCCCAATCACCGAATAGCCAAAGTCATATCGGTAAGCGAGAAACGTTCGAACTTGAAACGTTGCCGAAAAGCGATAGAATGCAGGAACTCAGTTGGTGTGGAAGTGGCTTGGGGTTCGAGTTGGGTCTCGTGCTTCCTGTCATCAGCATAAATAAACACCGTCCTTCGAGACGGTGTTTATTTATGTAGGCAGGGATGATACAATCGAATAATCACCGTCTATTGGGAGTTTCTGTACGATGGCCGCCGAAAAAACACTCGAAGAGAGCAAGCGTCGCCGCCGCCGCGATGCCAGCGCCGAGGCCGAACCGCGTACTGGGGGCAAAGGGTATGCCACCCCCAGCCGCCGCGATCAAAATGAAGAACCGGAAGAGACAGGCATTCTTGCTTCGGCGAGATCGCCCTTTGATCGCTTCCGCGAATTCCTTCAAGATGTGCGTGGCGAATTAAGTAAGGTCGTCTGGCCGACCCGCGAAGAAGCATTCCGCATGACTCGCATCGTCCTCATCACCCTGATTGTGTCTGCGCTTGTAATGGGTATGATCAGCTTTTTGATGAGCAAATTTGTTGAATTTGGTCTGAACTACCCGGTTGTACTGCTTGTCACCTTTGTGGCAATTGTGGGCGCAGCCTTGTACGGCATCCGTTTCGCGGGTGTGACCAAACGTGGGTACTAGCCGGTAGGTGATCTATGGCCGAAGATAAAAAGAAAAAAGCGGCACAAGACTACGATCCTGAACCCGTCGATCTTGAGAGCGAGCACGAACCTGAGGTTGAAATCTCTCTCGATGGTGAGGCCCCGCCCCGCGTCAATAAATCAGCGGGCCGCCAATGGTACGTGGTTCATTGTTATTCCGGCTACGAGAACAAAGTCGAGCGCGGCATTATGCAGCGTATCGAAACAATGGGTATGCAAGATCGCATCTTCGATGTCATCGTGCCAAACCGCGATGAAGTCGAGATCAAAGACGGCAAGAAAAAAACCGTCTCGCGGCGGGTGTTCCCTGGCTATATCCTCGTTGAGATGGTTATGGACGAAGACTCGTGGTATGTCGTGCGCAATACGCCCGGCGTGACAGGGTTTGTGGGCATGGGCAATGATCCTACCCCTCTCAGCGCCGATGAAGTGAAACAAATCATGGTGCGGATGGAAGACGAAAAACCCGTCGCCCGTGTCAATTTCAAAGTCGGCCAGAAGGTGCGTATTCTCGGTGGCCCCTTCAACGATTTTCATGGCTCTGTTCAGCACATCGACACGGACAAATCCAAAGTGCGTGTCATCGTGGACATTTTCGGGCGCGGCACACCCGTTGAACTCGATTTTACAGAGGTCGAAAAAGCGTAGACAGAGCGTCTGTGTTGCCGTATAATAGACGACCTGTTGGAGCGAGATGGGCGCAGAGAACTGGGCTGCGCCTTTATCATGCGTTGCAACATCTATAAGCGAGAGGTTTTTTCACAATGGCTAAGAAAGTCAAAGCAGTCGTCAAGTTGGCAATCAATGCGGGTAAAGCGA
>Ga0105046_10013810_pt1 | contig 12489 bp, 7 predicted proteins | sample MAT03_FD_78385 | JGI IMG/M metagenome (GOLD analysis project Ga0105046, IMG submission 78385) | Freshwater microbial communities from Lake Fryxell liftoff mats and glacier meltwater in Antarctica - MAT-03 (megahit assembly) | ecosystem: Environmental > Aquatic > Freshwater > Ice > Liftoff...
AAAAGATACTTTCAACTTATTTACAATTGGAAAACGACTATTTAACTATCTCAATAAGAATGGATTAGCTATTCCAGATATTTTTAAATCATTAGTTACTTAAAAAGTGTACGTCTAAAAATTTTTTTGCTACAACCATTGCCCGTCCTGGCAAGGTCCAATAATTAATTGTTTTGGTTGGTTTGAGTCCGGCTGCCGTTTGCCAATTTTGAATTTCGGCCACTGTCCAATTGCCCGAAGTACTGGTAAGTCCAAAAAACAAATCGCTCGAACTGCCCACCAACTCGGCTTTACCGTCATAATTGGGTCGAATAAACTCATTGACAATAAAAACCCCATCTTTGCGCAAAGCACGGGCTACTTTGTGCGTCAATGCCTGGTTTTGGGCAGCCGTAAAATGATGCACCACACTCGAAATAAGCACTGCATCATACTGGTTTTCGCCCAAATCGTCGGTCAAGGCATTGCCCATTTGATAGTTGATTTTTGAATTTTTTGGGGCAAAAGACGCCGCTTGTTTGATGGCTTCGGGCAAGTCTAATATGGTAACGCAAAGGTCGGGATATTTTTTGGAAAGTGCAGCAGCGTGGCGGCCATTTGCCCCGCCAATATCAAGTATATTCGTGGTTTTTCGGGAAATAGGCACGCGGCGAACAAACTCTTTGACTTCCGAACCCGCCACGGCAAACATGGCATTTTGGTACAGCTGCCACTGCTCTGCCCCGAAAGTATCGTGGTACTGCACACCCTGGCCCGTGCGCAGGTATTGGCCAAGGTTGCCTACCCAGTCCCAAACCACGCGGTTGTTAAAAACAGCAATACCGTGCACCGAATCGGGGCTTTGGGGGGCAATCCATTTGCTGGCCATCGGCGTTAGGTCAAATTTCGTATCCTTAAATTGAAGATAACCCATTGATGACAAAAGCGTTAAAAGCTGACTGGTGGCTCCCAAGTGGAGCTTACAGTGCGTGGCTATTTCTTCGGCGGTTTTAGGCCCGTTGCCAATAACCCCAAACACGCCTGCCTCGGCGGCTTCCATGACGGCCTTGGCCATTACAAAATACATTTGGACGTGCAGCAACGGCACTGGCACTTGATTGGTTTTGAGGGCCAGCCATTCCAGGGGGGTTTCGGGTGTAACGGTGAGTTGCATGGGACGAAGGTACAAAAAAGCCCGCCTGAACAATCAAGCGGGCGGGTATTTGGTGTTTTAGAATTTAATTGTACTTTTCTTTAATTTGAAACAACACCCAAAAGCCAATTAAAAAGCCAATAATGCCTGATACAATACTGAGCGAAATAATGCTCGACACAACACTCACTAATTCAATATAGTACAAAAAATTCCAACCTTTTTTTTGGCGGTTTCTCAGGGGCGAGAAAGCCAAAACGGCCATTATGGCCATCACGCCAAGGGCAATGATATTGACCCACATTTGCCAAGCCGAGCCGTAAGAATCAATGCCAATACCTGCCGCCGATACAGCAGAGCCAACACCTATCAGCCCAAGAAAAGCAAAGCCGCCCAAGACGGCGATAATCAGCGCGCACCAAGGCACAATTTGCACCAAGATTTCTTTTACATTGTCGGGAAAAGCGGGGAAGTTTTTGAAGATGCCGCCAATTTCATTTTCCAGAGGAAGTGGTTGTTCCATGATACGCAAAGGGTTTTAGGTTAGAAACTTACGACAAGTTAGCAACTATATACGTAATTACCAATTTTTTCAACCAAGTGGTATTAAGTTCCCGAGTATTCGCCTTCCATTTTTGAAATTACTGCCGTGGCTACGGCGTTGCCTATCACCGAAGTAGCCGAGCGACCCATGTCCAAGAACGGATCAACGCCCAGTATCAATGCCAGTCCCTCGACGGGCAGTCCAAACTGCGTGAGCGTACCCGCAATGATGACCAAACTGGCCCGTGGCACGCCCGCAATGCCTTTGGAGGTAATCATGAGCGTAAGCAGCATGGCTATTTGTTGCTCAATGCTCAAAGACACCCCGTAGGCTTGGGCAATAAAACCCGTGGCAAAAGTCATGTACATCATTGAGCCGTCGAGGTTGAAAGAGTAGCCCAAAGGCAGCACAAAACCAATGATGCGCTGGCTACAACCAAATTTTTCGAGGGCCACAATTTGCTGCGGAAACGAGGCTTCTGAACTGGCCGTACTAAACGACAGAAAAACGGCATCTTTGACATGCGCCAGTAGTTTGAGGTAGGGTATTTTCATTACCAAACAAATGCCCCACAATATGACGAACACAAAAAACAGCAGCCCCCCAAAAAAGCAAAGCATGAGGTAAGCGTAGGAAATCAATATTTCGAGTCCTTTTAAGGCCACAATACCCGTCATGGCGCCCAACACCGCAAAAGGTGCCAACTGCATGACGTAGCCCACTATTTTGAAAACCACTTCTGAAAGGTCGTGCAGTACGTTGGTGATTTTTTTGCCCGCCTCGCCAACGGCACCCAATGCTATTCCAAAAAAGAGCGAAAAAACAACGATTTGGAGTACTTCGTTTTCGGCAAGTGCTTTAAAAAAGCTATCCGGAAAAATATGCAAGATAAAGTCTTCGATTGTTTTCATGGCCTTGCCCGACACGCCCACGTCGGCACCAGCGGCGGGGCGGGGCCACTGCTGCACCTCGCCGGGGCGCGTAAGATTGACCACTACCAAGCCCGTAAGCAGCGACAATATAGTGGCAAAATAAAAATAAAGCAACGTTTTGATGCCAATGCGGCCTACCACTTTGAAGTCGCCCAGTTTGGCAATACCTACCGCAAGCGTACAAAACACCAACGGGCCCACAATCATTTTGATGAGTTTCAGAAAAACTTTACTAACAATCTGAAAATTTTTGGCAATTCCAGCGGCCGCTTCGGGGGTCATGGTGCTGTGTAATATTTGACCGATAACAATACCCAGCACAAAGCCGATGAGGATTTTGGTAGTAATACTTAATTTCATTTTTCAGGAGATAGTTTAATTTAGGCTTACGCAAATAAGCGAAACTCTGACAAATACCCAAACTTTGCACACAATTAGTCTATAAAATCGCTTTCTTTGTTGAGTTTTAAAAAAATGAACTAAACTATGCAAAACCTTTTTCCCAGCGAGAGCGAGATTCCCGAAGAGTTTAAAATTACGCAAACGCTCGAACAGCGGGCCTATTTGGTCAATGGCGAGATGCGACAATGGTCGGGCCAGGTGCAAGACGTGTGGTCGCCGGTGTATGTGCGTACCGACAATGGCTTTGAACAAAAACGCATTGGCTCTTATCCTATTACCGAGCCCTCTGATGCAATGGAAGCACTGGAGGCCGCCGTGGCAGCCTACAAAAACGGCCGTGGCCACTGGCCTACTGCATCTATTACCCAGCGCATTGAGTGCGTAGAGCGATTTACCGAAAAGATGATTCAAAAGCGCGACGAGGTGGTTAAGCTCTTGATGTGGGAAATTGGCAAATCATTGACCGATTCGCAGAAAGAATTTGACCGCACGGTGCAGTATATTTATGATACCATCAACGCCCTCAAAGACATTGACCGAAATTCTTCTACTTTTTTGATTGAAGAAGGCATCATTGGGCAAGTACGCCGCTCGCCGTTGGGCGTGGTGCTGTGTATGGGGCCTTTTAATTATCCCTTAAACGAAACTTTCACTACGCTGATTCCGGCCCTCATTATGGGCAACGTGGTTTTGTTTAAACCCCCAAAGCACGGTACACTGCTGCACTATCCGCTGCTCGAAGCCTTCAAGGATTCGTTTCCGGCTGGAGTTATCAACACTGTTTATGGGCGAGGTAGCTCGGTAATACCGTGCCTGATGGAATCGGGTAAAATAGACGTGCTAACGCTTATTGGGTCGAGTAAAGTGGCCGATAAACTCAAAAAAGCACACCCAAAAGTAAACCGTTTGCGGGCTATTTTGGGGCTTGATGCCAAAAATGCGGCCATTATCACCCAAAGTGCCGATTTAAAACTGGCCGTAAAAGAATGTATGCTGGGCGCGTTGTCGTTTAATGGGCAGCGTTGTACGGCCATCAAAATTATTTTTGTGCATCAAACCCTGGTCAACCGCTTCAACGAGCGCATGGTTGAGGAAATTGGCAAACTCAAAATGGGTATGATGTGGGAAAAAGGGGTGCAAATAACCCCCCTGCCCGAACCCAACAAGCCCAGCTACTTGAAAGAACTCATTGACGATGCGCTATTGCACGGGGCCTCTTTGCTCACCCAAGGCGGCGGAAGCAGATTTTTGTCAATGTTGCAGCCTGCGTTGGTGTATCCAGTCAATGCCCAAATGCGCATCTGGCACGAAGAGCAGTTTGGCCCTGTTGTACCCGTTGTGGCTTTCGACGACATTGAGGCACCAATACAATACTTAACCGACTCCTCGCACGGCCAGCAGGTTGCGATTTTTGGACAAGACCACCAGGAGTTGTCGGCTTTGATAGATGCCACCGTCAATCAGGTTTCGCGGGTCAATATCAATTCGCAATGCCAGCGCGGCCCCGATACTTTTCCGTTTACGGGGCGCAAAGACTCAGCCGAAGGCACGCTTTCGGTTACGGCGGCACTGCGGTCGTTTTCGATACGAACGGTGGTAACTACCAAGCAAACCCCCGAAAACAAGGCCATCATTAACGCCATCGTGCAGAGCCACGAGTCCAATTTTCTTTCTACTCGGTTTATTCTTTAAAACACAGTTGGAGTGTCCCTTTTCACAAAAGGGCTTCCCACAGAATCTCGGCGGGGTGAAGGGCTTTACGGCCCGTCCCGTCGTGTATTTGGTGGCGGCAACTGGTGCCTGAGGCGGCAATAATCACTTCGTGTGGTTGTTGCCGCACCGCCGGGAACAGCACCAGTTCTCCAATTTTCATCGAAAGGTCGTAGTGTTCTTCTTCGTAGCCAAAACTGCCCGCCATGCCGCAGCAGCCGCTCGGAATGAGCTGCACGGTATAGTTTTTGGGCAACGAAAGCATTTTTTTGGTGGGTACCATGCTCGCAATGGCCTTTTGCTGGCAGTGGCCGTGGAGTTTGATGAGTTTCGAGTTTTGAGTAAATGAGTTTTGGGTAATATTTTTTTTGTCTATTTCGCGGGCAATAAACTCGTCGAAAAGCAGGGTGTTTTGGGCCAATTTTTTAGCATCTTCTATCAGCTCGTCGCTCACCAAGTCGGGGTATTCGTCTCTAAAAGTCAAAATAGCTGAGGGCTCAATGCCCACCAGTGGCGTTTGAGCCGTGATGAGGTCTTTCAAGAGGCGCACGTTTTGTTCAGCAATTTTTTTGGCATCTTTCAACAACCCTTTCGACAACTGCGGGCGGCCCGAGTCGGCGTGGTTGGGAATGACCACTTCGTAGCCTAATTTTTCCAAAGTCAAAATGGCTTTTTTACCAATTTCAACGTCGTTATAATTCGTAAATTCGTCGCAGAAGAGGTATATTCTTGGGTTTTGGGTTTTGATTATTGCGTCTTGGGGCTTCAATTGCCGTTTGTTAAACCATTTTTTTAAGGTGGTATTTTCCAACAAAGGCATGGTTCGGTTGGGGTGAAAACCCACTATTGTGTTGGCAAGGCGGCGCAGCGGGGCATTTTTGAAAACAAGATTGTAGGCCCACGGCGCGTAGCTGGCAATATTTGTTATTTTAGAAAAATTGCCAATCAGCCACGAGCGCATTGGCACGCCGTGGGTGTCGTAGTGGTGCTGCAAAAACTCCATTTTAAGTTTGGCCACGTCCACATTCGAGGGACACTCGCCCTTGCAGCCTTTGCACAATAAGCACAAATCGAGTACATCTTTGGCCTCTTTGCCGCCAATGCTTTCTGCTTTGGGAGTTGCGGGGCTGTTTGTCCAGTATTCTCTCAAGATATTGGCGCGAGCGCGGGTGGTGTCTTTTTCGTTGCGGGTAGCCATGTAGCTGGGGCACATGGTGCCGCCGCTAAGTTCGGTTTTGCGGCAGTCGCCCGAGCCGTTGCATTGCTCAGTGAGTTGCAAGGCGGTTTGGTTTTCGTACCTAAAATACGTTTTGAGTTGGGGCGTAGGCTGGTCGGCTTGGTACCGCAAAAAAGTATCCATGGGCGGTGTGTCCACGATTTTGCCAGGATTAAAAATACCCTCGGAATCCCAAGTTTTTTTAATGATTTTGAACAATTCGTAGTTGTGCTGCCCCACCATTTGTGGAATAAACTCGCCCCGTAGGCGGCCGTCGCCGTGTTCGCCCGAGAGCGAGCCGTCGTATTTTTTGACCAAGGTAGCTATTTCTTCGGCAATGGTTCGAAACTGCTGGTGGCCTTGTTTGGTTTTGAGATTGATAATGGGCCTTAGGTGAATTTCACCCGAGCCGGCGTGGGCATAATGCACCGCCGACATATTGTGTTTTGCCAAAATCTGGTTAAAATCACGAATGTAAGCGGGCTGGTCGGCCACGTCCACGGCCGTATCTTCAATAACGGCTACGGCTTTGGGGTCGCCGGGCAGGTTTGCCAGCAGCCCCAGTCCTGCTTTGCGCAGCGTCCATATTTTTTTGGTGTCGTCGCCAAATAGAAGCGGAAAATGAAAGCCCAATTTGGCAGTTTTTAGCTCATTTTGCATTTCATTGGCCAGTTTTTCAACCTCCTCAGGCGTTTCTCTCGACAAATCAACCACCAAAATAGCGGGGAAAGTGCCGTCGGCTTTTCGTTGCACAAAAAAACTATTTTTGAGCTGTTCGGGGTTTTGGGCGGCACATTCCAAAATATAACTATCTATCAACTCGACGGCATAGGGCTTGTATTTGAGGGCAATCAGCGTAGCACGCAGGGCCTCGTCAATGCTGTTGAAGTGGGCGCACACCAGCCCCGCCGTTTTGGGTGGCAGCGGCACGAGATTGAGTTTAATTTCGGTCAAAAAACACAAAGTTCCCTCCGAACCCGCAATGAGTTGGCACATATTAAAAGCGCCTGCGCGGCCAAACGGCTCCGAATCCAGCAACATATCCAAGGCGTAGCCCGTATTTCTTCTTTCAATAGATTTCTTTGGGAAATTTTTATGAATCTCGGCTTGGTTGTCGGCATCAGAAAGTATTTCGAAGGTTTTGGCATAAATGTGCCCTTCCAGCCCATTTTCTTGATTTTTAATTTTATATTCTTCACTATTTAGTCCACCGAAGGCCACCTCACTGCCATCGCTCAAAATGGCTTTTACTTCCAGCAAATGCTCGCGCACACTGCCATACACAATCGAGTTTGAGCCGCAGGAATTGTTGCCTACCATGCCCCCAATCATGGCGCGGTTGGCAGTAGAAGTTTCGGGCCCAAAAAACAAGCCGTGGGGTTTGAGCACCATATTTAACTCGTCGCGTACTACGCCTGGCTGCACGCGCACCCAGCGTTCTACGGCGTTGATTTCCAGTATCTTGGTAAAAGTACGCGACACGTCCACCACGATACCACTGCCTACCACCTGCCCTGCCAGCGAAGTTCCCGCTGTGCGCGGAATGAGCGACGTTTTGTGCTTTCGCGCAAAATTGATGAGTTTTTTAACGTCCGACTCGTTTTGGGGAATCGCCACCGCCAACGGCATTTCGCGATAAGCCGACGCATCGGTGGCATAAAGTGTACGCAGGGTTTTGTCAAAATGAAGCTCGCCTTCGAGCGAGAAAGCCAGCGTTTGGAGCAAATTTGTGTTCATGCAATTACAACCAAAGTATGAACCACAAAGTTACGGTGTTTGAGAACAATCGTAAATACAATTTTGTCACTAAATAAGAGTGGTGTTAAATGGCGAAGTTTAGACAGTAAAAACCTTCCTTTATTCCCTTTATGTTACTTTTTCCAACAGGTGCTAAATGCCACTCATATCGAAGAAAAAGTTGTATTTAATGCGACTCGCGCTGCACGTCGCTGCCCGATTTGCCCACCAGAAAGTCAAAGTCGCACCCCTGGTGCGACTGCGTAACGTGCTGAATGTACATCTGGTTGTGACCGCGTACGTAACCCAAATCTATGGGTTGCCAGGCGGCGCGGCGGCGGGCTATTTCTTGATCTGATACGTGCCAATGAATGTAGCGTTGGGGAATATCTATCTCGATTTCGTCGCCGTTTTGTACTAGGGCCAGGTTGCCTCCCACGGCACTTTCGGGCGATACGTGGAGTAGCACCGTACCAAAGGCCGTGCCGCTCATGCGGGCATCAGAGATGCGCACCATGTCGGTGATGCCTTTGTCGAGGAGTTTTTTGGGTAAGGCCATATTGCCCACTTCGGGCATGCCTGGGTAGCCTTTTGGGCCTACGTTTTTCAAAACCATCACCGAGGTTTCGTCAATTTCCAAGTTGGGGTCTTCGATGCGGGCGTGGTAGTCTTCAATGGTTTCAAATACCACCGCGCGGCCTTTGTGCCGCATCAAATGTGCTGATGCCGCCGAGGGTTTTATGACGGCTCCATTTTGGCACAGGTTTCCTTTGATTACGGCAATGCCGCCTTCTTCCAATATGGGGGTAGCAGAGGGGCTAATTACGTCGGTATTCCAGTTTTTTGCATTCAATGCATTATCTATCAGTGGCTTACCATTTACAGTAATTACTCCTTGGTGCAGGTGTTTTTTCATTTCGTCGATGACTACTTGGAGGCCTCCTGCATAAAAATAATCTTCCATGAGGTATTTTCCAGAGGGCATTACGTTGAGTAAAAACGGCATTCGACTACCCACGCGGTCGAAATCGTCGAGCGTGAGCGGCACGCCCATCCGGCCCGCAATGGCCAGCAAGTGCAGCACAAAATTGGTAGAGCCACCCACCGCTGCATTGAGCATAATGGCATTTTCGAAGGCTTCTTTGGTCAATATTTTGGAAAGCGTCAGGTCTTCTTTTACCATTTCGACGATGCGCATTCCTGTTAAGTGGGCGTTGGTTTTCTTGCGCGAGTCGGCAGCAGGAATGGCCGATAGGCCAGGCAGCGTAAGGCCGAGGGCTTCGGCCATGGTGGCCATGGTGGAGGCCGTGCCCATGGTAGAGCAATGGCCAATGCTGCGGCTCATGCAGCTTTCGGCTTCTTCAAATTCTTCGAGGCTCATTTTGCCCGTTTTTACGTCGTCGGCAAACTTCCACACGTCGGTGCCTGAGCCAATGGCTTGCCCCCTAAAACGCCCCGACAACATGGGGCCTCCTGGTAGTACAATACTGGGTAAATCAACGCTGGCCGCCCCCATGATGAGCGAAGGGGTGGTTTTGTCGCAGCCCGTGAGCAGAACAATGCCATCAAATGGATTGGCCCTGATGCATTCTTCGACCGTCATGCTGGCCAAATTGCGGTAAAGCATGGCCGTGGGCCTGATGAGGGTTTCGCCGAGCGACATTACTGGAAACTCCAACGGAAAACCGCCCGCCTCATAAACGCCGTTTTTGACACTTTGCGCCAGCTCCCGAAAGTGCGCGTTGCAGGGCGTTACCTCCGACCAAGTGTTACAAATACCAATGACGGGCTTTCCCTTAAATTGGTGGGCAGCGTGGCCCTGATTTTTCATCCAACTGCGGTAGATAAAGCCATCTTTACCTTCTTTACCAAACCAATCTTGACTGCGGAGTTTTAGGGGTGTTTTTTCGGTGGACATGGTGTAAGTGTTTTTTTGTATAAAGGCACGCGGGTTGGTCTTTTACTGAAAAACCAACCTTTTAAAAAAAGGGGGCAACCATTTTATGGGCTTATCAGGCCACTGCTCCCTGAGTACGTACTGCTTCTTTTGCGCCCCCCAGTATCGTAATTGCTTGGTGGTGAATCTGTACGGTAATTGGGTCGGGGGAGGTGTTTGTGATTTCTATTTCGTTGGGTCGCACGGCTACGCGCAGCCACACGCCCCGAAAACCCACTCGGAAGGTATAAGACTGCCACTGCTGGGGTAAAAAAGGCCGAAAAGAAATCTGATCATTTTGAACGCGCATACCCGCGAAGCCCTTGATGACCGACATCCACGTGCCCGCCATTGAAGTAATGTGGCAGCCGTCTTCGGTGTCGTTGTTGTAGTCGTCGAGGTCGAGGCGAGCCGTGCGTAAGTACATTTCGTAGGCTTTTTCTTGGCGGCCCAGTTGCGCCGCTAAAATCACGTGAACACAGGGCGACAGCGACGACTCGTGGACGGTCATGGGTTCGTAGAAATCGAAGTGCCGCGCCAGCGAATTGTCATCAAAGTCATCTTCAAAAAAATAAAGCCCCTGTAGCACGTCGGCTTGCTTGATAAAACACGACCGCAAGATACGGTCCCACGACCACTGCTGGTTGATGGGGCGTTGGCTGGCAATGTCTGCTACGGTCAAAAGTTCTTTGTCCAAAAAGCCATCTTGCTGCAAATACACCTGCCGTTTTTGGTCGTAGGGCAAGTGCATATTTTCGGCAATATGCCGCCACTGCGCCGTTTCTTTTTTCACGTCAAGTTGTATTCGTGTTTTGGCATCGGCACTTACCAGTGGCCAATGCGTTCCAATTTCCGCTGAGGTATAGCGCAAGCACCAAGACGCTAAATAGTTGGTATAGAAGTTGTTATTGACGTTGTTCTCGTATTCGTTGGGGCCAGTTACGCCCAGCATCACGTATTTTTGTTTGTCTTCCGACCAATTGACGCGCTGCGCCCAAAAACGGGCAACGGCGATGAGTACTTCCAGTCCATATTCGGCCAAATAGGCGTGGTCGTTGGTGTGGCGCACGTAGTCGAAGATGGCGTAAGCAATGGCTCCGTTGCGGTGAATTTCTTCAAACGTGATTTCCCACTCGTTGTGGCATTCTTCGCCCGTCATTGTTACCATCGGATAAAGTGCGGCTCCGTTGTTGAAGCCCAGTTTTTGGGCGTTTTCGATGGCTTTTTGGAGGTGTTTGTGGCGATACACCAGCAGTTGGCGCGCCACGCTGGCCTCGGCAGTGGCCAAAAAAAACGGCAAACAATAGGCTTCGGTGTCCCAGTAAGTACTGCCGCCGTATTTTTCGCCCGTGAAGCCTTTTGGGCCAATATTGAGGCGTTCGTCTTTGCCCGTGTAGGTTTGTTCGAGTTGAAAAATATTGAATCTGATGCCTTGCTGCGCGGCCACGTCGCCCTCAATTACAATGTCGTTTTTTGCCCAAGAGTCGGCCCAAGCTTGGGCTTGTTCGGCTTTTAGTTTTTCAAAACCTTTGTCGGCAATGCGCTTCAAGTAAGCCTTGGTTTGGGTCAGCAGGTTTTGGGGGGCATGGTTTAAAGACGACAGATTGACGACGTATTTGTACAGGACAATCTCTTGACCTGCGGTTGCTTGAAGCACAATTTGGCAAGCCACTTGTTTGTCTTCTTCAATGGTTTTGCTCTGAAAATCAACCGCTTGCCCGTCAATGGTCAGTGCTATTTTCATGGCCGTGGCCACGTTAAAAAGTTCGGTTTCAAATTCGGTATCTTTGGTTTTTAGCTCCAGATACGCTTCGTTGTGGGTTGCTTGTTTTTTTATTTCATTCCAAAATTTTTCGCCATAGTTAGAATCGCGGTTGCTCACATTGCCGTCCAAATAGGGCGTGAGCGTAATTATACCGTCAAAATTAAGGGGAGTTATGGCATAGCGAATGGCGGCGGCTTCGTCGTCTATCAAACTACAAAAACGCAACGATTCTACTTTTACTTGTTTGCCACTGGCCAAAGTAGCCACAAAAGTACGCGCCAAGTGGCCTTCTTTCATGTTGAGTACGCGCCTAAAATCTGACACTTGGCAAGTAGCCAAGTCGAGTATTTCATTGTCAATTTGCACGTCAATGCGGGTCCAGTTGCAAGCGTTCAAAACTTTGGCAAAATAGCGCGGGTAGCCGTTTTTCCACCAGCCTACGCGGGTTTTGTCGGGATAAAAAACGCCTGCCACATAGTTGCCAATGAGGGTTTTGCCCGAGTATTGTTCTTCAAAGTTGCCGCGTTGGCCCATTCGGCCATTGCCAAGGCTCATCAAACTTTCGGTAATTTCGTTGTAGTTGGCATGGAATCCCTGCTCAACTACGCACCAGGGGTCGTGTTGAATGTATTGTTTCATCGTAAAAGTTCGTTCATCAAATAGGTTGTGGCTGCAAAAATAGGGTTTTTGACGCAAACCAGAAAATTAAGAAGTGTAGTCATTGATTATCAGATTATTATCTCCAAAATTGCGAAATAGCAAACTGAAATAGCTGCCTAAGCTGCCTCTTTGGTCGGTTTTATAAGTTTTATTAACGAATTTTACCCCAAATTGTAAGTATCCCACAAAAGCCTTATTACTCCACTATTCAGTTGGCATGAATTGGTTCAAGCGTATTTTTAAGAAAATAAACCGTCAAACCTACCCCTTTATTGACGCTTTTTATTATTTGTTCATTGTGTTGTTTATCGTGCTTCTGTTTGTGATTTCGACCTTTTCAGACGTACACTTTTTAAATGAGGCAATTAAATGTTAAATGCTTTTTGATATTTTTTTGCAAATTTACTTGACAAAATAGCCGCCAGACAGTATCATAGCGGCTATTGAAAACATCT
>Ga0105046_10013812_pt1 | contig 12488 bp, 12 predicted proteins | sample MAT03_FD_78385 | JGI IMG/M metagenome (GOLD analysis project Ga0105046, IMG submission 78385) | Freshwater microbial communities from Lake Fryxell liftoff mats and glacier meltwater in Antarctica - MAT-03 (megahit assembly) | ecosystem: Environmental > Aquatic > Freshwater > Ice > Liftoff...
CGGCTCGGCCCAGCGGGCAACGGGCAGATGGTTGGTTGTCGGCCTCAGGTACTGCCCGATGGTGACAATGTCGACGCCGATCGCAGCCAGGTCGTGCAGCAGTCCGGTGACCTCGTCGTCGGTCTCGCCGAGTCCGAGCATGAAGCCGGTCTTGGTGGTCATGCCTGCGGCCTTAGCTCGCGCAAGTACAGCCAGGCTGCGGGCGTAGCCAGCGCTGGGCCGAACAGCCCGCTGCAGACGGGCGACGGTCTCGACGTTGTGGTTGAACACGTCTGGGCGGCCGGGGCCCGGTGCGAGCAGGAACCCGAGTGACGTCTCGTCGCCCTTGGCATCGCTGACCAGCGTCTCGATCGTCGTGTCCGGCCGAGCCTCGCGGACCGCCGCCACGCACGCCGAAACATGGGCAAAGCCACCGTCGATCAGGTCGTCGCGCGCCACCATCGTGAGTACGGCGTGAGCCAGGTTCATTTCGCAAATGGCGGCGGCGACGCGCTGTGGCTCGTCGGCGGACGGTGGCATCGGCTTCTGTGTGTCCACGAGGCAGAAGCCGCAGGCGCGTGTGCACCGCTCGCCGAGCACCATGAACGTCGCCGTGCCGTCGGCCCAGCAGTCGCTGAGGTTGGGGCAGCCGGCTTCTTCGCAGACGGTGACCAGGCCGTGATCGCGCACCGTCTTCTTCAGCGCCAACACTTCCGCCCCGATGGTGACCTTGGGCCGCAGCCACTCCGGCTTGCGAGTACCGATGACGAGACCATCGGTGACCCCTGCCTGCTCGAGCCGGGCTGCGGCACGCTGGCCGGTGACGGGCACCACGCCGTGGGCGGCCGCCTGACGCACGATGCCACCGGGGCCTTCCCCGCGCGAGAATGCCGAGAGATCGTCGGGCCGAGCCTTCCACGCGACGTCCTGCCGCTCGACCATTCCGCTCCCCCACAGCTCGCCGGCGCGGCGCGCGATGATGTCTGCAACTGCGGCCAGGTCGACGTCGATGCCCTCCTCGACCAGCGATGTCACCGGCTTGTCGCCGATGCCGCACGGCACGATGTAGTCACGCAGGTACGCCATGTCGGTGCGCACGTTGAGCGCAAACCCATGCATGGTGCGCCCGCGGGCGAGCCGTACACCAATGGCACAGATCTTGCGTGGGTTGGGTCCGCTGACCCCCACCCACACTCCCGGATACTCGGGCAGGCACCCCACATCGGCGACACCCAACTCGGTGAGCGTGCCGACGATCAGCCGCTGAATCACACCCACGTGGTCGCTTGCACCCAACGCGTTGGGCACGTTGACGATCGGGTAGCCGACCAACTGTCCGGGGCCGTGATAGGTCACGTCTCCCCCGCGTCGCACGCTGACCAACTCGACTGCGACAGCCGACGGCGCCACCTTCATGTTGGCTGCCAGGTCGGCGCGCGGGCCATAGGTGAAGACGTGGGGGTGCTCGAGCAGCAGCAGATGGTCGCCCGAGCCGTACTGGAACATTGCCTGCTGCAGAGCCAGCGCCTCGCGGTAGGGCACCCTGCCGAGCCACCGCACATGCAGTGTCGCGTCGTTGGTCGCCACGGCGGGTGTCAGAGTTCCTGTGACCAGTCGCGGGTCTCGAGCAGTTGCTTCACCCTGACCAGAAAGCCCGCAGCGTAGGCACCGTCGAACGCACGGTGGTCCCAGCTCATTGCGAGATTGCCCACGGGGTGGATCACGATTGCTTCGCCGCCGTCTGCCAACTGCGCCACCACCGGCTTACGAACGATCGCATCTGTCGACAAGATGGCCACCTGTGGCTGGTTGATGATGGGCATCGTCAGCACGCTGCCCGCCGAGCCGTTGTTGCTGATGGTGAAGGTGCCGCCGCTGATCTCATCGGGGCTGAGCTTGCGGGTGCGGGCACGGTTGGCGAGGTCGTTGATCTCGCGAGCGATTGCACGGAGGCGTTTGGTGTCTGCGCTGCGCACCACCGGAACGAGCAAGCCCTGGAAGTCGAGATCGACGGCGATACCGACGTCGACGAAGTTGTGCACGATCAGTTCGTTCTCGCCGACGCTGGCATTGAGATACGGGAAGTCCGCGATTGCATCGACGATCGCCCGAGTGATGAAGGGAAGGTACGTGAGGCTGAAGCCCTCTGTCGCCTTCCACTGGGCTTTGACCTTGCTACGGGTGGCGTCAACGTTGGCGAAGTCGACCTCGACCACGCTGAACGCGTGCGGGCTGACACCCTTGCTCATCACCATGTGGCTGCCGGTGAGCTTGCGTATCTTGCTGAGAGAGACCGTGGTATCGCGCTCGCCCGACGCGACGGTGGGCGCCAGCGCGGCAGGCGCGGCGACCGGGGCTGCGGCCGGAGCGGGTGCGGCGGCAACCGAAGCGGCTGCGGGCTGGGCCGGGACGGCTGCGACCGGGGCAGGCGTGGCGGCGGGTGCAGGTGCAGGTGCAGGCTGCTGAATATCGATGAAGTCCAGCAGGTCGTCACGGGTGATGCGGCCACCAGGGCCGGTGCCGATGACATCGTCGGGGTTGATGCCGTGCTCGGCAACGAGGCGGCGCACGACCGGCGACAGCAAACGGTTGTCGCTGCCGAGAGCCTCATTGTCAACCGCCGCAGGTGCGACAGGAGCCTCGGCGACGGGTGCAGGAGCGGCGACGACAACTGGAGCCCCGGCGACTGCTGGAGCCTCGGCGACGGGTGCAGGAGCGGCGACGACAACTGGAGCCTCGACAACTGCTGGAGCAGGCGGCTCGACGACGGGGGCCGGCGCTTCGAGGACGGGAGCCACAACAGGAACTGACTCTGCGGCCGGAGCTGCATCAGCGGTGCCAACGACGGCAATGACGGCACCCACGGGCACTGTGTCGCCTTCGGCTGCGCGGATCTCGGTCACGACCCCGGCAATCGGTGACGGCACCTCAGTGTCGACCTTGTCAGTACTGACTTCGAACAACGGCTCGTCGGCAGCGATGGTGTCGCCGACCTTCTTGAACCAGCGTGTGATCGTGCCTTCAGTAACTGTCTCGCCCAGTTGAGGGAGGGTGACGTCGGCCATGATGGAGTGCTCCTCGTATGCGAATGCTGTTGCGGTGTGATGTGTTGCGAATGGTGTGATCAGGTGTTGACGTGAGAGTTGTCGTGAGAGTTGTCAAGCGTTCAGGCTGCGGCCTGTGAGCGAGAGCACGGTCTCACCGAAAAGCTCGGTGAGGCTAGGGTGTGGCTGGATGAACTCGGCGATCTCGGCAACCGTCGCTTCCCAGTTCACGGCAAGGTAGCCGCCACTGAGCTGCTCGGTGACCCACGGCCCGACCATGTGCACGCCGAGCACCTGCCCGGCGGTGCCGTCGGCGTTCTTCTTGGCGATCACTTTGACGAGACCGTCGAGCTCGCCGAGGATCTGAGCACGGGCGTTGGATCGGTACAGGTGCTTCGCAACCACCACATCGAAGCCGGCCTCGCGAGCCGCCTCTTCGCTGGGGCCGGAGAACGCAACTTCCGGATGGCAGTAGATGGCCCACGGCACTCGGTCATAGCGAATCGGGTTGGGCGACTCGTTGAGAATGTGCTTCACGACCAAGATCGCCTCGGCATAACCGACGTGGGCGAGCGCCGGAGTATTGATCAGGTCGCCGACGGCGTAGACGCCCGGCTCGGATGTGCGGCAGTACTGGTCGACCTCGACGAAACCACGGTCGCTGACCGACACCGCCGTGCCCTGCAAACCCAACTGGTCGGCGTACGGACGACGACCAATGCTGACCACCACCGCGTCGACTTCCAGGTTCTGCGCGTCGCTGTCCGGCGCACCGAAGTGAACGATGGTGCCGCCCTGACCATTGGGTGTGTGGCCGAGCACTTTGACCCCGGTCTTGATGTCGATGTTCTTCCTGTTGAAGCTGCGCACGACGACATTTGCGACGTCTGTGTCGAGACCCGGAAGGATCTTGGGCAGCCCCTCCAAGATGGTGACCTGCGCGCCGAGGTCGGCGAATGTGCTGGCAAACTCGCAGCCGATGGCCCCGCCGCCGATGACCGCTACACGTGCCGGCACGTAGTCGAGCAGCAACACTTCGTCGCTGGTCATGACCGGGCCCGACGGCTCGAAGCCGGGGAAGGTACGCGGCACGCTGCCAGAGGCGAGCACGACGTTGGTACCCGTGATGGTGCTGCTGCTGCCGTCGGTGTGAACAACGGTCACGGCGCGGTTGGCGCCGAGTGTGCCGATGCCGTCGAGCACCGTGATCTTTTTCGACTTCATGAACGACGCGAGGCCCTTGACGATGCCGTCGACAATCTTCTGCTTGCGTGCCTGCGCCACAGCGAAGTTGACTATCGGTGAGCTGCTCTCGATGCCGAACTCGCCAGCGTGCTGTACATGCCGGTTGACCGCAGCTGTCTCAAGGAATGCCTTGGCAGGAATACAGCCACGGTTGAGGCATGTGCCGCCCAGGACACCCTTCTCCACCAGCGCCACGTTCAGCCCAGCCGACGTGGCGTACAGCGCCGCACCGTAGCCCCCCGGGCCGCCACCGATCACCACGACGTCGAACTGCTGCTGGTCCATGCTTGTATGAGCTCCACTCTGGTTGGGGTGGCTGAAGTCTGCGACGGCAACGGTACCGGCTAGGTGTGGGCCTCGCGGTGGCTGGTATCGATTACACCAGCTTCCAACGCACCTGGTCCTCGGCGCGGATGAGCAACAGTTGACGATCAGTTCCGGTGAGGCTGTTGGTTGGAAAGCTGAGCGTGCAGGTGACCTCGGCGACCGTGAACCCGGTGCAGGCCATGTCGCCTGCAGTCGGTACATCGGGAGCGACGCGTGTGTTGGGCGCGACGAGCGAGAACCCGTCCAGACCGCCAGCGTCGTCCACGCCTCCCAGCGTGACCGTCACCACGAGCGCCGAATCGGTGCTGTCCACATCCTCCACCGTCACCGTCGCGTCTCCAGCAGAACCCGTTGCCCCGACGGCCAGCGGCGGAGCCGGCGTCTCCTGGTTGGACAGGCGGAGCAATTGAATGCCACCGGCGAGCAAGATCGTAAGACCGCACGTCACGGCAAGCAGGAGCAAAGTACGGGTGCGCATGACGCCGAACAGGATACGGGCGCGGGCTGCCGCTCCCTGTCAGCTGGCGCGAGCGACCTTGACCCGTCGCAACGGAGGCAGCGTCGGGGGCGGTTGCATGCGCGGCGGCAGGTCCTCAAGGAGATGTGCGGTGATGTGAGCGATCTCGGCAACAGCCGCCTCGAACACTGCCTCAGTCGTCGGCGACGTCTTTCGGACGCCACTGATCTTGCGCACGTACTGCCGGGCAGCGGCCTCGATCTCGACGGGCGTGGCGATCGGCTCGAGTCCGCGAAGGGTGGTGATGTTGCGGCACATGCCGTCAGCGTATTCCACATCCGGTAACGGGCGGACCCGCGGCCTAGCATTCAGGCATGGGCCTTCGCGACCTCACCAAACGCCTCCGTACGTCCGTCGACGAACTCGACGACCGCCGGCTGCAAGTTCGGTTCTCAGGGCTTGGGCTCACGGGCATAGGCAGCATGACCGCACGCACGCCGGTGCGCGTCGGCGGCGAGATCACTCGCATGAAGGTCGCGCCGCGATCCGGCGTCAACACGTTCGAGATCACGGTGGATGACGGCACCGGCACGGTGGTCGCGGTGTTCACCGGTCGTCGTCACCTCGCCGGCGTCGACCACAACCGCGCGCTCGTGCTCGAAGGCGTCGCGCGTGCCGAGCGAAACCGCCTCGTCATGCTCAACCCCGCGTACACGCTGCTGCCGCAACACTGAACCGCGACACTGACCGCGACACCGAACGGCAACACCGAACGGCGACACTGAACGGCGACACTGAACGGCAACGAGCGGAATGCGCCGTCAGTCGATGAGCAGGGCGCGGGTAGCGTCCTCGCTCTCGGCCGTGACCAGGACCAGCACTTCGTCACCGACGCGCAGAATCGTGTCGCCGCGGGGCACCACGACCTTCTCGTCACGCAGCACCGCTACAACTGTTGCGTCACGCGGGAAGCCGACTTCGGCGATCTCGCGTCCGGCAGCCGGGGAGTTTTCCGCCAGCGTGACCTCGGCCAGCTTGGCCTTGCCGCCCTCGAATGACAGCAGGCGCACGAAGGAACCAACCGACACCGCTTCTTGCACGAGGCCGGTGATGAGGTGCGGTGTGCTGACCGAAACGTCGACGCCCCAGGTCTCGTTGAACATCCATTCGTTCTTCGGATTGTTCACTCGCGCAACAACGCGGGGCACACCGAACTCTTGCTTGGCCAGCAATGAGATGACGAGGTTGTCTTCATCGTCGCCGGTAACTGATGCGATGACATCGGCACGCTCGAGGCCTGCAGCCTTCAACGCACCGAAGTCGCAGCCGTCACCCTTGAGCCAATGCACGCCTTCGATGCTGCCTTCGTACTGCGCCACCACGCGAGCCTCGTTGTCCACGATGGTCACATGATGCCCACCGTCGACCAGCTGCTCGGCGATGAACCGTCCAACACTTCCCCCGCCTGCGGTCACGACATTCATCAAAGGCTCCTAGTGCGCCGCTGGCGGGTTGAGGGTCAGGTCGGTCAACTGGGCGATGGTGTCGTGCGCAACGGCGAGGTAGACAACATCGCCCTCTTGCACCACCAGGTCTGCCGTCGGCAACATTGCTGAACCCAGACGGCTGACGGCCATCACGCGGATGCCCGGGCCTTCGGCCTCCAGTACGCGGTGGCCTGCCCAGGCGCTGCCGAACGAACGCTCGATGAGCGAGACCTTGGCCGAGGGGTCGACCCATTCGACCGCCAGCACGTCGGGTACCAGCCTGCGCAGGACGCGCTCGGTGGTCCACAGCGCCGGCGCCACGGTCGCGATACCCAATCGCTGATACACGGCCGCACGCTGCGGGTCGTAGATGCGGGCAACGACCCGCTCGATGCCGAACGTCTCGCGCGCAACGCGGGCCACAAGGATGTTGGAGTTGTCACCATTGGTGACGGCTGCCAACGCTTCGGCCTTCTCGATGCCGGCCTTGACCAGTAGGTCTCGGTCGAAGCCAATGCCGACGAACTTTTCACCGATGAAGCCATCACCAAGGCGTTCGAACGCGGCCGGTTTACGGTCGATGACGGAAACGGTGTGCCCCTCACCGATCAGGTTGTGGGCCAACGACGACCCGACACGGCCGCAACCCACGATCACTACATGCACGAATGTGGCCCTCCTTGCCGCCCGGGGCCCTCACGGCCTCACGACGACGGCATTGCAGTCGAGCACTGTAACCCGACATAGGCTCCGCGACGCCAATGCTCCATTCACTCAAGCGCCTCGTCATCGGCACGCCGATCGCCAGCGCCGACGAAGGCCATCAACGCCTCAGCAAGAAGGTCGCCCTCCCGGTCTTTGCCAGCGACGCCATCTCGTCCACGGCATACGCCACCGACGAAATTCTCATCGTGTTGCTCGGTGCGGGAGCCGGCTACGCAGCCTTCACCAAGCTCGTACCCATCGCCATCGTGGTGGCCGTCCTGCTCGTGATCGTCATCACCAGCTATCGCCAGACGATTTTCGCCTACCCCAGCGGCGGCGGCAGCTACATCGTCAGCAAGGAGAACTTGGGCGTCATCCCCGCGTTGATCGCCGGCTCCTCGCTGTTGGTCGACTACATCCTCACCGTCGCCGTGTCGGTGGCGGGTGGCACGTTGGCGATCAGGTCGGCTTTCGGCTTTGACAACAAGTGGACAGTCCCTATCTGTCTCGTCTGCATCTTCTTGATGACCGTTGCCAACCTCCGTGGGCTCAAGGAATCGGGCGCCCTCTTTGCACCACCGACCTACATCTACGTGATTTCGCTCATCACCCTGATCGTTGTCGGGCTCGTCCGTGTGTTCATCCTCAAGAACATCGACCCCATCGACCCGTCGAAAATCAGCAAGGAAGCTGAAGAGTTTTCGAAGGGCGCCAAGGGCATCGGCATCCTCGTGTTGTTGCGAGCGTTCTCCTCGGGCGCAGTTGCGCTTTCAGGTGTGGAGGCCGTCTCCAACGGCGTACCCGCCTTCAAGAAGCCCGAGAGCAGGAACGCTGCGGCCACCCTCATGTGGATGGGCGCCATTCTGGGTACCTGCTTTGTGGGCATTTCGGTGCTCGCTGCACATCTCAAGCCAGTTCGCGGCGACGGCGACCCCACCGGCATTGCGCTCATGGCTGAACAGGTCTACGACGGCAAGGGCCTGCTGTTCTGGATCATGCAGATCTCGACGTTCGCGATCCTCATCCTTGCGGCGAACACCGCCTACGCGGACTTCCCTCGGCTCTCCAGCATCATCGCGAAAGATGGCTTCCTGCCGCGCCAGTTCGCCAACCGCGGCGACCGCTTGGTGTTCTCCAACGGCGTCATCTTCCTCGCGGCCGTCGCCAGCGTGCTGATCGTCATCTTCGATGGCCAGATCAGTGCTCTGATTCCGCTCTATGCGTTTGGCGTGTTCACCGGTTTCACACTCAGCCAGAGCGGCATGGTCATTCACCACATTCGGCTCAAGGAACCCAGGTGGCGGCTCAGCCTCACCATCAACGCCATCGGCGCCGTCACCACTGGCATCATCGCCGGCATTATCGTAGTCTCCAAGTTCTTCCAGGGCGCATGGATTCCGGCTGCCCTGATTCCGATCATGGTGTTCTTCTTCCACTCGATCGGCACGCACTACAAGCACGTCAAGAAGTCGCTGGCAGTGCCGCCCGGGTACAAGTCGCCGCGGCGAACGCACTACGTCGTGGTGCTGGTGGGCAAGGTCAACCGCGGTGTGCTGGATGCGGTGCAGTATGCGCGCAGTCTCGCCCCCGAGCGCATCATCGCTCTGTCGATCGTGCAGGACGCCGAAGAAGAGCGGGCATTGCATGCGCAGTGGGACGAGTACAACGTTCCCATCGAGCTACACACCATTTCTTCGCCGTACCGCGAACTCACTCGCCCGGTGATGGCGTACCTCGACGAACTGGACGAGGAGCGAGACGACGACATCATCACCGTTGTCATTCCCGAGTCGGTGACCAAGGTCAGCAGCCAGTGGTTGCACAACCAATCGGCGTTTGCGCTGAAGGCTCGCCTGCTCTATCGCCCCGACACCGTGGTCGTCAGCGTGCCGGTACACGTCGATGCCGACGAGGACGCCACACTAGAGTGATCGAGGGCCTCTTCGAGTAATTCGCAGTCACATGACGACAGCACCCACGGGTCGGGCCTACTGTGCCGTATGCGCGTGATCATCTCCGGGGCCAGCGGCCTCATCGGCTCGGCCCTGTGGAGCGAGCTTCGCAGTGACGGGCACGACGTCGTCAAGCTGGTTCGCCGCACGGCAGCGGCTGGCGAAGTGCAGTGGGATCCGTCGGCCGGCGTGCTGCCCGTCGACGCATTGGAGGGGGCCGATGCGGTCGTCCATCTCGCCGGCGCGGGCATTGGCGACCATCGCTGGACGCCCGACTACAAGGCAGAAATTCTCAGTAGTCGAGTCCTCTCCACGACGTTGCTGGCGGAGACGATTGCGTCATGCACCAACCGACCACCTGTGCTCCTCAGTGGTTCGGCGATCGGCATTTACGGCGCTAGCGACGGCCGTGAACTAGACGAGCATTCTCCGCCCGGTACCGGGTTTCTCGCCGATGTGTGCGAGCAGTGGGAAGCCGCCGCGGCACCGGCGGCGGCCGCCGGCACTCGCGTTGCGTACCTGCGCACCGGAATCGTGCTGACGCCGAAGGGTGGGGCGCTGAAGAAGATGCTGCCGCTGTTCAAGTTCTTCGCCGGTGGCCGCTTCGGCAATGGCAAGCAGTGGCAGAGCTGGATTTCTTTGCCCGACGAGGTCGGCGCGATCAAGCACCTGTTGACCGCCGATGTCAGCGGTCCAGTCAACCTCACCGCACCGAACCCCGTCACCAACGCCGGCTTCGCCAAGTTGCTCGGGCAGGCACTTGGGCGGCCGTCATTGCTGCCAGTGCCCTCGTTCGGACCCAAGTTGTTGCTGGGCAGCGAACTCGCCGAGGCGTTGCTGTTCACGGGCCAGAACGTGCTGCCCAAGGTTCTGCAGAATTCGGCCTTTCAATTTCAACACCCACGCCTCGATGAGGCGTTCGCAGCGTTGTTGAACTAGCCCTCAGCGCTCCGCCGCTATTGATCCGCCGTGTCGACGGCTGACCAACGTTGCAGGGCGGCATCCAGATCCAGTGGCCAGGTACCGGTGTCGGTTGGCCAATCGGCCTGAGGAACTGCCCACATGATCTCGAACTCGATGCCATCCGGGTCCTTCCCATAGAGGCTCTTGCTCGTGCCGTGATCGCTTTCGCCGACCAGCGCGCCGGCCTCCACGAGGCGGGCACGCAGCGCTATCAGGTCTTCGAGTGTGTGGACCTGCCAGGCCAGGTGGTACAGGCCTACGGACTGCGCTGCAGGCCGCCGGGGACCCACGCTGAAGAGCCCGAGATCGTGATCGTTCTCCGAGCCGTCGGCTCGAAGGAAGAACGCCCGGTCGCCCATGTTGCTGACTGTTTCAAAGCCGAGCACGTCGCCGTAGAACGCCGCCGACACTTTGGCGTCGGTCACGTACAGCACCGCGTGGTTGAGTCGCTTGATGGACATAGGGGCTTCCTCCTTCGAGCCGTCTGGCTCGGTGACGTGGATCTCAGGACTTGAGGGCTTCGATTTCGAGTGTGATCTTGACAGTGTCGCCGACCACGAAGCCACCAGCTTCGAGCGCAACGTTCCACTCCAGACCGAAGTCCTTGCGGCTGATCTCGGCTTCGGCCGTGAAGCCAGCCTTGGTGTTGTTCCAGGGGTCGACGGCCACCCCGTCGAACTCGAGGGCGAAGTCGACGGCCTTGGTGACACCCTTGATGGTCAAGTCGGTATGCAGCAGGTAATCGCTGCCCTTGGCGTCGATGCCTGTGCTGACCAATGTCCACTCGGGGTGGTTGTCGGCATCGAAGAAGTCGTCACCGCGCAGGTGGCCATCGCGGCCAGCGTCGCGAGTGTCGATGGACTTGGCCGTCACGACAGCTTCGACCTTCGAGTGGAGCGGGTTCTCGCCGACGGTGATGGTACCGGAGAAGTCGGTGAATTGGCCGCGCACCTTGGCCACGACCAGGTGACGTACGACGAATCCAATGGCGGAGTGGCCGGAGTCGACGGTCCAGATTCCGGGGGTGAGTGTGCTGAGGTCTGACATGTCGTTGCTCCTTAAGACAAGCATCGAACGACAAGCATCGAACGAGACGGGAAGTTGTGATTGCCTCACTGGATAGTTGAGTACTCAATAATTGTATCATGAATACTTGTGTTCGCAACTGTTTCCTACAACAACTCTTCTCGCTAGGCTCTACGCATGACCGCGAACTGGCTCTCCGAGACCGAACAGACCGCGTGGCGGAACTTCGTCACCACGATGCCCGACCTCGATGCGGCCTTCGAGGCCGACGTCGCCACCCACGGCATCACCATGGGCGACTATACGGTCCTCGTCTTCCTTTCCGAGGCCGACGACCACCGGCTACGCATGTGCGACCTGGCGGCCTCGCTGCGCCTCTCCCCCAGCGGCCTGACCCGCCGTCTCGATGGAATGGTCAAAGCTGGATGGGTCGACCGTTCGGCCTGTAGTGCGGATCGGCGCGTGATGTACGCGCATCTCACCGCTGACGGTATGGCCAAGATGAACGCAGCTGCACCCGACCATGTCGAGAGCGTCCGTCGACATTTCTTCGAGCCGCTGGGCGCCGAGGGAGTACAGCAGCTGAGCGAGTTGTTCAGTCTGATTCGTCAGCACCTGCACCAGACCCAGCCCGCTCGACCGTGATCGAACCGTTGAAACTCCCCCTCGGCTTCCGCGCCCATGTGGCAAACATCGGTATCAAGGACACCACCGACGACTTCACGGTGGTCGCCTCCGACGGCCCGTGTGTGGCCGCCGGAGTGTTCACACAGAGTTCGTTTGCGGGCCCCAGCGTGCTCGTCAGCCGCCGTCACGTTGCGGCTGGAACCGCTCGGGCGATGGTCGTCATCTCCAAGAACGCCAACGTCGCCACCGGTGCCCAGGGCCTCGCCGACGCTGAGGAAGTCGTGTCCGGCGTGGCTGCGGCGTTGGGCTGCGAAACCGGGGACGTGCTGTTGGCCTCAACCGGCGTGATCGGACGTGCCTACCAAATGGACGTGGTCCGTGCGGGGCTGGCGGCCATTCCGTCGCCACTGCCAGGCACCGACGCCGACGCCGTCGCTCGCGGCATCATGACGACTGACACCGTCGCCAAGACCGCTGACGCGGCGGTAGGCGCCGCCCGCATTGTCGGCGTCGCGAAGGGTGTTGGAATGATCGAACCCAACATGGCAACGATGATCGCGATGTTCTTCACCGACGCCGAGGTTGCGCAGCCCGCGCTCGATGCGACGTTCCGGCGCGTCATCGACCGCACCTTGAACTGCGTGTCGGTCGACACCGACACCTCCACCAGCGACAC
>Ga0105046_10013813_pt1 | contig 12486 bp, 7 predicted proteins | sample MAT03_FD_78385 | JGI IMG/M metagenome (GOLD analysis project Ga0105046, IMG submission 78385) | Freshwater microbial communities from Lake Fryxell liftoff mats and glacier meltwater in Antarctica - MAT-03 (megahit assembly) | ecosystem: Environmental > Aquatic > Freshwater > Ice > Liftoff...
AAAACCTAAAGGACTATCCACGCACCCGCTTCGGCGACGTAAGCGCCATACTCACCTACCACATGCCCGCCATCGGCCGCATGTTTTACACCCCCGATTTCAAAACAGCACTGGAGCCCAGCTTCGAAGCTAAAATCCAAAGGGTAGCCGAAATTACCTCCAAACAGGATGACATCGTTATGTTTGGAGGCGTGCCTACATGGATCATCGTTCTGTTCCGGCTTATTTTGGAAAAAACAGGCAAACAAAACATGCTTGAAGTATGGCCCCACCTGCAGGCCTACATGCACGGCGGCGTAGGTTTTGAACCTTACCGACAAACGTTCCGCGAACTCATTCCGAGCGAAAACTTTGTTTACCAGGAAATTTACAACGCCTCGGAAGGTTATTTTGGAGCACAATGCGACCTGAAGACCAACGACATGCTGCTGTTTGCCGACAACGGAGTGTTTTACGAGTTTGTGCCCATGGATGAGTGGGAAAAGGAGTACCCACGCACGGTCATGCTTCCCGATGTTGAAATCGGCAAGGATTACGCCGTACTCATCAGTTCCAACAACGGACTGTGGCGGTACCAGACCGGCGATACCGTGATTTTTACCCGTAAAAATCCGTTTTGCTTCCATATTTCAGGCCGTACCAAACAATTCATCAATGCCTTCGGTGAAGAGGTGATGGTGGGCGACACCGACAAAGCGCTCGCCGAAACCTGCCGGCAAATGAACGCCGTGGTGGCCGAATACACCGCAGCTCCGGTGTATTTCGCTGGCGAAAAAGGCAAAGGAGGGCACGAATGGATCGTGGAATTTGAAAAAGAACCGGCCGATATGGCGCAGTTCAACCAAATGCTAGACGAAGCCCTGCAACGCATCAATTCCGACTACGAAGCCAAACGTTTCAAAGGTATGGCCTTGGAATGCCTGAGACTTCGATCCGTACCCAAAGGAACCTTCATGCGCTGGATGCGCGCCCGCGGAAAATTTGGCAACCAGAACAAAGTACCGCGCCTCGCCAACCACCGGCAATACGTGGAAGAGGTGCTTCAACTCGCAAAAGAAGCGTGATTTTTTGTATAAGATAGGCGTTTGCTTGCCTTCTTTCCCAGCTAAATCCACTTTCGTGTATCTTTGAGTTCTACAGTCCGCATTTCAATTTTACCTCTATACCCCTTTATCCCATCGCTTAATGAAAAATTTTACCCTGTTTTTATTCCTGCTGCTTTCCCTCGGGCTCTCCGCTCAGCCCAAGATCCAACTTGACGTATATGCCACCGGTTTCACCAAACCGGTCGACATCACCCATGCCGGCGACAACCGCCTGTTCATCGTAGAACAAAACGGCTACATTTGGATACTCGACAGCACAGGCGTCAGATTGCCCAGTGCATTCCTCAACATCGATCCGCGTGTACGCTCCAACGGCAACGAACAAGGTTTGCTGGGCCTCGCTTTTCACCCAAATTACGACACCAACGGCTATTTTTACGTTTGTTATACCCGCGAAACCGATGGTGATACCCGCGTTTCGCGTTTTTCACGCGACACACTCGATCCCAACAAAGCCGACCCCGACAGCGAACTGATCCTTCTCGTGCAAGACCAACCCTACAACAACCACAACGGCGGCTGCATAAAGTTCGGTCAAGACGGCTACCTTTACATAGGACTGGGCGACGGCGGCTCGGGCGGCGATCCGCAAGGTTATGGGCAAAACAAAAATACTTTCCTGGGCAAAATGCTGCGCATTGACGTCGACAACACACAGGGCGCACTCAACTATGCGGTCCCAACCGACAACCCCTTCGTGAACGATCAAGCGTACAAACCCGAAATCTGGTCGCTCGGCCACCGCAATCCCTGGCGTTTTTCGTTCGACCGCCTCACTGGCGACATGTGGATAGGCGATGTAGGCCAAAATAGCCGCGAAGAAGTGAATTTTGAACCCGCAGGAGTTGGCGGCCGCAATTACGGTTGGCGCTGCTACGAAGGCAATGTGACACACAATACCAATGGCTGCCTGCCCATCGAAAACTACGTGTTCCCAGTGTTCGATTACGACAACAATTCCCTGGGCTGCTCCATCACGGGCGGTATGATTTACAAGGGTACCAAATACTCCGATCTTTACGGCCAATACCTCTTTTCCGACTACTGCAGTGGCCGCTGGTGGGCTACCAAACAAGACGTAAGCGGCGATTTCGCTACACAACAGCTTGCCAACCTCACCGATTTCCAGTACACAACTTATGGTGAAGACATCCATGGCGAACTGTATGTCGCCGAGCACTCTTCCGGCCGCATCATGTCCATTCGCGAAATTTGCTCAAGTTTCCAGGTGGCTGTGGATACCGTTTGGAACGTGCCTTGTGACAGTACCTTTTCCGGCCTCATCGCCCTTGAAATAACAGGTGGCGCGGCTCCGGTTGCAATCAACTGGTCCAACGGACAGGATGGCAACATCAACATTTACCTGCTGCCTGGCATATACACTTACACAGCTGTAGACAACAATGGCTGCGAACGCACAGGAAGTGCCGAAGTTTTTAACACGGGTTCACCACAACCTGAAGTAACGCTGGTGAGCGGTAATGATGCCTTGTGCCCCGGGCAAACTGTTACGCTTGCCGTAGCGCCTGCACCCGACAGCCACACTGTGGAATGGTTCAGAGATGGCATTCCGGTACCCGGTGTTTTTGACGAAACCCTGGTCGTTGATCAACCCAGCGTGGTATCCGCCAGGTATGTATTTGCCGGCGGCCAGCAGTGCTTTTCGCAACTTGCCGACCCCTACACCATAACAGCAGCTCCCAATCCCATACCTACCATAGCGAGTTTCGACGAACTGGTACTTTGCGGATTGCCCGACACCATCGTGCTCGGCGTGGCGTCTGCCCCGGCAGGTTTCGGCTACCAATGGTTTTACGATGGAGAAACATTACCTGTGGATACTTTCCAATCGTTCAATGCTTTTGCACCCGGAGCGTATACTTTCCAGTACACAGGCGGACAATGCGTGCCCGTCCTCTCCGGTCCGGTTAGCGTATCGCTGGTGTTGCAACCTGTGATCGATTACCAACCTGGTAGCACCATGAGCATTGCGGGATCATACGACTCGATCCAATGGGTAGTGGCCAATGGCCCGAACGAATGGATTCCGATTGCAGGTGCCAATGGTCTGGAATTTGAACCAACGTTTGAAAGTATGTATGCTGTTCAGGTGTTTGTGGGCGATTGCTTTTTGCAGTCCGAACCCGTGATCGTGGTCAGTGCACCCATGCCTGCCAACGTTCAGCGCTTTTCCCTGTCACCCAACCCGACGCCAGGCCATCTGATGCTCGACATAGAGCTTAAATCCAGCGAGCGCATAACCGTATCTCTTTTCGACGCCGGTGGAAGGCAGATGTTTTTTCAAACGAAACAAGGTCAGGTATTCAACCTACCCATCGACTTGCACGTGTTGCCGGCTGGACCTTATTTTTTAAAAATTCAAACTGAAAACGGCCTGATCAGCCGAACGGTTGTCAAGCAATAACATCATATGGTCCTAAAAAAAGCAGTCCGAATCAGTTTATGGTTTGTTGGCGGTTTTGTGGGGTTGATCCTGTTTTACCTTTTGTTTGCATTCTTACTGTCTCGCATCACGTTTGAAGGGGAGCAGGCACGGGGCAAAGATGTCACCATCTACCTGATGACCAACGGGGTGCACACCGATATTGTGGTGCCGGCAAGGCACAACCTTGTGGATTGGACGCAAAAGGTGCAATATAAAAATACCCGTTCCAACGACACATCCCAAGCCTACTTGGCGATGGGATGGGGCGACAAAGGTTTTTACCTGGAAACGCCCACTTGGGCGGAATTGAAACCGTCGGTAGCATTTAAGGCAGCCACGGGACTGAGCACAACCGCCATCCACGCTACCTATCTTGCCAACATTCGCCTGGGAGATTCGTGTCGGCAAATTGTCATCAGCACAGAACAATACCAAAGGTTGATCACCTACATAACATCCAGTTTTGAGCCCGACGCAAACGGGCATTTCATACACATCAAAACGGATGCAAATTACGGCGCAACAGATGCCTTTTACGAAGCCGTGGGCAGCTACAGCATGATCAACACCTGCAACGAATGGGTGAACGACGGTTTGAAGAAAACCGGTCTAAAAAGTTGCGTTTGGGCACCCTTTGATACGGGTATTTTTTTGATGTACCCTCAAGAGGTCGGGCTTTAGCCCGACAATGGGTCGACGGAATTTATCCCGCCGTACAATGTATGATTAACGGGATTTATTCTGTCGACCCTTTGGCGGCCTAAAGGCCACCCTTCCATTCAATCCTGCAACGCAAATTTCACTTTCACATACTGCGTACTGCGAATGGGTTCGCCTTGGATGCTTGCTGGCGTCCAGCGGGGCATACCTTTGATGGTGCGCAGGGCAGCTTCGTCGCAGCCGTGGCCGAGTGATTGGGTTACTTTGGGTGCGCGTACCTTCCCTTGTTCATCCACCACAAAGGCGAGGTATACGTGGCCCTGGATTTCGCGCTCGCGCGCTTCCATGGGGTATTCGGTGTAAAATTGTACAAAACTGGTAAGCGCTTGTTCGCCACCTGGGAAAGTAGCTTTTTCAACTTCGAGAGGAGCGAGCGGCGAGCCCAGCATGATGCTGAGAATCAATACAAATGCGTTCATAATACAACACAATTAGAAGGTGAGAGAATGGATGAAACACACCTTGATTTTCCTGCGTCGACAGCACCGCCGAAGCTGTGCCGGGAGCCCCTGCTCCTGATGTTTGTAGGTTCTTACAAACGCAAAAGCTTAAGCCCAATGGCTTGAAAATGCCAGTGTCAAAAAAGACTGTTTTTCTTGTGGAGGGGAAGAGCTGGTTAAGACAGCTTGTCTGATACATGCGACGATCGCATTTACGACTTTCTTCTAACGGTAAAATTAAGTTATTGTTAAGTTTGTGTGAAGTTTTTTTTAAGTCACACCTTTTCATGACGCTTTTTAAGAAATTAGCTCCCAAATAAAATTTTATAAAAACTGATTCAACCTTACGATTTCATTTTATTTTCTTACGTTTCTTATTTCTATAAAATTTTATTCCGAAAATATCCCTTATTCTCCCAAATGTTAAATTTTCAATACAGCAAGGTATACAACCTGTTTGTTAAGTTGCTGGTTACAAATGCCGTTATCCAAAGAAAAACACGACCATGAACACCGTAATCCTATTCATCCGTAATCCGGAGCTGGGTAAGGTAAAAACCCGGCTTGCTGCTACGGTGGGCGACGAAGAGGCGCTGGCCATTTACCATTTTTTGCTCCATCATACCCGACGGGTCGCCCTGGAAACTGACGCCCGACGCCTGCTTTTTTACAGCGAAAACATGGCATCCAACGATGACTGGGATCCAGGCCTTTTTGAAAAGCACCTGCAACATGGCGGCGATTTGGGCGAACGCATGCACCAGGCATTCCAAACGGCATTTGATGGTGGCGCTGGTAAAGCGGTTATAGCCGGTAGCGATTGTCCGGAACTGGAAGCCGATATCCTTAACGATGCATTCGTTTTGCTCGATACATACGACGTGGTGCTTGGCCCCAGCGCCGATGGCGGTTATTACCTGCTCGGCCTTAACATGCCTGCACCAGAGTTGTTTGAAAACATGGTGTGGAGTACCGAAACAGTTTTGTCGGAAACCCTGGTGCGTATAAAAAACACGGGCAAAAGCTGTGCGCTTCTGCCCGTGCTGAACGATGTCGATACGGAAGAGGATTGGCTGAGGTTTAGGGGTTAATCGAATGTCGACAGTCGACGGTTGGCAGTCTACTAACCATTGTAAAACATCCATTTGCTGATTTCTTTCAGCGTCACCTTTTTGCCGTACAACAAAATACCCACGCGGTAGATGCGGCCGGCAAGCCAAACAAAGAAAAACGCTGCGGCCAACACCAGGACGAGGGATAGACCCACCTGCCACCACGGTGGACTGAATGCCATTCGGAACGGCATTACAATGGGTGAAAACAAAGGGAACATGGACGCGAATACCATAAGGCCGCTGTCGGGGTTGCGTATCCCTACAAAAGCTACGATGTAAAAAGCAAGAATGATGGGAATGGTGATGGGCAGCACCAGCGCCTGGCCTTCGCCGTAATCGTCGCCCATGGCCGAACCAATGGCTGCGAACATGGATGCATAGATGAAGTAGCCTCCGAGGAAAAAGATGATGAACGCACTTGTGATGAGCGGCCAGTTTTGTTTGCTCAGTTCGGCCATGATGCGTAAGCCCGTATTCTCCACTTCTTCCGGGTCGATGGCAGCGGCTGTACCGGGATCGGGCATACTTTGCTGCATGGCTGCGGGGTCAATGTCCATCAGCATGGGCATCAACAGGGTGACCGCCCCGCTGAGTACGATCCAGGCGACTACCTGTGTGAGTCCTACTGCTCCTGCGCCAATGATTTTGCCCAGCATAAGGTCGAAAGGCCGCACGCTCGACATCATCACTTCTACGATGCGGTTTGTTTTTTCTTCCATCACCGAGCGCATCACCATTTGACCGTACATCATGACCATAAAAAACATGATGAACGCCATGATGCCGCCGATGGCCAGGCCCACGCCTGCCGTGTACCTGCTCTCATCTTCCCCTGATTCGGTAAGTTTTTCGGGATCGAGCGCGACGTCGGTGTTGAGCATGTCGAGCATTTTCGGATCGAGTTTCAGGGAGTCGATTTTATAATCCCGAATTTTGTCGGTGATGCGATCTTCGATAACCGAGCGCTTTTCGGGCGCTAGTTTTTTGTCGGAATAGTAAAAAACGGTGTGTTCTTTTTTCTGGAAAGTGCCCAGAGCGGGAATGCGCAGAATGCCGTCGTAAGTACCTTCTTCGGCGGCAGTCTGGAGCTGTTCGAAGGTTTTACCGCCGGCGGGGATGAAACGCACGCCTCTTTCATCGGGCAGTTGTTGCACCATCCCACCTTCATCGAGTACGGCTACTTTGATTTCATCGCCGCTGGAATATTTGGTGAGGCCGAAAATGACCAGGAAGTACACCAGCAAGCCCAAGGGGGCCAGCAGCGTACCGATGATGAACGATTTTTTTCGCACGCGTGTAAGGTATTCGCGTTTGACGATGAGCGAAAGTTTGGACATGGGTAGGAGTCTTTATTGGCCACCGGCGGTTTCTGCCACGCGCCGGATGAAAATTTCGTTGAAAGTGGGCAGGATTTCTTCAAAACGTGTGATGCGCACACCGATGGAGAGCAATTCCTGGAGGAGACGGTTGCTGTGGCTGTCGTCGGGCAATTTCACGGTCACGCTGTGGCTGTTTTGCTCCGTGATGTCGTATTGTCCGGCAAAACCTTCAGGCAGCGGCGTTTCCGTTTGGATGCGGAAAAGGTTTTGTTTGTATTCGTTTTTGATGGATTGCACCTCGCCGTACAGTACATTTTTGCCGTGGTTGATGAGTACAATGTGGTCGCACATTTCCTCCACCTGTTCCATGCGGTGGGTACTGAAAATGATGCTGGTGCCCGCTTCGTTGAGCTGCCGGATTTCGTCCTTGATCAGGTTGGTGTTGATGGGGTCGAGGCCCGTGAACGGCTCGTCGAGGATGAGCAGTTTGGGCTGGTGCACGATCGTGGCAATGAACTGGATCTTTTGCTGCATGCCCTTGGACAGGTCCTCCACCTTTTTGTCCCACCAGTCTGTGATTTCGAACTTGGTAAGCCAGTGGTTGATTTGTTTGCGGGCCTGGGCTTCGGTGAGGCCTTTGAGTTGCGCGAGGTAGAGCAGTTGTTCGCCGACTTTCATTTTTTTGTACAGGCCACGTTCTTCGGGCATGTACCCGATTTTTTCGGGCGAGCGGTCGTGGAGTTTTTCACCGTCGAGGTAAATAACGCCTTCATCGGGGCCGGTGATCGTGGTGATCATGCGGATAAGCGAGGTTTTGCCAGCGCCGTTGGGCCCGAGCATGCCGAACACGCTTCCTCTTTGCACATCGATGCTGACGTGGTCGACGGCCGTGTATTTGTCGTAGCGTTTAACGACGTTTTGAACGGATAAGATCATGGATTGATTTGATTTGGTCTTGACCAATAAAATTTCGGTTGCAAAAATGGGTGACCTACTGCGAAAGGTGGTGTTTTTACGGCGAAAGTTTGGATTTTTTCGGCGAAAGGTGGTGGGTTAAATACCACCGATGCTGTGCCACGGCTTTACGTCCACTTTATCCCTGCGCTGATCGGCATCGCCGCCATATACGAGCATCCCTTCTTTGGTATCGGTAAGTTTGTGCCAATAATGCAGATTTTTGAAAAAGGCATCCGAAACGGTGGCCCCGCTTTTGATTTCGATTGGCAACAAACGTGTGCCTTCATCGATGATGACATCGATTTCGTTTCCGGTACTGTCGCGCCAGAAATACAGGTTGGAACGTTTGCCTTGATTAAGCCTGTTTTTCAACAGTTCAGACACGATGAAATTTTCGAACAGCGCCCCTCTGTAGGCATGTTGGAACAACCGATCCGGGCTTGCGATGCGCAGCAGGTATGCGGCCAAACCCGTATCACAAAAATAGAGTTTGGGGGTTTTGACCACCCGTTTGTTGAAATTTTCGAAATACGGCGGCAGTAAAAAGATGTGAAATCCGGCTTGTAATATGCCCAGCCAAGCCTGCACTGTTTTTACATCCACGCCGAGTTCGTTGGACAAATTGGAGAAATTCAGGAGTTGACCAACACGGCCGGCGCACAGGAAAAGTAACTTTTCAAAGGCCTGCAAATCGGTTACATTGCGGATTTGCCGCACGTCGCGTTCCACATAGGTGCGTGTGTAGGCTCCAAACCAATCTTCCGGTGCAATGCCCGATGCCTGCACTTCCGGATAGCCGCCTTTAAACATCACGGAGTTCAGGTCGTCCAAAGCACCGGGAATTTGGCTAAGTTCGTCGACGGCGAATGGCAGCAGATCGAGGTAAGCTGCCCTGCCAGACAAACTCTGGGTGATGCTTTCCTGGAGCAGAAAATTGTTGGAACCTGTCAGGATAAATTTGCCGCGTTCGGATGATTCATCGAGTACCTGCTGGAGGTACGACAACAGTTCCGGTGTGCGTTGAACTTCGTCGAGGATCGCGCCGGCGGCGTATTGTTTCAAAAAATTACGTGGATCGTTGATGGCATAATTACGTACATCGGGATTTTCAAGAGAAACATAGGTTTTGTCGGGAAAACACCGTCGCGCCAACGTGGTTTTGCCACTTTGGCGCGGACCGATGATCGCCACGGCTTTGAAAGCGCGTGACAGGCCCAATACTTTTTCGGCAGCGATGCGGTTGATCATTTTTTGCAAATTTGGAATTGAATTCCAGATTTGCAAATATAGGGTAAAACATTATTTTTTGCCTAAATTTTTGACAATTAACATGGCAGAACTGAAAGTCTTTTAAAAATTAAAATTGCAATATGTTGTAAATGTTAAATATTAGCATATAATATTGGTTTTATGTTAAGTTGAAGCAACATAAAAAAGCAAAGTATTAACTTTAACCCTTACCATAAAAACACACCATCATGTTACACAATCTAATCCTTAAGCGCTTTCCCAAAAGCGCGATTGCACTCTTCGTTTGTACCTTTCTTCTTTCATTTTCATCTTATGAACAAACGTGTCCCCCCCCCGCCGGGAAATCTTATTCTTGAGGGAGGGTTTGAAAGTTGCCCGGTGCCGAACGGCACTATGAATGATGGCGCGATCAATGATAATTGCGCACCGCCTTGGGGGGCAGCCAACGGCACGCCTTCTATTTGCGACAACACCGATGATTTATATTATGATCCAATCATTCCATTTGAAGGCGATCAATTTGTCTGTATTTCATCTACAAACTCCAATGGTGGGATAGGTACATGTGCTAATAATGAAGCCATTTTTCAAGCTGTGACGCTTTGTCCGGGTGTTACCTACAGATTGACGTTTTCCTATTATAATATAACTTACGAAGCAGGAACTATTTCCGTCGCATTGACCAACGGCTTGGTCAATGCTTCAACCTTGGATAACGGATCACCGTGTTTCCTACCGGAACTTGCGAATAGTCAAACGATAAACACAACTGCAGTTCCGGCGGGTGATCCGGTGTGGACCACGGTTTACTTCGAATTTACGCCTTTGTCTGCAACCAACAATCAATTGGTTTTTTGGGTAAATACCGATGCTGTGCCTTCCTTAGGCTTCAATGCCGGATTGGATGCTATTTCTTTGTTGTGTGTTGATTCGCCAGTTACTCCATTCTTTGAGGTGCAAGGCGCCTGTCCAGACTATACATTTAATGGTTCGACTGTAGGTCAGCCTAGTGTTGGCATTTCGTCGTGGTGGTGGGATTTTGGTGATGGAACCACGGCTTCCGGGCAACAGGTGTCCCATACGTACGCGCTTTCAGGTACCTACAATGTGTGTCTTACGGTTGCCGATGATTGCAGCGGGTGTACTGAAACCGTGTGTCGGACCGTATCATGCGATATCGTACCACCACCACAAGATTTTACCTGTCCATGCACTGCCCAAGGCACACTGAATGTAGATGCCAGCGAGTTAAGTCCTTTTTATGACGCAACACTGGGAGGTACACCCTATTCGCTTTTGGAAGCTGCCTTTAATTACGATCAAAATGACGACGGCTTTTTAGATCAAAATGATCATCAGGGTTGTATTGCCATTCTAGGGAGGTTGATTATGGACCAGGATTTGAACATAAGCGCCTGCGGCAACATCCAAATGCAGCCTTGCTCGGAAATCGTGGTAGGCACAAACACACTTTACCCTACACTCGCATTGGATAACAACACCATTTTTTCCTGTGAAAGGATGTGGCGTGGAATCACGGTTACTCCTCATGCAGCGTTGACTTTCAAAGGAAATTCAATCCGTGATGCACAGTTTTCCATCACAGCCCAAGGTGGATCAGGGCTTGGTATCGACCCGCCAACCCGTATGATCGCTGTCGGCAACAGTTTCTCCAACAACCATGTTGGAGTCCTTTTCCCCAACAATGCCTTCACCACGGTGGAGCACATCCCTTTCACCAACAATACTTTGAATACCATTGTAGGACAATCGTTACTTCCTGCTTGCGATGCCAATTTGCCCAATTACAGCAGCACACAAGGCGGATTTGCAGGGATGGTAACCTTGGGTACACCACTTACGGTTGGCACACCCGGGACCAACGGCCTCCTTAACTCCTTCAGTTACCTTAGAAACGGCATCATCAGCGAGGGGGCTATAGTGTCTGTTCACAGGGCTGATTTTCAGCATGTTATCGGCACTGGCGTTGCAGGTTTACCGACATTCGCTACTTCTGATGGAAATGGTGTGGCGGCTAACGGTGGCATGGTAACCGTGCTCAATTGCAATTTTGATGCTGTTCGCAGGGGCGTGTACGGGCATGCCAACCAGCGAGTAACGGTTAAAAACAACAACATGGACCACATGTATCGTGGCGTGGAAACCATGGGTGCACATAGCTCCGATATCAGCGATAATCCCACAATCGGGTTCACAAACCGTGGAATTCTGTGTCACGAAATGGTTCCGGCAGGAGGATTTAATTCGCATAAAATTTTGAACAACATCAACATGTTCGGAAGCGCATTCCCGGGTGCCACAAATAGTCCTTTCCCGCCTTATCCGGCGGCCATAGACATCAACAATGCCCAAAGCGTGGATGTTGGAGATGTTCGGATAAAAAACAACCATTTTACCAGTTCTGGCTTCAATGACGGCATTCGAATTAACGGCGCGGGAAGTGTGGATGTAGATGAAAACGTCATTACATTTCAAACGCCCAATCCAGGTATTGGAATTCAACTTACCAATACCCACAACAATTACCTTTACGACAATGAAATCGTTGATCAGGCAAGTTTTAGGCCGTCTACCGGTTTAAGCCTAACAGACGGATCCGGAAACCGTTTTTGTTGCAACAATACAAGGGGAAGCAGGTTTGGAACACGTTTCTGGGGCGCTTGTGCTTCTACAGAATGGCGTGTGACGACCCTTCAGAACCACGCTTTTGCCCTGTATTGCGAAGCGGGAACGGTGATTGACCAGCAATACGATTATGGCAATTTGTTCAATCCAGGTAGTGGGCTTGCTTTTCACGGTGGTGGGTTCAATGAAGTAACTCTTTCAATATTTCGGGTTGTTGATATTACTCAACCCAACTGGCCTGTATCAATATTAACGCCCAACACAACAGTCACTTTTTTTATTCCTGATGGAGATTCCGCAAGTTGCACAGCTCCTTGCATTCCGTTGCCGTTTGTTCCGGACTACCCCGACAGGGATGTCAGGGAGGCAGATTTGGTTACTGCAGGCGGCGGCTGGACGGGCAGTCAATTCAGCGAGGCTTTGCAATTTGAAAGTGCACGGAGATTGTATGAGCGTATGCAAGTGCATGAGACTATGGCTGGATTC
>Ga0105046_10013815_pt1 | contig 12483 bp, 11 predicted proteins | sample MAT03_FD_78385 | JGI IMG/M metagenome (GOLD analysis project Ga0105046, IMG submission 78385) | Freshwater microbial communities from Lake Fryxell liftoff mats and glacier meltwater in Antarctica - MAT-03 (megahit assembly) | ecosystem: Environmental > Aquatic > Freshwater > Ice > Liftoff...
GCTGCAGCAGCTGGCGCAGGACGCCTTTGTCGGCGCCGGCGACCCGCAGCGCGCCAATGCCCGCGGCATTGCCATCGTGCACAAAGGTCGCCTGCTGGTCTTGCAGACCGCGCCGGGTTTTGCGCCTTCGACACCGCTGCATGGCTGGTCGATGACCAAAACCGTACTGGGCATGTTGAGGTCTATGTGTCACACATCGAGCAGATGCCCAAAACCTTCGAACAAGTCAAACAAGTCATCATCAACGCAAAAAAAGCAGGAGAGTAATCATCTGGCAATACCGCTCACGGCGACGCAACCGCAACCGGCGCGGCTGTGAATAGTTCTTCGATTGTCTTGCGCAGCCACACGTGCGCGGGTCGGACATCATCGCGCTGATGCCACGTCATCACCAGGTAGCGCGCAGGCAATGCAATGGGGGGCTCGCGCTTGAGCAATTTGGCGCTTCCCGCGCTCAGATCCGCCAGGTCACCAGGCAGCACGCCCAGATAGTCCGAGCCCGCGATCAGCGACAGGATGTCGTTGTAGTGGTTCAGCGTGATGACCAGGTTGCGCCGATGGCCATGCTCGGCCAGCAAGGTGTCGTAAAGCGCAGAAGTCATCCCCGGCAGCGTCACGTCCACATGGCGCGCGTTCAGAAAACGATCCAGCGTGAACGGGCCGCGCGCCAGCGGATGGCCGCAGCGCATGAAACAGGTGAAGTGGATGGGCCATAGGGCCTGCGTGCGCAGATCGTTGGATTGCCGCGTCGCGTCCAGGATAGTGCCCAAGGCCAGATCGATGCCTTCACGTTCCAGTTGGTGATGCAGATTAAGCGGGCTGTACGGCGCCGTTTGGATGTGCACACCCATCGCATGTGTCTGCAGGTACAGCCCCAACGCCGGCATGACGCGCGCACACGTGTAGTCGGACATCGAGACCGAAAACGAACCTTGCAACTGGGCCGGGTCGATGGCGTTCGGGTTGAACTCTTGCCCGATGGCCCGGTAGTGCGGAGCCAGCCGTTGCCAGAGGTCGCGCGCCACCGCGCTGGGTCTGATCCCATGCGTGGTGCGCTCGAACAATGGGTCGTCGATCGTGTCGCGCAGGCGCTTGAGCGCATTGCTGACCGCCGACTGCGTCAGGCAGAGCCTTTCGGCGGCGCGCGTCACGTTGCCCTCCATCATCAACGTCGCGAAGACGCGCAGGAGGTTCAGGTCCATCGTCTCGAAGACGTTTTTCTTCATGCGCAGGCACCTACCATTTACCAAAATGATATCTCCTATTCGCAAAAACCGTTAGCTGGTGCGCGTGTTTGCTGGTCAACTATTCAGATCACACTCCGGATTTCCGCTTGACCCATTGCCTCTTCATTAACGGCCGACTGTTGGACCCGCTGGTCCCCGAGTTGCTCGAGGGCGTTCAGGTGCTGGTGCGGGACGGGGTGGTCCGCGAGGTGTCGGAGCACGCCATCGATGCGCCCGGCGCCAGGGTGGTGAATCTGCGTGGCAGGACCCTCATGCCGGGGCTGATCGACTTGCATGTGCATGTCATGGCATCGCAACTGAACCTGTCGGGCCTGGTGCGCCAGCCCAATGTGTTCGTGACGCTCCGGGCGATTCCTATTCTGCGCGGCATGTTGCGCCGCGGCTTTACCACGGTGCGTGATGCCGGAGGAGCTGGCTTGCCGTTGAAGCAGGCCGTCGAGTCAGGCCTCGCCCAGGGGCCGCGTCTTTTTGTCTCCGGCCGGGCGATGAGTCAGACCGGCGGCCATGGCGACATGAACCCCCAGAGCGACTTCAACGGGGACCAGCTGCATTGCGCCTGCTGCGTGCGTGCAGGCGCCATCTCGCGCGTGGTGGACGGCGTGGACGCCTTGCGCCGCGCCGTGCGCGAGGAGTTTCAGATGGGGGCCGACCAGATCAAGATCATGGCTTCCGGCGGCGTGGCCTCGCCAACGGATCCTATAGGCGCGTTCGGGTATTCGGAGGACGAAATTCGGGCCGTGACCGAGGAGGCGCGGGGCCGTGGCACCTATGTGATGGCCCATGCCTACACTGCGGCCGCCATCGAGCGCGCCGTGCGCTGCGGGGTGCGTACCATCGAGCACGCGAACCTGTGCGACGCCGCCGCTGCCGCGCTGATGGCTGCCCACCAGGCGTTTGCGGTGCCGACGCTCGTGACGTACGAGGCGCTGGCGACGGAGGGCGCGCGCTACGGGTTGTCGCCCGAGAGCGTGGCCAAGATCGCGGAAGTCAAGGACGCCGGCCTGCACGCGCTCGAGACGTTGCGAAACGCCGGCGTCAAGATCGGTTTTGGTACCGACCTGCTGGGCGAATCGCACCGCCTGCAAAGCGAAGAGTTTCGCATTCGCGCGCAGGTGCTGAGCATCCCGGAGATCATCGCCAGTGCCACCACCACGGCGGCCGAGGTACTCCGCCAACAAGGCAAACTCGGGCGATTGCAGGCGGACGCCATCGCCGACCTGCTCATCGTCGATGGCAATCCATTGGCTGATCTTGCCTGCCTGGCCGGACAGGGCGAGCGCATCGCGGTGGTGATGAAAGCCGGCCGTGTCGAGTTCGGCGACCTGGGTACGTTATGAACAGACCTCCAAGTTTTTTTTAAAAGGAACGATGATGATCAGTCGACAGTTGCTTGCAGTTGCTTTTCTTGTTATTTCGGTTTCGTTCAGCCCGGTGGGGGCCCAGGTGCAAGTGCAGACCGTGCGCGTTGGTATCGACGTGGACGCCGGCACACTCGATCCGCGGCTGGCGCGCGACAGCTCGGCCTACCGGGCGACCGATCTGATCTATGACGGCCTTGTCCGGCTGTCGCCCGACCTGAAGCCGGAGCCCAACCTGGCGCAGAGCTGGCAAAACCCTGACCCCAAGACCTGGGTCTTCAAACTGCGCGACGGGGTGACCTTCCACGACGGCACACCGCTGACGGCGGACGATGTGGTGTTCACCTACCAGACGCTGCTGAAGCCTGAACTGAACGCGCCACTGCGCAGTCTTTTCACGCCCATTGCAAAGGTCGAGGCGACCGATCCCAAGACCGTGGTGTTCACGCTATCGAGCCCCTATGCGCCGCTGCTGACGTATCTCGAGATGGGCATCATTTCCAAAAAGGCGGTGGAGGGGGGGGTGGATATTGGCTTGAAGCCGATTGGCACCGGCCCGATGAAACTGGCCCGCTGGGATCGCGGCAGCCGGATGGTGCTGGAGCCCAATCCCAACTACTGGGCCGGGGCCTCCAAGCTAAAGGAACTCCAGCTCGTCGTGATCAGCGACAACACGGCGCGGGCGCAGGCCTTCGAGGCCAAGGACCTGGATTTGATCCAGTCACCGCTGTCGCCGCAAGACATCAAACGGCTGCAGGCCAACACCAACTTCGGCAACGTCGTCACGTCGGGCCTGGGCATCACGTACCTCAATTTCAATACGGGTGAAGCCGTTGTCGCAGATCCGAAAATGCGCCGTGCGCTGGCCATGCTGGTGGACCAGAAAACCATCGTGGGCGACATCTATCAGGGCGTCGACCGCGAGGCTTCGTCGATTCTCCTGCCCTCGTCTTGGGCCTTCTCGGCCAACATCAAGCAACCCACTTTCGATGTGGCAGGGGCCAAGAAGGCGATCGAGGCGCTGGGATGGAGGATGGCGGGTAACGTCTACACCAAAGATGGCAAGAAGCTCAACGTCGTGCTTTCGACCCACAGCGAAGACCCGAACCGTTTGCAGACCGTCGAATTCATGCAAAGCATCTTCCAGCAGGCAGGTGTCGAGGCCACGGTGCGCGTGACGGACTGGCCGGCGTTTTCCACCAACTATGTGCAGAAGAGCCAGCACCAGGTCGCGCTGCTCGGCTGGCTTAATATCGTCGATCCGGACCGGTTGATGTACGGCCAGTTCCACAGCAAGGGCACGCTCAACTGGAGCAAGTACAACAACCCTGCCCTGGACAAGCTGCTGGACGAAGGGCGCGAGGCGCTTGACATCAACGTGCGCAAGGCCGCATACGGCAAGGCGGCGCAGATCATCGCCGACGATGTGCCCTACTACGTCTTGTCGTATCAGGGGTACCAGATGTTCCATGCGAAGGCGCTTGGCGCCGTCAGGGCGAACCCGCGTGGGTATCTGCGCGACGTGATCGCATTCCAGAAGAAGTGAGCCCGCTCCCGACCTGATGCTTGCCTATGTCGTAAGGCGGCTACTGCTGCTCGTTCCAACGGCGGCCGGGATGGTGGTGATCACGTTTTCGCTGCTGCTGCTGATCCCGGGGGACCCGGCCGCAGTGCTGCTGGGCCAGGAGGCCTCAAAGGCGGACATAGCCAACCTGCGGGCTACCCTGGGGCTCGACCTGCCCTGGAGCACGCAACTTGCACGTTATTTCGGTGCCTTGCTGCAGGGCGACATGGGGCGGTCGCTGTTCCAGAACGAGTCCGTGTCCTCGATCATCGGCGCAAGGATTGGCGCCACGCTGGAGCTTGCGGTGGCTGCCCTGGTCATTGCGATCGTGATCGGCGTGTCGTTGGGTGTTCTGGCCGCCATGCGCCAGGGTACCAAGGTCGATACGGCGCTGATGCTGCTGGCGCAGCTCGGCGTGTCCATACCGGTCTATTGGCTCGGCATATTACTCATGCTGGCGTTTTCGGTGAAGTTGGGCTGGCTGCCCGCGATCGGGCGCGGCGAGCCGTTCGGCTCGGCCGTGTGGGCGGCACTGTCGGGACGACCGGCGGTGCTGGTGGATTCAATTGCGCATCTGTTGCTGCCGGCCTTCGCGCTGGGCGTCAATTCCGCCGCCATCATCAGCCGGCTGGTGCGCACCTCAATGATCGAAATTCTGCAGGAGGATTTTGTGCGCACCGCGTACGCCAAGGGCCTCCGGCGACCGCGCGTCATGGTGCGGCACGCGTTGCGAAACGCTTTGTTGCCGGTGATCAGCATCATCGGGCTGCGATTCGGACATCTGTTGGGGGGCGCCGTTCTTACCGAAAGCATTTTTGGCTGGCCAGGTCTGGGTCAACTCACCATCGCTGCGATATCGCAGCGCGATTTGCCGCTGGTGCAAGGCATCGTGCTGTGCTTCGCCATGATGTTCGCGCTGGTGAACCTGGTTGTTGATCTGAGCTATTCGCTGGCCGATCCTCGCGTACGGGTGGCTTGAATGAAAAAGCTGGGCAGCCTTCGCATCAACTTGTCGCTGGTCACCGGGCTGGTTATTTCGCTGGCCATCCTGTTCGCCGCGATCGCCGCGCCTCTGATCGCAACGCATGGTGTCGATCAGATGGACATGCGCAACCGCTTTGCCGGTCCTTCGCTGGCGCATTGGCTCGGTACGGACAACTTCGGCCGCGACCTGTGGACGCGCCTGATCTTCGGCGCACGCGTCTCGCTGTTGATCGCGCTGATCCCGGTTTTCGTGGCCGCCACGCTCGGCACGCTGGTCGGAATCGTTGCGGGTTATTTTGGCGGCTGGGTTGACCTGATTCTCATGCGTGTCGTCGATGTGTTTCTCGGCTTCCCTGCGCTGATCCTGGTGCTCGCCATCGTCGCCGTGCTCGGGCCCGGCATCTTGAACGTTTCACTGGCGCTGGTCGTCATCTTCTGGACCGACTACGCCCGCGTCGTGCGCTCATCCACGCTGGTCTTGCGCGAGCAGGCCTATGTGCTTGCCGCCCGGGCTGTCGGCGCGTCGCACATGCGTATCCTGTTCAAGGAGATCCTGCCGAACGTCTGGGGGCCAGTACTGGTTTTGGCCACGCTGGGTCTTGGCAATGCGATCCTGACCGAGTCGGCACTGAGCTTTCTCGGCTTCGGTGTGCCGCCGCCGCAGCCCACCTGGGGCTGGACCCTGGCCTATGGCACGCGCTTCATGCGCAGCGAGCCCTGGCTTGCGATCATCTCCGGGCTTGCCATCATGGTGACCGTGCTCGGCTTCAACCTGCTCGGCGACGGCTTGCGCGACCTGCTCGACCCGAAGGGCCTCTCACGCGGGCCTCATACCCGCCCCATTGCCAAACGCTAACCCACCAGAAGGACACACCACGATGAACACGTTCACCATTCGCCGGGAAAGGTTCAGCAACCACGCCGACGGCAGCGATGCCGCAGTGACCTTCCACGACATCGTGGGCCAGGCGCCCGGCCCTACCATCGGCATCAGTGGCGCGATCCATGGCAACGAGCCCACCGGCACCGAGATCATCCTCGACCTCTACCGTGCGTTGCAATCGGTCCCGATCCACGGGCGCATCGTACTGCTGCCGGTGGCCAATCCCCGCGCCTACGCGCAGAACCGGCGCTTCACGACCATTGATGAGATGAATCTCAACCGCGAGTTTCCGGGTGACCCCAATGGCAGCTACACGCAGCAGCTTGCCACCGCGATCACCCGAGAGTTTCTGGATAAGATCGACGTCCACATCGACATGCATTCCGGTACCGACCGGCCGACCGTCGACTATGTCTACATGCGGAACGACGAAGCGCTGTCGCGCAGCTTTGGCTCCCGCGTGCTGTACCGCCCGCAGGCCACCAGGGAGGGAACGACATTCAGTGGCACCACGACTACGGTGACGATCAACCGCCGCAGCATTCCCTCCGTGGTGGTCGAACTGGGTGGCGGCATCATCGATCAGCGTCCTTATGTCGAGCGCGGCCTGAAGGGCTTGCTCAACATGCTTCGCCATCTGCAAGTCATCAAGGGTGCCCCGACGCCGCCGCCGAAGCAGATCGTGGTGGGGTCCATCAAGACCATCCGGCCCACCCGTGCCGGCCTTCTGGAGACACTCGCACCGCCGCTGGGCGAGCTAGTCAAGAAGGGGCAGTTGCTCGGTCGTGTGGTCAGCCCCTACACCTTCGAGGTGCTGGAAGAAATCCCGGCGCCCTTCGACGAAGGCGTGATGATCCTTTCGCATCTGAGCAGGAATCTGGTCGAGTCCGGGGACTTTGGCTACATGGTGGGCGACATGGACGGTGCGGAGTCCTGACCGGTCATGATGAAGCAAGCTGCCGAGGCGCGCATTTCCGCACCTGCGGTTGCGGAGTCCGCAGCGCTAGCCGTGCACGGACTCAACATCTCCGTGGCGAACGGTGCGCAACGTTATCCGGTGGTCCGCGACATGGCGTTCGAACTGGCCCCTGGCGAGACACTGTGCATCGTGGGGGAGTCGGGTTGCGGCAAGTCGATGACGGCGCTGGCCTTGCTCCAGCTCCTGCCGGTGGGGGTAAGCACCGATTCGGGCGCGATCCACCTGGGCGACGTTGATCTTTGCACCGCCGACCAACGCACGCTCGAAGATGCGCGCGGCAAGAAGATCGCGATGATCTTCCAGGAGCCGCTGTCCTCACTGAATCCGGTGATGACGATCGGCGACCAGATCGCCGAAGTCCTGCAACGGCATGAGGCGTTGAGCACGCGGGACGCGCAGCAGCGTGCCATCGACATGCTGGCGCGGGTCAAGATGCCGGCGCCAACGCAGCGCGCGCTGCAATTCGCCCATCAACTTTCGGGTGGAATGCGCCAGCGCGCCATGATCGCGATGGCCCTTGCCTGCGAGCCCAAGATACTCGTTGCTGATGAACCGACCACGGCCCTCGATGTCACTATCCAGGCAGAGATCCTCGCCTTGATCGGGCGCCTCCAGCACAGTCTGGGCACCGGGTTGGTGTTGATCACGCACGACTTTGGTGTCGTCGCGGAAATGGCCGACCAAGTCATCGTGATGTACGCGGGCAGACGTGTGGAATGCGCCGATGTGCAAACCCTGTTCGACCGGCCGCTGCATCCCTATACGATCGCCCTCATGCGCGCCGCGCCGGGGCTGCAGGCCGCGGCCACCGCCAGCAAGGCACGGCTGCAGGCGATGGAGGGCATGGTCCCGCCGCCTTGGGCGCTGCCCAAGGGATGTGCCTTTGCGCCGCGGTGCGCGTCCGCATTCGCCCGCTGCCATGAAGAAGTGCCGGTGTTGTCCGTAGCGGAGACTGGGCATCACGTGGCCTGTTGGGCTGTGGGAGCGCTGCATGGATGAAGCGCCCGTGATCGAGGTGCAGAACCTGACGGTGCGCTTCCCCGGCCCGCGGAGCCTGGCAGGTTTCAAGTCCGATCCGGTCACCGCAGTAGACAACATCAGTTTCACGGTGCAGCGGCGCGAGACCCTGGGATTGGTCGGTGAATCGGGCTGTGGAAAGTCCACGACGGGACTGGCGATCCTGAATCTGATCGAGGCAACGTCAGGCAATATCAGCGTTCTTGGGAAAACCATTGCGTCGCTTTCAGGCACCGAGCGGCGCGTCATGCGCCAACGCATGCAGATCGTTTTTCAGGACCCGTACTCGTCGCTCAATCCACGCCAGCGCGTGGCGGACATCATTCGTGCACCGCTGGATATCCACAAGCTCGGAACTCCCGCAGAACGGCGCAACCGGGTAAAGCTGCTCATGGCGCGCGTCGGGCTGCGGCCCGACCAGGCCCACAACTACCCGCACCAGTTTTCCGGCGGCCAACGCCAGCGGATCGGCATTGCGCGCGCGCTGGCGACACAGCCGGAACTGTTGATTTGTGATGAGCCAGTCTCCGCACTGGACGTGTCCGTACAGGCGCAAATCCTGAATCTTCTGGTGGAGTTGCAACAGGAGTTCGGGCTGTCACTGCTTTTCATCTCGCACGATCTTTCCATCGTGAAGCACCTCAGCGACCGGGTGGCCGTGATGTACCTCGGCAGGATCGTTGAGATCGCGCCGCGGGCCACGCTGTTTGCCGCGCCCCGGCATCCATATACGAAGCTGTTGTTGAGCTCGTTGCCGCCCCGCCATCCGCGTGAACGCCGACGCCAGCATCTTGCCGAAGATGCGCCTGCCGCGCAAGCGCCGTCAAGCAGTGGCTGCCGGTTCAGCGCGCGGTGTCCGCAGGCCATGGACGTGTGCCTGCGCGAAGACCCGGAGCTCACATCGCGCGGCGTGGGCCATGCTGCCGCGTGCCACCTTCCCTAGGAAACTGCCATGGAATATGTTCGACTCGGCCGTACCGGCCTGAAGGTGTCCCGCCTGATCCTGGGCTGCATGACCTACGGAGATCCGAAGTGGAGCCCCTGGGTGCTTGATGAGGCTGCCAGTAGGCCGTTCATCCGGCGCGCGCTCGATCTGGGAGTGAACACCTTCGATACCGCCGACATGTATTCGGCTGGCGCCAGCGAGGAGATTCTTGGCCGCGCACTCAAGGAGTGGACGACGCGCCAGCACATGGTGATCGCCACCAAGCTGTACAACCCGATGGGGCCGGAGCCGAACAATCGCGGCCTGTCGCGCAAACACATCTTCGAAGCCGTTGACGCGAGCTTGCGTCGGCTTCAGACCGACTACATCGACCTCTACCAGATCCATCGCTTCGACCATGACACGCCGCTCGAAGAGACGTTGGATGCGCTCAATGATGTCGTCCGCTCGGGGCGGGTGCGTTATCTCGGAGCGTCCTCGATGTTTGCCTGGCAGTTCATGAAGGCACTGGGATTGCAGCGCCGCCACGGCTGGGCGTCCTTCGTTTCGATGCAAAATCACTACAGCCTGCTGTACCGCGAAGAGGAACGGGAGATGCTCCCGTTGTGCCGAGAGGAGGGCATCGGCGTCATCCCTTGGAGCCCTCTGGCGCGCGGGTATCTCGCCGGCAATCGCGGGGCCGCGACCCCGGCGACGAACCGTGCGGGCACGGACAAGCTTGGCGCTTCGCTGTTCAACAACGAACCGGACCGGGCGATCATCGAGGCGGTGGACGCCGTCGCTCGCAAACTGGGGCGCCCCATGGCCCAAGTCGCCTACGCCTGGGCAGCCACGCGGCCAGGCGTGACTACGCCAATTTTCGGGATTTCCAAACTGGCGCAATTCGACGACTCCGTCGCATCCTTGACGTTGCAACTTGATCCGGATGATGTCGCAAGAATGGAGGCGCTGTATGTTCCGCGTCCGATTGCCGGACATTCCTGAACGAGGCAAAGGCCTCGGTGTTGGTGGGTGGCTTGCGAGTCCCCCTCCAGAGCGAGAAGCATCAAGCGAAAGGCCCACATCGTGATCCGACTGACCCCCCAGGATTTTTTAACACTCGCAGCCGGGGTCGCAGCCGCGACCGAACCGGTCGAGGTATACCGCGCGATGGAACAGGTGCTGGCCAAGACGCTGGGATTCGGCTTGCTCACCATGCTGGTGGTCACCCCGGATGCAGAAGAAGTCGAGCGCGTGTATTCGAGCAACTGCCAAGCGTATCCACTATCCGGGCGCAAACGCATGGGGCCCACCCCGTGGGGTGACCTGGTGTTGCGCCAGCGACAGCCCTTCCTGGGGCGCGACGCGGAAGCCATCCGCTGGGCATTCTCCGACCATGCCTTGATTGAAGGCCTGGGCCTGGGGAGTGCCATCAACGCACCTGTCGTTTCGCTCGGCCGATTGCTGGGCACGATCAATGTGCTCGACGCTGCGGGTCGGTATGACGAACAGGAGGTGAAAACCTTGCAGGCGGTCGCGCCCATTCTCGTTGCCCCGTTCCTGCGCGAGCTCAAGATCTATTGAACCTGAATCGGTCAGTTCACCCGCTCGACGGGAGCAGTGGCAGCGTGGGTTGAGCGCCTCGTTCTTGCGATTCTTCACCGCCACCACTGCCATCTGCTCGCGCGTGGTGCCAAAGCGCTACATGTGCAGTTGCGCCTGTATCGCAAAGGCCGAGTTCATGACCCGCCCCATCCGACTGCCAAGATCATCAGCGACGATGGGCAGCAAGCCGCCACCAGGGCGCGTCAGCTTCCCGGCACCGGGCGCGATGGCGATCTCCAATTTACCGGCCTTGATTGTGCCTACCATCAGGGTTTCAGCCTGCACGCGGCGGTGCGCTGCGAGGCCGACGAGCGCCAACGCCTGGAGCAGCTGTGCCGGTACATCACGCGGCCGGCACCGGCCAATGAGCGCGTGCAGTGCATCAGCGCAGGGCAGGTGGTAATCAGGCTCAAGACGCCTTAGCGCGAAGACACCACGCATTTGGTGATGAGCCCGCCGGAGTTCATGCAGCGCCTGGCTGCGCTGGTGCGACGGCCCCGGCTGCACCTGATCCGGTTGCATGGGTCCGAACTGTGGTTGCGAACTCAAGATCATTGCGGCTATGAGCCCGACTCTGACAACGCTGGCTGGTGGCGGCCGGATGATCACCATTTGAAAAGGACAACCTCCCCAACGTAGGGACAAACACCCGCAGCAGTACCCACCTGTTGGCGAGAGCGAGTTTGAACCCAGGTCCGCACTGCACCACCAATCAGGAAATCCAACCAGTTCGCTGGTTGGATTTTTTCGCCTGTTCCCGCGAGTTCCGTGGGGTTCACGCGGGCTCTTGTGGACTGCACGTCTCGGTCACATTGACCCGCCTTCGGCGCATTCCACTCTCTCCGGGCCTTTTGTCTCTCCGACCTGACCCATCCAAAGTGGCCCGAAGTCCGCAAAGGCGATGGGCTGCGCCAATACAAATCAATGCGTTGCGAGCAGACGATTCAAGTGGTTGATTTTCAGCGTTGGTAGGCGGAGGAAACCATTTCGACTTGGAGTGTGAACGCCAGTCAAGAACCGACGCTAGACTACGGCGAGGTGGCGGTTTTCAGTTTGCCTGTGTTCCGCTCTACCGCTTGCTGATGCCGAACAAGTGCGCATGAGGTTCGCCTGCCTGGCCGCCCGAGGGCGGCCAGGCAGGCGAAGGCGGCGCCATTGAGCGAGTTGAGCAAGCCGTGATGCCGACCAGGGGTTGGCTGGCCCGGTGAACGGTGGGCTGTGCACGCCGTCCGTGACACACGCGGCAGTTGCGCGGTACAACGGTGACGATGCCGAAGTAGGCGGGTACGGCAGCGGTCGTTAACGCCTGGCAGCCTGGAGACCGCGCCGCACCTTACACCGTGCTGATGAAGGAAGTGGTGCAGAAGTGTGGCACTTCTGGGGCGAGTCCGTCCAGCACCTTTGGCTCATTGCCAAGGATGGACATGGCCCGCTCAGCCCGCTTGTTCCTGTGTGTGCGTTGCCGCGATCAGGTGTTGTTGTGTTCCCACTGCGACCGCGGTCAGCAGTATTGCACCCGTGGTGCTCGCTCGCGGGCCGCCGTGAGCGACGCCGAGAGAGCGCCAAGCGCTACCAGGACAGACGGGGCGGTCGGCTCAAGCATGCCACGCGCACGGCCTGCTGGCGCCAACGGCGGCGTTCGTTGCGCCGGGCCAGCGCAGGCGGCGACACCAACAAAGTGACGCGCCAGGGTTGCCCGGGCGCAGTTGGCCTTGATTCACTGCTTGCGTGCGACAAGCCCAAAGCCTGCGAGCCCACCGCCCTCACCGGGGGGGCTTAGGATGCCGGGCCGACGACGGCCGACGCATTGGTGGCACTGGTGCTGCGGCGTGCCACGCTATCGGTCTGGACCCGCACAAATGGGTAGCAGGCGCGCGCATGGCCTGGCAAATTGTCGCCGTCCACGTAACGCTGCATGGCC
>Ga0105046_10013816_pt1 | contig 12483 bp, 11 predicted proteins | sample MAT03_FD_78385 | JGI IMG/M metagenome (GOLD analysis project Ga0105046, IMG submission 78385) | Freshwater microbial communities from Lake Fryxell liftoff mats and glacier meltwater in Antarctica - MAT-03 (megahit assembly) | ecosystem: Environmental > Aquatic > Freshwater > Ice > Liftoff...
CTGGTCATGACCGGCGTTGGCTACCAAGAGGGCACGCGATTTGCGCGCGAATTCATGGAGCAAACGCGATGAGCGGCCATCTGCTTGATGTGCTCGATCGCCATGGCCGAGTGGTCCGCAGCGTGACGCTTTGTGAGCAACCCACAGTCATCGGTCGCGCGCCCGGCTCCGATATCTTGCTGGACGACCCGTTTGTGTGCGCGCAGCACGCGTGCATTGAGCCGGGCAACCCGCCGCGCTTGCGCGATCTGCAATCGGTCAACGGCAGCTATGTCAAAGGCACACGCGAACGCGTGCTTGCGGTCGATCTGCCCGACGGCGCCGAATTTCGGGTGGGCCACACGCAGCTGCGTCTGCGCGAAATCGGCGCGAACGTCGCGCCCGCGCAACCGGATCCGCTGCTGACCTCGCCTCTGTTTCGGCTCGACCAGCCTCGGGTTGCGCTGCTGCTGGCGGCGCTGCTGACTGGCCTGTTGCTCGCACAATCGGTGCTGACCAGCAGCAAGCTGGAGCCTTGGCCGCATGCGTTCTCCGCGGCCGTGCTGCCGGCAATGCTCGCGCTGCTCACCTGGGCCCTGATGGTGGCGCTACTCAATCGCCTGCTCGCTGAGCGCATGCACTTTGCCGGGCACTTTGCGCTGGCCGCCGCTGGGGTGATTGTCTTCAGCGCAAGCGGCGTTCTGGTTGATCTGCTCGCGTTTGCATTTGCGCTCGATCAGGCCCACGAGTGGATCCAATTTGCGCTCGAACTGCTGATCTTGCTTGGCGTGCTGTACGGCCATGCGCGGCTGATCTCGCGTGCGCCCGCCCAACAGCTGCGTCGCCAGCTCGCGGTAGCGGCCAGCCTGCCTTTGCTGATTGTGGGCTTTGCAACTTGGGTCGGCTTTCAAGACGATACCTTCAACGCGCGGCCTGACCTCAATATGTTGATCAGCAATCCCAACTGGTCACTGTCACGCGGCGAATCGACCCAGCAATGGGAGCGCGATGCCAAAAAACTGCGCGAAGAACTGCTCGAAAAATGAACCATGCGCCGTCTATCAGCCCTACCCTTTTGAACCGCCAACTCTTGAGTACGCCCCATGCAAAAATTGCTGCTAACCCTGGCCTTGATACTGCTCAGCGCGTGCGCTGCGCAAAAGCCAACCACCGTCAAACCCGCGCCTGCACCCGCCGCCGTGGTTGAGCAAAGCGCCTATTTGCTGGTGCAGGCGAGCGTTTCCGACCGCGCCAAGTTTGGCGGCTACATCGGCGCGCTGCCGCCGGTTTATGCCAAGTTTGGCGGCGCTTACTTAGCCGTGGCACCCGCTCCGACAGTCGAACGCTTAGCCGCTCCGGGTGCGACCCAGTCCATCGTGATCTCACGCTGGCCATCGCTTGCGCGGGTGCAAGAATTCTGGAATTCGCCTGAATACCGCGAAGTCAAAAAACTGCGCGACGGAACCGGAACCTTCAGCGTGGTTGCGTTTGCGGCAAGCGGCCCTGATCTTGAGTTCAGCGGCAGCACGCCTCCGGGCATCCTGATCAGCCAAGGCCAACTCGATTTGAGCCTTCAGCCGCAGTTCAACGCGCTGCTCAGCGGTGCGCAAGTATTGGCGCAGCCCCAAGCGCAGCAGGTGCTTGTGCTGGAAGGCAACGCGCCGGCAAGCGCCCTCACGCTGTCGCGTTGGCCTGATAAAGCCGCGGCGCGCAGCGCTTGGACTGCACCCGCTTGGGCTGCTGCGTTGCGCGAACAAACCGCGCCGCTGCAGGTTGATCTGATCGACGGTTTGCCGCCAAGCAACTAACCCATCAAATCAGCGCAGCAGGCCTGAGCGCCAGGCGAAGACCGCGGCCTGGGTGCGGTCGTTCAGGTGCAGTTTGGTCAGGACGTTGCTGACGTGGGTTTTGACCGTGGTTTCACTGATCGCCAGTTCGCGCGCGATTTCCGCATTGCTGCGGCCGCGCCCGATCAGGAGCAATACATCGTGCTCGCGCGGGCTCAAGCGACCCGTTAGCGCAGTGCCGGAACCCGTCGCGCGCAGCGCCTCAAGCGCGATCGGGTGCAGCACCGGCTCGCCGAGCGCCGCCTTGCGGATCGCCTCGATCAGCGCCTCGGCATCCAGCGCCTTGGACAGGTAGCTCAGCGCGCCGGCCTCCAAGGCGCGTGCAACCGGATGAAACTCCTCGCTGCTGGTCAGGATCAGCACCTTGGTCTGCGGGAGCGCTCGGCGAATCCGCGTGCACACCAAAACCCCGTCGATGTCCGGCAGCAGCAGGTCGATCAAAGCCACATCGGGCTTGAGTGCCAGCGCGAGCGCAACCGCTTGGGTGCCGGTCGCGGCCTGGCCAACCAGATCGATGTCGCTTTGCGTCCCGAGATAGGCACTCAGGCCCTCGCGCACCATCGCGTGGTCGTCGGCAATCAGCAGTCGGATGGTCATGGCCGAAAGCTTAAGTTGACCACGGTGCCGCTGTCCTCATTCGCAATAAGGAGACGCCCATCGCGCAGCCCCGCCGCGCGCTCATGCATCCCGGTGATGCCGTGGCCGACGCGGGCGCTCTTGGGCAAACCGCGGCCATCATCCGCAACCAGCAGCAGCACCCGATCGCCGTCGCGACGGAGTTCAACTTGGACCCGCGATGCCGCCGCGTGGCGCAGAGCGTTGGTTAGCGCCTCGCTCAAAACGTGCAGCAGCTGCTCTTCGCTGTCCGCGCTCAATTCGCCTGGATCGGCAAACTTGAGATCCAGCTTGAGCGGCTGGCCGCCGCAGATGTCCTCGGCGCGCGCGCGGATTCGCTCTTCAAGCGCTTGGCCGCGCTGATTTTCACGGAGGTCGTCGATGGTTTCGACCAGGTCGCGCTGAATTTCGGTGGCGAGCTTGCGCGCATCCTTGATTTGCGCGACGGCGCGCTCGGATTCCTTCTCGCTCAGGGCCTGCGCCGCACCCAGCTTCAGGCTCAGCGCGAAGGCTTTTTGTTTGACCACATCGTGGAGGTCGCGCGCCAAGCGGGCGCGCTCCTCAAGCACCAGGCGCTCGCCGCGCTCGCGCATCAGCGCCTTGAGCTGCTCGGCCATTTGGTCAAGCTGACGCGAAACCAAGCCCAGCTCATCGCCCGCTTGATCACCGATGGGCTTGGCAAAATCGCCGCGCGACCAGCGCACCGCGGCCGCGCTGATGCTGGCAATCCGGCGCGTCACATAGCGTGCAATCAGCCACGCACCCGCCATCCCGAATACAGCCGCAATCAGCAAAAGAATCGGCCACTCCACGCGCCACTGCGCCAGCGCACGCCACCACGGCGTGCTCAAGTCCAAACCAACCCAGACCATTTGCGCGCCCGAGGGCAGATCGAACTTGCGCAAATAGCGAAAGCGAAACAGATCGGACGCGCTCCGCGGCTGCCAGTCCGCGGGCACGCTTAGCTTGATCTCACCGTCTGCGCTGACCAGCGCCGCGCGCACCGGAATCGCGTCGAGCTCAAACAAAACCGCCTGCGCGTTGCGGCTGAGCTCGCCTTGAGGCTGCTGAATACGCGCAACCAGGCGGGCCAATTGGTTCTCGACCAGCGCCAGATAATGGGCGGAATTGGGATCGAGCGCTGAGATTTCAGCCAGCGCAGGCGCCGCCGCACGGTCGAGCGCGCCGTCCGCGAGATGCGCTTGGAGTTCGTGCAGTTCGAGCTTGAGTACGGCCGCGTCCACCAGCACCAGGGTCGGCAGCGCCAGCAGCAGGAAAAACAGCGCAAGTTTAGGCACAAGCCCGCTCACAGCTGTTTTTCCATGCGCACGCCGTCCGCGCCGTCTTGGTAGTAGGCCGCAAGCGCGCAGATCTCGCGATAGCCGCGGCTTTGGTAGAGCGCGATTGCCGTGTGGTTGGCGCGTCTCACCTCCAATCTCATGCGCGCAACCGGGCGCGCGGCCGCTGCTTGTTCGAGCGCATCAAGCAGTCTCGCGCCCAAGCCAGTGCCGCGCGCCTGCGCCGCCACGCAAAGCGAATAGATCCGCCCCACTTGGCTGCGCGCGCGAAAAAAAACCAGGCCGTAGCCGAGCACGCGCTCGCCTTCAACCGCCACCCGCATTGCGCCGCGTGGATTGTTGAGATGGCTCTGGAACTGGCGTTTCGAGAGCTGATCCGTGCTGAAGCTGACGTGCTCGAGCGCGACCAAAGCGGGCACGTCGGCGGCGTGTGCGCTGCGAATTTGAACGCGAGCCGGCACGGCGCTGAAAATCAGACGATGCGCGCAGTGCGCTGATAGGTGAACCAGGCCCAGGCCCAGTCGGTGAGCACCATCAGGCGATTGCGAAAACCGATCAGGAAAAAGATATGCGCGCCAAGCCAAAACCACCACGCCAGCACACCCGAGAGCTTAAGCGGACCGAGATGCACCACCGCCGCCATGCGCCCGATAGTTGCGAGATTGCCGAAGTCGCGATAGCGAAACGGACGCGTCGGCTGCTGCGCCAGAACGCGCAGAATCTGTCGCGCCGCGTGTGCGCCCATTTGTTTGGCGGCGGGGGCGACACCGGGCACCGTGCCGCCGCGATAAGCGACCGTGGCCAGATCACCGACGACAAAAACTGAGTCACTTGCGGGCACGCGAAGATCGGCGTCGACCTTGACCCGGCCGGCGCGATCAAGCGGCGCAGCAAGCAGCGCGCCCAGCGGCGATGCGGCAACGCCCGCCGCCCACAGCACCGTCTTGCTCTCGATGCGCTCGCTGCCCAGCACGACCCCATCGGCGTCGATCGCGGCGACTGGCTGACCGGTGCGGATCTCGACGCCCAAGCGCTTGAGCTGCTCGGCGGCGCGCTCTGAAAGATCTTCCGGGAAGCTTGAAAGCACGCGCTTGCCCGCTTCCAAAAGCAAAATGCGCGCCTTGGTCGGATCGATGCGCCTGAACTCGCGTTTAAGCGTATGCCGGGCAATTTCTGCCAGAGTGCCGGCCAGTTCAACGCCAGTAGGCCCAGCGCCGACGACCGCGAAAGTGAGCCAAGCGGCACGTTTGCGCGCATCGGGCTCGCGCTCGGCGTGTTCAAAGGCGAGCAGGATTTGTTTGCGAATTTTAAGCGCATCGTCGAGCGTTTTAAGTCCAGGCGCGTGCTCTGCCCACTGATCGTGGCCAAAGTAGGCGTGGGTGGCGCCGCTCGCCACGATCAGATAGTCGAACCCGATCGATTCATCATCTAGGGTGATGGTTTTGGCCTCGCGATCAATCGCGCTCACTTCGCCCAGCAGCACGGTGACGTTCTTTTGCCGGCGCAAAATATGCCTAAGCGGCGCGGCAATCGCGGGCGCACTCAAACCTGCGGTTGCCACTTGATACAGCAGCGGCTGGAACAGGTGATGGTTGCTGCGATCTACCAGCAGCACCTCGACCTGCGCGCGGGCCAATGCGTGCGCCGCCCACAGCCCGGCGAATCCGCCGCCAATGATCAGCACGCGCGGCAGCTGTTTTTGTTGAAACGGTTTCTCTCGAATCATCGAATGTCCTCTTGGTAAAAGGCGGCCCCAGCCTCGCAGCGCAGCCGCTCGATCAGCTCGCGGGTGACCGCGCCGAGCGCAAAACGGCGCGTGCCGAGTTGCGCAACCGGGCGAATCCCGCGCACTGAATTGCACACAAACAGCTCGTCGGCGGCAAGCACGTCGGCGCGAGTGAGCCGCGCTTCGCTTGCCTCGGGCGCGAGCTTTTTGAGTATCCGCGCGCGCAGCACGCCGGCCACGCCGCAGCGGTCCAGCAGCGGGGTTTGCACCCGCCCATCGCGCACAATAAAAAGATTGCTAACGGTTCCTTCAATCACCTGGCCGTCTTGATCGCACAGCAAACCCTCGTGGATTGCCGGGTCACGCCATTCTGCGCGCGCCAGAATCTGCTCCAGTCGATTGAGGTGCTTGATGCCGGCAAGCGCCGGCTGCACCGCTAAGCGCAGCGCGCACCAGCGCAGCCGAAGCGCAGGCTGCGCGCGCCAAGGGTCGGGCGCGCATGCGTTGAGATCCAACCAAACCATCGGCTCAAGCCGCTCGGGACGCTGATAGCCCGACCCGCCCAAAGCGTAGGCGCTGACCCGCAGCAGCGCGCGCGCCGGCGCCAGCGCAAGCGCAGGCGCAATTGCGTCGTTCAGATTGACGTTTGGCATCCTGAGCGCGCGCAGCCCACGGCGCCAGCGCGCACTGTGTTCGCGCCGATAAAGCGGCTCGCCACGCCACAGCGGGATGGTTTCGAAAATGCCGTCGGCAAAACGCAGCGCGCGGTCTGCCGGGGTGTGATCGCCAACGCGCAGCCCATCGCGAAAGCTCGCAATCAGTTCGGCCAAGGCAGCGTCACGCCCGGTTTGAGGGCCCGCCCGTCGTCGGCAAGCGCGGCTGCGTTGCGTTGGCCGTTGGCGTCGTAGATCCAAACCTGTCCGGCCCCGATGGCGCGCAGGCGCAGGCCCTCGACGCTCACTGCAAGCAGCAGGGCGGTGGTTTCGTCCACGCCGAAGCCAAAGCGGGTTTTGCTGTCGATCAGCAGTTTGGCCAAGCGGCCCTGGCGATCGCGTGCGCCGAAGTGGGTGTCGAGCACGCCCAGCGGAAACAGGCCCAGGCCGCCGCTCGAATCAAAGGTCAGGTCGCTTTCTTGAAGGCCTTTGGGACAGCTGCGCTTGCGTTCGCAGCCGACCGGTGGCGGTGCGCTGGCTTTGGCGCCGCGGCGCAGCGCGGTTTTGCTCTCGCCGCTGGTGATCATCACGCCGCTGCTCATTACCGCGGTTCCGGCCGAGGTGCCGCCAATGGCCAAGCTGCCGGCGCCAACGCGGGCCACGAGCCGCGCAAACTCAGGAATCGGGCGCTCTTTATCGAACCAGGCGGCTTTGGTCAAGGTCTGGTCACCGCCGTTGAAAAACAGCCCGTCGAGCGAGTCCAGCATCTGCACCAGCTGCGCGCGATCAAGGCAAAACGCGCGCTGGCGATCGTTCAAATCCGGATAGATCGGCCCGCGATCGGCGGCGCCGGTGATGCGCTCGCGCACCGCGCCAATCGCGCCGCAGTCGCGGCCGAAAGACTCGCGCACGGCCGCATCGAGCGGCAGCCAAACAGCTTCTGCGCCTGCTTGGGTGAAGGCATCCAGATAAAAATCAACCGGGTCGAACGGGTCCTCGGAGGACGCGGTGATGATGCCGATTTTCGGGCGCCGCACGACCTTGCCGGTGCGCACCGAAGCCGCGGCTTGGGCCATTGCCACAAAGTGCAGATAGATCGCTTTGGAATCCGCACTCTTGCTGCCGGCAAAATCGACCACTTCGCGCTCGCGCTGCCCATCGGCCGCCGCCACAAACGCGGCTGGCGCATCGCGTCGCCCTGCGGGCACCTTTCCTGCACAGGCGTCTTGGCTGATGCTTGAGCAAAGCGGTAACGACCCGCCGGCCAACAGCAACCGATCTGGCGCTTCGGGGCCAAGTGAACCTGCAAGTGCGGCGATCAGCAGCATTTCCAACATCATCGTGTTTTGCCAGTCATTGCAGAGAAGTTGCACATTGTGAGCCTTCGGCCCATTGACTTACAGCAGCGGGTCGCCTTCAATCGCGCCCCTTAACGCCATTCTCACAAAAAGGACCCATTCCTGATGTTCAAACATGCCCCGCTCAGCATTGCCATGTTGCTCGTTTTCAGCCAAGCAAGCCTAGCCCAGAGCGAGGACGAAGCCGCCAAGAAGAGCGCCGCCGCCGAGCTTGAGAACGTCGTGGTCACCGGCTCAAACATCAAGGGCGCCAATCTCGAAGGCGCGGTTCCAGTCATCACCATCACCCAGAAAGAAATCCAGGCCACTGGCGCCACCACGGTGATCGAATTTCTCGCCAAGCTGCCGCAAGCGCGCGGCGGTGTGGGCACCTTCGGCGAGTCCAACTCGGGCGCCAAACAGGGCGATACGCCGGCGGGCGCGGCGGGCATCAGCCTGCGCGGTTTGGGGACTGCGGCCACTTTGACTTTGATCAACGGGCGCCGGATTACCGCAAGCTCCTTTGCCAACGGCTCTGAGAGCTTTGTCGACGTCAACGCGATTCCACTGGCCGCGATTGAGCGCGTCGAAGTGCTCACCACGGGTGCCTCTGCGATCTACGGCGCCGACGCGGTCGCCGGCGTGGTCAACTTTATTCTCAAGAAAAACTACGAAGGCTTTGAAGTCGCGACCAGCATCGGCGAATCGGCGGCCGATTCCGATGACACCAAAAGCTCGCTTAACGTGCTTTACGGCGTAAGCGACGAGCGCGCCAGCCTGCTGGCCTATTTTGACTATTTCAAGCGCAACGCGCTGTACGACCGCGACCGTCCGGAAACCGCGATCGAGCCACGCCCATCCGAGCAGGGCATTTTTCCGAGCTTCAATCTGGACCCGCGCTTGCGCCAATTGGACTTGACCGAAACCGCCTGCCCCACCCTCGGCAGCGGCCGTCTGGGCCAGTTTTGCGCGCTTAACCGCAATGCCTACACCGTTACCGTGCCGGCCACCGAGCGCCTCGGCGCTGGCGTCACCTTCAACTACGATTTAGGCGGCGGCATGAACTGGTTCAACGAGTTTTTGTTCCAGCAAAACCGCGCCAAGACCAATTCCGAGCCCGCCCCGTGGAGCGGCGAAGACATCGCGATCAACCATCCCGGCATTCCCGCTGAGCTTGGCGTGCGCTTAGATCGCAACGCCGCTGACATCCGCACACAGGGCCGCGTGCCGCGTTTGCGCGGCTGGGGCCGATTCACCGAAGCGCGCGAAATCGAGGTGTTGAGCCAAAGCTTCCGCCTGCTGAGCGGCCTGAACGGCACGCTGGCCAACGGCATGTCGTGGGAAGCGGCGATTAACCATTCGGAAAGCGAATCGACCCAACAAGCGCTGCAGGGCATCTTCAACGTCGCGCGTTTTCGCGCCGCGCTAAACGGCCGCCTGTGCGCCGACGGCCGCACCACCTGCACGCCGACCACCGGCGGGATTTTCTACAACCCGTTCCGCGGTCAAGCCAATTCGACCGAGGTGCTTAATCTGCTGCGCGAGCGCGTCCCGCGCTACGGGCGCTCGGAGTTAAGCGGCATCGACGCCAAAATTTCAGGCGAAGCTGGCGCGACCTGGGCCGGCCCAATGCAGTTCGCTGTGGGTTTTGAATCCCGCTACGAAAACGTCCGCGATAACCCAGACGCGCTCGCGACCGCCAATCCAATCACCGGCGACGTGCCGGTATATGGCTTCGGATCGACCCAAGCGCAAGCCGGTCGCTCGCAGCTTGCGGCGTATGCCGAGCTGCTGATTCCGCTGCATGAAACCGTTGAGATGCAGCTGGCCGGGCGCTTTGATCGCTACTCGGATTTTGGCTCCGACTTCAACCCGAAAGTCAGCATTCGCTGGCAGCCGCTTGAACAAGTGGTGGTGCGCGGCGGCTGGTCGACAGCGTTCCGCGCGCCTTCACTGGCGCAAGTCGGCGCCGGCACCACGCTCTCATCGGGCGCGCTGCCCTGCGCCGCTGGATCTGAGTTTTTCAGCACCTTCTGCGGTGGTTTTGCCGGCGACGACTCCTATCTGTCGGAGATTTATGGCAACCCGGGGTTGAGCCCGGAAACCGCCACCACCTGGAACTTTGGCGTGGCGTTTGATCCGATTGAATCGATCACCTTGAGCGCGGACTACTGGAACTTCAAACACAAAGACCTCGTCGCCATCGACGCCATTGAGGTGTTTCGGTCGGCCCTGCGCAACCCCGGGCTGGTGGTGGACGTTGGCCGCTTGAACCCAGGTCAAATCGGGATCGAAACCCGCGGCGGTCGCGTCGGCGACCCGGTTGAGAACGTCCAGCTCAACTTGATCAATGTCGGCGAGCAGCGCACCGACGGCTTTGATTTCGCCAGCACCTGGCGTTTGCCAGAAACCGCGCTCGGCGACTTCCGCTTGACCTGGGACGCGACCTACATCAACTCCTTCAAGCGCTTTCAGTCCGGCAGCAACACGCTGCAAGAACGCGCCGGCTTTTTCCGCTATCCGCGGATTCTCTCTGACGCCCGCGTGAGCTGGGACTTGAGCCGTTGGGACGCGTCGCTCGGCGCAAATTACACGCACCGCTACAAAGACGACGACACCCGCGCTGGCGTGCCGATCGGCCGCGAGATTCCGGCATGGACCCAGGTTGATGCCAAGCTCGGCTACGAATTCAATCGCCAGAACTACCTGTACCTTGGCGTGACCAATTTGTTTGATCGCGCCGCACCGATTGCCTTGGGCTCCGGCACCAACGTGGACTTGTTCAACCACGACACCATGGGCCGCTACTACCGCTTGAGCTACGTTTTCACGCTCTAGCGCGTTAACCGATACAAGCTGCGCGGAACCGCCCGATGGTTCCGCGCAGCGCCACGCGCCAGCGCTCACGGCCGCTCGCCTACAATAGGCCATGACCAAGAAAAAAGACCCGGCCAGCTCGACGATCGCGCTCAATAAAAAGGCCAAATTCGAATACGCCATCGAGGAACGCTTCGAGTGCGGCATCGCCCTGCTCGGCTGGGAAGTCAAGGCGCTGCGCGAGGGCAAGCTCAATTTTGGCGACAGCTACGCCTTGCTCAAAAACAACGAAGCGTTCTTGTTCGGCGCCACCATCACGCCGCTGCAAACCGTTTCCACGCACGTGCTTCCGGAGCCCCTGCGCACGCGCAAACTGCTGCTCAAACGCGACGAAATTGACGAGCTCATCGGCGCGGTCGAACGCAAGGGCTACACCGTGATCCCGACCGCGGTGTATTGGAAAAATGGCAAGGTCAAAGTCGAAGTAGGCCTAGCCAAAGGCAAACAGCTGCACGACAAACGCGCAACCGAAAAAGAACGCGACTGGAACCGCGACAAGCAGCGCGTGCTGCGTCAGCGCTAGGCGTGGCTTAACCGTAAAGCGCAAATCCGCTCGCAAAAAGGCTGTCGCCGCCAGAAAAGCAGGCACAGGGTTGATCGATTCATGATCACTGGGCTTGCGCGTTTGACCGCCGCGACCGAGCGCCCGCGCCGTCACGATTCGGGGTGCCCATCTGTCACCATAGCCCCATGCAAATGACCACCAAAACGGCGCGCGCGTCGATCGGCTTAGCCGCGCTGCTGGCTGCGCTTGGCATGCTTGGGCCGTTTTCGATCGACACGTTTTTCCCCGCTTTCAAGGACGTTGAGCTCGACTTGCGCGCAAGCGTGGTGCAGATGCAGCTCACGATCAGCCTGTATCTGCTTGGTTTTGCGGGGATGAGCCTGCTCTACGGCCCGATGTCGGATGCGTGGGGGCGCCGACCGGTGATTCTGTGGAGTTTGGCCATGTTTGTTCTGGCCTCGATCGGCGCCACGCTGGCGCCCACCATTGAGATGCTGCTGCTGTTTCGCTTTTTGCAGGGCCTTTCTGCGGGCGCCGGAACCATCGTTGGGCGCGCCATTGTGCGCGACTGTTTTGAGGGCCCAGAAGCGCAGCGGCTGATGAGCCAAATCACTCTAATCTTCGCACTGGCGCCCGCACTGGCGCCCATCCTCGGCGGCTTAATCCACGCGGTCGCCCACTGGCGCGCAATCTTCGTCGCCATCACGCTCTTTGGCGCGGCACTGCTGCTGTTGACCTGGCGCCAGCTCAAAGAAACCCACCCGATCGAACTACGCACCGAGTTTGCCCCCGCACCGCTGTTCAGAACCAGCCGAGATATCTTTTTCGATCTGCGCTACGGGCTTTTGTGCACCGCGGCTGCCTTCAACTTTTCTGCGCTGTTTTTGTACATCGCCTCGGCGCCGGCGCTGGTGCTCGATTTGATGCAATTGAAGACCACCCAATTCGCCTACTTTTTCATCCCCGCAATCGCCGGCATCATCATCGGCTCGCAGATCTCCGGCCGCGTCGCCGGCAAGTTCAGCACGCGCCGCACCATCACCACCGCCTACGTGGTGATGCTGGCTGCGTGCGCGATGAACGTGATCTACAACCTTTTGAGCCCCACCGTGCAGTGGCCGTGGGCGGTGCTGCCGATCACGCTCTTTGCCGTCGGCTCCAGCCTCGCCTTCCCCACCTTAACCCTCAAAATGCTGGACCTCTTCCCGCTTACCCGCGGTGCCGCGTCCTCCGTGCAAGCCTTCGCCAGCCTCGCGCTTAACGCACTGGTAGCCGGATTACTCTCACCCTGGGTATCGCACTCCGGCCTCTACCTGGCCTTAAGCGCCACCGGCCTGATGTTGATCGGGATGACCGCCAGCTTGATATACGCGGCGCGCTTTGGGCTTCGTGGGCGGGATGGGTGAGGGGTGGTGACTCGAAAGCTTCCTCCACTCGGCGCCGTGCAAATTAGCCACGCAACACACTGAATTTCCTAAATAATTCAGCCGTCAACGGCCGCTCTAGGCGCCACGTCATGGAGATTGGCCGATCGCCTTCATGCGCCACCAGATGCACGGGCCCGACAGCAACATAGGCGCTGTCGCGATCCTCACGCACAAACAGCTGAAATTTCCAGCCATTGGTTTGGCTCTCGGTGTAGCGCC
>Ga0105046_10013818_pt1 | contig 12482 bp, 10 predicted proteins | sample MAT03_FD_78385 | JGI IMG/M metagenome (GOLD analysis project Ga0105046, IMG submission 78385) | Freshwater microbial communities from Lake Fryxell liftoff mats and glacier meltwater in Antarctica - MAT-03 (megahit assembly) | ecosystem: Environmental > Aquatic > Freshwater > Ice > Liftoff...
CACTGCGAATCTGAGGGGCGGCGCGTGACGGCCTTTGAGATGAAGGATGGGAAGCCGCAGGAAGCCATTGAGCTCGCGGCGAAGTTCGAGGGCAAGAAGCTCAACTGCCCGAATGATCTGGTGGTGGCCAAGGATGGGACGGTCTACTTCACGGACCCGACGTTCTTCACGCCCAAGCCCGAGCTCGAGCTGTCGTTCAGCGGCGTGTACGCGTTGCGGACGGATGGAACTCTGACGGCGCTGCACCGCGACATCAAGCTGCCCAACGGGATCGCCCTCTCGCCGGATGAGAAGACGCTGTACGTGAATGACTATGGCAATCGGCAGGTGATGGCGATTGACCTGACGCGGGCGCCGGTGGTGGCGCCGACGAAGCCGGGACAGGAACCAGCGCCGGCGCAGGTTCCGGCGCGCGTTGTGGTGAGCCTGGTGAAGCTCGCGAAGGAGCACGGCATCGAGGGGAAGGGTCGCGCCGATGGACTTCGGGTGCTGCCGACGGGAACGATCCTGACGACGGGACCGGGAGCGATCTACGCCATCAGTCCGGATGGGACGCTGCTGGGAACCCTGCCGGTAGACGGGGCCTCGAACCTGGCGGTTGGTGGGGTGGATGGACGCACGATCTTGATCACGGTGGGTGGTCAGGTGATGGCGGCGCGGTTGAAGGATCGTAAGTGACGCGAGCGGTCATGATTGGTCATGATTGGTCACGACTGGTCACGACTGGTCACGAGTAGACGCTGCGGCGAACTTGGCAGCGGTGAAGGTCCGTGAACTGGTAGATTTGCGGGCAAGTCGGAGGGCTTCACAGGTGCATCTCACAAGAATGGTGGCGGCAGGCTCGCCAGCGTGTTCTAGTTGATGTATGGATGAGAGGGCGGATGCATCTGGCCTGCGTTGGCGTCCGTACGGGTGTTTGGTTTGGATGTGGGCTGGCGCGTGCTGGACGATCTGAGGATTGCCGGGAGACTGAAGAGATGCCTAGACGGACTGCTGGCTGGGCGAGCGTGTGTGGTGTGATGCTCCTGTCGCTTGCGGCTGGAGCCGCCCGAGCGTTGCCACCGGTTCCAGTGCCGCCGGAGAATGCAATCACGGAAGAGAAACGGGTGCTCGGGAAGATCCTCTTCTGGGATGAGCAGCTGAGCTCTGGCGGGACGATGGCGTGCGCGACGTGCCACACACCCGCGCGGGGCGGGACGGATGGTCGCATCGCGGTGAACCCGGGCAATGACGGAGTAATTGGGTCCGAGGACGACACGCTGGGTTCGGTGGGCGTGATTCGGTCGGAATCCAACGGTGCTTTCGTGCGAGATGCGCTCTTCGCACTCCGCCGCCAGGTGACGGCGAAGTCGACGCCGACGATGATCAACGCGGCGTATGCGCCCAATCTCTTCTGGGATGGTCGTGCGGGTGGCAAGTTTCGCGATCCCATCAGCAACAATGTTGTGATTGCGGCTGGTGGCGCGCTCGAGTCGCAGGCGGCGGGCCCACCGACTAACGCGATGGAGATGGCGCACGCGGGTGTGGATTGGACGATCGTCTCTGAGCGATTGGCGCGGTCGCGGCCGCTGGATCTCGCAGCGGATATGCCGCCGGATGTGGCGGCGTCGCTAGTGGGCGAGCCTGGATATCCGGAACTCTTTACGCGTGCGTTTGGCGATGGCGAAGTGACGCCTACTCGCATCATCCTCGCGATTGCGACGTATCAGCGCACGCTGATCTCAGATGACACGCCGTGGGACCGCTTCGAGGCGGGCGACACCGAGGCGTTGACGCCCAATCAGCGGCTGGGGTGGATCGCGTTCCAGTCCGCGGCCTGCATCAACTGCCACCAGCCGCCGCTCTTTACGGATCACACGTTCCGCAACATCGGCGTGCGTCCCGCGGCGGAGGACGCAGGCCGCGCGGGTGTCACGGGCAATCCTGAAGACCAGGGGCGCGTCAAGACGCCGGGCCTGCGCAACACCGGACTCAAACGCACGTTCATGCACACCGGCCGCATCAGGTCGCTGGATGATGTGCTTCACTTCTATGCCCGCACGGTCGATGCGCCGCCGATGTTTGAGGACAACATCGATCCGCTGGTGACGCAGGTGGTGATCCTTGAAGATGAGTTTGATCCGCTGCGGGATCTGCTCGAGAATGGCTTTGCGGATGCGCGGGTCGCGAACGAGACCTTCCCGTTTGATCATCCCACGCTGTATGGCGAGTCAACGTTGCGTTTGCCCGAGTTCCTCGGCATCGGTGCAACTCCGGGGCTGGGAGGCGTGGTGCCGCAGTTCGTGCTCGACTCGCCAGCGATGATCGGCAATCTCGATTTCCGCGTTGGGCTCGACATGGTGGCGGGTGGCGCTGCGGCGGCGCTCTGGCTCTCGACCGCGCCGCCGGTGGATGGACGCGTGACGCCGATGTGGCAGATGGGCCCGGTCTATGCGCCCGGCATGGGGCCTGGCGATGGGTACGCGACACTCTTCTGGCCGCTTGCGAATGGTGTCTGGGAAGACGGCACCGTGCTCTATGCGCAGTGGGCTGTTGACGATGCTTCGGCAGAGGGCGGCGTCGCGACCAGTGAGATCATCCGGCTGCCGCTCTTCTGCGGCCGCGCGGGTTGCTTGCCAGCGTGCGCGTATGACTACAACCGCGACGGTGGCGTGGACCTGACGGATGCGCAGGATCTCGCGCAGGTCTTCGTCGGACTCGAGTCGGCGCAGGATGGCTGGATGGATGGCGACGTTAATGGCGATGAGAACGCGGACCTCGCGGACGCTCAGGCGATTGCACGATGGGTGGTCGGCGGGGCTTGCGAGATCTGAGTGGCGGAGTCGAGCTCAGATGAAGCCGTGGCCTCGCGACTCGTACTCTTCTTCGAGTTCCTTTAGGATCGGCTTGGCCCGCATCCGGAATGTCGGAGGCATCTTGTCGATGATCAGGACGCCATCGAGGTGGTCCATCTCGTGTTGCCAGCACCGGGCGAGCAGGCCGCTGGCTCGCTGCGTGAACTTCGTGCCCTCGAGGTCGATGGCGGTGATGGTGATCATGGGCGGCCGAAAGACCGTGCCGCGAATGTCGGGGAGAGAAAGGCACCCTTCTTCAAAGGGCTCGACGGGGCCTTCCGGTGCCGAGAGCACGGGGTTGATGTAGACCATGGGTGAGGTCTGGCTGGTTGAGGGATCGTCCGTGATCTTTCGTCCCTCGCCGGGCGGCAGATGAGCGACGAAGAGGCGCCACGCGAGCCCGACTTGCGGTGCCGCGAGGCCGATGCCTTCCTCGTCCTTCATGAGGGTGATCATGGCGCGAGCGACCGCCCGCACCTCGTCGTTCAGGACGATGGTGGCCGCCTTGCGACGGAGGATGGGGTCCGGGTAATGGACAACCTGGAGTCTGGATGGATCGACCGGCATCGGCCAAGCGTATCTGCGTAGGCGAAGCCGCGTGGGGGCAACTGCGGTCCGGGTAACTGTGTTGATGGGGCTGGGCTAGACCGTTGGGTCAGAACGCGTCGTTTGTTCCAGCGACGGGGCCTTGGACTTCGTACACTGGCGGTCCGAAGGGTCAAGGGGCGGCGAGCCGGGAGTGGCCCGGCGAAGAGAGTTGAATCCGGGCGGCGCGGCGATGGCCGCACCCCCTCAGCAAGGGCAGGTGAACCTGGTGTTCTGGGGCAAGAAGAACGACGATTCGAACAAGTCCGGCGTTACACCGCCCGGATCGGGTGGACCGCCGCCAGGTACTTCGGGAGGCGCGCCCCCGGCGGGCGATGGTGGGTTCTCGCCAGAGAAGGCGCTGCGGTTCTTTACTCATGCAAAGACCGTGCACGAGACGGAGAACTTTGAGTATGCGGTGCAGTCATGGCTCAACGGCCTGCGATGGGACCCGTCGAGCCTCTCGGGGCTTGAAGGGTTCTTTGGCTCAATGGATGGCTGGCTGACGAAATCGGGAAACAAGCCCGTTGGCAAGGAAGTGTACCGATCGGTCTCGGGCAAGGGTGACGTGGACCGGTACCTGTACTCGCTTCTGGAGTGGGGACACCGCCCCTCCGAGGTGATGCTGGGCATCCGCGTGCTGGAGGCCGCAGCGAAGCTGCGACTGACGGAGCCGGGGACGTGGGTGGGCACGCGTGTGCTGGCCGCGGCGATCCGCGACAAGAAGACGCGAAAGGACGTACTCCTCAAGATCGCCGAGTGCTTCTCGACGCTTGGCGCGTACGACCGGGCGGTCCACGCGGCCGAGGCGGCGCTCAACATGGACCGGACCGATGGCCAGCTCCAGGCCTTCATCCGTGAGCTCGCGGCCCAGGCCACCATGACGCGCGGCGGCTACGACAAGACCGGGCAGTCCGGCGGCTTCCGCGACAACATCCGCGACGCTCAGAAGCAGCAGCAACTCGAAGAGTCCGATCGCATCTCCAAGACCGACGAGACAATCGACCGCCTGCTGCTGGCGGCGAAGGCCGAGCTGGAATCGCGTCCGGGCGACCTGCCCACCATCGAGAAGTACTGCAAGCTGCTCCTCGAGCGCGGGCGGCCGCAGGACGAAGAGCGAGCGCACGTGCTCTATCTCAGAGCGCACTCGGACTCGAAGGCGTTCCGCTTCCGGGAGATGGCTGGCGACATCCGCATCCGGCAGGCTCGTCGGAAGGTGCAGTCGCTCAAGAAGATGCTCGAGGGCGCGCCGCAGGAAGAGAGCGGGCAGCGCATGGTCGCGCAGGCGCAGGACGAGCTGGCAAAGCTCGAGCTTGAAGAGTTCAAGCTGCGCGTCGAGGCCTATCCCAGCGACCTGACTCGCAAGTTCGAGCTTGGGAAGAGGTTCTTCGCGGTGGGCGAGTACAACGAGTCGATCACGTGCCTGCAGGAAGCGCAGGCCGATCCGAAGAACCGTGTTCCCGCGCTCCTCATGCTCGGGCAGTCGTTTCTCAAGATCCAGTGGGTGGATGAGTCCATCGGGACGTTCCGGCAGGCTCTTGAGATGCGCGATGTGATACCCGAGACCAACCTTGAGCTGCGATACTGGCTCATGGTGGCGCTGCAGGCCAAGGGCGAGTCGGATCGCGATCTCGACGCGGTGGTGGAGTCCGACAAGCTGGCCTCGTCGATTGCGGTTCAGCAGATCACGTATCGCGACATCCGTCCGCGGCGCGAGGCGATCAAGAAGACGCTTGGCGAGCTGCGTGCCGCGAGAGGGGCGTAGCGAGACTGTGGCGAGAGTGATCGCCGTCATCCCCGCGCGTCTGAACTCGACGCGGTTCCCGGCCAAGGTGCTCGCGAGCGCCACGGGGATGCCACTGATCCGCCACGTCGTTGACAACGCGGCGCGCGCGAGGAGCATCGAGCGAGTTGTGGTCGCGACCGACGATTCGCGCGTGGAGGACGCGGTCCGCGCCTTCGGCGGCGAGTGCGTTATGACGCGAGCGGACCATCCGAACGGAACAAGCCGGCTTCACGAGGCCTCGCAGAAGCTTGGCCTTGAGCCGGAAGATGTTGTCGTCAATGTCCAGGGCGATGAGCCTGAGATGGAACCCGCGGTGATCGACGCCGCGGTCGCGGCGATGCTGGAGGCTGGCGCTCCTGGCAGCGTGCGCGTTCCCGTCGTCACGATCGCGACGCCCTTCCACCCTGGCGAGGACGCCGCCAACCCCAACATCGTCAAGGTGGTGATCGCTCAGGATGGCCGCGCTCTGTACTTCTCTCGCTCGCTCATCCCGCACGTGCGTGTGGGCGCGGAAGCCCCGGCGTCGCCCCTGAGGCATGTGGGCCTTTACGTGTATCGGGCCGGATTTCTTGCGACTTACGTTACGCTTGCGCCGAGCGCGCTCGAGCGATCGGAGATGCTGGAGCAACTGCGGGTGCTGGAGCATGGGCACGCGATCCGCTGTGTGGTGGCCGAGTGCCGCGGCACGGGGATCGATACCGCAGAGCAATATGCCGCGTTCGCGGCGCGATGGATCGCCAAAGGAATGGAAGCTCGCGCATGAGTACGTCGTCTGTTGACGAGTCGGTCCCCTCGACACCCGCACCGCAGGCGTACCCGCCGATCGTGGCGGGCCTCGTGGTGGCGCCGGCGGGACCGGTGGTGAAACGGCTCGGCCTTGCGGGGCCGCTCGCGATGGGTGCGCTCGTGCTGCCGCCGCTCGGATCGATCGTTCTCTTCATGACGATGGGCACCACGGGACCGTGGCTCCAATCGCACGCGGGCATCGGCGTGCTCATCTACATCGTGGCCTTCGCCCTCCTCGCCGGACTTGCGCTCCTCCCGACGTACGCACAGAGCGCACTCGGCGGCTTTGCGTTCGGGATCACGCTCGGGATCCCCGCGGCCCTGTGCGGCTTTGCGGGCGGCGCGATCATCGGGTACACCATCGCGAGCCGCGCCGCGGGCGACCGCGTGCAGAAGATCATCGATGAGAAGCCCAAGTGGCGCGCGGTGCGTGATGCACTCCTCGACCGACGCCGCGGCTGGTTCGGCACCACCGCGATGGTCGCGCTGCTGAGGCTGCCCCCAAACTCACCCTTCGCACTGATGAACATTCTCATGGCATCGGTGAAGGTGCCGCGGAGCAGCTTCATCGTGGGCACGCTTGTCGGGATGCTGCCGCGATCAAGCCTTGCGGTCATCGTCGGCGCGGGCGTGAAGGACCTGACGAAGGAGAGCCTTGAGCAGGCTGTTCCGACCTGGGCGTGGTGGGTCGGGATCGGACTGACCATCGCGATTGCGCTCTTCATCGGGCTGCTTGCGAACCGCGCCATCGAGAAGCTCACCCGCAGCGCGAGCGTGACAGAAACCCCCAAGAGCTCCGACGCCGACGCACCCAAGGCCGATACACTCGCGCCGTGAACCCACCAACCACACCAACAAAGGCCGAGGGCACCGCCGCCGCGTCGGGGCCGATCACGCCATCGCAAGTTCGTCGCGTCGCGCGGCTCGCGCGACTCGACATCTCCGAAGCGGAGCTCGAGGCCGTCCGAGGAAGCCTCGCGAGGGTCCTGGGTTACATCGACCGAATCCGCTCGCTGGACCTTGCGGGAGTTTCGCCGCTGACGCACGCGTCGGCGGCGGGCAATCGACTTGATCGCGATGAACCGGGCGAGACGCTTACGGCCGAGCAGGTTCGAGCGATGGCCCCCGCGATGGATGGGCCGTTCGTCGTCGTGCCAAAGGTCGTCGGTGGCGGCGGCGAGGGGAGCGCTTGATGTCGCGCCGACCAGTGATGTCCGGGATCGAGGTTGCCGCGATGGTCTCGCGCCGTGAACGCACGGCGACGCAGTTCGCTGCCTCAGCGCTGGAAGCGCAAGCACGCTGCGCGAGCCTCAACGCAACGCTCGCGGTCTCGACGGAAGCAACGATGCGGCTCGCGGCGGATGTCGACGCACGCGTCGCAATGGGCGAGCGCCTCCCGCTCGCGGGCGTCCCCGTGCTGATCAAGGACAACATCGCAACAGGACCGGACCTGCGGACGTTCGGTGATGGCCTGGGGTTTGGGGGTGCCACGACGTGCGGCTCCAGATTCCTCGAGACTTATCGCTCGCCGTTCAGCGCGACGGCGATGGCGTGGCTTCTTGCGGCGGGCGTCGTTCCAATCGCCAAGACAAACATGGACGAGTTTGGCATGGGCTCCTCGGGTGAGAACTCGGCCTTTGGCGTCACTCGAAATCCGTGGGATGCTGCACGCGTGCCGGGCGGATCGTCGAGTGGCTCGGCCGCGGGCGTCGCGGCGGGGATCGCGCCCCTCGCGCTCGGCTCGGACACCGGGGGCAGCATCCGCCAGCCTGCTTCTTTCTGTGGGCTCGTCGGAGTGAAGCCGACGTACGGGCGCGTGAGCCGCTGGGGACTTGTCGCATACGCGAGCTCTCTGGATCAGATCGGCCCGATCGCAACGTGCGTCGCCGACGCCGCAGCTTGCCTCGAAGTCATCTGCGGCATCGACCCGCGCGACGCCACCAGCGCGGCCAGGCCCTCGCCTGAACTTCTCGCAAGCCTCGAACTTCCGCTCGTTGGGCTGCGTGTCGGCATGCCACGTCAGGCTCTCAGCGAGGCAAACCACGCATCGGTCGTGACCGCGCTGGACGCCGCGGCCGCCGCCCTGAAGTCGCGTGGTGTTGAGGTCGTTGAGGTTGACCTGCCCCACACCGACGTTGGCATCGCGGCGTACTACATTATCGCCGCGGCGGAGGCGAGCTCGAACCTTGCGCGGTTCGATGGTGTGCGGTACGGCCGCCGCGCCGCGCTGGAGCCGAGTGACTCGCTCGAAACGCTCTATTCACGCAGCCGCGCGGAGGGCTTTGGCGCTGAGGTCAAACGCCGCATCATGCTCGGGACACACGTCCTGAGCAGCGGCTACTACGATGCGTACTACGCGAGCGCACAGAAGGTCCGGCGGCTGATCCTCGGTGACTACGAGGCCGCGTGGGCACGGTGCGATGCGATCCTCATGCCAACAGCACCGAGCCCGGCATTTGCGATCGGAGAGAAGACCGCCGATCCGCTCGCGATGTATCTCGAGGATGTGTACACGGTGGGTGTGAATCTCGCGGGCCTGCCCGCAGTGTCTGTACCCGCGGGCTTCGCGGGTGAGGGTCGGTCGCGTTTGCCGGTGGGGGTGCAACTGGTTGGACGCGCGTTCGATGAAGCCACGATGCTGCGCCTGGCTCGAGCAATCGAGCAGACGCTGGATTTGGACCTCGTCGCGCCCGCTGTTGCGTAAGGAGGAGTGGGGTGATGGCAAGGGTGCCGCCCAGGCCGGGGAACGCCGATGGACCACGCTCACCCGAGCAAGAGCGCGACGTGGTTGCGCGCTTGATGTCCCTGTACGGCGAGGGTTGGTTCCCCATGTTCGAGGAGGAGACGGGCGTGCTGGAATGGGTCCAGCCTCGTGAGCGGTCCATCGTGCCGCTGGGCTCGGAAGAGTTTCGCGTTACGCGCTCGCTCCGGGGCGCGGTGCGCCGAGGCACCATGACCATCACGACCGATGAGGCCTTTGAGGATGTGTTGCGAGCCTGCGGGCGTCCGGCCAAGGGGCGCGAGCAGACGTGGATCAACGACGACATCGTGTCTTGGTTTGTCATGCTCCATCGGCACGGCCACGCGCACAGCATCGAGGCCTGGATCACAGACTCTTCCGATCCTCGCGGGCGTCGGCTGGTGGGCGGTTTGTATGGTCTGGCGATGGGCGCGGTCTTCGCGGGCGAGTCGATGTTCTCTCGTCCCGATCTTGGTGGCACGGACGCGAGCAAGGTCTGCCTCGTCCACCTCGTTCATCACCTGCGCCGGCGCGGCTTTGTGCTCCTGGATGCACAGCTCGAGAACCCGCACCTTGATCAGTTCGGCGCAGTATCGATGCCGCGCCGCGCGTACCTCGATGTCGTGGCTCGCGTCGGCGGCGAACACCGCGAGTGGGGGCCCTTTGAGCCCGGCTCAACGGTCGGCGCATACGCCGCGATGGGCCGGGGGGCCTAAGCGCGCGTCGTGGGATCGATCAAGCGGCGCTACCGCGGCCTCGTTAGGCTGGCGCGATGCGACATATTCGACAAGTTGGACACGCGCGAAGCGGCAGGGGTTGGATCGTTGCCGAGGGTGGCGGGCTTGGCTCGACTCCGAAGAATCGGGCCGCGCTGATGTCGCGGATCGTTGAGCTCGCGAGCAAGGCCGCGGGCAACGAGAAGCCGCGCGTGATCATCCTCGGTGCCACACGATTGGATGAGGTCGATGAACGCCGCGCTGAACTCATCGCCGCCGGCGCAGATGCCGAGAACCTCGACACGCCCGACGATGTGGATCCGCACGATCCTGCGATCGTCGCCAAGGTCGCTGCTGCCCACGCGATCTTCATCCGTGGAGGCGATCAATCTCGGTACGTACTCCGCTGGCGCGGCGGCCCTCTCGAAGCGGCCATCCGTGCCGTGTTTGAAAAAGGTGGCGTCGTCGGCGGTACCAGCGCGGGTTGCGCGGTGCTTGGCGAGTGGACCTACGACAGCAACAAGGGCTCTCTTTCCGCGACCGAGGCGCTGGCCGACGGCCGCCACGAGGAGCTCACCCTCACGCACGGCTTCCTTGGACTTGTTCCCGGCGTCCTCTTCGACACGCACTTCACCGAGCGCGGGCGCGTGGCACGGCTCGCGGTGATGCTTGCGGAAGTTCGTGATCGCCGCGCGGACATGCAACCCGCGGCATCACCTGACTCAGAAGAATTGCTCGAAGTGCTTGGCATCGGCGTCGACCCAGAGACCGCCGTGATCGTCGGGCCCGATGGCGTTGCGGAGGTCTTCGGCCGCCACTCCGCAACGCTGCTGAGGCTCGGCCCCGCATCGATCGTTGATCGTGGCCCTTCGCCGACGCCGCCGACGCTGACGGGAATCAGATATTCCCAGCTGCTCGCCGGCACGCGATTCGACGCCGCCAGCGGCGAGGTGCTGACGCGACCCGCCACGGTCCAGCCCAACCCGCATCACGACACGATCGCGGACAGCGCCTTCGAGGCAATGACGCTCGACGGTGGCGACGCTTCGCTGTCGCGCCTCGGACTTCTGCGTTTCGTGCGTGAGGCACCAGTCGCGCCGCCCGATGGCGGTAGAACGACAAAGGGCCGCCCCACGTTCATATCGGGCGAGGGCAAGCTGCCCGGAGTCCTGATCTCCGGGCGCACCTTCGCGGGAGATGACACCTGGGAGGTGCTGGCCAGCGCACAACGCACTCTCGCAAGCCAACCCTCGGTGTTGGTGTGGTGGCTCGATGATGGATGCCGCGTGAGCGTCGGCGAGCGTGGCGAGATCCGTGTTTTGACCGACTCAGCCTCAAGTCTTGTTGTTCTTGACGGCACAGGCGTCCGATTCGTGGGCGTGCTCGCGTACGAGGATTTTCGTGGCCCGGCTCACATCGAAGGGGCCACGATTCACGTGCTCGGGCGCGACATGGGCTTTGAGATGGGCACGCGGCCGATCCGGGTCCGCCCGCGCGACTGAACTGGCCGCGAAACCCAAGTGGGCAGATTCCGACCAACGGTCGGGCGCGCATGCGTCGCCGCTGGAGCCTTGCCATGAACATCCTGACCGTGACGCCGTGGTTGCTGTGGCGTGGGGCCACGATGCCGGTCCGCGCACTGTGGATGGGCTACGGGCTGCTTTGGTGGGCGTTTGATGACCAGGCTGTGTTGCGCCCCACAAGCAGGGCCAGTGAGCGTGTCAATGCACCAGTTAACGAGAAATTACGGCGGGCGGCGGTTCCTACAGGCGATGCCCCGCCAGGGACGCCGCCCGCCGGTTCGGTTCGGGGCGCGGGCCAGGGCCACGCGTTCGAGGTTGTCGATTCACGCCCGGTGCCGCCGCGCCCAAAGCCTCGGCCGGTGGGAGCACTCCGAACCGGCTTCGTGGCAACGCTCGCCGCGAGTGCCGGACTTTCGGTCGTGTCAATAGCGCTCGTGGGCGCGGGCGTGGTGCCGGGTGTTTCGGGACTGTTTCTCTGGATGCTCGCGACGATCGGAACCGCGACGGGGTCGATCTTGCTCGTGCGTCGTCGTGAGCAGCGATTGGAGGCCGAGCGGCTGCGGCGGACGCAGACGCCGCTGGGCCGCGCTAAGGCAAGTGTCGCGGTCGCTGCGAACGCCGCGGCGTTCAGGGCAAAGGCTTGCAGTCGGATCGTTCGAGCCAGTTGCGTCGCCGGTTACGCGGCGGCGCCCGACGCGGTGCAGCGTCTGCGGCGGGGCGTTGCGAAGGCTTGGCAGACGCGTGTCACGCCAGCGATCAAGACCTCCGCATGATTTCGCTCCGTCGAGCGCCGTGAGGCTCTAGCATCGGGCATGACAGGGCCAGCAAAGCGACATAACCACGGTCCGGCGCGAGCCGCGGCGGAGAAGATCGTTCGCACCCTGCGCAGCGCCGGGCACATCGCCTTTTTCGCTGGCGGCTGCGTGCGTGATGAGATCCTCGGACTCGAGCCCAGCGACTACGACGTCGCGACCGACGCCGTCCCTGATCGCGTCGTCTCACTCTTCCCGCGGGCGGGCGAAGTCGGCAAGAGCTTCGGCGTCGTGATCGTGCGGCTTGGTGGCGAGACCATCGAGGTCGCGACCTTCCGCAGCGACGGTCCGTACACGGACACTCGCCGCCCCGACTTCGTCCGCTTCAGCAGCCCGCAGGAGGACGCCGCTCGTCGCGACTTCACGGCCAATGCCATCTTCCTCGATCCGACCGGTGAAGGGAACGTCGGCGAGGTCGTGCCCGGCGTCCAGGGCCTTGTCATCGATTACGTCAATGGTCGCGCGGACATCAACGCGAAGGTCCTTCGCGCCGTTGGTGATCCCCAGCAGCGACTTGCCGAGGATCATCTCCGTGCCCTACGCGCGGCGCGGATTGCGGCGAAACTCGGCTTTGGCGTGGAAGCTGCCACCGCCGCCGCGGTCCGCGCCCATGCCTCCGAACTTCGTGGAGTCAGCCGCGAGCGGATCGGCGACGAGGTACGGCGCATGATGCTGCACCCAAGCCGCGCACGGGGCGCAC
>Ga0105046_10013821_pt1 | contig 12481 bp, 10 predicted proteins | sample MAT03_FD_78385 | JGI IMG/M metagenome (GOLD analysis project Ga0105046, IMG submission 78385) | Freshwater microbial communities from Lake Fryxell liftoff mats and glacier meltwater in Antarctica - MAT-03 (megahit assembly) | ecosystem: Environmental > Aquatic > Freshwater > Ice > Liftoff...
CACCCTTGGAGCCGTAGGCGGAAAGGGTGTAGGAGCGGACAGCCCGGCCGCGCAGCGGGGTGCCCAAATATTAAACCTAACGCAACAAATTAACATTTCCTTTCCAAAAATACTCCTCGCCGCCCAGGTAGATGTAGCGCAGTAAGTATGCATAAGTACCGAGCGCAAGGGGCTTGCCTTTGCAACTGCCATCCTACTGCACCCAGCTCAGGCCTCCCGCGTACGACTCGCCGGCATTGGTACTCCATTGCATCTCCACCGGCAGACCATTGGTAAGGCCTTGCAAGGTGACCGGGGTGCCGGAAGTGACTTCCAGATCGGGGCCCAGATCAAGGCTCAGGATATGTGGCGCGGCGATCTCGAACGGCCAACTTGATTCGCAGCCATTTATATCCTGTACAGTCAGGCCGTGGGCGCCGGGAATTCGACTGGGCTTACGATTTTATTCATTCGCATCGTGAACTGCTGGCCGAAGGTAAACGACACGGCACCTTCAGTTTCAACCTCGCGCGTTATTATTCAGACAAACGCGATTACGACCGGGCCATGCCTTTGCTGCAACAGATGGATTTTGACGATCCTTTACTGAACCTGCAAGGGAAAATGATGCTCCTGAAAATGTACTACGAAACGGATGCGCAGAACGCCCTCGAAAGTTTGCTTACGAGTTTAGATGCCTACCTGCGGCGCAAAAAATTAGGCGAACAACAACGGGAGGCCCATCGCAATGCCCTGCGCTTCGTCCGGCGTTTGTTCCTCCTGCCGGAACGGGATACTGCAGGCCGTGCCGCGCTGCGTAAGGAAATCGGAGACACGGATCTGGTGGCGATGAAAGAATGGCTCATGGAAGTGACCGGAAAATAATATGCAACAATTACAAAGCGCACCGTTTCTAAACCTTCGCTTATTGGAATTTGGCTACTTTTGCGCCCAATCCAATCACAAGCATTGACTATTCACTCCTTCACGATGTATATATTATGAGCGCAATCCGCGAAATATTAGCCAGAGAGATTCTGGACAGCCGTGGCAACCCCACGGTGGAAGTAGAAGTTTGGACGGAAACCGGCTTCGTCGGCCGGGCCGCCGTACCCAGCGGCGCCAGTACAGGCGTCCATGAAGCCATGGAACTCCGCGACGAAGACGCCGGCCGTTACCAGGGCAAGGGCGTCCGCCAGGCGGTAAAAAACGTGCTGCAAATCATCCGCCCCGAACTGATGGGTCAGGAAGTAACCGATCAGATTCGGCTCGACCGCATGATGATCGAACGCGACGGCACCCGAAACAAGAGTAAACTCGGCGCGAACGCCATCCTGGCCGTGAGCCTGGCCGTGGCCAAAGCCGCCGCCGAAGAACTCGGCCAGCCCTTGTACCGCTACCTTGGCGGCGTGAACGCCCACGTGTTGCCCGTGCCAATGATGAACATCCTCAACGGAGGCGCGCATGCCGATAACGGTATTGATTTTCAGGAATTTATGATCGTTCCCGTTGGCGCCGAAACCTTCAGCGAAGGCCTCCGCATGGGCGTGGAGGTGTTCCATACCCTCAAAAAAGTGTTGAAAAGCAAAGGCTACGCAACTAACGTGGGCGACGAAGGCGGCTTCGCGCCGGGCATTAAAAACAATGAAGAGGCCATCCAAATGGTGATGACTGCCATCGAAGCCTCCGGTTACCGCCCGCTCGACGACATTGTTATTGCGCTCGACGCCGCAGCATCTGAGTTTTACGACGCCGAAAAAGCGGAATACGTGTTTAAAAAGTCCACCGGCGACCGGTATACCCGGAACGATATGGTGGCCTTCTGGAAAGACTGGTGCAATCGCTACCCCATTTCTTCCATCGAAGACGGCTTCGCAGAAGACGATTGGGAAGGCTGGAAATTAGTGACCGAAACCCTCGGCCACCGCATCCAACTCGTTGGTGATGACCTGTTTGTAACCAACGTGGAGCGCCTCCAACGTGGCATCGACGAAAAGATCGCCAACTCGATCCTCATCAAGGTCAACCAGATTGGCTCCCTGACCGAAACCATCGATACCGTGAACCTGGCCACCCGCCACGCCTACACCTCGATCATCAGCCACCGCTCCGGCGAAACGGAGGATACCACCATCGCCGACTTAGCCGTAGCGCTCAACACCGGCCAGATCAAAACGGGCTCGGCCTCGCGCACGGACCGGATCGCCAAATACAACCAGTTGCTCCGCATCGAGGAAGAACTGGGGGATGCGGCGACGTATATGGGGCGCTCGATTTTTGGACTATAGAAAAGGTTTAGAAAAGGTTTAGAGGGTTTATAGGGTTTAGAGGGTTTAGGGCAATGTCGTTGACTTAAGGCCTCGCAGAGGCCCAATGTTTATAGCCTTTTCATGCCCATTTTATTTGACCTCGGAGAGGTCTAACGCTATATAATATATTGATTGCCAAACAAATGTTAGACGGCTCCGAGGTCTGGAAATAATGGCTGCCAATGATTTCTACAAACGTTTGGCCTCTCCGAGGCCTAACGTTAACCGCATTGACCCGGCGCGCAACCGATAAAACCACAATACTCTTTGGTTCTACGCTCCGAGGCCTTAAGTTAACGGCATTGACCCGGCGCGAGCGCTGAGAAACGCCTCCCGGCCTGTACATTGTGAGCGTTTACGGCAACGAAAAACTAATCACCAGCGCGACGCTCGTAAAAACCCCGGATTAATATTACTTCCGGCCACATGTAAACCGATATCGTGATCCTCGGAGCAATAATAACCTGAATCCGTGCACATTTTTCTTGCCCGATCCTATTTAGCAAGGACCGGGTAAGAAAGATGTGTTTTTAAAAATTTTACATTATTTATCCTGTTTCTCGATTGTTTGTAAATTTAAAATGATATGCTCATGTTTAGACCTATTTACTATTTTTTCCTTTTTATCCAGTTTTTATTAGCCTTCCCTTCCGTTTCCTCCGCTCAAAAAGAAGACTACCAGTGGCCCTTGGGCATTTGGGGTTGCCCTGCCTGCTATTACCGTTTTTTTTACGATTTCAACACCGACCCGCCCACTGTCGTGGTCCGCAATGATTCACTCAGCACCAGCTATTGTGCGGCAAGCATATCGAATCGCAATGGGGATATCCTCGCCTATTCCAATGGACTGCGTATTTTAAATAGCGCCGGAGCAACCATTGAAAATTCGGAAGGATTGAACCCGAACCTGGAACAAAGCGAGTTATAAAAAGGTTATCCGAGCGCTAAGACTGCCTTTTTCCTGCGCAAACCCGGTAATGACAGCATTCTTTATTTGATTCACCTGGATTATGCGCAACATCCCAACCCCGCTAATGGGTATCAATACGCCGGACGGGATTTAAGGCTGACAACAATCAACCTGGCTGCCAATAACGGCGCCGGCAAAGTAATTGCGAAAAACGAGATATTGTTAACGGGTGTCTTTATCATACCATTAGCTATCCGGCACGCCAACGGCCGCGATTGGTGGATTTTTATTTCCCATGCAGACGAAAACAAACATTACCGCTTTCTGCTAACTCCGGAGGGTTTTACAGGCCCGTGGATGCAGGAAATAGGCACAAAGCCCAGTCCGCTGGGAATTGGGCAATCTTTGAGCAACACGTTTTCGCCTTCAGGCAAATATTACATCGATTTCAATGTTCATACTGGCTTCGGGATTTTCGATTTCGACTGCTGTACCGGATTGTTATCCAATGAACGGCGGGTAAATTATGATAATACACCATTTCCTTATGTTTCTTATAGCGAGGGTGGAGGTGTCGAATTTTCACCAGACGACCGTTATTTATATGTATCCCTTACTAAAAACCATATAGGCATAGCGCTTCCCGTGCCAATTTACGTACAAGCGTATATGGTTCAATATCCCTTGGACGCGCCGGACCTGCAAGCTGCCGGCGATACGATTAACTATTACCGCGGAAAATTATTTAAAGACGGAAAAATTTTTACACACAGCCTACGGCCCGGATGGCCGGATTTACATCGTCTACAAAGGCGGCGGTTTCTGTACCATCCAATACCCCAATGCCGCGGGCACGGCCTGCGATTTTCGCTACAACGACCCGTTTTTCGACAACAGCGTCACCTGGGGCCTGCCCAACCTGCCCAATTACCGGCTCGGGCCCGTAGACGGCAGCCTTTGCGATTCGCTCGGAATTGACAATATCCCAGTGGCGCATTTCCGTATCGACGACACCCTGGGGCCGCTAGGGCGGCTGTTTTACGACCTTTCCTACTACGAACCGGCGAGCTGGCAATGGTCGTTCGGCGACGGAACGTTCAGCCAGGATACCAGCCCGATACATCAATATGCCCAGGCGGGTGTTTACGACGTGTGCCTGATCGTGGCGAACGCCAACGGGGCGGACACCCTGTGCCGGACGGTGTATATCGGGGTGACGGGTACGCCGGCGGCGGCGGCGAAAGAGGTTTTTGCAGTGAACGTGTTTCCCAACCCGGCATCCGAACAATTGCGTCTCGAAACGCTTGCGCCGCTGCCGGACCAAACCGTGATCCTGTTGTTCGATCTGCTGGGCCGGCGGGTTATGACGATCCCGGCGCCGGTGGGGGCCAGGTCGCTGGCTTTATCCGTGGGGGCCTTGCCGCCGGGGATGTACGTGCTGGCGGGGAAAACGGATGGGAAGGTCTTGTTTTGGAAAACGGTGGCCGTGCAGCAGTAAAGTTATGATGAGGCTACCGGGTCATTTTCACCGGCAAGCCTAATCATTGATCCACAAATCCGCCGCCTGCTTGGGCGCCACAGCCAGCCCGTGGTTCATCACCCGTTCCTGCTGGTTGATACTTTCCTGGTGCACCGCCTCCAGAAACATGGAAATAAACTCCGCGCTCAGCTCATTTTTCTCCCCCCGCCGGTGCAGGGCTTCGCGCAGGGCGCGGAAGCGTTCGGGCTGTAGCACGGCCACGTTTTTGGCTTTTTTTACTGCACCGATCTCGCGCACCAGGAACATGCGGCGGGCGATCAGGGTGATGAGCTCTTCATCGAGGTCGTCTAATTCGCCGCGATAGTTTTCAATCTGGGCCAGGAAATCCGGGTCGGTGGTGGTAGTGGGCCGCAGGATGAGTTCGCCGATCATTTCGCCGAAGCGTTCCGGGGTAATTTGTTGGGAGGCGTCGCTCCAGGCCTGGTCGGGCGTGGGGTGTACCTCTACCATAAGGCCATCGAAATTGAGGTCGTAGGCTTTTTGGGCGGTTTCGGCCAGGATGTCGCGGCGGCCGCAGATGTGGCTGATGTCGCATATAAGCTCCAGGTCGGGGAATTCCTGCATCAGGTCGATGGCCATTTGCCAGCGCGGCACGTTGCGGTACTTCGAATCGCCGTAAGTGGAAAAGCCCCGGTGGATGGCGGCGATGCGGCGCAGGCCGGCTTTGTAGAGGCGTTCGATGGCGCCCACCCAGAGTTTGTAATCGGGGTTTACCGGGTTTTTTACGATCACGGGGATGTCCGTACCTTCCATAGCATCAGCGATTTCCTGCACGGAAAAAGGATTTACCGTGGTGCGCGCGCCGATCCAGAATACATCCACGCCGTATTTCAGGCAATCGTATACGTGCTGGCCGGTGGCCACTTCGGTAGTGACCCGCAGGCCCGTTTCTTCCTGCACGCGTTTGAGCCATTTCAGGCCGGGCGTTCCTACGCCTTCGAAAGCGCCGGGCCGCGTGCGCGGTTTCCAGATGCCGGCGCGGAACAGGTCGATGCCCTGTGCCTGCAGGCCGTGGGCTGTGGCCAGCACCTGTTCTTCCGTTTCGGCGCTGCAAGGACCAGCGATCAGGATGGGGCGTTTGAGGTGGGGGAATAAGGGTTGGAACTGCATGGAAGTTTCAATTTATTTTGAAAGAACAAAAACCTTAGATTAAGGTTCGCTACGAAACCGGTACAATTTCTTTTTCGGCAAAGATTGCGGTTAGATCCCTCAAAAACGCCTTCAATTTTCCTGCTGTCTGCGCCTGGATCAGCGCTGAGCCAATGATGGCGATATCTGCTTCCCGGCATACCAGTCGAGCCTGCTCCGGCGTGGAAATCCCGAAACCGATGCCGATGCGTGGGGGCGTGTAGCCTCCAGGCGAATGGCCTGGCTGATAATTTTTTATCTTCCGGATTACTTCCTTCAGCCTCGGGTGCAGGCTGAAGGCGCTTCCGGTGATCTTAAAATCGGACATGAGGTAGTAAAAGTCGAAATGCAGGGCCAAGAGTTTGTTTAAACGTTCATCGGACACATTGGCGGCGAGTACCGGGACAAGTTGGAGTGTCTGGCTCAATTTATCTGCCACGCCCTTTTCATCCACCGGCAAATCAGGCACGATCAGGTGTTTGATTTTCAGCACGTTCATCGTTGCGGCGAAACGTTCGACCCCGCAGGCAAAAATCCGGTTGAGGTAGGACATGACGAAAATCTCCTGTTCGGGGTATTTGCTGCGGATCGTGCCGATGGCTGCAAAGCAATCGGACATACTCACTTTTTGCTGCTCTACGGCTTCCCGGCAGGCGGCGGTAATGACCGGTCCGTCGGCGGTGGGGTGGGAGAACGGGATTTGGAGCTCGAGGATTTGGATGCCGGATTGGATGTATAATTCGGCGGTGCGCAGGCTGTCGGCTAAAGTCGGAAAACCGAGTACCAGGTGGGCCATTAACCTCACCCCCGGCCCCTCTCCATTGGAGAGGGGGGACTGATTTGTGTTTACTTTGTTGATTTGCATGACTTTAACGATGTTTTTGTTAGACTTTGGATTTGGTGGAGGGGGATGCTCTTAATTGTTACCGCACCTTAGAAGGGAAGATTAAAGACATGATTTGTGTCGCATCAATTATCTGTAAATATTCCCCCTAAACCCTCTATAATTCTTTGATCAACTAATTGTCTATTTTGTCAAAACCAAACGCAGGATGTCCTGTTGAGCGCAGCGAAACATCTGAATAACAAGGCTCGATCGCCAATGCAGGTATGAATCTTTTGCGGCCTGTCGGCCCCAGATGTTTCGCTGCGCTCAACAGGACATCCTGCTTTGGGTTGGAGAAAGGGATAATAAAGGGAATTAGTTCACTCAATTAGTTGATCAAAGAACTCTAAACCTCCTAAACCGCGGCAAACCCCTCTAAACCCCCTAAACCTACCCTTTCAACAGGTGCCGGGCGTAGGTTTTTAAGCTTTCTTCCTGGAAATGGCGCATGGTAATGAACAGGTCTTTTTCGCCGCGGCCGGAGGCATTGACGACGATGATGGCGTCGGGGGGCATTTCGGCGGCCAGTTCGAAGGCGTGGGCGAAGGCGTGGGCCGACTCGAGGGCGGGGATGATGCCTTCGGTTTGGGCCAGGAGCTGTACGGCGGCGAGGGCCGCTTCGTCGGAAGCGGTTTCGAAACGAACCCGTCCTGTGTCGGCCAGGTGGGCGAGGATGGGGCTTACGCCGCAGTAATCGAGCCCGGCGGAGACGGAGTGGGTGCCGGCGATGTTGCCGTCGCCGTCCTGCAGAAAGTAGGAGTGGTAGCCTTCGAAAATGCCTGCCTGGCCCTGCCGCAGTTTCGCTGCGTGTTCGCCGGGTTGGTTTCCGTAGCCGCCGGCTTCCACGCCGATGAGGGATATGTCGTCTTCGTCCAGGAAATCGTAAAACATCCCCAGGGCATTGGAGCCGCCGCCCACGCAGGCCACGCATACGTCGGGCAGTCGACCGGTTTCCGCTTTGCACTGGCGTCGGATCTCTTCGCCCACCACTTTTTGGAAAAAGGTGTTCATGGCCGGGTAAGGGTGGGGGCCCACGGCCGACCCGAGGAGGTAGTAGGTTTCTTCGGGGTTGGCTACCCAGTCTTTGAAGGCCGCGATGACCGCGTCATTGAGCGTCTGGGCGCCGTCTTCCACGGGTACCACTTTTGCGCCGAGCAGTTCCATCCAGTACACGTTGGGGCGCTGGCGTTCGTAGTCTTTGCGGCCCATGTATACGGTACAATCCAGTCCCATGCGCGCACATACGGCTGCTGTGGCGTACCCGTGCTGCCCGGCGCCGGTTTCGGCGATGATGCGGCGTTTCCCCAGCCGTTTAGCCAGCATGGCCTGCCCGATGCAGTGGTTGATCTTGTGGGCGCCGGTGTGATTTAAACCTTCGTTTTTCAGGAATAAACGGGCGCCGCCGATTTGGGCCGTCAGCCTGGGCAGTGGCGTAAAGGCGGTGGGCCGGCCGGAAAACTCCTGTAAAGTCCGGTTTAGCTCCGCCAGAAATGCTGCGTCGGTTTTGATGGCTTCAAAAGCAGCGGCGATTTCCGCTAAACCCGGCAGCAGTACTTCGGGCACAAAACAGCCGCCGTAAGGGCCGTAATAACCGGTGGAAGCGCTGATTTCTTCCTGAAAACTTATTTTAAGGTCGTTCATATTAAAGTGTATCATTGTATCGGTACGATGATGCAAAGGTGCGTATAATTTTTGCACATTGTCAAACCTGCGGTAAAATTTCTCTCCATCCGGAGCATTTTAACCAAAGACCGTAACTATACAACAATTTCCACCCTCCGTTGAACGTGGAGTGAGTTAAATTAGGCAGGACTCGAATTTAGATTTATCCTTTCTTCCTCTTCCAGACAGTTACTGCTGCATTGATGTCTTTTTCGAGTTCCTTGTAATAATCGCCTTCGTCTTTGCTGGTTTTGCTCGCTTCCGTCACCTGTGCGGCGGCGGCTACGGCGTCGGCGAAATTGCCTTTTTTAGCCAGCACCTGGGCTTTGATCCAGCCGTTCCACACGGTTGATTTTAGTTTTACACTTTCTTCGGCATGGGTGGCAGCCACGTTGATATCGCCGTTGTTGTTCATAAGAAATTCGGCGGCTTCGGCGTGAATCGCCCATTTATCTTCCTGTTTAGCGGATGCCAGGGCCTTGTCGATGTTCGCCAGCGCCATTTTCATGGTTTCTATTTTAAACGGGACGCTGACCCTTTTCCTTTCCCATTCCATTACGATAACGCCTTCTTCGATCCCGCGGTCTTCCACAGAATAGGTGAGGCGTTCGACCGGTTTTACCAGGCCGTCTACTTTTACCTCGATGCGGACGATGTCTTTTTCTTCTTTATATTGGTACGCGCCCCATTGCTCGAAATCGGAGTTCAGGATTGCCGTCCAGGCGCCGACGCTTTTGGGGATGAGGAAAAAAGCGTATTTCCCGCGGGCCACTTTTACGTCGCCGATCATCACATCGCTACCAAAAATGACATTGGTGCATTCATTAGCGCCGGACCGCCAAATCTTGTCGAACGGCACAAGGGCGCCGAAGATGGCGCGTTTGCCCACGGCCGGGCTTGAGTAATTTACGGTAACGTCGGTCAGGCCAACGCGGTAAGAAACGCCGGCCTTGGGGCTGCGTTGCGGGAGTTCCAACTGTGCAAAAAGGGTGTTGGACAGTAAAAGGAACAGGCAGAGATGTAGTACGTTTTTCATGTATGTAATTGTTTTACAGGTTGAATAAAAGGGTTTAGAGGGTTTATAAAAGGGTTTAGAGGGTTTATAAAAGGGTTTAGAGGGTTTAGGCGGTTTAGAGGGTTTAGACGTTTCCGACAGCAGGTTGAGTATTGCGGGACAAAAGAAATAAAAATAGCCGAAACAGGTGAGCATTGGGAACGGTCATTTATACCGGAATCAGGTAGATTGGTCTCAAATGTTGGATAGGGCCTCTTATGACTCAAAATTATATTTTCCACAAACCCCCGTATTTCCCATTGAAGGTCAAATATTTGTCGGTGAAAAAGATTTTCAAAAACCTGACCTTTTGGGTGTTGCTCGCCATTACCATCGGGATCGTGCTGGGCGTTGCGGATCCGGCTACGGCCGTAAAAATGGATGTGCTGGGGAATGGATTTATCCGGGTGGTCAAGGTTTTTATCAATCCTATTATTTTTCTGACCATTACGCTGGGCATCAGCGGTATGGGCGACCTGAGGAAAGTAGGCAAGACCGGCGGGAAAGCGCTGCTGTATTTTGAAGTCGTAACCACTTTGGCCCTGTTGATTGGGGTGCTGGTGGCCAATATTATCCGCCCGGGAGATGGCGTAGATACAGCGCTTGCCGCCACAGCGGATGTCAGCGGCTACGTACAAAAGGCCTCGCAATTCAGCTGGTGGGCTTTTTTTGCCGACAACCACACGCTTCAGGTTTTGGCAGCCTCCTTGGTCTTAGGTGTTTTTCTGAGCCGGTCCAGTGCGCGGGAAATGATCAGGGCCCGGCTCGAACAGATCGCCCGATACGTATTCAAGGGCCTGCACGTGGTTATGTATTTTTCTCCGATCGGCGCTTTCGGCGGCATGGCTTATACTATTGGCAAATTCGGACTGGGTACACTTTTGTCGCTGGCTAAACTGATGTTGGCCGTGTATGCCACCATGGCTTTGTTTATATTCGTCGTACTGGCCCTGATTTTAAGGCGATATCGCATCCGTATCTGGCGTTTTATCAAATACATCCGCGACGAATTGCTGGTGGTGCTCGGAACCTCTTCTTCGGAAGCAGCCCTGCCGTCTTTGATGGAGAAACTGGAGCGTATGGGTTGCGACCGATCCGTAGTGGGTCTGGTGGTGCCCGCCGGGTACTCCTTCAACCTCGACGGCACGACGCTGTACCTCTCGATGGCCACTGTTTTCCTCGCACAGGCTTATGGAATACAACTGCAATGGGAGGAGATGCTGGCGATTTGCGGCGTGCTGATGGTCACGTCGAAAGGCGCTGCAGGAGTTACTGGTAGCGGTTTTATCGTGCTGGCGTCCACCTTGCAAGCAGTACATGTTATTCCTGTGGAAGGCCTGGCGTTGCTATTAGGCGTGGATCGTTTTATGTCGGAGGCCCGGGCGATTACCAACCTGATCGGCAATGGCGTGGCGACGATCTGGATAGCCAATAACGAAGGCGTTTTCGACCGGGAGATGATGGAAAACGCGTTTGCAACGGAGGAAGCGGAGGAGTTTTATAAGTTGTAAGAGGGGGTTTAGAAAAGTTTAGATGGTTTAGGGGTTTAGGAAAGTTTAGGGGGTTTAGGGGGTTTAGGAAAGTTTAGAGGGTTAACGATCTACGGTAAGTAGACAAGTGCGTCTCCGCTTTTGTCGGGAAATTCAGGCTGGGGAATATTGATCCGAAGTAAGTCCGACACTGCCAGCGTCACCTGACAGTGTCAATCACTACCAAGATGTTTGTCCATTGACTGGAGGCTAAGCCCTTACGCACTTCTGTACTTGCCATAGATCGTTAGCCCTCTAAACCCCTCTAAACCCCTTTAAACCTTTCTCAACCAATCCATTCCGGCAAGTTTTTCCCGCTTTTATACCAATCCACAAACTCCTGCACGGCTGCCGCGATCGTTTGTTCCGGCGCGTATCCAAGCAGGCGCCGGGCTTTTTCGATGGAAAAAGTATTCGAGCGGGCCAGGGTTCCCACGCCGTAAGCACTTAATACGGGTTCTTCCCGGCTTCCGGAAATCCGCGCGGCGGTTTCCATCATTTTGGCCAGGGTCATGGCCATCGTGTAGGTTAGGTGGCGTTCGCCGAGGGGCAGGTCAAGATCTGCCAGGGTACTGCGGATGGTATCCCAGAGGCGTACCGGCTCGCCATTGGTGATGTTATAGGCTTGGTTCCAGGCTGCCGGCGGGGCATCCAGCGCTTTGAAAACGGCCCGGACTGCATTGGCGGCCGCAGTGAGGTCCTGGATGTTTTGTCCGTTGCCGATGATGCGCAAACGCCCGGCCTCCATAGCCCGGATCAGGCGGGGCAGGATGGTGCAATCACCGGCCCCGATAATAGCCCTTGGGCGCAGCACGATACATGGAATGCCGGACGCCAGCGCCAATTGCTCGCCCGCCCATTTGGTGGTGGTGTAGTGGTTCACGAAACGTTTTGGCAGGGGATCATCCTCGCATACGTCCAGCCGGTCGCGGCCGTTGAAATAAATGCTGGGGGTGGAGATGTAGATAAACCGGGACACTCCTGCCGGGCCGGCGGCATCGAGAAGGTTTTTGGTAGACAAGACATTGGCCCGGTAAAAATCGTCGTACGCGCCCCAAGGCGAAGAAAGTGCGGCGGCATGCACGACCACGTCGGCGCCTTGTAACAAGCGCTGCACATACGCGGCATCTTCCAGGGAACCGGTCAGGAACTCCAGTCCCCTGGATCGCCAGGACCCGGCGATCGCTTCATTTCGCCCGGCGCCCACAGGCGTGAGCCCGGGCGTCCAGGCCATCTGGGCCAGGACACGCCCGCCGAGAAATCCGGTTGCTCCGGTGATGAGGATGCGCATGTAGCAGGAGAATTTATCGTGTTGGTTATCATTATATTTGAAAAGAACTTAACACTCCCGTCAACGCTCCCATATCCTCCGCCTCATTGTACACGTTCGGGGAGATACGCACAAAGTCGCCCCGCACCGAAGCGAAAATGTTTTTCTCCGTCAATTTTTGTTGTAGCGTACCCGCTTCGATGTGTGGGGGCAA
>Ga0105046_10013822_pt1 | contig 12479 bp, 16 predicted proteins | sample MAT03_FD_78385 | JGI IMG/M metagenome (GOLD analysis project Ga0105046, IMG submission 78385) | Freshwater microbial communities from Lake Fryxell liftoff mats and glacier meltwater in Antarctica - MAT-03 (megahit assembly) | ecosystem: Environmental > Aquatic > Freshwater > Ice > Liftoff...
CATGTCCCGGCCAGCACGGCGCGCGACACGGCCCGGCCGCTCGCCACCGCGTCGCCCGCGTCCGGGCCAAGGCACCAGTCCCCGGCGAGCCCGAGCCCCGCACCTTCGTCCCACAGGCAGGGCGCGCCGAGCGGCCGCGCCACCCGGGCGAAGCGCCAGCGATGCGCGGTTACATGGCTCGGCGCCGCCGCGCCGGTCGCGTCGCGGAAGGCGGCGATCAGCCGCGCCGCGACGCACCCGGCCGCGCTTTCGAGCTCGATCTGTGCAAAAACGTCGTCCGCATGGATCACCCAGGCCTCGCCCGCCGGTCGATCGGGTTTGGCCGAATTGCGCAGCGCCAGGCCGAGGGGCGCGGCCAGGGCGGGCCGCCAGTCCGGTCCGCGCACGGGCGCGTCGAACGTCGCCATCACCGTCCAGCCGGGACGCATCTTCGCGTCCGCCAAACCGGCGAAGGCATCCGCCCGGTCGCCGAGCAGCGCCAGCGCCTGCGGCGCCGGAATTGCGAGCAGCACCGCGTCGAAACCCTCCGCATCGCCTGAACCCACCGTATCACCCGCCGCGCACCTCACGCGCCAGCGCCCGGCGACACGGTTCAGCCCCACGACCCGCGCGCCGCTGCGGATCTCGAGGCCCGCCCCGAGCGTCCGGCCGATGGCGGAGTTGCCCGGACGCCCGACCCAGCCGTCGCGCCAGCGCACCGCGCCGGGCGGCTCGAAGCCGTGGAGCAGCGGCGCGCCATGGTCGAAGGCCGCGCCCTCGCTTCGCCGCGTCGCGATCCTGCCCCCAAGGCCGCCGCTCTTTTCGTACACACGCACCGCGCGTCCGGCTTCGCGGAGCGTGTGGGCTGCCGTCAGTCCGGCGAGTCCCGCCCCGATGATCGCGATGTTCATGTCGGATCAGATAGGCGGTTCGCCCCGCTTGGCCAGAGCGAAGGGCGAGAGCTGGCGCCACGTTGCGCCGCGCGCTATTCCGCGGCGGCCAGGACGTCTGCGGCCCGTCGCACCCGCTCATCGACCAGTCGCACCCGCACGAGGCTGATGACGAACGCCAGCGTCAGCGCCAGCACCACAGTCGGCCCCGGCGCGCTGTCAAGCCAGAAGCTCGCGTAGACGCCGGTGATCACAGCGCCCACGGTCACCGTCGCCGCGACGGCCAGCATCGCGCCGAAGCTTCGCACCCACAGAAACGCCACCGCGCCAGGCCCGATCAACAGCGCGATCGACAGGATGATCCCGACGGCCTTCAACGCCGCCACCACCATCAGCGCCACCAGCGCCAGCAGCCCGTAATGCAGCAACCGCACCGGCAAGCCGATCGCCTGCGCGTGCTGCGGATCGAACGAATACGCCAGCAGGTCGCGCGAGCGCGCGAGCACCGCGAGCCCGACGAAGCCTGCGATCAGCGCCGAATTTCCGACATCGCCCCAGGTCACCCCGAGCGGATCGCCGAACAGGATATGGTCGAGATGCACGTCGGTCACCGTCTGGACATAGAGCACGATCCCGAGACCAAACATTCCCGAGAACACGATGCCCATCACCGTATCTTCCTTGACCCGGCTGTTTTCCTTCAGAAACCCCGTCGCCACCGCGCAGAACATGCCAGCGGTGAACGCGCCGATCGCCAGCGGGATCGCCAGCCAGTAGGCGAGCACGATCCCCGGCAGCACCGCATGGCTGATCGCGTCGCCCATCAGCGACCAGCCGCGCAGCACCAGATAGCATGACAGCAGCGCCATCGGCACGGCCACGACCAGCGTGATCGCGAATGCCCGCTGCATGAAATCGAACTGCATCGGCAGCGCCAGCGTCTCGATCATTCGAGCGCCTCCCGCCCACGCCGCCGCGCCGCCAGCAACCCGTGCTTCGGCGCAAGTACGAAGGCCGTGAGGAACAGCAGCGTCTGGAGCACCACGATGATCCCGCCCGTCGCCCCGTCGAGAAAGAAGCTCGCATACGCCCCGACCGCGCAGGTCGCGGCGCCGATCCCCGCCGACAAGGCGATCAGCCGTTCGAACCGGTCGGTCAGCAGATAGGCGGTCGCCCCCGGGGTCACGACCAGCGCGATCACCAGAAACGCCCCCACCGTCTGCAACGCCGCCACCGTCGAGGCGGCGAGCAGCGTGAAGAACAGGACCTTCAGCGCAGTCGGCCGCAGCCCGATGCTGCGCGCATGGTTCTCGTCGAAGAACACCACCATCAGGTCGCGCCATTTCGCCAGCAGAATGACGAGCGACACCGCCCCGATGATCGCGAGTTGCAGCGTGTCGCCCGGCGTGATCGCGAGGATGTTGCCGAGCATGATCGTCTGCACATTCACACTGGTTGGCGCAATCGAGACGATGAACAGCCCCAGCCCGAAAAACGATGTGAAGATCATCCCGATCACCGCGTCCTGCTTCAGCCGGGTGATCTCGCCCAGCCCCAGCATCGCGCCCGCCGCCAGTCCGCCGGCGATGAACGCGCCGACCGAGAACGGCAGGCCGAGCAGATAGGCGCCCGCGACGCCCGGCACGATAGCATGGCTCAGCGCGTCGCCGATCAGCGACCAGCCCTTGAGCATCAGAAAGCACGACAGGAATCCGCAGACACAGCCGACCAGCGCGCTGACCCAGATCGCGTTGACCATGTACTGATAGCCGAACGGCTCGAGCAGCACGCTCATCGCCGAGCCTCCCCGGTCTCGCGCTCTGCCTCCTCGGTGTCGTCGTAGATCACGAACGGCCGCTCGTCGTCCGAGATCACCGTCAGCCGGCGATGGTCGGCGTCGTCGTGGTGCAGAGCCGCGCCGCCCATGACGAAATGCCGCAGCGCGCCGCCGAACGCGACCTGCAGGTTCTTGCGGGTGAACACCTCCGCCGTCGGCCCCGACGCGAGCACGGTGCGATTGATCAGGATCGCCCGGTCGCAGAAGTCCGGCACCGAGCCGAGATTATGCGTCGAGACCAGCATCACGCGGCCCTCGGCGCGCAATTCCCCCAGCAGCGCCACGATCTGCTCCTCGGTCGTCACGTCGACCCCGGTGAACGGCTCATCGAGCAGGATCACCTGGCCCTCCTGCGCCAGAGCGCGCGCCAGAAACACCCGCTTCTTCTGCCCGCCGCTCAATTCGCCGATCTGGCGCTTGCGGTAGTCGGTCATGCCGACGCGGCCCAGCGCATCTGCGACCATCGCATGGTCGTTCGCCGAAGCGCGCCGCAGCCAACCCATGTGGCCATACCGGCCCATCATCACCACGTCCTCGACCAGCACCGGAAACGTCCAGTCCACCTCCTCGGCCTGGGGCACGTAGGCGACGAGGCTGCGCTTGAGCGCCTCGTTCCGGCTCAGGCCGAGGATCGAGATCGAGCCGCGCTGCGCCGGCGCGAACCCCATGATCGCCTTGAACAGCGTCGACTTGCCCGAGCCGTTCACCCCGACCAGCGCCGTGATCGAGCCGCGCGGTATGGAAAAGCTCACATCCCGGATCGCGGTTGCGCCGTTGCGATAGGTCACCTGCAGCCCTTCGGCCACCAGTCCCGGCTCTGCCAGGTCCCTCATTGGTTCAGCCCTGCGCTCAGTCCCTGCGCGATGGTCTCCGTCGTGACGCGCAGCATGTCGAGATAGGTCGGCGCCGGTCCGTCGGGACCGGTCAGGCTGTCGACATAGAGCACGCCGCCGTATGCGGCGCCCGTCTCGCGCGCGATCTGCTGCGCGGCGTCGGGCGGGATCGTGCTCTCGCTGAAAACCGCCGGGATCTCGAGTTCGCGCACCTTGTCGATCACCTTGCGCACCTGCTGCGGCGTGCCCTGCTGGTCGGCGTTTATCGGCCAGATGTAGAGCTCATTGAGCCCGAAGTCCCGCGCGAGATAGCTGAACGCGCCCTCCGAACTGACCAGCCAGCGCTTGTCGTCCGGGATCGCGTCGAGGGCGACCCGGATCGGCGCCACCGTCGCGCGGATCTCGTCCGAGTACGCCGCAGCGTTGGCGTCGTAGATCGCGGCGTTCGGGGGGTCCGCCGCTCCCAGCGCCGTGCGGATATTCTCGACATAGATCAGCGCCACGTCCGGCGACATCCAGGCGTGCGGGTTCGCACGGCCCTCATAGGGGCCGTCCGCGATGCCCACCGGCTCGACGCCGTCCGTCAGCGTGGCGGACGGCACGTCTGACAGATTGGCGAGGAACTTCTCGAACCATTGCTCGAGGTTCAGCCCGTTCCACAGGATCAGGTCGGCGCCTTGGGCGCGCAGGATGTCGCCCGGCGTCGGCTGATAGTAATGTACCTCCGCGCCGGGCTTGGTCAGCGACTCCACCTCCGCCGCCTCGCCTGCGACATTGCTCGCCATATCGGCGATGATCGTGAAGGTGGTGACAACCTTGAGTTTTTCCTGCGCGGCGGCTGGCAGGGAAACCGCCAGGGCGAAAGCAAGGCAAAGCGCCGTTCGAAACATCCGATTCTCCGAGTTCATGCGCGGCCAAGATAGCCGCAGCCGCCCCGATGTCAATGCAAATGCAAATCGTTTGCAGTTATCACCTTTGCAATCGTGCGCGGCGTCGATATGGTTCCCGGTCATGGGAGCGCCGTCGAAACACGCGGACTACGAGGGGATGTTGCGCGTCGCGGGTCTGCGCAGCACAAAGCCGCGCCGCATCATCCTCGAGATCCTGCACAACGCCGAAGGCCATCCCGACGCCGCGGCCATCTTCGAACAGGCCGCTGCGCGCGACAGCCGGATATCGCTCGCCACCGTCTATCGCACGATGAAGGCGCTCGAGGAGTCGGGCGCGATCCAGCGTCACGCCTTCGGCCACGGCCCGGCCCGCTTCGAGCAAGCGCATGTCGGCCACCACGACCACCTCATCGACCTCGACACGGGCGAGGTGATCGAGTTCACAAGCGCGCGCATCGAGGCGATACAGGCCGAGATCGCCGCCCGCCTCGGCTACGAGATCGTCCACCACCGCCTCGAGCTGTACGGCCGCCGCATCAAGGGCTGACCGGCGCCGCGTCGAGCGCCTCCCGGGCCGCGGTGAACCCGAGTAGCGACACCGGAAGCCGCACCCGCACCCCGTCCTCCAGCGTCAGCATCACGGTGGCCGACCGCTCGCGCTTCAGGGCCGCCAGCAGCGACGGGTCCAGCGGCGCCTCCGCCACGCATCCGGCGACGCCACAGGTTCGCCAGGCGAGCGCCCGGGGCGGATCGTCGCCGATGACCAGCGTCGCGCCGTCGGGCAACAGCAGCGGCAGCGGCGTGCGCAGCGCGAGCCCGGCGCCGTCGCCGCGCCCGACGACGTCCACAGTCACCAGCTCCGACCCGTCCGCGGCGCGCAGCGACGTGCGGATCGCGCAAGGCCCCACGGCGCAGTCGATCCGCCAGTCGCGAAACTCCCGCCCGCGCGCATGGGGCGGATCGGCGCTCGCGGCCCCCGCCGCCAGCAACGCCGTGACGAGCGCCGTTCGCCCAATCAACGTTAACGGAAAATTAGGCATGATAGAGTCCGCCCCATTAGCGATTGTTTAGCGCTGATCGCGCAATGTCCCATCACGCGGCCAAGCAGCCGGCGCGGCAAGGTTCGAAAAAGATCCCTACGCCGCAGCAGTCAGAAGGGCGATCATCGGTCACGCGCAAGCGGGCCATCCATGACACGAGCAGGGTCAAAGACCCGGCACGCCATTAGGGACTACCACAAAATGACTTCGATTCTCACCAACACCAGCTCGATGACCGCCCTGCAGACCCTGAAGGGCATCAACCGGAATCTCAACAGCATCCAGGCCGAAGTTTCCAGCGGCCTCAAGGTCGGCAACGCCAAGGACAACGCCTCGGTCTGGGCGATCGCCACGACGATGCGCAGCGACGTTGCGGGCTTCAAGCAGATCAACGACGGTCTCGGAACCGCGCTCGCCGCCGTCAACGTCGGCCGCAACGCGACCGAATCGATCAGCGAGCTGCTGACCAAGATGCGCGCCAAGATCGTCGACGCGGGCACCGTCGGCGCCGACACTGGCAAGATCCAGACGGACATCGACAACCTGCGCGAGCAGATCACGACCGTCGTCGAAGCCGCCTCGTTCAACGGCATCAACTTCGTCAACAGCAGCACCGGCTCGAGCGTGCTGACCTCGATCGACCGGACCAACGGCACCGTCTCGACCGACGACAAGTACCTGACCGTCGCCGGCGTCGATCTGACCGCCAACACCGCGGGCACGGCGCGCGCCGCGCTGACCGCCGCGACCGCGGTTCCGGCGGCCGGCGGCGACCTCGTGTCATTCGCGATGGACGCGGCTGCGGCCAACGTCGATCAGGTGACCATCGACACCACGAGTGTGCTCGAGGGCGACCGCTTCGAAGTGACCATCGGCACGCGCACTGCGAGCTACACAGTGACGGCGACCGACATCCTGGCGACCACCCCGGCGGACGTCATCGCCGTAAAGTTGAAGGCGGCGATCGAGAACCTCAACATCGCGGGCGTCGCGATCGACTATGACGCCGGCACCGTCGGCACGCTCGACTTCAGCAACGACGGCACCGGCGCGGTCGATCAGTCCGTTGTGTTCAAGGTCATCCCGGCCGGCACCGGCGGTCTTTCCGACCTCAACTCGGTCGACGTCAGCGACGAGAGCAACCGCACCGCGGCGCTCGCGACGGTCGACGGCGCCCTCGACACGGTGATCAACGCCGCGTCCGCGCTCGGTTCGACGCAGGCCCGTCTGGAAATCCAGCAGAGCTTCATCACGAAGCTGTCGGACAGCCTCACGGTCGGCATCGGCGCGCTCGTCGATGCGAACATGGAGGAAGCCTCGGCCCGCCTCGCGGCGCTGCAAACGCAGCAGCAGCTCGGCATCCAGTCGCTGTCGATCGCGAACCAGTCGCCGCAGTCCATCATGGCGCTGTTCCGCTAATATCTTAAAGCGCAGGGCGGGAGAAATCCCGCCCTGCACGACGCCTCCCCTCCGTCGGCTGAACCACCCGAGCCTCGCCCGGCCCGCCCACAGGGATTAGAAGATGACCATGCATGCCCAGGCCCGGTCCGGATACGCGTCCGCCGTCAAGCCGACCCGCACCAATCGCGGAATGGAATACGCGATATTCGCCAAGATCACCCACCGCATGAGCGCCGTGGACGAAACCGCCAAATCCGATTTCCCAGCCCTCGCCGCCGCCGTCTTCGACAACCAGCACCTCTGGTCCATGCTGGCCGCCGACCTGATGCACGACGGCAACGCCCTTCCCGTCCCGCTGCGCGCCCAGCTGATCGGCCTGTCGGAATTCGTCCGAAAGCACTCGCTTCGCGTGCTCGGCGGCAAGGCCTCCGCCGCTCCGCTCATCGACATCAACACTTCCATCATGCGCGGCCTTCGCGGGCCCACCGAGGCGGTCGCATGACCGGCCTCGTCCTCAAGCTCGGTCCGCGCGAGCGCGTCATGATCAACGGCGTCGTGATGGAGAACGGCGACCACCGCACCCGGATCAACATCCTGACGCCCGACGCCAACGTCCTGCGCCTGCGCGACGCGATCCATCCGTCTGACGCCAACACGCCGGTGCGGCGGGTCTGCTACGTGGCGCAGCTCGTGCTCGCCGGTGAAGCCGCACCCGAGGAGGGGCGCCGCCAGCTGCTGCGCGGAATCGAACAGCTTTCCCAGGTGTTCACCGACGCCGAAAGCCGCGGCCATCTCGACGCCGCAACCGTAGCGGTGACCGAGGGGCGCTTCTACCAGGCGTTGAAGGCCGTCAGAAACCTGCTGCCCCGCGAGGCCCGTCTGCTCGCCGTGCGGCCCGACTGAAAAAGCGAGGCCGCGCGATGAGCTTCCAGCCCCTGATCCCTCTCTCTGGCATCCCCGGCTGGCGCATCCTCGAACGCACCCAACCGATCCAGCAGAAGGCGTTCGACAACGATCCCCAGATCAAGCGCGACGTGGAATACTTCAAGACCAACATCGGCAAGGTGAAATCCGCCGCCGATCTGGTCGCCGACCGCCGGCTGCTGAACGTCGCGCTCGGCGCCTTCGGGCTTGAAGGCGAAATCGACAAGAAGGCCTTCGTCCGCAAGATACTCGAAGGCGGAACCGACGACCTCAATTCCCTCGCGAACCGCCTGACCGGCTCCGGAATCAAGGAATTCGCCCAGACCTTCGGGTTCGGCAACGCTGCCGGGTCGCAGATCGGCAAACCGGGTTTTGCCGAGAAGATGGTCGCGAACTACAAGACGCGCGCCTTCGAGACGGCGGTTGGAAACTCGAACAACGACATTCGTCTGGCGATGAACTTCAAGCGCGAGATCACCGAACTGTCGAACGCCTCGCTGCGGCGCGCCTACGAGGAGGCGCCGCAGGTCAAGACCGAGGTCGCGTATTTCGCGGCCAATATCGGCAAGGCGCTGACCGCCGACGCCCTCGTCGCGGACCGCCGCCTGCTCACCATCGCGCTGGGCGCGTTCGGCCTCGGCGGCGAGATCGGCAAGACCGATTATCTCCGGGCCGTCCTCAAGGGAGGAACCGAGATGGCCGGATCCCTCGCCAACGTCTCGACCACACCGGGCATCAAGGAATTCGTTGCAGCCTTCGGCTATGGCGACAAGGCCGGCGCCCAAACCAATAAGCCGGACTTCGCTGTCAAGATCGGCGCCGACTACAAGAACCGCAGCTTCGAAACGCTGCTCGCCGATGCGAAAAAGTTCATTCCCCAGGCCCTCGATTTCAAGCGCGAGCTCGCCGCGCTCTCCAAGAGCGATGCGACGAGCTGGTACCGGGTGATCGGGTCCAAACCGCTCCGCAGCGTCTTCGAGACTGCGTTGAACCTGCCGAAGGAACTGGTGAAGCTCGACGTCGACCGCCAAAGGCTGGCGGTAATGGAAGGTGCGCGAAAACTGACCGGCTCCGACAAGATCACCGCGTTCGACGACCCGAGGAACATGGAAAAACTGATCAATCGCTTCCTCGTGATGTCCCAGATCCGGGAGAGCGCCGCGTCGAGCTCATCGGCGAACACCGCGCTGACCCTGCTGCAGAACATGCGCTCCAACGGCCAGGGCCTCTCCAACCTCTTCGCCTCGCGCACGTGAGGCCAAAACGGAGCGAACCGTGACCTCGGCGCCTTCGCGACGGCCGCGAAATGCGTTCGGCCGCGCCCAGGCGCCTGTGCCAGCCGCCTGAAAGCCCCGTCAGCGCGGTTTGTTGGGCGACGCTTCCGCCGCATCGAGCCCGGGAAGCATTTCGACGAATGTCGCCTTCAGAATATCGTCGCCGCCATCGCACCTCGAACCGGCGACCTCAGAACCTGCTCCAGCCGCCTGAAACTGTCGTCCACGCCACCCGGCGCGTACTGCGTGAAAAACGCGTCCAGCCCAGGCCAGATCTCGATCGCCTCGTCGATGCCAGCGTCGCTTCCCGGCACGTAGAGCCCGGTCTGGATCATCAGCGCCGCGTTCTCGTAGGCCGTCAGCACCCGTCGCAGCTTCGCCAGCAGCGCGTTCTCCGCATCGCTCGCGATCCCCGGCAGGCTGCGCGAGACCGACCGCCGAACGTCCACGGCGGGGAACCGTCCGCGCTCGGCGATGCCCCGATCCAGCACGACATGGCCGTCCAGCACCCCGCGCGTGATGTCCGCCACCGGCTCGTCCATGTCCGAGCCCGCCACCAGCACGCTGAAGACCCCTGTGATGTCGCCCTTGCCGAACGAACCCGGTCCCGCCCGCTCGCATAGCGCCGCGATCAGGTTTGCCGTCGATGGCGGATAGGCCCGCAAGCTCGGCGCCTCGCCCGCCGTCAGCGCGATCTCGCGATGCGCCTCCGCGAAGCGGGTCAGGCTGTCGATCAACAGCAACACGTGCTTGCCCTGGTCGCGAAACACTTCGGCGGTGGCCATGGCCATCCAGGCGGCGCGGCGCTTGATCAGCGGCGCCTGGTCCGAGGTCGCGGCGATCACCACGGCGCGCGCCATTCCCTCGCTCCCCAGCACGCCGTCGGTGAAGTCGCGCAGCTCGCGCCCGCGCTCGCCGATCAGCGCAAATACGACGATGTCGGCCTCGATACCCCGCGCGAGATCGGCGAGCAGCGAGGACTTGCCGACGCCCGATCCCGCGAAGACGCCGATGCGCTGGCCGCGCGCCAGCGGCAGGATCGTGTCAAAGACACTCAGGCCGGTGCGGAGCCGCGCGCCGAGGCCCTTGCGCGACGCCGGCGCGGGCGGCGCACGGCGGAGTGGCGCCGCCGTCGCGCCAGGCTTCAGCGGACGTCCGTCGAGCGGGGCTCCGAAAGCGTCGACGATCCGGCCGACCCAGCTTTCGGCCGGGTGCGCGTCCGCCGGACCGAGCAACGTGACGGCATCGCCGACCGCGGCGCCGTCGAGCGGCTGATAGGTCATCGCCCGCGCGCTCCGCTCCGAAATTGCGACGATCTCGCCGCCAAGCGCGTGCCCGCCGCGAATGTCGATGGCGACCTGATCGCCGATCCGCGCCTGGTGCGTCAGCCCCGCGATCTCCAGCGCTCCCGGACCGAGCGACATCACGCGCCCGATACGGCGGTAGTTGGTCATGCGCCCAAGCTCGGCCTGGAGCGCGGTGAAATCAGTTGTCATGCGCTCCGCCCGTTCCGCCGACGATTACCTTTTGTAAACCAACTTGGGGTTAAGGGGGTGTTGAGAAAACCGAAGGTAAGGCCCGACCATGGACACCAGACTGACCATCCTTCGCCTCGCGAGCAACCTTGCCGCCCATGCCACGACCCGCACGGAGGTCGTGACCGAGAACATCGCCCATGCCGATACGCCGGGTTACCGCGCCCGCGATCTGGCCGACTTTTCCGAGACGTTGCGCGAGGGACCCGCGTTCGCCGCGCGGATGACCTTGCCCGGCCACATCGATTTCGGCGCCGACGGTCGCGGGTTCGAGGCGATCGAGGCCACCGCCTTCGGTGCCGAGACGCCCAACGGCAACACAGTCAGCCTCGAAGACCAGATGATGCGCTCAGCCGACGCAAGGCAAAGCCACGACCTGGCGCTTGGCGTCTACCGCAAGACGATGGATATCCTGCGCAGCGGCCTCGGCCGAAATTGAGGAGGCGCCATTGGACGAGATTTCGCGGACGATGAAGGCGGCGGCGAGCGGAATGGCCGCCCAGTCCGCTCGCCTGCGCCTCTCCTCGGAGAACATCGCGAACGCCGACACGCCCGGCTATCGCCGCAAGATCGTGTCCTTCGAGGCGACGATGCTGTCGCGCGACGACGACCGCGTCGTCGCGACCGGACCGGTGCGCCTCGACCAGAGCGAGCTGCTCCGGATCTACGACCCGAGCCATCCCCTCGCCGGCGAGGACGGCTATTACGACGGCTCCAACGTCAACATGATGATCGAGATCGCGGACGCGCGCGAAGCGAACCGCAGCTATGAAGCCAACCTGAAGATGTTCGAACAGGCCCGCCAGATGGCAGGCTCGCTCCTCGATCTCCTCCGTCGCTAGAAGGTTCCCGACCCATGGACATCCGATCGACCCTTGCGGCCCAGATCTACGCCCAGGCCCAGACCGCCTTTAAACCCGAAGCAGCTCAGCAGGGGTCCGCTGCGCCGTTCTCGGACGCCGTGCAGGACTTCATGGCGACGATGCGCACAAGCGAGGAAACCGTGAAGGCGGGCCTCGTCGGCCGCGCCGATCCGCAGGCCGTCGTCGAGGCGCTGGCCGCGACCGAGCTCGCCGTCCAGACCGCCGTCGCCGTGCGCGACAAGGTCGTGGAGGCCTACCAGGAAATCCTGCGCATGCCAGTCTGACTGGCGATGGACGAGGCTGCGGTTCTCGACATCCTGCGCCAGGGCCTCTGGGTGGCGCTGGTGATATCGACGCCGATCCTCGTGGTCGCCCTGGTGGTCGGCGTGGCGATCGGCCTCGTCCAGGCGCTGACGTCGGTGCAGGAAATGACGCTGACCTTCGTCCCGAAGCTCGGCGCGATCCTCATCGTATTCTGGATCACGATGAGCTTTTCCGGGCAGACGCTGGTGCGGTATTATCAGGACCAGTTGATTCCGCTGATCAGCGGCGGCTGAGCCCGACCGGATCAGCGGCACAGCGCCGCTCGGACATTCTGGTTGCTGACGCCTGCGGCAAAATATGCAATCTCAACGCGGGGGAATCGACGTTCGGACACCATTGATGCCGTTGGGGCGGACAGCGTGACTGCGAAAGACGGCGTATCGCGCCGTGCGGCGATCGCATCGACGGTGGCGGCCACCATTGCGACGACCAACGGCTCGGCGCTCGGCCAGACCCAGCCCAACGGACGGCGCGTCCCCGAGAGGCGGCTCGGCGTCCCGGACACCGTAAGCCCGGAGTTGCAAGCGATCATCGCGCCCGCTCGCGCCTGGCTGGAACGACGTTCCGATGGACGCGGCGGCCTGGCGGGCCATGGCGCTGGCGAGCGTCGACGAGGTCGCTCCCGAACTGCCCGGCATAAAGTCGCGGCTGGCGCTGACGGTGCGCCCGGACCGGATCGCCGGTGTTAA
>Ga0105046_10013823_pt1 | contig 12478 bp, 8 predicted proteins | sample MAT03_FD_78385 | JGI IMG/M metagenome (GOLD analysis project Ga0105046, IMG submission 78385) | Freshwater microbial communities from Lake Fryxell liftoff mats and glacier meltwater in Antarctica - MAT-03 (megahit assembly) | ecosystem: Environmental > Aquatic > Freshwater > Ice > Liftoff...
GGCCAGGCGAAAAGATGGACGTACATCCGCTTTTTCGCGGCGTTATAGGTCAATCTGCAATCCTGCGGGGTTTTGAATTCATCCGGCGCCTGCGTGCAGCCATAGATGCTGCGAGAATGATGATGCATCCACTTGCCGATGCCGTTTAGGCGATCAATCGCCCGCGCGTCAAACTCCCCGCGACCTGTCGGGCCGACGTTCAGCAGGAAATTCCCGCCTTTACTCACCGTGTCGATGAGGGTCTGAATAAGATTTTCCGTGCTGCGCCACGACGCCTCATCGCGGTGATATCCCCACGACCCGCTTAATGTCTGACACGCTTCCCACACCACTTTCTGTCCGTTGACCTCCACCCACTTGCGCGGCTGAGTCTGCTCGGGAGTTTTGAAGTCGATGGGTTGATCGTCCAGATCAAGTCGATCTGTCAGCATGATCTTCGGCTGCAATTCGCGGATAAGCTTGACGAGTTTTTCCGACTGCCAGTCGTTGCGCCCCTTGCCGCCGTTCTTTGCGGACGAGAAGTCATACCACAGCACGTCCACCGGCCCGAACTGCGTGAGCAATTCCCGCGTCTGGGCGTGCAGATACTCGGCATATTTCAACTGATCGCGCCCGACGTTCATCTTCGCCATCTCATCATCCGCCAGTTTGTGATGCGGTCCGGCAAGCTTGTCCACCAGATAGTGCGGATGATGCCAGTCGAGCAACGAGTGATAGAATCCGGTGCGAATCCCCCTATCGCGAAACGCCTTCACCATGGGCGTCAGGGCGCACTTGCCATAAGGCGTCTTGGTGATCTTGTAATCCGTCAGCTTGGAATCCCACAGGCAGAATCCTTCATGATGCTTGGTGGTGATGACAAAGTATTTCATCCCGGCATATGCAGCGACGTCGGCCCATTTATTCGGGTCATACAGGTCGGGATCGAAGTGCTTGAAATACTTCTGCTCGTACGCTTCCTTTGGAATCTGCTCGTTATGCATGATCCACTCATGCCGCGCCGGCAGAGAATACAAACCCCAGTGGATGAAGAGGCCAAAGCGGTCGTTAACGAACCAGGTGGTGTCGGCGGAGGAAGTCATGGAGGCATCATAACCGCGAAGAAGCGTACTATGAACATCACGAAATCTTGGAATGTTGGTCATGCAGCCATTGGACGACGCGCCGTGAAAGTGTGAGAGCAAATTGAATCATCTGTTTCGCGTCAGCTGGGCTGATCGCGCCGGAGATATCATAAACGACCATGTTTCGCTTCTTCCGAAATGCGTCGAACAATGCGATTTCATTGGAAGTTAGGCCAATGGTGAACTGCAGTGATTGTATCACCCGAAAGTGATGGGAATCCCCTTTGGGAACACGATAGCCCGAGGCGTAAAGTGCTGCGAAGCTGCTCTGCAAAGCACAGTTGTATGCAATGTTGAATTTCCAGTCGTCACCCAATCCTTGTGTCTGGCAATCCTTTAGATCGCGAGCGGCGATGGCGAGCAGGCCGGCGATCTCCTGTCGGCTTGTCTGGTGAGACAGAAGCCACCCGTTCTTTTGCCAGTCGATCAAGCTCATCCTGATCTCCGATTAGAAATAGTTTCCTCTCGGCGAGGATGCGAAGCAAGAACGGATTTCCTGATGATACGCGCTTCTGGAACTCTAACGATGTTAAGATGAATGCACTCACTTCTCGTTCAAGCAGCTTTTGTGCCGGGGCCAGTTGGATCGTCAACTGCGGCATGGTGATTTCCGCGTTGGAGATGATCAACAAGTCCACATCGCTCTCTGCGCCGGCTTCACCGCGCGCGAAGGAGCCGAAGACAACCGCGCAGCGGATCCTCGGTTGAAACGTCGTTAACGCCCGACGCAGCGGTTCGCAAGTGGCAGTTGCCAGCAGGAGAATATCACGCAATGGCTTAAATAATGGAGATGCCGCGTTCGAACTGAAAAAGCCATGTCGATCGCGGATGATGAGACCCGCGGCATGGAGCAAGGTCAGCTCCCGCTGTAACGCGCCGGGAGAGATACTTAATCGTCGCGATAGTTCCCGCAAGAAGAAACGGTCGTCATGGTGGGTGAAGAGCAGCCGCAACACTGCCTCGCGCGTCTTGCCGAAAAGCAGGCATATAGGATCCGATGATCTCAACATGAGAACAATTGTACTCGAACCGCGAACGCCTGCCAGCAGGGAATGGTGCAAACGAATCACGCCCTAAATCATCTTGCATTTCCCTCATCTCAAGCGACAATACCCCCGCTGACTTCAAATGGATTCGCCCCCCAATCGGCCAAGGATTTAGGCCCGATAACTGGCGATAAACCTTTGTTTCAGCGTTAATTACAGATCGGCCAATGGATTGGTCGATACCGAAGGTTTACTGAGGCGAGCGTTCTATCGCCTTCATTCACCATTCGGGCACTGATGCGGCGGTTTGTGGGGAAGCTCACCGTTGTCTCAGAACCCAAGGACGGGCGTATGGATTCATTTCTGATTCGTGGCGGAAACCGTCTCAAAGGCACCATTGAAATCTCAGGCTCCAAAAACAGCGCATTGCCTATTCTGGCCGCGTGCCTGATGGCGGAGGGCAAAACCGTCCTGAAGGGCGTGCCGCGGCTTTCGGATATCGATTCGATGGTCAAGCTTCTCGGCGAGATGGGCTGCCATCTCTACCGTCATGAAGCCGCCGACTCGATGTTCGACGGACCAGCGCTGAATGGGCCTCTTGACTTCGAAGTCACCGACGAAAAGAAGTGTGAAGCCCGTTACGACATCGTCAAGACGATGCGGGCGAGCATCTGCGTCCTGGGACCGCTGCTCGCCAAGCGCGGCAAGGCGATCGTCTCCATCCCCGGCGGATGCGCCATCGGCGATCGCCCGGTGGATCTTCACGTGCGGGGGTTGCAGAAGCTGGGCGCGGAGTTCCACACCGAAGGCGGCAACATCGTCGGCGAAGTGCGCGGAAGACTGAAAGGCTGCCGGATGTACCTCGGCGGCGCTCAAGGCCCCACGGTTCTCGGCACCATCAACGTAATGTGCGCTGCCGCGCTGGCAGAGGGCGAAACCGTCCTCGTCGGCGCCGCGTGCGAACCTGAAGTCTCCGACTGCGCCGACATGCTCAATAAGATGGGGGCGAAGATCAAAGGTCACGGCACGCCCGAGATGCGGATCGAAGGCGTGGAAAAGCTCAGCGCGTGCGAGCATCGCATCATTCCCGATCGCATCGAATGCGGCACCTTCATGATCGCAGCCGCCATCACAAATGGCGAAGTGCAGTTGAAGCACTGCAACATGGATCACCTGATCGCCGTCACCGACCGCCTCGAAGAAGTGGGCGTACACATCTCCCGGGAGAATGGCACGATCAATGTCAGCTCATCACGACGTTTAAGCCCCGTGGAGATGACCACGCAACCTTATCCCGGTTTCCCGACCGATCTGCAGGCACAACTGATGGCGCTGCTTACCCTCGCCGATGGCATGAGCGTCATCACCGAACGCATCTTCCCGGATCGCTTCCTGCACGTGGGCGAATTGAATCGCATGGGTGCCAAGATCCGCAAGGAAGGCGCAACCGCGGTCATCCAAGGCGTCACTCAGCTATTCGGCGCGCCGATCATGGCGAGCGATCTTCGTGCATCCGCTGCGCTGGTGCTTGCAGCACTGGCGGCAAAGGGTGAAACCAAGATCGACCGCGTCTACCACATCGACCGCGGCTACGAGAAAATCGAACAAAAGCTGGCGGCGGTGGGGGCGAATATTGAGCGGGTGAAGGATCGTTAAGCCTTTCTGCCAGAGGAAACGCGAGAAGACGCAAGCCATGTAGCTTGCGTCTTCTAACTTCCGTCGCGTGCTTGCTTCCCTCCTGCACACCCGATGGGCAGCAATTGCTCTCACAGTCCGTGGGGCGTGCCAAAGGCTCAACTTCTCGTTTGCCGATCGGTTCATCGGATGCTATATATTGTCTGGCACGCAATTTGTATGCGTGCAGGTTCATCATTTTAAATGTTTGTAAATCATGCAGTTAGGACAGCACCAATCCATGCGGATGGAGCAGCGGCAGCTGCTCACGCCGCGCATGATTCAGAGCATGGAGATTCTCCAGCTGCCTCTGATGGCGCTGGAGGAACGCATCGAGCAGGAACTGGTTTCCAACCCGGTTCTTGAACTGCGCGAGCCTGAAGGATTGGGCAAAGATGGTGCGCCTGAGTCTGCGTCGCCGGAAGTCACCGGAGACACTGACAATTATTCCGAAGGCGAGCAGATGCTCGTCGTCAAAGATCAGGAAGACATCTCACCCGCCGAGTTCGACCGGCTTGAGAAGCTGTCGGATTATCTTGAGAACGAAGAGTTCAACACCAATTCCACCTATCAACGCTCGCAATCCATCGGCGGTGACGAAGGAGATCGCAAGCTTGAAGCGATGGCGAATACTGCGTCGCGCGGAACCAATCTTTCCGAGCATCTGCTGAGTCAATGGACGTTCATCGAAGCCCCTGACAAGATCAAACGGGCGGGCAAAGCGATCATCAATCACATCGACGCCGAGGGCTATCTCCGCACGCCGCTGGAAACCGTGCGGATTGAGACCAAGGAGACTTTTACCGTCGAGGAGCTTCAACAGGCGCTGAAGCTTGTGCAGAAGCTGGATCCGCCGGGCATTGGCGCGACGAATCTTATGGAATGCCTGCTGCTTCAACTCGATGCGCTTGAAGAGGATGATGAGGCGTGGGATGAGCATGACTTTGACCTTGAGCGGGCGCTGATCGTCGATCATCAGAATGATCTGAAGCTCAATCGCTATCCTCAAATCAGCAAGAAACTCGGACGCCCGATCGAGGAGTTGAAGGCCGCCGTCAAGCGGTTAGCGCGGTTGTCGCCGCATCCGGGCAAGCAGGTCTCGCAGGAGAACGCCCCGCCGGTCATGCCCGATGCAATCATTTATCTGGATGAAGAGACGGGGAAGTATGAAATCAAGATGACCCGCGATCCTGCACCGAACATGTACATCGCGGGCACCTGGCGGAAGTTTCTCAAGCAAAAAAAGGGCGATCGTTCCACCCGCGAATTCATCACCAATAACGTCCGCAACGCCAAATGGCTGATCGAGGCTATCGAGCAGCGACGAAACACCATCCATCGCGTCATCCGCGTGGTGGTGGACGCACAGAAGGAATTTTTCGACAAGGGCCCTGAATTCCTCCGCCCGCTGCCCATGATCCAAGTGGCGGATCAACTCGGGATCCACGTCGCCACCGTCTCCCGCGCTGTCAGCGAGAAATGGATTCAGACCCCGCGCGGGCTCTTTCCCCTTCGCCGTTTCTTCTCCGGCGGCACCACCAGCGCCGAAGGCGAGGACATGTCATGGGATGCAGTGAAGGAAAAGCTGAAGGTCATCATCGACAACGAGGACACCAAGAACCCGCTGAACGATGATGAAATTGTTGCGAAGCTGAAGGCACAGGGAATCGAGCTGGCACGACGAACGGTGGCGAAATATCGTAAGATTCTCGATATCCCGACAGCGAGGCAGAGACGGCAGTTCTAAGCGTCACATAAGAATGCGCAATCGAATCGTGCAGTTCGCCATCCCGACCAAAGCACGCCATCCTGAGAGTGTTCACGCAAGCTGAACTGTTCATCCACAGATTTCTCTCACCCGTAACTCCCGCATGGTCCGACCAAAGATCTCCCACGGACTGCCGTGGGCATCCACGGTGATAAGCAATCCGCGAGGCTGATAGAACTCGATCAGAGGGGCGGTGCTATGGAGATAGGCGCTCATCCGCACCCGGACCGACTCCGGGCGATCATCCTCGCGCTGCACCAGTTCGCCGCCGCAGGTATCGCAGGTGTTTTCCACTTGTGGTGGGCGGGTTTCGACGTGATAGACCGCCCGGCATTTCACACACGTTCGCCGACCCGAAAGGCGCGAGATGATCTCATCCATCGGCAGGCGATAGTCGATCACCGCATCGAGCTTGACGTTCATTGTTGCCAGCAATCCATCGAGCGCCTGCGCCTGGGCAAGCGTGCGGGGAAAACCATCCAGCAGAAATCCGCCTGAACAGCGAAGACATTTCCCGCGCTCGCGGAGAATCGCCAGCACCGTTTCGTCGGGCACCAGGTCTCCCCGGTGCATGTAATCCATCGCGGCGGTCATCGCGGGTGTGCAGCGGCAAGCATCAAGGCTCTTGGCGGCGCGAAAAATATCGCCGGTGGAGAGATGGCAAGCGGCTGTCTGTTGAGAAAGGAGTTCGGCTTGTGTGCCTTTTCCCACCCCGGGCGCGCCAAGTAAGACAAGTCTGTAGGGTCGGACCGGCTGCGGCGCGGGGTTGGAACACTTGTTGCTCGGACCAACCAGCCATGCCGCGCGATCGCTCGTCACATGAACATTTGCGTCTTCGGCGCACATGAGAAGGCCTCGCTTTGTCTTCCGGTTTCACCCTTGCTTTTTCTGTTTCCGCCGCCGCGATTGTACATCTTTCTGCGCAAGAGCGAAAGTTTTTCATGAATCTGAATCTGAAACGGGTGTAACGCTTGGTTGTAACTATATGTTCGCGTGTTCTCCCTCCCCCGGTAATCCGGGAGAGGGGGAAGCAAACGCCACAAAGAGAAGTTACACCCATCTGAAACCCATTCCCCAACTGGTTGGTGTACGACCCCTGTAAGCCGCTTATGAGTTCTCCCCTATGCCCGCCCGGCAATTTCCTACCGTTCCACGGGCATCAATCCCGACGCGAAGCGCAAACCAGTTCGTCACAATTCTCCCCCTGACGTTGGCGAAGGAGTCTTCCATGTGGAAGACGTCGTCCAATTTCGAAGTGGGTCTATGGGCGAGGCTCTTTAGCTTCCGCCCGCTGCAAATGGAAAGGCAGGAACGTTATGTTCAAATGTCCTAAATACATGATGGCGACCGCCGTGGCGATGGCTTTGGGTGGTTTTGCGATTGCTGAAGACGCCAATCAAGGCACAACCGGTCCGGGAAAGACCAGTGGGAGCCCGGTATCTGATCGGGGCACTGATGCAAGCCAGAATCCAGCTGGCGGAGAACGCGCGGGGCAGACCGGTTCACAAACTGGCACTCAGACTACAAATAGCCAAAGCGGGATGGGCGCCCAGACCGGCACATCCGCCACCGCCGGGATGCACAGCGATCAAACTGCTCAGCAGATCCGCCAGTTCGCCTCTCAACCAGACACGGCGGGCGACAGGCTGTTCACGCTCGGCGCGGGGATGGGAAACCTGTGGGAAGTTGAATTCTCACGCCTGGTCGAAGAAAGAGCCCAGGACCAGCAGGTGAAGGATCTGGCGAAGATGGTCCGCCAGGATCATGAACAGGCCAATCAGAAACTGCAGTCCGTTGCCCAGAACCTGAATGTTCAGCTGGCAAGCCGGCTTCCGGAAGAGAAACAGGCGACGCTGGAAGTTTTCCGCGCCATGCCTGTTGAACAACTGGAAAAGTGCTACCTCGGGATGGCGAAGGCCGGCCACGCCAAAGACATCATCAATTACCAGATCCATCAGACAGAAGCGAAGGACCAGGGCTTGAAGCAATATGTTTCAGATGTCCTTCCCAAACTTCAGGAACATGGTCAGCATCTCCAGCAGGTAGCTTCCGCGAAGGGAATCCAAGGCGGGGATATCACCTCGTTGGCAAACGCTTCGGGAACAGACCGCAATGTTCATACGCCCGGAATGACCCCGACCGATAGCAATAGCACCGGTGCGGGTGCCAACACCCGCGGCAGTGGAATGGGTCCCGGCAGCACCGAGACCGGCACCAGCGGCACCGGCACTCCCACCCCCGGAACCGCCAGCCGACAGGAGTAGATGACCGGATTGGAATGATGCTCTAACCCAAACGAGGAAGGATGAGTGCGTGTGCCTCATCCTTCTTCGTTTTCATTCCGTCTCTGCCGCACATCCGGCTATTTCGCGGATTCAATTTCCGTCCACGTCTCGCCCGGCTTCTGCTGGGAATTGTTACTCATGACGTAATTCCCGTTACCATCCGTCCAGACATGGTGGTAGTGGCTCGGCAGCTTGACCTTCGACCCGTCGGTATCGCGATAATCCGTCTTCTCGTAAATGCGGTTGTTGTCGCTATTCCGCTCACGGTCCATATCGTCCATACGCTTGTCGAATGCAGCTTCCTGATCCCTTGTCATCGAGTCGTACATCTGGGCACGACGCTTAATGGCTTCTGCGAACTGCTCGGTACGTAACTGTGCCAGTTCCATGAGCGTCAGTTGAACCTGGGTGAACCAGTTCGCAGTCTGGCGAAGCGTGTTGGCAACCGCAACAAGTTCGGGCTTGTGTGAGTCGAAGATCGCGTCGGGCGCGGCAAGCATATAGAAGATACTCACCGTCCACGTGTCGGAATGGATATTTTGATTATCGATAGGTGGCAGGATGTTATACGCCAGCATGACCTCCTCGCGGAATCGCTCATGATGCTGGGTGTAGGACAGCGTGATGACGTGAATCTCGGTGTTGCTGCTTCCCTGCGTATTCATCGCCCGCGCACTCTGCAATTCGGCTGCTTCCGCGGCGGCATCGCGACGGTCTTCGGTGACCCGCATGTCGCTTATCCCCGCGTTATTCTGCGTGAGAAACCACACCAGCCACTGGGCAATATCGCGTGGCGGAGGGGTACCCTGCGCTGGCATCTGCGGGAAGCCTTGTATCGGTTTCGATTCCGTGTACATCATCGGATATAGAGGGACATAGGAAACCCTCCCCTTCATGGGGGAGATGATTCGCATCTTCTGCTGTGGATAGGGCGTGGGATAGGTTGACCATTCCACGTATCCCTCCGCAACCCATCCCTCGGGCAGAAGCACCGTGTGGGAGACCACACCCCCCATGCTGACATCGTGGAACTTGTGCAGCCGCAGCTTCTGGGAGGTTGGCGCGGCGGCCGCTGGAGGCTTTGCATCGTCCGCAGGAGGCTTTGCATCGCCGCCACCCCACGGGTTGAACGGCTTCTCATTTCCGGCGTCTGGCGCATCGGGTTTCACCGGTGTGGGCTGCGGGGCGGGCGGGGGCGGCGCGGGCTTAAGCGGCGCGGGCATCTGATCGCTGGGCATCAGGCGATAGGTCTTCTGATCAATCGTCAGCAGCGTCGCCTCTGAATTCTCATCCTGGCGGCTGATGAACGCGACGCCTTGTCCAGCGTTGATCGTGCCGCGAACGATTTCAGAATCACCCGCTTCCTCAATTTTTGCACTGAACGGATACGTTTTGCCGTTGATCTGAATGTCGCCACTGATGCCCTGCCCCTGCATTTCGCGGATGACCAGCGTCACGCCATCGCCACTGAGGATCACCGGATCCTCCGCTTGCGCGCATGTCGTCAGCAGAATCGACAGAAGGACAAAATTGCACCGAAGAACCCTCATTGACATCGTGACCTCCTGTATCCGATGAATAGACCCTTGCAAACTTAATGATACCCTCTCCCGCCCGAGCGACAATCGATTTCCGGCAGCCCGCGATCTCCGCAAGAGCGGCGGTCCTCGCCGCTACCAACCGTTGGACCAAAGCGGTTGGCGCAGTCGCGTTCACATAATTCCTGAGACCTTCAACTCGAATGCTGCACGAACTGCCGGTAAAGCTGACAATATCTGCCGCCTTTGTCGAGCAGTTCGCGATGCGTGCCACGCTCAATGATGCGGCCTTGATCGATCACCAGGATCACATCCGCGCGAAGAATCGTGCTGAGGCGATGTGCGACGATAAACGTGGTTCGTCCGGCGAGCAATCGCTCAAGCGACTCCTGAACAATCTGCTCGGTGCCGGTGTCCACGGCGCTGGTGGCTTCATCGAGCAGGAAAATGCGCGGATTGGAAAGAAACGCCCGGGTGAAGCAGATGAGCTGCCGCTGTCCAAGCGACATGCCTGCCCCGCGTTCGCCTACGTCTGTCTGGTACCCCATCGACATCGGTGCAAGGATATCGTGCGAGCCGATCGCCTTCGCGGCGGCAATGACTTCTTCCTCGGTGCAGCCGGGCTTGGCATATTGAATGTTTTCCATCACCGTGCCGGTGAACAGGAAGTTCGTCTGCAGCACCATGCCCATCTGACGATGAAGCGACGCGCCCGCCACCTGGCGAAGATCATGACCATCCACCAGGATGCGCCCCTTCTGAGGCTGATAGAACCGCGCGATCAGCGACACGATGCTACTTTTGCCGCTGCCGGTGTGACCCACCAGCGCGACAACTTGCCCAGGCTCGGCGGTAAAGGTCACATCGTGCAGCACCGGGCGTTCGGGGTTGTAGCCGAAGGTGACATCTTCGAATTTCACACGTCCGACGATGGGGGGCAGCACATGAGCGTCCGGTAGATCGAAAACATCGGGCTTGGTGTCCAGCAGGTTGAAAACGCGTTCCGCGCCCGCCATCGCCATCATCATCTGGTTGATAAAATTGCCCAGGTTGATGATGGGAGCCATAAACAGGTCCCAGTACCAGAACGACGCAACCACCGACCCGACACTTTGCACGCGCCCCGTGGCAATGAGATATCCGCCAAACAGCAGTACGATCGCGCGTCCGAGATTCTGAATGCCGCAGAGGATGGGTTGATAGATGCCGTTGAGGCGTGAAACGGTGACGTTGTTGTCGGTGTTGGTCTGCTGCAGGCGGTTGAAGACCGAGAGATTCGGGTTCTGCCGGTCATAAGCAGTGACGACGCGCATGCCAGTGATGTTTTCAGCGAGGTTGGTTGAAACGCGCGTCCAGCCTTCGCGGGCAACCTGATGTCGCTGTCCGAGATCCCGCAGGTAGCGGCGATTGATGATGTAGAGCGGAATTCCCAGCCATGCGACGGCGCAGAACAACCGCCAGTTGGTCGAAAGCAGGAAGCAGGCGGCGACCGCCATGATGAGCATATTCGCAAACACCTGCCAGATGCCCCAGACATTCACTTCGCGCATCGAACCGATGTCGCTGGTCATCCGGCTGATAATTCGCCCCAGCTTGGTTTTGTCGTAATAGCTCATCGACAGCAGCTGAAGATGCGCGAACATCTTCTGGCGCAGATCGAACTGCACGCTTTCCCCCGCCCGGGTGGTGATGATGATGAGAAGCCGCTGAAAGACCACTGACAGGCCGAATGCGCTGACCCAGAACACGTTCAGCCCCACCAGCCACCAGATGGTCTTTCTCAGCGGCACGCCCTGCCTGACGAACGCATCGCATGTGTCCACGATCATCCCGACGACCTTGGGCGTGAGCAGGTCGAGCAGGAGGTATGTCAGCCCGATGACCATCGCGATCGTGTACTCGCGCTTGTAAGGCTTAAGCAACACGAGCATTCGCTTCACAAGCGAACGGTCGATCGGTTTGTAGCGCGATTCTTCATCGCTTTCCACGGGCGCAGGTGCGACGCCGCCGATGGATGCGGCGACAGGCTTGCGGCGGAGTTTGTCAACAAATGCTGAGATCATGTTTCGTGGCACGACCGTCCCGGGCGTGCATTTGCCGCGCTTGCGGCATCTTCAGTTTCCACATCGCGGCACAATTCGCTCATGCACGTGCGGGAGGCCTGTGCCACCTTAATCCGCCGTCTTCGACCAGGGTTCGTCGGCTTTGTTCTCTCCGATATCCGCCTGCTGGGCGGCAATTTCGACTGACTTTTCCTTTCGCAGACGCTTCATATGCGACGGCGATTCCTCGCCGGTCTTCACTTCATCGCCATACAACTGCACCTCGGCGATCTCGCGATAATGCCCGTCCTGGTTCATCAGTTGATCGTGCGTGCCCATCTGGGTGATCCGGCCGTTCTCAAGGACGATGACCATATCCGCCTGCTTCACCGTGCTGATGCGATGGGCAATGACAAAGGTGGTGCGCCCGAACAGCGTGAGTCGCATTCCGCGACGGATGAGGTCTTCGGTTTCGGGATCCACCGCCGCGGTTGCGTCGTCAAGCACCAGGATGCGCGGATTCGTCACCATCGCCCGGGCAATCGCAAGCCTCTGTTTCTGCCCACCCGACAGGCTTGATCCGCGCTCCGCCAGCAGCGTTTCATAACCATTCTGCATGGGCTCGATGAAATCGTGCGCCTGGGCCAGTCGCGCCGCCGCTTCAATTTCCCCGCGGGAAAGCCCGGGGCGTCCGTAGGCAATGTTCGCTGCAATCGTATCGCTAAAGAGATAGGTTTCCTGGAAGACGAATCCGACGTTCTTTCGCAGGCTCGACAGCGTTACTTCGCGGGTGTCCAGGCCATCCACAAGGATGCCGCCGGACATCGGGTCGTTGTATCTGGCGATGAGATTGACCAGCGTGGATTTTCCCGATCCCGTCGGTCCGACAATCGCCACAATCGCTCCACCCTTGGCGCGAAAGCTGATGTTGTGCAGGACTGGCTTGTTGTCCTTGTACGCAAAGCTGACGTTCTCAAACACCACCTCGCCGGGGCCCGGCGGGAGATGAGGCGCATCGTCCTTTTCCGGCACGGTGGGCGGCGCGCTCAGCACTTCGTACA
>Ga0105046_10013828_pt1 | contig 12476 bp, 6 predicted proteins | sample MAT03_FD_78385 | JGI IMG/M metagenome (GOLD analysis project Ga0105046, IMG submission 78385) | Freshwater microbial communities from Lake Fryxell liftoff mats and glacier meltwater in Antarctica - MAT-03 (megahit assembly) | ecosystem: Environmental > Aquatic > Freshwater > Ice > Liftoff...
AGCCTCTTCACCAACGTCAACCGCTTCAACCAGACCGCTAGCGCCACGTTCAACCTCATCCCAGGCGGCGACTTCCGCTGGATCCGCGCCAACAACAGCAACGGCACCGGCAACATCCAGACCTCGCGCGCCTCGGACAACGCGAGCGGCGAGGATCGCATGATCACCTTTCTTATCCAGGGCCCGACCCTCGCCCAGCGTACGTACATGGTCTTCTTCGAGGACCGCTCTGGCGGCGACAGCGACTACAACGATCTGGCGGTCGAACTCGTCGTGATCCCGCTCCCCACCGGCGCTGCGATGGGCATGGCCAGCCTTGGCCTGCTCGCGATTCGCCGCCGCGGCGCTCGCTAAGTCGCGTGCACGTGGTGTGACCACTCCCTGATCCAAACGGGTGAGGACGCAAGTCCTCACCCGTTGTTGTTCGGTCGGCGTCCAAGACATTGCCCGGGGCCGCGACTTCAGAAGCGGGTGCCGCCCTTTCGCGTGTTCCGCCTTGCTGCTACCTCTCTGCACCGCGACACCAAGAGCTTCCCGACGGTTATCGGAACACTTGATCCCTTGCGGCCTGTGCGGTGTGTAAAGATTGGAGTAGTGCCTGAACAGGTACCTTGATTCGATAGGATTCTTTCTCTAAGCTGGGGGTCTCATTGGTGGAGTTCCGGTACACCGTGTTTCAGACGGAGTGGGATTCATACCACATGTTCAGCGATGAGGTCGAGACGGCGATAGCCGCCCCGGGCTTCTTGGTTCAATCTGGCTGGGAGATAGCCATCGAATCATCCGGCAGAGCCCCGAGCGGGGCGAAACCGGAGAAGCGGAGTCGGCTCGTGCCGACGCCGCGAAGAGTGAGAGGTCGTCCACTTATGGATGGAGGTTCTGCATGAACGGTTTTATGTTGTCTGTCGCCATGATGTCGCTCGCCGGAACGGCTGCTGTGTCCGCCGCGGCCACGGTGTCGATCGCTTTCGCTCCGAACCAGACTGGCGCTGGCGGTGAGTTCCGCGCGACCCCGTCCGTTGGATTCGCCGGTCGCACCGGGATGTTCAGCGATGTTCTTGGCTCCTTCCAGACCTTCTGCATCGAGCGCAGTGAGACTGTCGGGCAGGGCAACTACAGCTTCACGATCGACGCCGGTGCCGATCTCGGCGGCCAGAGCGGCGGTAACCCCGACCCCATCGATCTCAAGACTGCCTATCTCTACACTCAGTTCCGCACCGGTGGCGCGATTACTGGCTTCACCTACGACTACGTGGACGGCAGCGGGGCTCGCCTTAACGCGGCGGCGATCCTCCAGCACGCGATCTGGGCGATTGAGGGCGAGTTGGTCGACAACACGAATCCCAACGGGCTGAACGCCGCAGACCTCGCCACGGCGACCGCACTCGCGAGCATCGCGGTCCCCAGCGGCTTTGTTTCGAGCGTGATGGCAGTCAACCTCTTCACCGACTCGAACAATAACGGCCGCGCTGACGATGGCGAGCGTAACCAGTCGCTCTTGACCATCATCCCCCTCCCCACCGGCGCTGCGATGGGCATGGCCAGCCTTGGCCTGCTCGCGATTCGCCGCCGCGCGGCTCGCTAAGTTGAGTTCGGTTGAGTCGGCGGCTCGCTCTGATGGCGCATTCCTCTGCGTGATCTGATCGAGCCAACGCGACTAGAAGCAAAAATGAAGAGGGCGAGGACAGATGTCCTCGCCCTTTTTCTTTGGTGTGCTCTTTGGCGTGCCATCATCACCCGAGTTCAGCGGGTAGTCGTGGTTTGCGGTTCCGGGACTCGTGATCAAGTCCGTGATCAAGTCCGTGATCAAGTCCTTTCCGGTGGTGGCGTCTCAAAGCCTTCTTCACCACCGGCTACAAACGATGACGCCTTCAGCGTCGAATTCAGATACAGACTATGTGCGGGTTCATCTGAATCGTATTCGGCCGAGCCTGAGTGATCGTGGCACTTACTTGGCCGCGGCGTTGGCCTTCTCGGCTCTTGCTTGCAGCGGCGGCGGGAGTGGTGCTCTGAGTGTGCCGAGCCGCGCGAGCGACTCCTTGGCTTTCTCTTTGTCACCAAGTGCGAGGTGGCACTCAGCGCTGCCCAGGAGCAGGTCGGGCATCATCGGGACGAGCGTGAGTGCGGTGTTGAATGTCGCGAGCGCTTCGGCGGGCTTGCCCGCGGCGAGCTGAGCCTGCGCGAGCGTGTCCATGTAGTTGGCGCGCATTTCGGAGGCCTGGGCCTTTGAGAGTTCGACGACGCGCGTGGCCATCTCGACTGCTTCGGGCAGCCGCTCGCGCTTGCGCACCAGCGCGTAGGCGAGGTTGTTGAGGACCGGGATGTCGTCGGGAGATTCGGCCTTTACGGCGGTGTAGGCCGCGATGGCGCCGTCGAGATCGCCGGTGAGGTCGAGCGCGTTGGCGAGGATGCGCTGCGCGGCGAGGCGGATGTTGGATCCGGCGGCGGTGTTGGCCAGAGCGGCGCGGGCCGCGGCGACGGCGCTGCTGAATGCGGCGGGATCGCCGCTCTGGATGCCGATGTCGAGCCAGGCCTGCGCGAGGACGACGGAAGTTGCGGGCGTTGCGCCGGGCGCGGACGCGGCGGAGGCGAGCGTGCTCAGCCATTGCTTCGCGGGTGCGCCGCCGCTGGGGGCCGCGGCCATCGCGCGGGTGAGAGAGATCGCGAGCTCGATCAGCCGCGGCTCCATTGCGAGCGCGGGATCGATCAGCGCGCGGGCGGGAGCGAACTGGCCGGTGCCGATCATCGCTCGCGCGAGGAGATTGAGTCCATCGACATCCGGCGGCGACGCGCTGGCGATCGCGGCCCTGTAAGGTTCGAGGGTCTTGAGCGCTTGGGCGTGCTGGTTGAGATCAAGGTGGCAGGAGGCGATGAAGCGATCGGCGTCGGTTGGATTGCTCGGCGTGAGCTGACGCCAGCGCTGGCTCATGACGAGCGCCTCGGCAAACTCGCCGCTGGCGGCGAGCGCGGAGGCGGCGAGGCGTGCGCCGCGGAAGTCGCCGGGGACGGCGTCGGCGGCCTGGCGTGCGGCGGCGAGCGCGGCGGATGTGTTGCCCGCGTTGAAGTGGGCACGGACGAGGAGGCCGCGAACGTCGATCTCGGTTGGATGCTGCTCGACGATTTCGGAGAGGCGTTTGCTCGCGCGAGACCAGTCGGGCTTCTCGACATTGAGAGACTTCATAACCTCGATGACGTCGCGCAGCACGGGGGACATGTCAGGATTGCTGGCGGCCTGCGCGAGCGTGGCGAGGGTGGACTGGAGTGCGTTGTCGCCGCCCTTGGTGAGGGCGATCGTGCCCTTGAGCCAGCCGAGTCGAGCGTCGGTGGGTGCGAGCTTGAGGCCTTCTTCGACTGCTGCGGATGCGTCGTCGGTGCGACCAGCCTTGGCGAGGAAGTCGGCGAGCTGGGCCCACGCGGCCGCGGCGTCGGCGGGCGCGGTTGCGTTCTGGGCGGCGGCTCGGAGCGCGAACTCGACGCGCTCGGGGTTCGCGTAGCGGATGAGGAGTTGGTTCGTGGCGGCCTGCTTGCTCGCGGGGTTCAGGACCGTGTCGGGCGCGGCGGCGATGAGCTTGAGCGCGCCGTCGAGATCGCCGCCCTTGGCGAGGGCGTCCGCCGCGGCGAATGTGGCGGCGGGAGACGTGGGCTCTTTGGCGAGGGCGGCGGCGGTGTCGGCGGCGGCGCCGGAGGTGTCGCCCATGCGTGTGCGGATCGCGGCGCTCAGGAGGCGGTCGCTGCTGGTGCGACGATCGCCGAGTGCTTCGGCGTCTTTGAGTGCGTCGGCGAGGAGGCCTTGGTTGGCGAGAAGCTGGATGCGCTCGCGCCGGATTCCGTCGGGGACAGCGCCGATGAGTGAGAAGCGGCGGAGCGCACGATCGGCGTCGGGGCCGCGGCCGGAGGCCTGGAGGATTGAGATGTACTGCGGGTAGAGATTTGGCGCGCCCGTGACGTCGATGGCGCGTTCGAGCGTGTCGGACGCGGCTTTGCGGTTGCCGATGAGGTTGAAGGCGTCGGCGAGGATGACGGTGGCGAGGACGTCGCGACGGTCGGCCTGGACGACCTTGGTGAGTGAGGTCACGACCTCGGCGGCGACCTTGGTGCTGCGCTCGAAGGTCATGCGGCGGCGCGCGTTGAGAACGAGGTAGCGCGAGGAGCCCGCGCCAAGAGGATCGCGGAGCGCGGTGACGGCGCGGGCGATGAGGTCGGCGTCGGTCCAGGCGACTTCAGAGTCGGCGATAGCGAGCAGGGTCGTGATGGGTGGGCCGGGGGGCGTGGGCGCCAGGACGGCGGCGCTATAGATCGCGAGCGCGGCCTTGGGGTCCACGTTCTCGATGGCGCGTGCGAGGAGGAGATCGAAGAAGGCTCGCTGGTCTTGGGGCGCGGCCGCGGCGGCCTCATCGACGAGCGCTTTCGCGGCGGGAACGTCCTGCGTTACTGCGAGGTACGCGGCGTTGTAGCCCAGCAGCACGCGATCGGTGGGGTTGGCGGTTCGGAGGAAGGTGAGGAGCTGGGCGTGCAGGCCGGAGGCGGCGTCGACGCCAGCACCAGCGTCTGCGCCTCGGGCGAAGTTGAGGAGACGGAGTGAGATCTCAAGCAGCGGAGGGCGCTGCTGAGCGATGATGTCTTTGATGAGGGTCTGGCCAGCTTCGGGCTGATTGAGGGAGAAGGCGGCCCAGGCACGCATGCCCATGATGCTCGGATCCTTCGCGGCCTCACCCTCGAACTTGGACATTGCTTCGGCGAGGTTGGCGAGGTCGCTGCGCGGCAGGTTGCCCGAGTCGAATGAGATCAGCGCGGCATAGCCGACGGTGAGGGCTTCGGCGAGTGCGGGGCGCAGGCTCAGGGCGACGCCCGCGCTCTCGCGCGCTTCGGTGAGGCGGCCGGACTCGACCTTCATCTGGACCAGGCGGCTGCGAGCGACGCGCCAGGAAGGATCGCCCATGGTGCGGCCCACCCCCACCACCGACTCAAGGAGCCGGATGGCCTCGGCGCGCTCGCCCATCGGGAAAAGGAGCTCGGCAAGGAGGAACTGTGCGAAACCAGGGCGGGCGTCGAGGCGGATGGCGTCGGCAAGGTTCTCGCGGGCCTTGGGATAGTCGGCGGCGCGCTGGGCGATGATGCCGCTGGCGACGGAGGACCAGTACCGATCGGCGGCGTCGGCCTGCGCGGTGCGGGCGGCGAGGGCGGCGGCCGCGGCGTTTGCGGCAGCGAGATCGGCGGTGGTGCCAGCGGAGAGAAGGGCGATGACGACGGCGCGGCCGGAGGCGGTGTCGGGTGACTTGACGGCTTCGCGCGCGTGGGCGGATGCGGATTCGAGCCTGCCGAACTTCCAATCGCGCTCGGCACGAAGGTCCTGCGCGAGGGAGGCAAACTTGGGATTGGAGGAGAGGGTCTGCAGGAACTCGGTGACGCGCCGGTCCGAGTCGGACATGCGCTCCAAGAGGCTCAGGAGATCGGTCAGTTCGTCGGTTGTTTCGACGGGGAGGGTCTGAGCCTTGGCGAGGAGCTCTTCGAGCTTGTCTGTCTGGCCAGCGGCGCCGGCGGTGCGTGCGGCGAGGAGGTGGAGTGCGAGGCTCTGGGGATTGTCGGCGAGGACGGTCTGAGCGCGGGCGAAGATCGCGCCGGCATCGACGCCCGAGAGGCTCATCACCTCGGTAGCGAGCTGGTGGGCGAGAGGATTCTTTGGATCGGCGGCGACGAAGGCGTCGGCGGCCTTGGTGGCCTCTTCCCAGCGCGAGGTGGCGACGAGGGCGCTGACGTTGGCGCGGTGGGCGGCGGCGTTCTTTGGGTCGACAGCGATCAGGCGCTGCGCGAACTGGCGCGTCTCGGTCAGGAAGCCGAGCTGCGTGTAGAGGTCCGTAGCGAGCGCGAGCGCGTCCTTATCGGTGGGGCGCTGCTCGAGCGCGCGGACGGCGAGGCTGGCGGCGGTGCCGAGGTGCTTGCGATTCTCCATCGGGACCTGCGCTCTGGCGCGGGCGAGCATAATGAGCGCTTCGGCGTCGTCGGGATGGCGCGAGACGTAGCGGCCGTAGCCGTCCATCGCGCCGCTGAAGTTGCCAGCCTCGAAGGCGGCTTTGCCGTCGACGAGGCCGGTCTGGGCGCGGCGCTCACGGATGAAGTTGCGCGCGGCGACAGCTCCGCCCGCGCTGGCGGCCAGGAGGCCAGCGATGGTGAGAACGATGACAAGCTTTTTGGTCCGTCGATTCACTGAGGTTCCCTCGAAGCCTGCGGCGGAGCGGATTGGGCTTGGACTCGCGGGGCCTCCGCCGCATCGGGCGAGGAGAGACCCATGATCTGCATGATGGTATCAAAGATGATGCGGAGATCGAGGCCCAGGCTCTGGCGCTGGACGTACTCGAGGTCGTAGCGGACCCACTCCTGGAAGTCGGTGCCGGCGGCGCGGGTTCTGCGCACTTGCCAGAGTCCGGTGACGCCGGGGCGGACGGAGAGTCGCGCCTCGCGCCAGGCGGGGCAGAACTGGTTTTCCTTGTCGGGACTTGGGCGCGGGCCGACGACGCTCATGTGGCCGAGGAGGACGTTGATGAACTGCGGCAGCTCATCGAGCTGGAGCTTTCTAAGGAGGCGGCCGGTGCGGGTGACTCTGGGGTCGTTCTTGATGAAGAAGTGGGCACCATCGGAGACGTTGGCGGAGACAAGCTGGGCCTTCACGCGCTCTGCGTTCTTGACCATTGTGCGGAACTTGAGGCAGGGGAAGTCGCGGCCACCGATGGTCTGGCGCTTGTGGGCGAAGAAGAAGGGGCGGCCGTCTTCGAGATAGATCGCGAGCACGATGAATGGATAGAGGGGGAGTGTCGCGGCGAGGGCGGCGAGGGAGAAGGCGATGTCGAAGAGGCGCTTGCCCGAGCGCGCGAGCCGACCGACCGAGCGCGGGTCTGCGATCAGGGGCGGCTTGGCAAACATCTCGCGCCAGTTGATTGCGGATGGCGCTGCGGTGGGCGCGGCGTCGGGGAGCGCTGTTGGTCCGACAACAACCTGGCCGGGCTGGAGGTTGGCACCTGCGCCAACCCAGACGGGTGCGACGAAGCGCACGCCGGGAGGGACTCTTACGGACTCATGGACCCAGACGCCGGCGTCGTAGCCATAGACGGTGTCGATGGCGCCGCGCGGATCCTTCCATGTGGTGAGGAGGGCCTTTAGGAGACGCGGCGCGTCGGCCTCGACATCGGCGACCATGCCCTCATTGCGCCAGGGCAGAACGCTGCCCCGCACGTGCGTGGCCTTGATCTCGCGGTTGGCGGCGTCGAAGGAGGCGGCCTTGGACCAGGCGACCGCGAGGGACTTGTCTTCTGTGAGCCAGGCGCGGCCGATGGCGCGCGTGTGGGATCGATAGACGCGGCGGACTGCGATGAAGCGGCCTTGAGCGTCGGAAGCAACGCGCTCCTGGTACGCGCGGTCGTGCTGATCAACGAGGCGGAGGCGGACGCTGCGCGGCTTGAGCCAGCGGAGGCGCTCCAGGACGAGGGTGGGATCAAAGAGCAGGAGTGTGTCGGCGTCGAGGAGAAGATAGAGCTGGGGGCCACTCTGGATGGGCTCGGACGCGCTGGCGCGAACGACCTGTACGCAGCGGGCGGCCCAGAAGCGGTCGTGGAACGCGCGCGCGTCCATTCCCCAGAGCATGCCACCGGTGGGCACGGCGGGCTTCGCGCCGGTGAGGAGCATCGGATCTGAATCAAGGCTGGGGATGGAGGCGAGGGAGGTCATGGTGCGGGCGGTGAACCAGGTTGATTGCTGCTGCGGGGCGCGCCTTGCTGGCCGCTGAGGGAGGAGCGCATGGAGAGAAGGAGGGGTGAGATGGGCGCGTTGGCAGGGCGGGGGCGTGGGCGGCTGGTGCGATCAGAGAGGCTGTGGCGGCTGACAGAGGCGCTGTAGGAGCTGGAGAGGTAGTCGCCGCGCACGGCGCGGTTGAAGACAAAGCCCGCGACGTTGCCGCCGAGCTGGCGGACGCGCGCGACGGCGGCCTTGACGATGCCGGGGCGCTGGCCGCGGGCAACTACGAGGAGGGTGCGGTCGGCGATCTGGGTGAGGAGGCTTGCCTCGAGGCTTCCGAGGATGGGGCCCGAGTCGATGATGATGGTGTCGAACTGGGTGCGGAGGGAGTCGATGAGGCGCAGTAGGTATTGGCGGTTGAGCTGCTCGGGCTGGAAGTCTTCGCGCAGTCCGACGGGGACGATGCTGAGGTGATCGCCGATGGGAAAGGCTTCGGGGAGGGTGCCCTCGGCGGCGGCGTCTCGCAGGCCGCGTCGCTCGGACATGCCGAGGCGGTAGGAGAGCTGGCAGCCGAGAAGGTCGATGTCGACCATGACGGTTTTGTGGTCTGAGATGGCGAAGGAGTGGGCGAGTGCGTTGGCGACGTAGCTCTTGCCCTCGCCGGCGGTGCCGCTGCTGACGAGGATGACGAGGGGTGCATCATCGCTGCGGCGGGCGTTGTTGAGGACGCCTCGGACGTGGTGGACGCTGTGGGCGGCGAGGTCGAGCCACTCGGGGTTTGAGTCGTCGACGTGCGGCAGGACTTCGAGAAGGGGGACGGAGAGTGTGGGGTCGTCGATGTCGTCGGCGAAGCGGTATCCGCCGCGGGCGAAGCCCAGGAGCCAGATGAGGCCGACACCCAGGGCCGTGCCACCGACGAAGCCGGCGCCGGCGAGTGGGATGCGGCGATCGGTGGTGGGTGCGAGGGGGGCTTCGCCCATTTGGAGAACAGAGATTCGGCCTGTCTTGGTGTTGTTGCGTTCGACCTCGAGGGCGGTCAGTCGCTGGGTGGCGGCATCGAGTTCCTTCTTGACATCTTCCTTCGTCTCGCGGACGGTCTGGAGCTGTTGGCGGGAGACGCTCATCTCGCGGACCTCATTTCGAAGAGGCTGGTAGAGCTTCTCCTGGTTGGCAAGTCGTTCCTGAATCTCTTCGGCGCTCAGTTCGCCGGAGGCGAGGTCGTTCTGGAGCAACTGGATGGAAGGCTGGGCGAGAAGCCGCTCGCGCAGCGGACTCAGCTGAGCGTTGAGTACTTCGAGTTGCTCGTTCAGTGCGACAATCTCGCGGTGCTGCGGCTTGAGGTTGGAGCGGTCACGGATCGATGCCTCGATGGCGCGACGCCCGGCGAGAAGGTCGGCGAACTCGGTATCGGCGCGAGCGAGCTGGTCGTCGGTGCGTTTGGCTGGCTCGGCGGGGGCCGCGTCGGGATCCCTCGGAGGCGCGGGCTTGGCCATCGCGAGGCGCTGCTGCAGCTCCATGCGGCCGCGATCCAACTGGCCAAGCTGCTCGGATTTATTGCGGTGCTCAACCTCGATGTCGGCGACGCCCGATCGCGTGACGATCTGGGCCTCTTCGAGGCGCAGACTCTCAAGGCGGCTCTTTCGCTCGCGGATGATGTCCGCGAGGGCTCGCTCCTGATTGCCCGCCTCAAGTCCGAAGGTCTCATCCTTGAGTTCGTTGTACGCATCCACGATGGCGTTGACGGCGGCCTGGGCCTTCATGGGATCGGTGTGCTTGAAGGCGACCGAGATGATCTGGTCACCGCGCGAGCGCCTGACTTCGAGCCCGTTGGCGAGGTCAGACTCGCCGTTGCGCCCTCGGTCCCAGTCGACGTTGGCGAGGCGCTGGTTGCCGAGGGCGAGCCGGACCACGCGGCGGCTCTCGATGAAGGAGGCCTGAGCCGAGACGAAGGAGTCCCAGTCGGCCATCTGGGTGTTGTCTTCGGTCTGGAAGAGGATCTTTGCCTGTGTTGGTGCGACGCGCACGAGCGCGACGCTCTGATAGATTGGCTTTACAAGCAGGTAGCCGAGGGCGGAAAAGATGACGCCGAGGATGAGGCCCAGCACGATGGCGTAGGGGTAGCGGCCGCGGAGGCCGCGGTGGAGGATAAGGAGCGGGTTGGGCTGTGCTGGCGAGCCGCTGGCGCCGGGAGCACCGCCGCCGGAGGGGCGGGGATCCTCGCCGCTGGTGCCGGCCTGCGGGGCCGGATCGAAGACGGAGAGGGAGGTCATAAGCGGGACTCCTGATCGGGGGCGCGAACTTGCGCAGGTGCGGCGAGTTCGGTCGTGGGCGGCTCTGTGATGGAGCGGAGGATGGGGCGCAGCGCGTTGGCGACATCCATCACGAGGCGCTGGCTAACTTCGGGGGGCTGGGAGTCGGGCGTGATCATCATGATGTGGGCGGCGCCGAGGCCGGCCATCTTTGGTGAGCGTGCCGCGAGATCGACGGCGACCATGTTGGGCGCGAAGGAGAAGTCGGAGGCGGGGAGGACGAAGAAGCTTGTGACGGTGATGGAGTCGTCGGTCAGCTCGTGCTTGCGGCCGAAGTGGTAGCGAGTGGCGCTGACCTTGGACTCATCGAGGTCGATCTCGCGGAGCTCGCGGCCTTTGCTCTCGGTCCAGCCGGCGTTGGGATAGCAGACGGGCGGGTAGTGGCCGGCGAGGTCGCGCACGTCCTCGCAGTGGACGATGACGAGGCTGACCATGTGGCCGCTGAGGGGATCGCGGTAGACCCGCTGGAGGATGACGTTTGGATTGAGCATCTCCGCAGCGGCTGCGACGACTTCAATGTCGGTGCCGACCATGGGTCCGACGGCGTACGGAAGGGCTCGGACGCGATCGCGGACCTCGGCGAGATACTCGGGCGAGGCCGCGGGCCGGGTGTTGGTGAGCGTGCTCCAGGTGAGCATGACCACGAGGAACGCGCCGGTCACGATGACGGGAGCGCCGAGGGTCCTGAGCGTGTCCTTGATTGGGTTTGGCATGGGTGCTGGCTTAGTTGCTGACGGCGTAGTTGACAGTGCGGAACTCCATCCAACGCATGAGCTGGAGGACGGCCCAGAGGATGCCCAGCGCCAGGACGAGGACCGCCCAGCCGCTGACATCGTGGAAGAGGCCCGCGCTCTCCTTGCTTGTGTATCCGTACATGATGGTCGTGGGGACAAGGCGAATGATGTTGACGAGGAGCGCAACCAAGGGGCTGATGAGAAGGAGAACAAGGCGGACACGGTTGCGCATCGAGAGAGAAAATGCGAAGGCGAAGGTGACGAGGACGAGCGAGCCGACCATGCGCATGCCGTTGCAGGCCTCGGCGACGGCGACGGCCTCGCCGTTGATGTTGAGGATGTTGCCCGCGCGGGAGATGGGAAAGCCGCCAAGGTCCAGGATGATCTCGGTAGCCTTGGCCGAGATCTCCTGCAGCGGGAGGGCGATCTGGTGACGCAGGCGTCCCGGAACGGGGAGGAGGAAGGCCAGGGCGATGAACGAGGGAAGAAACTTTCGGGCAAAGGAAGTGCCGAAGACACAAACGATCGCCGCACCGGCGGCGACGACGGCCGAGCCGTGCCAGAGGAGGTCGATTCCGTTGCGGAAGCCGATCTCACCCGCGACGATCGCGCCGACGCAGACGATGCCGCCGATCCAGCTCGGAGTGATGGTGCAGAAGCGGAGCCGGTCGGCGCGGATGATGGTGAGCCAGACGGCGACCGGCAATGCGAGGATGATGTGTGACTGGTCCTCGCGGTCGAGCGCGACGGAGAGCATGTCGCGCCAGGCGGCGAGACAAATGAGCACGGCGAGTGCCACAAGGGCAATCGCCGCAAGAACTTGCGACAAGCTGAAGACCCTGGCCAGTTTCATTGAGCCCTTCCCACGACGATGCTGTCCCCCTGCCGTCCCCTCTGCCTCTCTTGTGCCGAGCCCTCGTCCTTGATGACGCCAGCGAGTGTGACGACCGCGTCTGAGATCGACGCGCCGGCTGGTACTACGGCGCGAGCCATGACGATTGTTCGCACGACTACGGCGCCTGATTCAACTCGCGCTCCAGGTCCGATCACGCTGTGTGCGACATAGGCCGTGGGATCCACGAAGGCATCGAGGGCGAGGGCGACCGGGCCGGGCGCGGCGGCGCGCGCGACGGGATGGTCGGACGTGGCTTGCTCGGATGACAGAACCGCCGCGAGAAACTCCGGGCGCGTCCGGAACGCGCCCATGGCCGGGGGCGCAAGCAGAAAGACGCGGACGTCCTTTCCGGCGGCGACGAGCTTGGGCAGGAACTGCTCTTTGAGGTCCACAAATCCTACATCGGAGACCTGGTCGAGCGCCTCCACGCGCAGGACGAAGAGGCCGGCGGGAGAGGCGTCGGGATTGATGCCGACCGTCGCATCAGATCTCGCGGCGAAGTGGGCTTCGATCAAGGGGCGGATGGGGGTCAAGGCCAGCCGCGAGGCTTCGATAATCAGAACGTTGGCATCCTTGGGTAGGTCGCGGGTTGCGTCACGGACGACGCCCGCGGGGCCTCTGTAGGCGGCTTGGTCCGGGAAGAGCTCGAAGGAGTGGCCAGAAAGTGGTAAGCCTGACGCCTCTGGCTTGGCCTGGGCGCTTGAGAGTGTTGTGATTGGCGGTCGGCTGGGCTCCAGAAGACTGGCCACGAGCGTGCGAAGTCCTTCGACTTGGTCGGGGCGGACGCAGATGCAGACGCGCGCTTCGGCATCG
>Ga0105046_10013829_pt1 | contig 12476 bp, 10 predicted proteins | sample MAT03_FD_78385 | JGI IMG/M metagenome (GOLD analysis project Ga0105046, IMG submission 78385) | Freshwater microbial communities from Lake Fryxell liftoff mats and glacier meltwater in Antarctica - MAT-03 (megahit assembly) | ecosystem: Environmental > Aquatic > Freshwater > Ice > Liftoff...
AGGTTTCCAGCGGCACCACGATGGTCGCCCCGGCAGCGGCTTCGGTCCCGGCCGGCAAGTCGAACAAGCTGATTTCGGCGACCGCATTTCCAGTCTGATCGCGCAACAGTTGATACAACTGGCACGGGTCCGATCCGTCTTCGGTCCGGACACAGCGCTGTTCCCACAGGTCGAACGGAGCCTGCAGATAGGTCTGACCCAGCGTTGCCGTCTCGGGCGTCGCAATGCCGCCGGCCCCCGGATTGACCTCGGTGCCCATGGACAATTCCGGGCCGCCGGTTGCTGCGGGCGCATTCGCCGGCGCATCGGTTGACGCAGGCGCAGGGGGGGTGGTCGCGTCCTGCGCCGTGGCCCCGGTCAGCATCGCAATGCCAAGGCCCATCGCAAGGGCCATGCTTTGGGCCAGCGTGCGGGTCTGATCAATCATGGACATTCCGTCGGTTCCTTATGTTGTCTGACGCGTGACTTACCATGGCCCGCAGCCCAAGTCAGGCCAGAAAAACGCAAACACCGCGCCCCGGCTGGCAAGAACGCGCCGGGTGCGCCAAAAAGAAAAAGGGCCGGTTACCGACCCTTTTTCTGTTCGTTTCTTGTTGCTCCCTGTCGGACTGGCCGACTTCTATTGAAACGCTACGGTGGTTTTGAAAGTGCGTCAACTGGGTTTCTAAGACGCTCTTGTTGCAAGAATGTTACAAAAAAGCCGCGCCTTTTCAGGGCGCGGTGAGTCTGACAGGGAGGAAGGAATACCGGACGGATCCGGTAAGACAACACTGGCACATAAAGGTTAAAAATGTATTTTGCCCGCAGGGATCGGCGCAGGAGAGCGGGAATGACGGACGGCATCTTTGTGGGCGGTGGCGGCGACAACTATGCTGTGCCGCAGACGCTTCTGCTGAAATACGGCAACCGGCACGGGTTGATTGCGGGTGCCACCGGCACCGGCAAGACGGTCACGCTGCAAATCCTCGCCGAAGGATTCTCGGCGGCAGGCGTGCCGGTGTTCCTGTCCGACGTGAAGGGCGATGTGTCGGGCATGGGCGAACCCGGATCGCCCACCCACAAGCTGCACCCGATGTTCATGGACCGCGCCGCCACCATGGGTCTTGACCTGCAATATCGCGCCTTTCCGGTGACATTCTGGGATCTGTTCGGCCAACAGGGCCACCCGGTCCGCGCGACGGTCGCCGAAATGGGTCCGTTGCTGCTGTCGCGCCTGCTGGAGCTGACCGAACCGCAGGAAGGTGTCCTGAACGTCGCATTCCGGCTGTCGGACGAAGAGGAGCTGCCGCTCCTCGACCTCAAGGACCTCCAGTCCCTGCTGACCTTCATCGCCGAAAACGACAACGCGATTTCAGCGCGCTATGGCCTTGTGTCCTCGACCTCGATCGGCGCGATCCAGCGGCGGCTTCTGGTGCTGGAAAATCAGGGTGCTACCGAAATGTTCGGCGAACCTGCGCTGAATTTGGCAGACCTGATGCGAACGGATGCCACCGGGGCAGGGCGCATCAACATTCTGGCGGCTGACAAACTGATGCAGTCGCCCCGGCTGTATGCGACGTTCCTGCTGTGGCTGCTGTCGGAACTGTTCGAGCAACTGCCCGAAGTGGGCGACCCCGACAAACCCAGACTGGTGTTTTTCTTCGACGAGGCGCACCTTCTGTTCACCGACGCGCCCAAGGCGCTGGTGTCCAAGGTTGAACAAGTCGCCCGACTGATCAGGTCCAAAGGCGTGGGTGTCTATTTCATCACCCAGAACCCTGCGGATGTGCCGGACGTGATTCTGGGCCAGCTTGGCAACCGCGTGCAGCACGCCCTGCGCGCCTTTACCGCCAAGGACCAGAAAGACCTGTCCCGCGCTGCCGAAACCTATCGTCCCAATCCGCGTTTCGACACGTCCGACGCGATCCGCGACGTCGGCACCGGCGAGGCGGTGATCTCGTTTCTGGAGGCCAAAGGTATCCCCGCCGTCGTCGAACGCGCCCTGATTCGTCCGCCATCGTCCAAGCTCGGCCCCATCGACCCGGCCGTCCGCGCCCGACTGATCGCCGCGTCCGATCTTGCTGCGAAATACACCGCCACCGTCGACCGCGACAGCGCCTACGAACGTCTCCGTGTCCGCGCCGAAAAGGCGGCAGCCGAGGCGGCAAAGGCCGACTTCGACGAGGCCCGTCAAATCGAGGCCGACCGCGAATTCAATAACGCGCGCCGCTATGACGGGGGCCGCAGCGCCGAACCCGTGGCGCGCAGGAAACCCGCCAGCCGGTCTGATTCGGTTGGCGAAGCCTTCGCCAAAAGTTTCGCCCGCCAACTGGGCAGCCGTTCGGGTCAGGCGGTGGTTCGCGGCGTTCTGGGGTCGATCTTTGGGCGGCGCTGACCCTTAAAGCGGGCGGATCTTCAACCGCGCAATCCGGTTTTCGACGCGCGAGGTCACCTCGAACCGAAAGCCGTGAAAGCTGAAGGTCTGGCCCTCGCCGGGGATCATCTGCGCCTCGTGGATCACCAGACCGGCAATCGTGTTCGCCTCGTTATCGGGCAAATCCCAGTCGGTGGCGCGGTTCAGATCGCGGATCGTCATCGCGCCGTCGACGATAAAAGCCCCGTCCGGCCCCCGTTTCAATCCCTTGTCGCCGACCACCACGTCGAACTCATCCGTGATCTCGCCAACGATTTCTTCCAGAATATCTTCCAGCGTGATCAATCCACGCAGCGCGCCGTATTCATCGACGACCAGCGCAAAATGCACGCGCAGCTTGAGGAATTGACGCATCTGTTCGGCCAGACTGCTGGTTTCGGGGATGAAATAGGGTTTCATCGCCACCTTCAGAATATCGAGCTTCTTCCACCCAAGCGCCGCATCCGGACCGCGCACCAGCCTGTCCATCTCTTTCAGCAGGTCTTTGGCATGCAGCACGCCCAGGATGTTTTCGTCATCCCCACGATAGACCGGCAACCTTGTATGGGGCGAGGCCAGCGCCTGCGTGATGATCTCGTCGGCGGATTTGTCGGCGTCGATCATCTCGATCGTGCGGCGGTGGCGCATCACCTCTTCCACCGTGCGGTGCGACAGGTCCAGCGCGCCCAGCAGGCGGTCGCGGTCCTCTCTCTCGACCGCACCTTCGGAATGGCCCAGCGAGATGGCGCCCACAATCTCTTCGCGCATCGCGAGCATGCGGCCCTCGGGGTTGGCGCGTACCCCAAGGCTCCACAGAATACCGCGCACCAGACTGCGCACGACGCTGACCACCGGCGAAAAGAAGATGATCAGCACCCGGATGATCGGAGACACGCGCATCGCGAACGGCTCGGGGAAGGTGATGGCCAGCGTCTTGGGCAGCACCTCGCCAAAGATCAGGACAAGGATCGTCATGCCCATCGTCGCAAACGCCACGCCACTATCGCCAAACATGCGGGTCAGCAGCGCCGTCGCCAGCGATGCCGACAGAATGTTGACGATGTTGTTGCCCAACAACAGCGCACCGATCATCCGCTCGTTGTCTTCTGTCACCTTCATCGCACTGGCAGCACCCGGTGCGCCCCTGTCGGCTTGCGATTTCAACTTGCCACGGGACGAGGCGGTCAGCGCGGTCTCCGACCCCGAAAAGAAGGCCGAAAGAACGAGAAGTCCAAGAATGGCGGCGGTAGTCAGCCAAAAGGCCGTATCAAGTGTCGCGGGTTCCATCGGGTCCATAAGTGATGTGGTCATCGCAGGTATTGCGATGAAGTGCAGCCAAGTTCAAGCCGGAAGCCTGCGCCATTCACCCCTTGCGCGCCAAAGGATGCCGGTTCAGCACCAATTCTTTCAGCGTATCTTCCAGCACATGGGTATAAATCTCGGTCGTGGCGATGTCGGCATGACCCAGCAGGGTCTGAATCACACGCAGGTCCGCCCCCCCGGCCAGCAGATGCGTGGCAAAAGCATGGCGCAGGGTGTGGGGCGTCACCCGCGACGGGTCCACCCCGCCCGCCACGGCAATATCCTTGATCATCAGATAAAAGTGCTGCCGCGTCAGATGCCCCGCCACGCCCGGGCCGGGGAACAGTGCGCGCGGCACGGGCTTGCCTGCCAGCCGTGCCGCCTCGTCGCTTGCGTCGCGCTGCGCCAGCCACGCCGTAGCGGCGGCCCGCGCGGGGGCCGACAGCGGCACCATCCGTTCCTTGTCGCCCTTGCCCCGCACCAGAATCATCGCCGGATTGCCCCGCACTGCGGCCACCGGCAGTTCCACCAGTTCCGATACCCGCATCCCCGTCGCATACAGCAATTCGACCAGCGCCGTATTGCGCAACCGGTCCGCCGGGCTGCGGCCATAGGTGCGAGCAGCGGCCAGCAACCGGTCCACCTCCGGCAGACCCAGCGTCTTGGGCAACCGCTGCGTGGCCCCCGGCCCCTTCAGCCGGATCGCCGGATTGTCGCTGCGCCAGCCTTCGTCATGGGCAAACCGGTACATCTGCCGGATCGCGGAAAGCCTGCGCGCACGGGTTGCCTTGGACAGCCCCTGCGCGTCGCAGAAGATCAGATAGGTTTCGACCGTCTCGCGCGTTGCAATGGCAAAGTCTGCGCCCTGCCGCTCCAGCCACCCGGAATAGTCCTTCAGGTCCCGCCCATATGCCAACCGCGTATTGCGCGCCGCGTCCTGTTCAGCGGCCATCGCCGCCAGAAAGGTGGAAATCCAGCGGTCCGACATCCCTGACCCCGCAACACGCTTCACTCCTTGTCCCTTTCCTCTTGGTCCAAATATCCTGCAGGGGTCAGACCGTGGTGCGCCATTGGTCCGAGAACCAATGTTTGCGCGGGGGGGGGCGACCCCCCCGCTCCTGTCATCCCCGCCGCTCCAGCAGCATCAATTCCAGCGCCGCCCGCCGCGCCACATCCTCCAGCCCCGCCACCCGCAACAGCGCCAGACCTTCGGTCACCCCGCGAAGATCGCCCTGCACCCCGGTCGCAATCCGCCCCATGCCCCATAGAATAGCCTCGCCCATCCGCGCCTCGTCCAGCAGCTTTTGCGCCTCCTCGGGCAAAGGTTGATCGAGAAACGCCGGGGCAATTGCGCGGCCCATGCTGTCAGGCGGCACCAGCCCGGCCAACTTCCCGGTGGCCAACCCTGCCATGAACCGCTCGCGCGCATCGTCGGTAACCGGCGCACGGGCGATGCGCTGATAATCCGGCGACAACAGACCGATCTCGAACCCCAACCGCGCCGCACGGTCGGTCAGGGGCAGCGCCGCCAGCCGCTCGGCATAAAGGGCGGCAAACGGCACTTCCAACTCCATCGCCTGCATCTGCGCCCAGACCAGCGGTAGCGCCCGCGCCACAGCCACCGGATCGCGTCGCGCCAAAGCCTGATCGAAGCCCTGAAACGTATCCACCCGGTCCCAGACTCCGCCCGACGCGGCAGGCATCCGTTCGGTATAAAGCCCCAGCAACAGGTTGGGCGGCACCGCCCCGGCCCGCGCCAAACGTTCAGCCGCCTCGATCTGCGCCTTCCATCCTGCCGTATCGCGCAACTCGGCATGGGCAAAGGCCAGCGCCAGACCATTGGTCGGCAACGGCTCGCCAATCGCCTCGAACATCCGCCACGACAGCGGCGTCACCGGCTTGGGGGCGGCAGGCACAGGTTCGCCTTCATACAGATCGGGGTCGAGGAACCGCGACAGCAATGCATCCTCCTCGGGCGAGATCTGCCCCAGCGCCTGCGCCGTGCGCAGCGTCAGCGCCGCCGCATTCCAGTCGCCCGTCCGCGCGATGCAAAAAATGCGGGCGGGAAAGGTCGGCGCCAGCCCCGGATTGCTGCGCATCGCCTCGCAGGCCCGATCCTCGGCCCCGGTCAACAACCCCACATCGAAACTGCGCCGGAACAACTCGGGAGAAGTTGCAGGCCCCGCCGCCTCCAGCAGCGCCTGCGCTTGATCCAGCGCGCCGATCGCCAGCAGACGGTCCAGCCGCGCCACCAACAACCGCCCCGCTCCCCCGGCATCCGCAGGCGGTTCCGCCTCGGCCAGCAGCAGCGTGATCAATAACCCCTGCAGCGCGGGCAATCCCTGCAAATCATGGGCGAACAGCGCCGCAATGATGTCATCGGTCTTGCCCAACCCCCACAGGTTGCGCGGCAACCCGGTAACTTGCGCAGGCAACAACCCAACCCCATCGGGTGACGGCCCGCCCAGAACCGATACAGACACCGTGGCTGGCAGCGCAGACCCGTCCGTCACCGCCGGTTCGTTGACCATCGGCACAGCGGTGGAAGGGGTCGAAACCGACTGCGACAGCCAGTCGATCGCCGACAACGGCGCTTCGGCCCCCGCAGAGGTGGCCAGCACGACTCCGATAACCGCCAGACTAATCCGCATGCAGCGTCACCGGCAGCCTGATTTCGCGCGGCTCTGGCGTCATATCCCCCAGATACGCATAGGCGCTCAGTCCAACGAACCCCAGGATTGCCAGCACCACCAACAGTTTGATCACCCGACCCATGCCCGCTCCGCCTTTGCCCGCCGCCGGTTTTCCCGGTCGATTTTCCAAAGGGTGCCGTGCGACACCCCAACCGTTGACGCGATTATATATGGCATTCGCGCCGAGTTCACGCCATTCAGGGAAGAAAGAGCGCTTCTTCGGCAGGGGACCGCCGCTACGGAGCAGCGCAGGCGTTTGCCTGTGCAGGGTTTGCAGGGAAAGTGATGCAGCGGCTGAAAAAGACCGTCGTGATGGTGGGGATGATGGGGGCGGGCAAAACCGCCGTGGGCACGGCTCTGGCGCGGCTTCTGGCGGTGCCTTTCCTTGATTCGGATGACGAGATTGTCCTTGCTGCCAACCGGCCGATCTCCGAGATTTTCGAACGCGATGGCGAGGCGTTCTTTCGCGCCCGTGAAACCGAGGTGCTGGCCCGGTTGCTGCGCGCCGCGCCTTCCGTGCTGTCGACCGGGGGCGGGGCGTTCCTGTCGGACACCAACCGCCGCCTGATCCGCGCGTCGGGCGTTTCGGTTTGGCTGCGCGCCGATCTGGACCTGCTCTGGCATAGGGTCCGGCACAAGACGACGCGCCCCCTGCTGCGCACCGCAAATCCGCGCGACACCCTGCGCACGATCTATGAGTCTCGGGTGCCGTTCTATCAAAAGGCGGATATCGCGGTCGACTCCCAATCCGACCTCAGTGTCGAGGCGATGGCCGCCCGCGTGACCGACGCCCTGTCGTCGCGCGCCGATGTCCTGGAAGGACCCTGACATGCAGATCAACACCGTTCCCGTGGCGCTGGGACAGCGCAGTTATGACGTGCGCATCGGCGAAGGTCTGATCGACGGGGCAGGGGCTGCGATCCTGCCGCTGTTGACCCGCCGCAAGGTAGCGGTCATTACGGACGAAACCGTAGCAGCCACGCACCTGATGCAGCTTGGCGCATCGCTCGCCACCCAAGGCATCGCGATGACCGCGCTTGCCCTGCCGCCGGGCGAGCAGACCAAGGGCTGGGCGCAATTCGCCCGCGCCTGCGAATGGCTGCTGGAACAAAAGATCGAACGACGCGACGTCGTGGTGGCCTTCGGCGGCGGGGTGGTGGGCGATCTGGTGGGCTTCGCGGCCGCCGTGCTGCGGCGCGGAGTGCGGTTCGTGCAACTGCCGACCACGCTTTTGGCCCAAGTCGACAGTTCGGTCGGCGGCAAGACCGGCATCAATACACCGCAAGGCAAGAACCTGATCGGCGCATTCCATCAGCCCAGTCTGGTGCTGGCCGATATCGGCGTGCTGTCCACCCTGCCACCGCGCGACTTTCTGGCGGGCTATGGCGAGGTGGTGAAATACGGGCTGCTGGGCGACGCCGATTTCTTTGATTGGCTCGAAACCCACGGCCCTGCCATGGCGGCAGGCGACACCGCGGCCCGGCTTCACGCTGTCACCCGCTCGGTCGAGATGAAGGCCGGCATCGTGTCGCGCGACGAGACCGAAGAAGGCGAGCGTGCGCTGCTGAACCTTGGCCATACCTTCTGTCACGCACTGGAAAAGGCCACAGGCTACGGCGACCGCCTGTTGCATGGCGAAGGGGTGGCCATCGGCTGCGCACTGGCGTTTGAACTCAGCCAACGTCTGGGCCTGTGTTCCCAGGAAGCCCCTAGCCGCGTACGCGCCCATCTGCGGGCGATGGGGATGAAAACCGATCTGGCCGACATTCAGGGCGATCTGCCGGGAGCGGAGGCGCTGTTGGGTCTGATGGGGCAGGACAAGAAAGTGATCGACGGCCGCCTGCGCTTCATCCTCGCGCGCGACATTGGCGCGGCCTTTGTCGCCGAAGACGTGCCCCCCGCCATGGTCTGCGACGTGTTGACCGACGCTCTCGCGCGCCCCTAGGCGGGCCCGACAGCGTCGGGACGGATGCCCGACGTTTATCCGACGCAAACCAAACGCCTCAGAACAGCAGTTTGTAAACGTTCCCGCGCGTGTCGGTTGCCGTTCCGCTACCGCTGGTGGTGCTGGACCCCATGACGAAATTGCCCTGAACCCGGGTGCCATCCTCACAAATGGCATAGATTTCACCCGGGTTGATGCCGCCCACAGATTCGCTGCTGCGGTCGAACTTGCCACCCGGACCTTTCAGCGTCAGTGACACACCTTTGGTCCGCGACACAACCTTTGGGGCAAGAGCCGACCACGTCCCGCTGCATTTGGTGCGATCCGGCAGCCGCAGCTTCAAGGTTCCCGACGTGCTCTCGGTCGTCCCGGCGGTTGCCCGGATCACCGGCGGTGGCGTCTGCGCGGCCAGTGGGCCGTCAATCGGGTAAAGCTGCATGTCGCTTGTGGTGCCGCACCCCATAAGGGCCAGAAGGGCAGTCAGACCAAGGGGGCGCAGCGACATCAGTTTCCCTTTCAGAACAAGGCGATGTAGGGATATCGCCAAAGGTCCTCTTGTTTTTCAGGTAGTTGGCTGGGGCGCCAGGATTCGAACCTGGGTATGGCGGTACCAAAAACCGCTGCCTTACCGCTTGGCGACGCCCCAACTGGCGCGGTGTTTAGCGAAGGCATCCCTGCGCTGCAAGAGGCATTTCGCGAATTGCCGCCCCCTGTGCTGCGGGTTATGGGGATGCATGGAACAGGTCGACGTCGCAATCATCGGAGCAGGGGCCGCAGGCATGTTCTCCGCCATCGAGGCCGGAAGGCGGGGGCGGCGCGTTCTGGTCATCGACCACGCAAAAGCGCCGGGTGAGAAGATCCGCATCTCCGGTGGGGGGCGGTGCAACTTCACCAACACAGGCTTCGCGCCTGAGAGGTTTCTGTCGCAAAATCAGCGATTTGCGCTATCGGCCCTGAAGCGATTCACGGCTGCGGATTTCGTGGCACGGGTCGATTCGGCGGGGATTTCATGGCATGAAAAGTCGCTGGGTCAGTTGTTCTGCGACGGGTCGGCCACCCAGGTCGTGCAGATGCTGCTGCGCGACATGGAGAGGGCGGGGGCCACCCTGTGGCTGAACTGCGCGGTGGGCGAAGTGCGGCGACTGGCAACCGGTTTCGAGATCGCAACAGCCCGAGGCCCGGTGCGGGCGGGGTCCGTCGTCGTGGCGACAGGGGGCAAGTCCATTCCCAAGATGGGGGCCACCGGCTTTGGCTATAACTTGGCGCAGCAATTCGGCCTGCCGCTGGTCGAAACCCGGCCGGGTCTGGTGCCGTTGACCTTTGCCGAACAGGAACTGGCGTGGATGACACCGCTGGCCGGGGTGTCGGTGACGGGGCGGGTCCGCTGCGGCAAGACCGGCTTCAACGAGGCGCTGCTGTTCACCCATCGCGGCCTGTCAGGGCCTGCCGTCTTGCAGGTTTCCAGCTATTGGCGCGAGGGGCAGGGTATTTCGGTTAATCTGCTCCCGGATGTAGATGTGGGGGCAATGCTTCGCGCGGCCAAGCGCGACGCGGGGCGGCAGGCGCTGCGCACGGTTCTGGGGCGGTTCTTGCCCGCCACGCTGGCCCGCCACATCGAGGAGGCGGAACGGACCACCTTGCCGATGGCGGAACTGTCGGGCGCGATGATCGACAGGCTGGCGTCAGCGATCAGCGATTGGCGGTTGGTGCCGGTCGGATCCGAAGGCTATCGCACCGCAGAGGTTACGCTTGGCGGGGTCGACACCGATGCGCTGGATGCCCGGACAATGGAGGCCAAGGCCGTGCCGGGGCTGTATTTCATCGGCGAGGTTGTGGATGTGACCGGGTGGCTTGGGGGCTACAATTTTCAGTGGGCCTGGTCGAGCGGGTGGGCGGCGGGGCAGGTTGTCTGAGGGCAGAGTACGCTGCACTGGCGGACCGGGGGCCAGCCCCCGGACCCCCGAGATATTTTCGAACAAATGAAACGGCTCAGACCCGGATCGGGTTGGTCTTGGCCAGCCGGTCAAAGGCCATCAGACTGTCGATCAGGCCTGCCATCTGGTTCAGCGGGATCATGTTCGGCCCATCGGAAGGTGCCGTGTCGGGATCTTCGTGGGTTTCGATGAACACCCCGGCAATTCCGAGTGCCACAGCGCAGCGCGCCATGACCGGGGCAAACTCGCGCTGGCCACCGGATGATCCGCCCATGCCGCCGGGTTGTTGCACCGAATGGGTCGCGTCCATGATCACCGGATAGCCGGTGCGCGCCATCGTGGGCAGGCTGCGCATGTCGGCGACGAGCGTGTTGTAGCCGAAGGACACCCCCCGTTCCGTCAGCAGAATACGTTCGTTGCCTGTCGAGGCCACCTTGTCGGCCACATTGGCCATGTCCCACGGGGCCAGAAACTGACCTTTCTTGATGTTGATCACCGCCCCCGTTTCGCCCGCCGCCAGCAACAGGTCGGTCTGTCGGCACAGGAACGCGGGGATCTGGATCACATCGACCACCGTCGCCGCCTCGCGCGCCTGGGCGATGTCGTGGATGTCGGTCAGGACCGGCAAACCACCGGCGCGGATGGTTTGCAGAACCGCCAGACCCGCCTCCATCCCCATCCCGCGACGCCCCTTGAGCGAGGTGCGGTTTGCCTTGTCGTAGCTGGCCTTGAACACATACTGCGCGCCTGCGGCGGTACAGGCTTCGGTCATGCTGCCCGCGATCATCTGGGCGTGGTCAAGGCTTTCCAACTGGCACGGCCCGGCGATGACCAGCAACGGACGGTCGTTCGAGACGGTCAGCCCGCCGATGGACACATCTTTCATTCTATCCTCAGGACGTCAGTTGTTCGTGCAGGATCGCCACCGTCATCGAGATCATCAGATAAATCCCAAGGAAGATCAGCAGCACCACCAGCGTGTTTTCAAAGGCGCGCGGATAGCTGGCTTCATCCGGCACCACCGGATTGACAGAGATCGACAGATAGCGGGTTTGCCGGCTGGCTTCAATCCGCGCCGATTCCATGGCCTGCAAGGACTGCGCCAGCATCAACTGCCGGGTCGTCACGTCGGCCTGCGCCACCAGCAGTTCCGACTGCACCTTGGCCAGCGACAGCCCATCCACGCCGTCTTCGGTCAGTTTGGCGCGCAGGAGGGCGATTTCGGATTCCAGTGTGGCGATCCGGCGTTTCAGCGGGTCCATGCGGGCGACGTTCGGCGTCTGGTTCGATTCCATCTGGGCAAGGGACAGACGATCCTGGGTCAACTGGCTTTCCAGACCGCCGATTTGCCCGGTGATCAGGCCGACTTCGACTTCGGACGACAGGATCTTGTATTTCTCTTGCAACTCCACGGTGCGAAGTTGCGAGGCCTGCATCTTGGACTCGGCGTCGCCAAAGCTTTCAAGCGCACCTTCCATCTGATCCTCGCGCAGTCGCTGGGTCAGGCGGTCGACTTGTTCTTCGGCGTAGTTAATCAGCGCCTTGGAAAAGGCGACCGAACTTTCGGGGTCGGTGGCACTGACCTCCATCTTGATAATGCCTTCGGTCGGGTCGTAGGAAATGATCACGTTGCGTTTGTACAGCTTGTAGGCCGCCGAATTGCTGGCATCGGGGGCCAGACGCTGGATCGGGTCGACCGACGGGTCCGAGTAGTGCGCGCGAAATCCCTGATCTTCATTCAGCCGCCCCATCGCCTCGGGCGATTGCAGATAGCCTTGCACTGCGATGCTGTCTTGCGAGGTGGCGAACTGCGTGCCGCCAAACAGGCTGCCCAGACCGGCTTGCGCCGCTGGTTCGGACTGCTGGATCACGAATTCGGTGCGGCTGGAATAAAGCGGGGTGGCGACGACGTAATAATAGTACGCTGCGATCATCGTGGGCAACGTTACAAAGAAGAACAGCCGCGCCATCAGCAGCGACATTTTCCGGCGGCGTCGGGCGGCCATGTCGCGCTGGATGCGTCCGACTTCGACCAGATGCGCTTCTTCGACGCGCACCTCGGTCGAGGGAAGCTTGATCGGCTTGATCGTCTGAGGCAATTGCACGCCGTCGCCCTTGGGCGGCACGGTCAGCGCGCGCGAAGTGGGGGAAGGTTCGCCCTCGTCATCGGACGACACCAGTTCCAGAACCGACGAGCGTTGCAACGGATC
>Ga0105046_10013830_pt1 | contig 12476 bp, 11 predicted proteins | sample MAT03_FD_78385 | JGI IMG/M metagenome (GOLD analysis project Ga0105046, IMG submission 78385) | Freshwater microbial communities from Lake Fryxell liftoff mats and glacier meltwater in Antarctica - MAT-03 (megahit assembly) | ecosystem: Environmental > Aquatic > Freshwater > Ice > Liftoff...
CCGCAAACTGACCCACCCCAAACTGCAGTTGCAAAGCTGAGCTGCGTCACCAGGTCAAGCACTGAGCGAGGCGGCAGTTCAGACAGCAGCTCAGGCAGCAGCTCAGACACCCGCGCAGACCCCACCCGCGGCCGTTGCTTCAGGCTTCAAGTGCTGCCGTGTGTTGCGAGGCGTGCCGCAGTTTGAGTCCTTCGCCATCTTGCACCAGCTCGCACCAGACTCGCACCGTTGCATTGGCCAGCAGCATGCCCGCGTTGCCGTCCAGCAGCCAGGCTGGCTGCTGCATCCGGTCAAGGATCGAGGGCGCCATCGCCGCAGGCCAAAAGTGTCAGGCGCGCAGTGGCATCGGCTGCATGGCCGTCCACAAAGGTTGCGCTGCGCTGGCAAAGCCCAGGCAGGCCAGCGAGCCCAGCGCGATCTGGCCTTGCTCGATGCGCAGCCGCACGGCGCCGTGGCTGCGCTCGTAGAGGTCCGGGTGGGCGGCGAAAAAGGCCTGCTGCTCAGCCTCGGGCAAGTCGGCCATGCCGTTGACATAGTGGTGGCCGTTGCGCTCTACATGGGTGATCCCCAGCAAGCTGACCAAGGCCAGGTCTTGCTGCAAGGCCAGGCCGGCCTGGATCGTCAGGTCTTCTGCGCTCATGAAGTAACCCACGCCGGGCGCACCCAAGTTGGACAGACCGCCATCATCCAGCCCGGCCTCTAGGTTCCACTGGGCACAGCGCGCGCGGTTGAGCACCGATTTGTAGATACCCTTGCAGGTCTTGGACGACACGCCTGAATAGCCCATCTGCCTGGCGCGCACAAAGGCGTCCAGGCTGTCGTCAGACTCGTCGATGATCACTGGCTTGTAGGCAGCCAAGGCACCCACGTGCGCCCGCAAGGCCGATTGGCGCTTGATGGGCTGTTCGATGAAAACAACGCTGCGGCACAACTGCGCCAGCGCCGGCGTCGATTGCATCGCCTGCCACAGCGCCAGCACATCAGCCACTTCATCGTATTGCTCGTTGCCATCGAGGCTGGCCTGGTAACCGCCCTCGATGCGGTCCAGCACTGCAGCGATCTGCTGCAGCCGCTGCAGATCGGACGGCAGATCGCCACCCACCTTCAGCTTGAACCAGCGTTGCCCATAGTGCGCAACGACTTCTTCCAAGGTCTGCGGCAGCCCGTCGCCCACCCTTTGCTGCACATCGTCGCTGGTGATGGCATCCACCATGCCAACCGTGTGACGCGCGGCAATGTGTGCAGCAGGCCGCAAGGCGGCTAAAAAACGGTCCAGATCGAAGCCCTGCAGATCCGGACAAAGCGGGGTGGCCTGGATACCCGTGGCATTGCGCTGCATCGCCGTAAAAAAATCGAGCTTGAGCGCACGGCAAAGGGCATCGATCACCGCTCGATCGATCAGCGCCGGGCCGTAGTGCGCCACCAGCGGGTTCAAACCCTGCGCTGCTGCCGCGTCTTGCTGCGGCAGGTGGTGCTGCTCGAAGTGCGCAAAGGCGGTGCGCGCGCCACCCTCCAGATAGAGCTCTCGGGCCAGCAGCAAAGCCTGGCGCAATTGATCGAAATTCTGTTCGTTGCTCAGTTGCGGGTTCTTGTCAAACCACTTGGGCGCCAGCAGCTCGGCTGAAGCGCCCCAGGCTTGTCGCCCATCCGCCAGTTGCACCTGCACCCTGGCAAAGACTTGCGGCGCGTGGGTCAGCGTAACGACCCCAAACCTGAAAGGCATGCGCAGCCGCACCTGGCGCTCGTAAAAATCGATCGACAAGATGCGCAGCACAGGCGCAGCACTTGCGGTCATGTGGTTGCTTCTTTCATGCGACGCCTTTCACTCCAAGCACTTCATGCCAGGCACTTCATGCCAAGACCTTCACTCCATCCCCAAGAGCTTGTAGATGCGGCGCGTGTAGACGCCAAACTGCTCATGGGTCTTGATGTCGAGCGTGCGCGGGTGCGGCAGATCGATCTCGAAGTTGTCGGCGATGCGGGCCGGGCCTGCCGTCAGCACGATCACCCGTGAGCCCAGAAATACCGCCTCCGAGATGCCGTGGGTGACGAACAGGATGGTCTTGCCCGACTGCTTCCAGATGCGCAGCAACTCCAGGTTCATCTTCTCGCGCGTCAGCGCGTCCAGGGCGCCAAAGGGCTCGTCCATCAGCACCAGCTTGGGATCGTGCACGAGGGCGCGCGCAATGGCCGCACGCTGCTGCATGCCGCCGCTCAGCTCGTAGGGGTACTTGGCTTCGCAGCCTTGCAGCCCCACCAGTTCCAACAGACCCCTGGCGCGCTCGCGGGCTGCCGCCATCGGCAGGCCCAAGAGTTCCGCCGGCAACAGCACGTTTTCCAGCACGCGGCGCCACTTCAGCAGCAAGGGCGCCTGGAACACCATGCCGATATCACGCGCCGGGTCAAAGGCGTGGCTGGCCGAGCCGATGCGTACCGTGCCTTTGTCGTGCGGGTGCAAGCCGGCCAGTATCTTGAGCAAGGTGGACTTGCCGCAGCCCGAGGGGCCGACCAGCGACACCAACTCGCCAGGCATGACGTCGAAACTGGCGTCGGAGATCGCCAGGTGTTCAGCGCCACGGCTGCGGTAGACCTTGGTGACGCCATCCAGGTGGATGAAGGACTCGGTGCCCCGCGCCCCCAGGGGTGGGCGGTCTGGGTTTGTGGTGATGGTGGCAGCGGTGGTTGCAGCAGCAGTCATGACACGCGGGCGTCTTTGACCACCAGCAGATGCTCCAGCAGCAGCACCAGGCCGTACAGCAGCATGCCCAGCAACGTGATCAGGATCACCGCCATGAACATCGCTGGCGTATCCAGCGTCACCTGCACCTGCAGCATGAGGTAACCCAGGCCACTGTCGGAGCCCAAAAATTCTCCGACGATGGCGCCAGCAACAGCCAATATCGCCGCCACCTTCATGCCGGAAAAAACATAGGGCAAGGCACCCGGCAACTGCACCTTGGTGAACAGTTGCCAGCGTGAGCCGCGCAGCGACTTCACCAGATCGAGCAGATCGGGCTCGGTCTCGCGCAAGCCGCGCGCGGTGGTCAACAGGATCGGAAAAACCGCGATCGAAAAAGCCATCATGGCATTCGGAAACACGCCGTACTTGAACCACACGATGAACAAAGGCCCCAAGGCCACCTTGGGAATCATGTTCAGTGTGACGAGCAGCGGCAGCGTAAAGGCTTCCAGCGACTTGGACCAGGTGAACAGCAGCGCCAGCAGCACGCCCACCACCAGCGCCAGGGCGTAACCACCAAAGATCTCGGTGGCCGTGACGAGCGTGTTGTCCCACCAGCCGTAGTCGGACACGAACAGCGAGGCCAGCGTGTCGCCTGGCGAAGGCATCACAAATTTGGGCACATCGCCCAGCCGCACGAACAGGTACCAGGCCAGCAGCAGCGCCAGATGCGAGGCCACACCCAGGGTATAGCGGCCAGCTTTGGTTTGCAGCCAGTCCATCAATCCAGCCAACGCTGCAGGTGGGTGGCAACAAAGGCGTCGTCGCTGAGGTCGGCGTGCTCGTGGCACACCCGATCGATCAGCGCTGCCTGCCCTGGCGACAAACCCTCGTTCGGGTCCAGGCAGTGACCGTGCTGCAGCAGGCCTTGCCGGCGCAGCACCTCGTGACAGCCCGCGATGCAACCGGCAAAGCCGTTGGCGACATCAAAGAAGGCGCTGTTGCAGTCGGTGACGCGCGAGTCCAGCGCCAACATCTGCTGTGACACCCCGTCGGTATGCAAAGTCTCCTGGATGCGCTTGAACAGCGTGACAGCGCTGTGTGTCCACACGCTCCAGTGCCCCAGCAAGCCGCCTTTGATGCGTACGGTGATGTCCTGGCCTGCCCGTTGCACCACAAAGGGCGCCAGCAGGTCCAGCACGATGTGGTCATCGTTGCCGGTGTACAGCGTGACGCGGTTTTCTGCGCCTGCGGCCACAACACCCCGCACCACATCCAGCGTGCGGTAGCGGTCGAAAGGCGCGATCTTGATCGCCACCACGTTGTCGATGGCCGCAAAGCGTTGCCAGAATCCGGCACTCAAATGCAATCCCCCAACAGCCGGCTGCAGATAAAAGCCGAACACGGGCATCACCTCTGCCACCGCCTGGCAATGTGCAATCAAAGCATCCTCGTCTGCGCCTTTGAGTGCTGCCAAAGAGAGCAGCGCTGCGTGGTAACCCAAGGAGTGGGCCAGTTGTGCCTCGACGCAGGCCTGATCGGTGGGGCCCACCACACCCGCCACCATCAGCAGCGGGCTGCGGGTCCAATCGCGGGCCGTGGTGGCGGCCAACTCCAGCACCGGCCGGTACAAGCCCACGTCGCGAATCGCAAACTGCGTGGTGTGCACGCCCACCGCCAAGCCACCCGCGCCGGCATCGATGTAGTAGCGCGACAGCGCGCGCTGGTGACGCCTGTCGAGTTGGCGCCTGGCATCCAGCGCCAGCGGATGCGCAGGGATGACAGTGCCCTGGCGCAGCAATGCCAGCGTATCGGCGGGCCAATCGGTCCAGTGGCGGTACATCAGAGGCAGATGTTCAAATGAGTCAGTAGTTTTACACTTGCAGCGGCAAATCACCAAGTGGTGAATTTACTGTATTCAAGCGAGCCTTGATGCTGCATGCTGCGGTGCCTGCAGATTGCCACAGATAAAGTCCCGCTCAGTGCCAGTGGCCTGGCTCGAAGCAGGTGCTTGCAGCGTGGGCAAACTCAGCGCTTTTACGCAGTCCCAGTCCCAGTCCCGCTCCCATTCCCAATCCCAATCCCAACTTCAAGGCCATTCAGGCCAGCAGGAGAACACATGAAAGCTCTGGCCAAACACTTGGTCTTCATTGGTGCCGCTGCAGCGGTGCTGTGCCTGTCGGCAGCGGCGCAAGCACAGGCACCGGCCCAACAAAAACTCGAGTTCGTGTTGAACTGGGTGCCGGGCGGCGACCATGCACCCTATTTTTATGCCCGCAAGCTGGGTTGGTACGCCAAAGAAGGCATCGATTTGGTGATCGAGCCCGGCAAAGGCTCGGCGCTCGCCACGCAGCGCGTGGGCGCCGGCGCCAACCCGATCGGCCTGGCTGACATGGGCGGTGTGCTGGTGGCCAAAGGCAAAGGGGCAGACACGGTGGCGGTGTTCAACGTCTACGCCAACTCGCCTCAAGGCATGTACTGGCTGAAAAGCTCAGGCATCACGGGTGTCAAAGACTTCGTGGGCAAGAAGATCGGCAACCCCGCCGCCGATGGCGCGCGTGTGATGTGGCCCGCGCTGGCCAAGGCCAACAACATCGACCCCAAGTCGGTGACCTGGGTCAACATCGATGCCAACGCCAAGCTGGCTGCGCTCAAATCCAAGGCGGTCGACGTCACGACCTCGTTTTACAACATCCACCACATCTTTCAGCGCGAACTGGGCGACGACATGGGTTTTCTGGCCTGGCGCGATGCCGGTCTCAACCCCTACGGCAACTCGGTGATCGTCAACGCCAAGTTTCTGCAAGCCAACCGAGACTTGATCGACAAATTTGTCAAAGTCACACAGCGGGCCTTTGCAGAATGCGTCAAGCAACCCAGGCCCTGCGTGCAGGCGCTGGTAGACGACAACGGCGCGCTCAAGTTCGACAACGAACTGACCAACTGGAGCCTGGTGGAAAAGCTGATGAGCGACAAGTCCTCACGCGAGGTGGCGCTGGGCATCCACGACGACGCGCGCATGGCAGCCGACTTCGGACTGGTGCGTGATTACATCGGCCTGGACAAGACCTTTGATGTCAAGACGGTCTATACCAACGAGTTTCTGGATCGCTCCATCAAGATGAGCAAATAGGGGCTGCGCATCAACCCAGCTCTGGCCCGCCAACAAGATAGATCTGTCGGGGGTCACCTGGGGCGTGGCGCCAGTTTGCAGTGGGCCCAGGGCTGTTGCGCAGCATGCGTAAAAAGTTGCGTTGGCCCACAAAGCCCAGCTGCTGCAGCCAGTCTTGCCAAGCCGCATGCTGCACCGGCAAGTCAACGATCCAGGGCCCTGGCAGGGCCTGCAGCACTTGCGACAACAGCGCCCGCGCCGTGCTTTCATCAGCGGCCACCAGGGGGCCGATCTGGGTCGCCACGCGGCCGCGCCGGGCCAGCACATATCCGCTCAGGGGGTTGAGCGCGGTCGGGCCCGCGACCGCCACCCAGGCGGCCCGCGGCAGGCCCTCAGCCAGGGACTGCAACAGCGCCACCCGGTCGGCGCCGAACGCCGGCAGATCCAGTGCACGGATGGCCGCCCAGTCAGCGGGCTGCAATGGGCGGATGCCGACTGGAGCCTGCGCAGTCAAGCTGGATTGACCGGATGCCACAGGCGCAACGCTCAGCACCTCGCAGCGGTGGCGCGACAGCATCCAGTCGCCTCTAAACCCGCGTTGCTGGTACACCGCCTGGCCATCTGCGGTGGCGTCCAGAACTGCGCAGCGGCCCTGGCTTTGCAGGTGCTGCAGTGCATGGGCCAACAAGCGGCTGGCCAGCCCTTGCCGTCTGCAACTCGGAAGCACCAGCACCATGCTGATCCACGCAAAGTCCCTGCCGTAGGGCAATACGAGGGTGCTGGCCACCAAAGTGGGCGGGCCATCGGCCGGTTGCCTCCAGACACCCCAGCCCTGCCCGGCTTGCAACATCCAGGCCCAGTCGGCCGCCACCTGGTTCCAGGACGCGGCAGTGGACAGCGCCAACGCTGCGGGCAAATCCTGTTCACCCAGCGGGCGGATGTCCTCAGTACTTGCCGTCACGGGTCGAGAAGTGCGTGGGTTTGCCCAGGCTGACACCGCCCCGCGCCACCCAGTCGGCGGTCCACTCGATCATCGTCTGCAGGGGCACCGATGGTGGGCCCCACAGTGCCTGGGCTTGCGCGGTGTCGATCAGCCAGGCAGAGCTGGCCTCTTGCCCACGCAACTGCACGGGCTTGCCGAAGCAACGTCCAAATTCTTGCGCCAGCCAGCGGATCGACACATGGCTGGGGCCGGTGATGTTGATGGCGCGGATGGGTGTGGTGCAGTGGCTCAGCAAGCGCAGCGCCTGCTCGTTGGCGTCACCCTGCCAGATGACATCGGCGTGGCCCATCGTGACGTCCACGGGCCGCTGGTTGAAGACCGCTGTGGCGACATCGTGCAAGACCCCGTAGCGCATGTCGATCGCATAAGACAGGCGCACCAACCTGCCGGCCGTGCCCCAGCGCCTGGAGCCATGCTCGAACATGCGCTCGCGGCCCACACAGGTCCATGCGTAGTCACCTGCGGGCGGTATGGCGGGCGTGGTTTCGTCCGCACCAGGGCCTTGCACATCGGCAAAAGGATAGACGCAGGCGGTCGAAAAAACGATGATGCGGGTGCTGCGGTAAACCTCTGCCACGGCAGCCGGCACCGCCACATTCATGGCCCAGGTCAAGGACGGGTCATCGGCTGCACCAAACTTGTAGCCGGCCATGAAGACGCAGTGCTGCACGCCGTCCTGCACATTGGGCAAGGCCTGCAGCGCCGCACGGTCCAACAAATCGCAAGCGATGCATTCGACGCCGTGGCCTTCAAGCTCAGCGCGCAGCGCCGGGTTGCTGAAACGAGCGACGGCAATCACACGCCGCTGCGGCAACGCCCGCTTGGCCATGCGCGCCAGCGTCGGGCCCATTTTGCCGCCTGCCCCCAGCACGATCAGGTCCCCTGGCAACGCCGCCAACTCTGCGACCAGCGCTGCCGAAGGCTCGGTCATGAAGTCTTCCAACGCCGCGACATCGGCAAAAGCCTTGGGCAAGGTCCTGGCCGGCGCTGCCTGCGGTGGCCCAGCCGTACCAGCCACAACATTCCCTGGCATCGCACCCCCCGGGGCTGCAGGTGCAGGGCCCGTGTCAGCGGCGCTCAATGGCTGATCCCTTCAAACAAGTCACGGCCGGCGCACAGGGCGCGCATCTTGGCGTCGGCAATCGAGCGTTTGAGCATCCAGAAGCCGCAATCGGGGTGGATGTAGCTGACGCGCCCGGCGCCCAGGATCTTTTCAGCGCGCTCGATCGAGCGCGCCACATGCGATGCACTTTCGACATCGTTGGCCTTGATGTCGATGACACCCAGGCCAAAGCCGATCTCCGGCTTCAGACTCTTGAAAGCCTGCAGCTCCTCGGCAGGTCGGTGCGCGCATTCCAGCACCACGTGGTCGGCGTGCAGGGCGTTGAGGTAGTTCATCAACTGGTCCCAGGTGCCGGACTGCACGGTTTGCCCCCCGTAGTTGCCAAAACACAAATGGACTGCAGGTTTGCCGGGCACGGCGTCGAGCACCTTGTTCATCGCAGCAGCCGCCCATTCCCATTCTTCAGGATGTCCAGGCAGGTTGGCCTCGTCGATCTGCACCACGTCGGCGTCCAGATGCCTGACCTGCATCGCCAGGGCCTCGGCCAGCGCATCGGCCACTTGCGCCGTATCGGCGTAGTGTTTGTTGATCAAAGTCTTGGCCAGCATGTGCGGGCCGGTGACGGTGAACTTGAAACTGTGGGTAGCCAAGGCCTTGGCGCGCGCGCAGGCCAGGGGCAGATCCAGGCTGCCGCAGCCAATGGGGCCCACCACGGTGCCCGGCGGCCGGGTGCGGAACTTCATGCCGCTCTTGCCACGGTAGGCGATCAGGTCATCGAATGAGAAGCGCTGCGAGATGCCATCCATCGAGCGCACGAAGTACTCGATCATGCCGTTGGTCTCGGGGTGATTGATGTCGAAGCGGTACAACTCGCCGTCGCACACCACATCCACGCCGGCTAGCTCCTGGGTGCCGATGACGACCCGTGTGGCGTCCATCAGCGCTTGTTCTGAAGGGCTGTTGATCAGCCAATCGGGCACGGGGTAGGAACCTACTACCGTGGTCTTGATACGGGCCATTGACGTCTCCTTGGGCACCACGCGGGCGCCTGGTATGGTTTGAGTGGAACTCAACCGTTGTTAACCAGCTGGTGATTAAGATCGTATGGACTGGCAAGCGCAGCGTCAAGCCTGAGTTGTGGGACCCCGTGACTCAGGCCCGTGAGCTGGGCCTGCGGTGTCGGCCTGCGGTGTCTGCATGACCCAGATTCACCACTTGGGTGAGCCAGCGCAACACCAGGCGGCGTCCAAAGGGTTGTTTGGCAGCAGCAAAAGCCTCGGGCACGGCCCACAGCACGGGCCAGTGGGGCTCAAAGCCGGCGGGGCCTTGCAGATCGGTCAGCACCACACCGAGGGAAGACTCACCGCCGAAGCATAGTTTCCTGAACTGCCTGCCCACGGTGGGATGTGGCGCCAGGGTTGCGGGTGTGCGTTGCATGCCAAGCGGGGTTCTTCGGGGGCCTGGGCAGCGGCGGAATCTCAAACCGCGGCAGCTCGTTCATGCAGAAAAAAGTCATCAGCAGGATCGGCGGCGAATGGAACATCAGCAAGCGCCAGATCGAGCCTTCGCCCAGATCGAGCTTGGCGATCAGGAAAACACCCAGCAGCGCCAGCACCGCCGCCACCAGCGGGGTGATGCGGCGTCCGGCAACACGCCAGCGGGCTGCGCGAAAACGCAGATGGAATTGGGCGGGCGGCTCAGCCAGCGTCTGTGCCAAGTGCAGTGCCAAGTGCTGCAGCCCTGTCTTGAGCTTTGCCAGCGCATCATCGCTGCGCTGCGTGCCCTCTGTTGGGTTGCCACAGGCCAGCTCAAATCACGGCTGAGACGCCAGATGCCTGCCTGGATCTGCGACAACGTCAGCACTTCCTGAAAACTCAGCGCTTCATGCAGTGGGCTGGCCGGCAGGCTGTGGCTCAAGGGCTTGAAGACCAGCCGCCTGGCGGCGCGGTCAGTGGCGGCCATGTCCAGGTCGCGGCCATCGCGCGAAAAAGGCGTCACCAAGGCCAGCAGCTGGTGATGTGTCAGCGGTTGAGAGCTGGACTCCTCCCGGGTCTGCTGGATTTGCTGCGGTGAGTCCGGCGCCGAGTTCGAGCCGGCGCCAACGATCGGCGCGCCACGGGCCGGATGGGCCAATCCCGCCATCAGGCTGGCGCCAGCGCCGTGCGGCGCACGCGGCCGATGTTGAAGGCGCTGATGATCAGCACGCCTTGCAACACCGCCAGCACGGCCCACACGCTGCTGTAGGCATGCTGGTCCATCAGATAGCCAACGCCCAGTGGCACCACCGCCTGGCCGATGTCAAGACCCGAATAGACCACGCCATACACGCGCCCGCTGGCGTTGTCGGGGGCCGAACTCTTGACCAGCAAATCTCGCGAAGGCCCGGCCAGACCCGCAGCCAGGCCCATGGCGCCAAACATGGCCGGCACGGCCAGGCCCGGAACCGGCAAGAAGCCCAGGCTGACAGCAATCACCGCAGCCACGCCAAAGCCCAGGCCCACGATGCGCGCACTGCGCTGCGGGTCCTTGGCCAGAAAGCCGCCCACCACCATGCCGCAAGCGCTGCACACCATGTACAGGCTCAGGCAGATCGCCGCCAGATGTGCAGGTACATCGTGCAGTTGACGCGCAGCCTCGGGGGCGAAGGTCTGCACCACGGACAGGGCCCCGGCATAGAAGAAGAAAAACGCAAAGCACATCCAGACAGCCGGGAGCTTCAGGAATTCGAAAGTCGCATTGTCGGCAGCAGCCTGGGCGGGCCTGCTGCCGGCCGACGGTGGTGCAGCGCCGGTGTTCGAGGCAGTGGCACTCTGTGCACTGCCCGGCGCGAGTTGCAGCTGGCGCCGATTCACCCACAGCACCAGCAGCACGGCCAGGGCCAGAGCGCCCGCACAGGCCAGCGCCACGCGCCAGGAGTAGGCCAAAGTCAGCGAGACCATGAAGATCGGTGCCAGCGCCCAACCCAGACTGCCGGTAATACCGTGCACGCTGTAGGCGTGCCCCAGCCTGGTCTTGGCCACCTTGCGGTTGATCAGCGTGTAGTCGGCCGGGTGGAACACGCCATTGCCGGTGCCGGCTACAACGGCAAAAAACATCATCATCCAGTAACTGGTGCTCAGTGCATATCCCAGAGACGCCAGACCCAGCAACGCCAGCCCGCCAAACAGGATCGGCCGTGGGCCGAAGCGATCGACCCAGAAACCAGACAGCATCTGCACCACACAGGAGGTGACAAAGAACACCGTGAGCAAAAAGCCCAACTGTGTGTAGCTGACCTGGAACACGTCCTTCAGCCAAGGAAAGAGTGGCGGCAGCACCAATTGGCTGAAGTGGCTGATGCCGTGCGCCAGGCCCACCAAACCAATCAGTGTGGCATCCCGACGCAATCCGGGTTGCCGCGCAGGCAGGCTCAAGGTGCTCATGGCCCCAATGCTAGTGCAGTGGGTGAAGGATGCGCGACGCCAGGCGGAAGTTTCTGGCAGGGCTTCTGGATGAGCCTCTGGCTGAGATTTCGGGTGAATTTTTGCGCGAGTTTCTGCTTTCAGGCCCGGGACTTGAAGCCTTGCCTTCCGCACTAACATTCAGGACATGGAACAAGTGCTCATCGATTACACCCGCCAGGACGCCCAAGGTACCAGCTGCACTGCGCAAGCCTGGGCCAAGGTGCCGCAGCAGCTCAGCCCGCAGGCTCGTCAGCAGGCGATGGCGCAGGCCGCACAACTGCTCAAAGAGCACAACGCGGTGCTGGTGGCGCACTATTACGTGGACGGCGATCTGCAGGACCTGGCGATGCAGACGGGCGGCTGCGTCGCCGACTCGCTGGAAATGGCGCGCTTTGGCCGCGACCATGCGGCGCAGACGCTGGTCGTCGCCGGTGTGCGCTTCATGGGCGAAAGCGCCAAGATCCTGTCGCCGCACAAGCGCGTGCTGATGCCCGATCTGGAAGCCACCTGCAGCCTGGACCTGGGCTGCCCGCCAGATGAGTTTGCCGCGTTCTGCGACGCCCACCCCGACCGCCAGGTGGTGGTCTACGCCAACACCAGCGCAGCCGTCAAGGCGCGCGCCGACTGGATGGTGACCAGCTCTTGCGCTTTGGCCATCGTGCAGCACCTGCAGGCCCAGGGCCAGAAGATCCTGTGGGCGCCCGACCGCCACCTGGGCGGATACATCCAGCAGCAAAGCGGCGCCGACATGGTGCTGTGGAACGGTGCCTGCATCGTGCATGATGAATTCAAGGGCCTGGAGCTGGAACTGCTGCGCCGCGAGCTCCCGGACGCGATGGTGCTGGTCCACCCCGAGTCGCCGCAGGCTGTGGTGGCCCAGGCTGACGTGGTGGGCAGCACCACCCAACTGCTCAACGCCGTGGCCAACGGCAAAGCCCAGACCTACATCGTCGCCACCGACAACGGGCTGATGCACCGCATGCGCCAGTTGGCTCCAGGCAAGACCTTGATCGAAGCCCCGACTGCAGGCACCGGTGCCACTTGCAAAAGCTGCGCGCATTGCCCCTGGATGGCCATGAACGCGGTGCAGGGTGTGGTGGCTTGCCTGCAGCAAGGCAGCGGCGAGGTGCTGGTGCCCGAACCCATCCGCAGCCAGGCTTTGGGCTGCATCGAAC
>Ga0105046_10013831_pt1 | contig 12475 bp, 11 predicted proteins | sample MAT03_FD_78385 | JGI IMG/M metagenome (GOLD analysis project Ga0105046, IMG submission 78385) | Freshwater microbial communities from Lake Fryxell liftoff mats and glacier meltwater in Antarctica - MAT-03 (megahit assembly) | ecosystem: Environmental > Aquatic > Freshwater > Ice > Liftoff...
AAGATACGAAAATAGTTCAATCTATTTCCCCAACCACACCCGGAACTCTTCCGCCTTTTCCCTGCTTACCAAAACATCTTCGACATCCACGGGGTCTTTGAGCACCATCTTCAACCGACTGTTGCTGTACGCTGTAGTTGTCTTAATGGCGCCAAACGTGCAGAGGTATTTGCGGTTGATGCGGAAAAAATGTCTGGGATCCACCAGGTCTTCCAGTTCTTCAAGGGTGTAATCCACCACGTATTTTCGACCACTTTTCAGGCGCATCCACACGATTTTGTTTTCGCCAAAAAAGAAATCAATCTCGTCGGTGGTAAATGCGGAAAGGTTGTCGCCCACTTTCACCATAAACCTTTCTTTGTAGTTGGGCGTGGAACGGTTGAGCAGTTGGCGGATCATGTCCAAGTCGAGGGCTGCCACAGCCGCGGGTGTACCGCGGAGGGTGCGCAATTTTTCAAAAGCTTGATGCAGGGCTTCAAAACCCACGGGTTTGAGCAGGTAATCGATGCTGTTCACCTTAAAAGCACGCAGGGAATAGGCATCGTAAGCGGTGGTGAACACGACCGGACAAGTGATTTTTACTTGCTCAAATATTTCAAAACTGAGCCCGTCTCCAAGCTGTATGTCGAAAAAAGCCAGGTCTGGCGGCGGATTGTTTTTGAACCACAACACTGCGCTTTTCACCGAATCGAGTTCGGTGATTACGCGGATGTCGGGGTCGCAGCGGCGCAGTTGGGTACGCAGGCCCTCTGCGGCCAAGGCCTCGTCTTCAAGAATGACCACATTCATACTATGGGCACTTTTACGGTAAAATGTTCGTCATTATGGGAAACTTCAATTGGCTTGTCGGACAAAAACTGGTACCGGCCGCGAATGTTCTCCAAACCCACGCCTGAACTTTCGCCCACGCTGGTTTTGGTTTGTACATTGTTGCGCACCACCACATGGCCGTTTTGTTGAAAAACCTCGATGGCCAACGGGTGACTTTTGGAAACTTCGTTGTGCTTCAAAGCGTTTTCCACCAACATTTGCAAAGTAAGCGGCGCCACACGCCCATGCCGATCGGCCACGTCGATGCGGGCTTCAAACGAATCGCCGAAACGTGTTTTCATCAAAAAAACAAATGCTTCGAGGGCTTTGAGTTCTTCGTCAAGGGAAACCACTTCGCGGTCGCGGCTGTCGAGCACGTAGCGGTAAACGGCCGACAAACGGCGGATGAACAGCTCGGCCTTGTCGGGATCCTTGTGCACCAGCGTGGTGAGTACGTTCAAACTGTTGAACAAAAAATGTGGGTTCACCTGGTTTTTCAAAGCTTCGTACCGAGCTTCCACCTGTTCCTTTTTCAAACGTTCGGCTTCCACCGTAACATCGCGCCAGGAGAGCAGAAAACCACGTCCGTGCATAAATATAGAAATGAACAAGGCAATGAAAAGGGAAGGCAAAAAATATCCCCAGCGAAAATTCCTTGCAGGCCAGGTAAAATCTGCACCCTTTTCAGGTACATACCATAAAGAAGCGATGAAATACCAAATGACGAACGTGATGATCAGGGTGGCAAACAAACTGAGAAAGAAACGTTTGACGGGCGCGTCCAACCAGGAATACCTTTTACTTACATAACGAACCGACATGCTGTTGCCCACCCACATGAGTCCGGAAGCAACCGCACCCATCACAACCCGGTACAATGGACCGGGTTGTGACAGTTCGTCGTAACTGAACGCTGCGATAAGAAAGAACGAACCCAGGAAAATGATCCCGAACATTTTCAAGGCATCGACGATTGCTTTCATGACATGTTGGTTATTGAATTACCACCAGAGGGTTTTATTTGATGCTGTTCAGGAGTTCTTCGTTTTGTTCCTTGCCCCAGTTCGGACGCAACGTCATGGATTCCGGTTGTGCGTCGTACAAGGTTTTGGCCTTTTCCAGCATGGGTTTGGCATTGGCTGCGCCGCCGCCGTAAAACTCGGGCATGTTGAAGGTGTACATGCCTTTCAGGTAATGTGCACGTGGGTTGCCGGGGTACATACCGATGGCTTTGCCGAGTTCTTGAAAAACTTTGGGCGACAACTGTTGTCCAAGCGTCATGGGATCTTCGGTTACTTTACCGGTGTAAATGTAAGCTTGAAGCACGGCAATTTCGGATAAGTCTTCGGGTTGTTGCGCTTTAAAAGCGGTTTGGCTGAGCAGTTTTTGCGCTTCGTCCATGTAACCTTGGGCTTTGGCCATGTCTATGTCGCTGGAGATGAAACCGGCGATCAGCATGTTGTAAGAGGCGTAGTAACCGGGAAGCCACTGTTTGGTTTCGGCTGCGGCGATGCGGTTGAAGGTATTGGCGCAGGCGATGAATTCTTCGGAAGTTTGTGCCGCGCCCATTTGGCCGAGTGCTGCGCCCATGGCACCGGTGTACTGGTCTTGTGCGTTGGAGAGGTAACCTGTGGCGAGGGCGATGAGGAGCAGGATGATTTTTTTCATGGCTTCTTTGATTTTTGTGTGAATGATGATTCAAAGATGCGCCTGCTGTCGGGGGATAATAAAATAAGGTAAACCGAAGTGTCGAATGGAGGGAGTGAAGTGTAAAAATCCGTTTTTTACTGCCGCAACCAATCAATCACCAGCGCCGCCGTCCACGAAAACTGGTCGGTACCGCAGCCGCCTGACTGTTTTTTCCAGGGGTTGTAATACTCCCAAAAACCGTGACGACGCACAAGCTCCAGCGAATCGTCGCGCAACCGCGCGGCCAATGCAGGCTGATTGTACCGCAAAAGCGCGTGGTACATCATCCAGTTCATGTTGATCCACACCGGACCGCGCCAGTACCGGGACGGATCGAAACCTGGATCGTCCAATGCCGTGGAAGCACAAAGCCAAGCGGGATTTTCAGCCGTACCGCTGAACTTCGGGTTTTGTAAAAGTGCCGTCAACCGTTCGGCTCTGACTTGGTCGGGAGCGCCGCTCAGCAGTGGCATTAGCCCTGCGGCTGTAACCACCGGCACCTGGCGTTGTTGCACGAGGTCGAAGGATACATACACCCCACGCTGCTCGTCCCAAAGTTTGTCGTTGATGGCCTTGTTGGTTTGTTCGTGCCATTCGCGCAGCTGTCCGGTGTCTTTACCCAACCACTTTCCAAGTTCCATCATGGCTTCGTTGCTGTGGCTCAAGATGGCGTTGAACATGGGTTCCTGCACTTTAAAGGGGTAATCATTCCACAATTCCGGTTTTTTATAATGGCTTTTGCGCAGTATATTCACAAGGTAAATGTAGCGGTCGTAACTTTCCTTACGCGGCCGGAAAGGCGCATCCACGTGTTGCAGATCCATGCGTTCGTACGCAGGCACGTCCTTTTCCGGATCGAAGTGAATGGTTTCAAACACCGTTTCCCAAGTGGGTAGGTTGTCCATACCCGATTCCCATGGGTGACAAATGAAAGCAAGGCCTTCCCCATGAGGATCCCGGAGTGTGTACAAATAATCGTGCAAAAGCAACACGCGGTCGTACATACGGCGGAAAAACGGCCGGGCCTCGCGTACATCAGGCGCTTGTTCCAACAGTCTTTGCAGAACAAAGCCGTGCACTGCGGGCATGGTGAGTCCTGAAGTACGGGCATTCCGCGGTTTACCCGGCAGTCCCTGTGTTTCCCAAAAACGATAACCAGGGAAATATTTGCCCGAGTTTTTTACGGAAAACACAATTTGGGGCACCATGCCGTTGCTCCATTGTCCGCGAAACAACGCTGTCATTTCAGAACATGCCTGTTTAAAATTCGTAGGCGCCCAGCCTAGGGCGATGAATCCGGCATCCCAGTTCCACTGGTGCGGATAGAGGGATGGGGCGGGTTTGGTGAAAGCGCCCAGAAGGTTGTGTTGCAACACACGCCTGGCCTCTTTCAAGAGATCTGTTTCGGTCTTGGGTTCTGAAAAACGATCATTCATACGGGAAGTTTTCTATTAAAAAAAACACCGTTTACGGATAAAAACGGATTTGCTACGCCATGTTGTCATCAAAAATCTGGCGCATGTCTTCCTGCGGCGCAACATGCATGTCTTCACCCTGAAAATGGATCTGGTACAAATCGGTACGCCGGTCTTTCATGTTGCGGACGCTGCCCGAGTGGCGCAGGTCGTGCAGCAGGTCGAGATCCACGTCGGCGATCACCAGCATTTCCGTGTTGGGTGTTGCTTCGGCTTTGATGCCATTCACCGGGAATGCAAAATCGCAAGGCGTAAATACGGCGCTTTGAGCATATTGCATGTCCATGTTGTGCACCTTGGGCAGGTTGCCGACACTTCCGGCGATGGCCACAAAACACTCGTTTTCCACGGCACGGGAACGGGCGCAAAGTTGCACCCGGGAGAAGGCGTTTTGCGTGTCGGTGAGAAAAGGCACAAAAAGAATGTTCATGCCGTCGGCGGCCAACAAACGCGAGAGTTCCGGAAATTCCACATCGTAGCAAATCAGAATTCCGATCCTTCCGCAATCGGTGTCGTAAGCGCGTAGTGCGTTGCCGCCTTTCAGTCCCCAGGCCTTTACCTCATCAGGCGTCACGTGCAGTTTTTCGTAGGTCTCGATGTTGCCGTTGCGGTGGCAGAGGTAACCCACGTTGTACAAATGTCCGTCGCGCAACAAAGGCATGCTTCCGGTGATGATGTTGATGTTGTATTCGGTGGCGAGTTGGGAAAAACGTTTGCGGATGTCTTCGGTAAAACCTGCCAATACCCTGATGGCTTCGCCTTCGGGCATGTCGTTGTAGGGCATCATCAGCGGCGCGTTGAAAAACTCCGGGAACAACGCAAAATCGCTGCGGTACCCAGACACGGCGTCCACGAAATACTCCATTTGTTCAAACAGTTCCTCCAAACTCCGGTAGGGCCGCATTTGCCATTGCACGAGGCCCAAACGCACGACGGTTTTGGTGGGTGCAACCCCATCTTCCTGGGTAGGATGGTAATAAATGTTGTCCCAGCGCAGCAGGGTGGCAAACTCTTTCGATTCCTCATCACCGGGCAGGTAACCGCGCAGCACCTTGCGTACGTGGAAATCGTTCGACAACTGGAAATTCAGCGTCGGGTCGTGCAGTTCCTTGTTTTTTACCTTGTCGATGTAAGCGCGTGGTGACATTTCATCGGCGTGTTTGTGGTAGTTGGGTATCCGTCCGCCGAAAACGATGCCCGAAAGGTTGAGTGTTTCGCAGAGTTCCTTGCGTGCATCGTATAGGCGTCGGCCCAGTCGGCGGCCGCGAAAATCGGGGTGCACGAACACATCGATGCCGTACAGGGTATCGCCTTTGGGATGGTGCGTGGTGAATGCGTAGTTGCCCGTGATTTCGCGGTAAGTGTGTTTGTCGCCAAAGCGGTCGTACCGAACGATGATCGACAGGGCGACGCCAGCGATAACGTCGTTGATGGTCACGACCAATTGTCCTTCCGGAAACAGTTTCAACAGTTTTTCGATGTGGTGTTCTTTCCAGTAAGCATCGGGCATGTTGATGTAAGCGCTTTGCATGCAAGCTTTCAAGCCGTCGTAATCCTCCATCCGGAGGGGGCGTATTTGAATGATGTCCATCATTTTTTTCGGGAATTTGATCAAAAATGGCCGCCGGGAGCGGCGAAGTATACTATTACAACATGTTTTCCGAATGCAATGTTCCGGCGCCGACATGCGATTTTACACAAGGTAAGGAATAAATGCAGGGTTTTAGAGCAAAGCGGTTTGGCAAAAAGGAGTTTTTCTAAACAGCTTAACGCTTGGGTTTTGGGTAAAGTTGTTTCAGGGGGAGAAGGGATATCAATCCGTTTTCTTTATATTCTTTTTATCTGATTTGAACAACGACTTGAAAAACCCAGGTTTTTTTTCATCTTTATTTTCTCCCAATTCGCTCAGATTGATCTGATTTTCGATGGAGGGGCGCAAAGCTTGCACAAAAGCGTTTTGCAATACAATGATGACCACTTCCATGATGTTGGTTTCAGGGTTTTCGATGTTGCCTTTAAAATTTATTTTCGTAGCAACCTGTTCTTTTTTCTGGTTTTCCAAAACTTCTGACGCGCCACCCACCATCGATTCCCATATTTTTTGAAAAAAACTGTCTTCCTGGTCTTGTCCTTTCCACGACACTACGTCAAGCCCCTTGATGATGGGTTTTACATAGCCCGTGAACTTGCCGTCTTTCGCAGCGGCCTCCATGTACACATTGAACTCGCCTTTATTTACGTCAAAATTGCCATAAACTTTGAATACATCGTTCAATTTGACAAGATTGGTGCGCTCCACGCTCGTGTTTAAGTCGAACGTAGGCTTTTTGGCAAGTGGGTTGAGTTTCATGGCAAAAACCAAACTGCCGTCATACACGTCCCCTGTAACATCAATGCTTGCTGGCAGCACTTCCTCTGGGGAGTATACGTTGCGCAAATTGCGCGCTGTACCATTCATGTGCTCAATGGCCACATCCAAGTTGAGCGACCCGGTATTGTCGCTGTATCGGAGGTTGCCGTCCTGAATCTCACAGCTATTCACTTCGACCGGCATGAAATCTTTCAAAAGTTCGCGGAAATCGCTGGTGTCTTTTGTAACGTCTTTCAATTCCACCACGTTTTTGGTAAAGTGCAAGGAGGGCTGCTCAAAAATGAGCTTACCCACCAGTTTTCCTCTTAAGAGTGCTTTCCACTCGAGCGACAAATCCACGGTTCGCGCACTCATAAATGAAGCCTGTTTGGCTGATTTATCGTCCACTTTGTTCAAGTAAAAACTATCCAGGCTGTATGCGCCCCGGTAAAGGGCCACATCGATGTCGTTAATATGGCCGTAGTAGCCGTTTACATTGGCCAGTGTTTTATTGGCATAGTGCAGCAGTATGTAAGGCAAAGCAATGCGCAGCGCGATTAGAAGCACCAGCACACCCAGCATGATTTTCGCTTTTTTAGTCTTGAAAAATTTGGGAACGTTCATGGTTAATATTGTATTTGGAAGTAATGGAATAAACGCCCAGATGATTTATTTATCCACCTTTTTCTCCATTATCTCAATTTCAACTTTTTCTTTTTTAATACTTTGACGAATCAATGCGAACAAGCTCATGTATATATTTGCTATCCATACTAAAGAGAACCCTGCAATGATGTAACCGCTCCAGTTGTCCATCAACATTTTGAAATCCGTTAAAAACAGAAATAAAATGACCACATAATGGCTAAAGCAATACTCACAAGTAAAAAGATAAAAAAATTTCCTTTCTAATAAATAGGTACCCTGCTGGCTTCTTTTGACACAATAGTTTTTGGGTTCTTTAAATATCTCTTCATGGGTAACTGTCCACGCTATGCAGGCAATTGGAATAGCCAGTGAAAAAAGCCAAGTCATTTGAACGGAGAGCGCCATAGTTAACTTTTATTACGTTTATCAACCCTGTCGAAAGAAAAAATATGGGCATCGGGGTGCTTTTTACCAAGTGCTGAGTCCCGGATGATTTCTCCTGCTATTTGGCTGAAAACGATGCCGTTTCCGCCGAAGCCCAAAGCAAAAACAGTACGCGACCGCTCCTTCACCGTACCTATGTAAGGAAGTCCGTCGGCAGTTTCGGCAAAGGTGCCTGCCCAATGAAAGTCGGGCAGGATGGGAGCCAACGTCGGGAACATTTTGTCAAAATCTTGTGCCAGTAACCGGATCTTTTTGGAAAGCAACTTGTCCCGCTTGCCAGGACTGTAAAAAGGCTCATCCCTCCCGCCTATCAATACCCTGCGGTCAGGAGTGGTTCGGAGGTAACGGTAAGGGCGGGCAGTTTCCCAAATCAAGGCATCGCGGTACCAAATTTCAGATTCAAAAGGTTCACTGGCCAAAACATAAGTCGAGTGTAGGCGGGTGACTTGTTGTTCCAAATAATTTTGAGATTCATAGCCACAGGCAATGACCAATTGTTTTGCTCGAATAACCTGATCGTGGGTGGTTCTGAGCACGACCTGTGTTTTTTCATGCTGAACATCTACAATTTCAGTTTTGTCGAATACCTGTGCACCATGTTTTATGGCATCCTGCAACAGCGCATGGGTGAGCGCGTATGCATCCACTTGGGCTCCATCATGCGGAGAATACAAGGCGCCAGGTGATTTAAAATGGGGGAAAGCTTGGGTAACGTCGGATTTTCCCCAACGCTCTACTCGGATGTTGTGCTTTTGACGCATAGCAAATTCGAGGTCCAATATTTCCAAATCGGCTTTTCGGCTGGCGCAATACACAGAGGGCTTGCGCTCAAATCCTGTCGGCAAAGGAAGATTCTTACAAATCTGTTCCAATTTGTCTATGGCTTCGATGCAGAGATGATAACTGCGGGCAGCATTCTTTTCACCCACGAACTTTACCAATTCGTACATGGGCACGTCAATTTCATATTGCAACAAGGCAGTGCTGGCACAGGTGCTTCCCATACCAATGTGTCTTTTATCTACCACCGCAACATCCACCCCTGCCTGCGCCAGGTACCAAGCCGTTAATGCGCCGGTGATGCCCCCGCCCATGACGAGCCAATCGACTTTTAAGGGATGGCGGAGGCTAGGATATTCGCAGAGAAGGCCATTTTTTAGAAGCCAATATGGGTGGGGAGTGTGTAGGTTCATAACAGATTACGCCTTTTTTTCTTCTGAGGTCAATACCAATTCCTTTGACACGACTTCTTTGCGCTCCACAAAAACGGCGAATTCGGTAGGGCTGATTTTACCACCATATTTATTGGCATATACTTTCGTGAACTCTGCGCCCAAATAGAGAATGATCGCGGAATAATAAACCCACAATATGATAAGCACCACAGCGCCCGCTGCTCCATAAGCCGAAACGGTGCTTGAGCGACTGAGGTAAAGGTGAATAAGGTATTTGCCTATTAAAAACAGAATGGCGGTAAAAAAAGCACCAACCAATACGTCGCGCCATTTTACTTGAGCATCGGGTAAAACTTTGAAAATCACTGCAAAAAGAAGCATTACAACGGCTGTGGTTACCAAATTGCTGATAACGAAAGCCAGCCAAACGAACGCACTGATGTAGGTAGTAAGCCAATTATCCAGGATGCTGAGCGCCGCACTCAAAACAAGCGAAACCATCAAAAGGAAACCAATTCCAATGACCATCGAAAAAGAAACGATGCGTGTAAGGAGGAACCGTACCCAGCCTCGCTTTGGCTTTGCCTTGATGGACCAGATGGCGTTGATCGAGTCTTGAATTTCAATAAAAACACCCGTTGCTCCAAGGAAAAAAGTAATTATACCTATTGCCGTCACCCAAGGTGTGTCGCCCGAGATTCGGACGTTTTTGATCATTTCCTGTAGTTGCAAAGCCCCTATTTTTCCGATCAACCCTTCAAATTGCAAATACAGGTAACCCTCCGCCGCTTCTTTGCCCAGCAAAATGCTGCCAATCGCAATGACGATGATCAACATGGGCGCCATGGAAAAGAGGGTATAATAAGAAAGTGCCGCGCTGAATTTTAAGCATTTGTCCGCAATAAATTCCTCAACAGACATTCGGAGCAAGTGCCCGGTAGCGATGATTCTACCCCAAATGTTTTTGTAAGAAAGACCAGATAACAAATTAATTTTCATAATTCTATACAAACTTAATCAATGACCAGGCACAAACTATACAAGAATAAATGAGTGATTAATAAGTTGTTTAATAAAAAATACTGAGTTTACACTATTCCATAATCGTCCTACCGAAACAGAAGATCGATACATCGCAAAGGTGTACTTATTTGCTTTTAAAGATGTTACACTTTGTGATGAATATCTTGCATTATTCCCACAAATCTTTGGGCTTTGGTGGCCATCAACGACCATTTTTGTGAAAGGGAATACCTTTCGTCCCATCTTTGTTTTTTATACTGTCTTATCCTAAAATAGCTCTCACAAAACAAAAGTAAAATGCTATTTCAGGACGGCACACATCAAATTTTTTCAATAATCATCCCCCGTCACCTCATCCTTGTCGTACTTCTCCCCTATCGACACGATCACCGCCAAAACACCGAAGCGTTTGGCCGGCGGCGTGACGGGCGCGGCCTGGTAAAACCCGTCCGGACCAGGCTGTGAAGGATACTCGTAACCAAATACCTGCCTGAACCCTGGCAGGTTGGTCACACTTAAGTAAACCACCGTGAAATGCCCCCACAAATTGGTGAGGTAGGTGAGCGTAGCGCTGATGTCGTGGTAAGCCGGCGTTAACGAAGTGTTGAACCGGTCCGACGGCAGGTTGGGATTGTAATACGGCCTACCCGAGTTGAAGGCGTACGATGCACTAAAAGCCACATTGGTTTTGGGGAAAAATTGTTTGTACGCCACTGAAAAACTGTGTTTCATGGCAAAATCAGGCACAGCAGATTGCGGAAAATCGCGCCAGTCGCGGCGGGTATCAAGGTATGAATACGACACCCAATAATCGCCGCGGCGGATGGTTTTGTTGTCGCGCCAAAACACGTCCACACCCTGCGCATAACCCGAACCGGCGTTGCCTGCGCCGTTTTTCAAAAGTTCGTCGTACCATTTCCGGTACGCTTCCACCCGAAACACGTAGCCATTCTGCATGCGCTGGTAATTCACCATCAAATGCGTAGCATTCTCAAAACCCACGTCCGAAGCGTACAAAAGCTGCTCGTACTCCGGTGTTTGGTAAAACTTGCCAAACGCCATCGAAACCTGCTCGTTTTTACCCAAAACATAAGCCATGGATACCCTCGGAGCCACGTTGGTCCGGTCCAGCATGGCAGAATACTCGCTGCGCACTCCGAAACGGCCCACCAGTTTTTGGGTAAGAAACACATCGGTTTCAGCAAAAACGGAGCCGTAGTTTTCGTCCAAAATGCCGTTTACGGCAAAAGTGCTGTCGGTGTACCGGTTGTGGTAACGGCCGCGTAAAAACTCGCCACCCCATTTCAAACGCCACGATGCTCCCAATGGACGGGCGAGCGAAAAACGCGCCTGCAGGGACTGCTGACCAACCTCGTTTTCAAAACCGGCATCGGTCAATGCGTTGTTGAACGAATACGCCGCACCCGCAAACAACAACCAGTTTTTATCCACCATGTCTCGGTACGATATGTTGGCATACACGTTGTCGGCGGTAAGCCGCAGCGGATGGAAAGTTTCAGCCTGCTCGTCGTCGGGGAACATCATCTGCATATCGGAGCGGTTCATGTTGGCGTAAACCTTCAACATCCCGCCCTGTTCCGATGTCTGCCGACGGTACGTGAACTCGCCTAAACCCGAAGCTGGCGCTTTGAGCCAGTCGATTTCCTGGGGCACAAGAGCGAGATACGGCGACAGGTTGTTGTAGGCACCCGACACCGACACGGAGCTGCGTTCCCAGCGGTGGGTATGCGCCAGTCCTGCACCCACCGACAGCAGCGTGATGCCCGTCGCGGTTTTGGGCGCCAGGTCTTCGGTGTTGAGGATGAGGGCCGACGACATGGCCTGGCCATACTCGGCCGAATACCCGCCGGTAGAAAACACCGTGCCCTTAAAAAGAAAAGGTGAAAACCGGTTGCGCGCAGGCAGGTTGTTCACCGTGTTGCTGTACGGGTTTTGCACCAACAGGCCGTCCATAAACGTGCGGGTTTCGTAAGCCGCGCCGCCGCGCACGAGGATTTGTCCACTTTCGCCGTTGCGCGTCACACCGGGCAGCATGGCGATGGCGCCTGCGATGTCGGCCGAGGCGCTGGCGGCCAGAGCGATGTCGAGCGATGAAAGTATGGTGGCCCGTTTTCGGTCGCTGCCCGCTTCAAAGTTGCCCGCAGTCACCACCACTTCTTGAAGTTCTCCGCGCGATTCGGCGATTCTGATGGTGAGCTCGGACATGTTTTTACCGTCGAGGTTGAGGGTTTGGCGAAACGTGTCGCAACCGAGAAAAAGCACCATCAAGTTGCGTTCGCCGGTGACCGTGGTGGTGAAGGAAAAGCGGCCCGTGCCGTCGGTCGTGGCGCCGTCGTACGTGCCGGGCAAGAACACGTTGGCACCCGGCAGCGCTTCGCCCCGGGTGTCGGTTACACGGCCCTGAAGCAGCGTTTGAGCGTTGGATTGGAAGGCGGGAAAAAGCAGGAGGAGCAGCCAAAGTTTCATCGTGTGCGGGTGTTTGATGAAACAAAGGTGGTTTGCCTTATTTCCCAGGTGGGATTTGATGAACTGAGGTGTCGATTCGGAGGTGTGAAACGCAAAAAAATCCTTTTTTTATTTCCAATGGAAGTGGCAGCCTAAAAACCACGCGTCACAGCAACTACCAATCCGAAACGTCGGTGTTTGGCTTCGCTCGGACCTTCCTTGAGGTTGTTGAGCGTGAGTGCGTAACGCACGCCGGGTTCCACAGCCCACAAACCGCCTTCACCTAAAGGAAAAACCACACCACCTTCAAACAGTACATTCAAATCCACTTTTGCAAAAGTGCGCGAACGGTACCAACTTCCATCGCGGGTGTACGTAAGTGCAGGATCGTTGAG
>Ga0105046_10013832_pt1 | contig 12475 bp, 13 predicted proteins | sample MAT03_FD_78385 | JGI IMG/M metagenome (GOLD analysis project Ga0105046, IMG submission 78385) | Freshwater microbial communities from Lake Fryxell liftoff mats and glacier meltwater in Antarctica - MAT-03 (megahit assembly) | ecosystem: Environmental > Aquatic > Freshwater > Ice > Liftoff...
CGCCCGTCGCCTATCTCGGGGTTGTAGACCCGGAACTGATGGCCGTGATAGCGCAGCGCCAGCGGCTGCGGCAGGTTGCCGGGTAGCGGCGCGAACCGCCCGAAGTGCGTGATCCATTCGGCGTCGCTCAGCTTAGCCAGGCCTACCGTGGCGGCATGGCGCTGGTTGCGGAAGCGCAGTTTCGTCTCGGGAAAGTCCGCAGCCCCGACCGGGTCGCCCAGCCATCCGGAAAGGGCGACGATCCGGGGATCGGGTCGGTAGGCGTCGTCATAGATGCCGGGTTGCGGTTCGTCGCGCATCGGGCGATAGTGGCCGTCGGGCGGGGCCTGCGCAAGCCGCGCGAACCGGATTGCAGGGAAATCTCAAGACGATGGCCGAATTCGAAGATCGCTTCTGGACCAGCGAGGACGGACTGCGGCTGCACTTTCGCGACTATGCCGGACCGCCAGATGGCAACGGGGATCAGCCGCCCGTCATCTGCCTTCATGGCCTGACTCGCAACGGCCGCGATTTCGAGACGCTGGCCAGCCATCTGGCGGGGCGTTGGCGCGTGCTGTGTCCCGATTTTCGCGGGCGGGGCGACAGCGCCTACGCCAAGGACCCGATGACATACAATCCGCTAACCTATGCGCGCGACATCGAGGCGCTGCTGGCGCACGAGAAGATCGCGCGGTTCGTCGCGGTCGGCACTTCGCTGGGCGGGCTGGTAACGATGCTGCTGGCGATGACCGGGCCGGATCGATTGGCGGGGGCGGTGCTCAACGATATCGGCCCGGAAATCTCGCGGGTCGGTATCGAACGGATCATGGGCTATGTCGGGCAGGGGCGCAGCTTCGAGACCTGGATGCACGCCGCGCGCGCGCTCGAAGAGGCGCAGGATGACGTGTTTCCCGATTTTCAGGTGGCCGATTGGCTGGTGATGGCCAAGCGCTGCATGACGCTGGGCAGCAACGGGCGGATCGTGTTCGACTACGACATGAAGATCGCCGAGCCGTTCGCGGCCAGCGACGGTGCGACCGGGGTCGACATGTGGCCGGCGTGGCGGGCGCTGGGCGGGCGACCGCTGTTGCTGTTGCGCGGCGAGACATCGGCCATTCTTGCGCCGGAAGCGGCCGAAAGAATGGTCGCCGATACCCCCGAGGCGGAACTCGTCATCATTCCCCGGGTCGGTCACGCTCCGACGCTCGATGAGCCCGAAGCGGTCGCGGGGATCGAGCGGATCCTCGCGCGGGTCGCCTGACCGTCCGATGCCGGGTGCCGAGCGAGCCAGAAGCCAGGCGCGTCCGCTGCGATTGCTGCACGTCCATTCGAGCTTCGATCCGGGCGGCAAGGAGCTGCGCTGCGTCCAGCTGATCAACCGCTGGGGTCCGGCACTGGCGCACTCGATCGTCTCGGCGACACCCGGCGCGATGGGTGCGGGGCGGCTGATTGCGCGCGGTATTCCGGTGCTGCAGCTCAACCTGCCAGGGCTGAGCGGCTGGCCGGGACCGCGCAAGCTGCAGGCCCTGGCCGCCGCGATGCGCGGTTACGACCTGATCCTGACCTACAACTGGGGTGCGATGAACGCGGTGATGGCGCATTCGGCTTTTGGCCCGGCGCTCGGCCTCGCCCCGCTGGTCCACCACGAGGATGGTTTCAACGCGGACGAGGCCGTACGGCTGATGCTTCGGCGCAACTTGTTCCGGATGCTCGCGCTCGCCCGCGCGCAGGCGCTGGTGGTGCCGTCGCAGCGGCTCGAGGCGGTCGCGCTGGAGGCGTGGAGCCAGCCGCGCGAGAAAGTCCATCGCATCGCCAACGGGATCGACATTCGCGCCTATGCCAGGAAGCCGCAACGCGAAGCGCTGCCCCGCCTGATCAAGCGCCCGCACGAACTGTGGCTGGGGACCTTCGCCGGACTGCGCGCGGTCAAGAACCTGCCGCGGCTCGTCCGCGCTTTCGCGGCGCTTCCCGATCCGTGGCAGCTGGTGATTGCGGGTGAAGGACCCGAGCGCGCCGCGATCCTCGCCGAGGCCGAACGGCTGGGCGTGGCCGACCGGGTTCATCTGCCCGGGTTCGTCGCCGATCCGGCATCGGCGATCGGCCTGTTCGACCTGTTCGCGCTGTCGTCCGAGAGCGAGCAGTTCCCGGTCTCGGTGGTCGAGGCGATGGCGGTGGGACTGGCGGTGGCGAGCCCGGCGGTGGGCGATGTAGCGGCGATGCTGTCGCCGGAGAACGCGCCGTTCGTCACTCCGCCGGGCGACGAGGCGGCGCTGGCCGACGCGATCGGGCGGCTGGCGGCCGATCCCGCGCGTCGCGCGGCGATCGGCTCGGCCAACCGCGCGAAGGCTCGCGCGGAGTTTGACGCGGCAACGATGGCACAGCGCTATGCGCAGGTTTACGGCGGGGTCATGGGGCGGGCGAGCTTCCCCTGATCGTCGTCTTCCAACCCGCCTTCACCGGTCATTCACGCCGTTAAAGCCAAGGCTGTGGCCAAGAGCATTGAAAACGAGCGGCCAATGGTTAAACACCGCGCCAGAATCCTAGATCGCATTCAATACCGCACCCCTTAATCCGAGTTTCGAAAGCGCGCCTTGGCCCTTCGCCCCCCTTCGTCCCCGACCTCGCCTGCCACGCCCGCTGACCCGAAAGGTCAGGCGGAGCGGGACGTCTTCATGCGCGAGGTCGACGACGCCCTGCGCGAAGACCAGTTTCTCGACGTCTGGCAGCGCTGGGGCAAGATTATCGTCGCGGTGGTCCTGGTGGGACTGGCGGCGCTGGCGGGATGGTTGTGGTACGCGCAGAACAATGCTTCCGTAGCAGATGAGGCAGGTGAGAAGTTCATTGTCGCGCTCGATCAGGTCGAGGCGGGCCAGCTCGATGCGGGGGCCAAGGCGCTCGCACCGCTGAGCGCCGAAGGACCCGCCGGGTCGCGCGCTGCCGCCACGATGATGCAGGCGGGCATCCTTGCCGAGCAGGGCAAGACCGGCGAAGCGGTCAAGCTGTTCGCCGCAGTCGCCGCCGACGACGATGCCCCCGCGCCGTTCCGCGACCTCGCGAAAATCCGCGAGGTTGCGCTGAGCTTCGATACGCTCCCGCCCGAACAGGTCATCGCCCGGCTCAAGCCGCTGGCGGTGCCGGGCAACGCCTGGTTCGGCAGCGCGGGCGAGCTGGTCGGCGCGGCCTATCTCAAGCAGAACCGCGCCGATCTGGCCGGTCCGTTGTTTGCCGCGATCGCCAAAGATAAGGACGTGCCGCAATCGATCCGCAGCCGCACCCAGCAACTCGCCGGGTTGCTCGGGGTCGACGCGGTGACCGACCCCGCCGTGGCCGCCGGGACTTCGCCGGTCGCACAGGCGGGTCAGGCCCCGGCTCCGGCCCAATGATATACGCAAGGATACCGACTATGAGCCGATCCCTCTCCGGCCGTGCGGCGCTCGGTTCCGCGGCACGCGGCTCGCTGTTGCTGGCACTCGCGCTGGCCGTGGGCGCCTGCGGAATCCTGGGTGGAGACAAGACCAAGACCACGCCGACGCTGGGAAATCGCGAACCGGTGCTGTCGCGGATCGAGACCAGCGCCAAGGTCGATCCCGCCCTTGCGACAGTCGCCGTGGTCCTGCCGACTGCCGAGACCAATCCGGAGTGGGCGCAGGCGGGCGGCAATGCCGGCAAGAGCTATGGCCACCTCGCACTGAGCGCCGCGCCGCAGCGCGCCTGGACCGCCAGCGTTTCCGGCTCGACTCCGGGGCAGCGGCTCGCGGCGGCGCCGGTGATCGGCGGCGGCCAGTTGTTCGTGTTCGATACCGACGGAGCGGTTCACGCTTTCGACGCCACGACTGGTCGCGCCAACTGGCGCACCTCGCTGAAGGGCGAGAACAACTCCAGTTCGCTGTTCGGCGGCGGGGTCAGCTATGCCGATGGACGGGTCTATGCGACTACCGGGCTTGGCGAAGTCGCCGCGCTCGATGCCACCAATGGCAGCCAGCTGTGGCGGGTCAAGCCGGCCGGCCCGCTGCGCGGCTCGCCGACCATCGCCTTCAACGCGATCTATGTGATGACTCAGAACAACCAGATCCACGCGCTCAACGTCGCCGACGGCACGCCGCTGTGGAGCGAAAGCGGGGCACAGGGCCAGGCGGGGGTGTTCGGCGTAGCCGCGCCCGCTGCCGGGCAGGGCACCGTGATCGCCGGATATAGCTCGGGCGAATTGACCGCTTATCGCTATGAAAACGGCCGCCAGTTGTGGTCCGATGCACTGGCGCGGACCAGCATCGCGACCAGCGTCGCCACCCTGACCGATATCGACGCCGATCCGATCATTGATCGCGGCCGGGTCTATGCCCTGGGTCAGGGCGGGCGCATGGCGGCTTACGAGCTGGTCACCGGGCAGCGGATCTGGGAACTCAACCTGGCGGGCATCTCGACCCCTGCGGTCGCGGGCGAATGGATCTTCGTGCTGACCGACGAGGCGCGGCTGCTGTGCCTGGCACGCGCCACCGGGAAAGTGCGCTGGATCGCGCAGCTGAAGCGCTACAAGAACGAGAAGAAGGAATCGGACGAGACGTTCTGGACCGGCCCGGTGCTGGCGGGCGACCGCCTGTGGGTCGCCAATTCGCGCGGCGAGATGCAGACTGTCAATGTTGCCGATGGTAGCGTCACGCCGTTCGTCAAGCTTGGCGATCCTGTCTCGCTGGCCCCGGTCGTCGCCAACGGCACGCTCTATGTGCTGGACGACGGGGGCAAGATTTCGGCGTTCCGCTGAGCCTTCACGCTTTGCCAACGCTTACCCGTTAACCACTCGCGCCATGAGTGCGCGCCATCCTGCCGATCCGCGACCCGTAAGCGACGTCTCGGTCGGCGTCGGGCTCGCCGGGCTGGCGGGGCTGTTTGCGTGGATCGTGGTCTGCCGTGAATGGGCCTTCGTCGCGGAAGCGCTGAACCTGCCCGGCCCACGCGCGCCGTTGAGCGGACGCTATGCGGCCATGGCGGCGGTGTTTTTCTCCGGTCTGCCCATGGTGCTGTGGTCGTTGCTGGTCGACAAGGTCCACCGCCGCGCCTCGACCGGGATCGACTGGCGTCGGACGCGACCGCTTAGCGAGATCGTCGACGTCTCGATCACCAAGCTCGCCGGCTTGTGGGCCACCTGGGGCATCATCGCCGTCTGCTATGTGCTCGCCCGCTGGTACTGGCAGGGGCAATACCTGTTCGCGATGGAGGTGCTGGAGTTCGCTGCGCCGCTGTTGTTCGTCGGCTCTATCCCCTATGTGTTGTGGCTCGACCGGGTGCTCGTGAACCCGCGCGACGGGGCCTGGCACTTCGGCGCGATGCTGATCGGGCGCGAGGCGTGGGAGGCCGAGGAGGTTCGCCACCATTTGCGCGGCTGGGCGGTCAAGGGCTTCTTCTGCGCGTTCATGATCTCGATCCTGCCGCCCGGCTTCGCCACCGTGGTCGAGGCGGATTTCGGCGCAATCCTCGGCAATCCGGTGCGGCTGACCTTGCTGCTGACCGAGCTGCTGTTCGTGATCGACGTGCAGATTGCGATGGTCGGCTACCTTTTGACGATGAAACCGCTCGATGCCCACATCCGCACCGCCAATCCCTATTTCTCGGGCTGGGTTGCGGCGCTGATCTGCTATCCGCCGTTCGTGCTGATGGCTCCAGGCGGCCCGCTCGACTACCACACCGGCTCGGGCGACTGGGCGATGTGGCTGGCCGATTACCCGGCGTTGCTGTGGGGCTGGGGCGCGCTGCTGGTGTTCCTGACCGCGATCTATGCCTGGGCGACGGTGGCGTTCGGGCTGCGCTTCTCCAACCTGACCTATCGCGGCGTGCTGACCAATGGCCCCTACGCCTGGACCCGCCATCCGGCCTACCTGTCGAAGAACCTGTTCTGGTGGTGCGCGACGCTGCCGTTTCTTGCCGCCAGCGGGCTGACCTCGGACGCGGTCCGCAACACCGCGATCCTCGCGCTGGTGTCGGCGGTCTATTACTGGCGCGCGAAGACCGAGGAACGGCATCTCGCTGGTGAAGACCCCAAGTACATCGCCTACTACGAATGGATGGCGCGCAACGGGCCGGTCACGCGGATGCTGGCCAAACTGCGATTGCCGGGGCGGCGCGGGGGAACGCTGCAACCGGCGGAGTGAACCTTCAGACCGCCACGCCTTCGTCGGTCTCGTAGATCCGGATGTTTCGTTCCGACAGGCCCAGTCCCGGCTGCGCGGCGCGCCAGGCGTCCATGTGCGGGGCTTTGACGTGCGCGGCGAGTGCCGCCTTGTCGCGCCAGCGTTCGGCAATGTGGATCAGGCCGGGATCGAGCAGGTCGACCGCATAGGCATAAGCGATGCAGCCGTCCTCGGCCCGGGTCGCTTCGACCGTTGCAGTCATCACCGGGCGCGCGATCTCGACCTTTTCGGGCGGAATGCGGACGGTGCCCATCACGACGATCATCAGAAGCTCTCCTCGTATACCCGGGTGACGTCGCCCTGCCATTCGCCGTGATACAGCTCGAGCAGGCGTTCAGCGTGAGTCCGCCCGCTGGCGACGACCTCGTGCAGCGGATCGAGGAACCCGCTCTCGTTATCGCCGCTGCTGTTGAGCCGCCCGCGCGCCGCCAACCCGCCGCGCGCGATTTCCAGCGCCTCGCGCGCGACATCGCGCAGCGTGCCGCCGCGCGGAGTGGGTGCGGCAAGGCCCAGCTTCGGCACCGACGAACGCAGCGCTTCGCGCTCGTCCATCGACCAGTCCTTCACCAGGTCCCACGCGGCGTCGAGCGCGGTCTGGTCATACAGCAGCCCGACCCACAACGCGGGCAGCGCGCAGATGCGGTTCCACGGACCGCCGTCGGCCCCGCGCATCTCGAGAAAGCTCTTGAGCCGGACTTCGGGGAAGGCGGTCGAAAGGTGATCGATCCAGTCGCTGGCGATCGGCAGTTCGCCAGGCAGCGCGGGGAGCATACCGGCAAGGAAATCGCGAAACGATTGCCCCGCCGCGTCGATATATTTGCCCTCGCGGAACACGAAATACATCGGCACGTCGAGCATGTAGTCGACATAGCGTTCGTAGCCGAAGCCATCGTCGAACACGAACGGCAGCATCCCCGTCCGCTGCGGATCGGTGTCCGACCAGATGTGGCTGCGATAGCTGAGGTAGCCGTTGGGCTTGCCCTCGAGGAACGGCGAATTGGCGAACAGCGCGGTCGCCAGCGGTTGCAGCGCCAGGCCGACGCGGAACTTCTGCGCCATATCTGCCTCGCTCGCATAGTCGAGGTTCACCTGGATGGTGCAGGTCCGCAGCATCATGTCGAGGCCCATGCTGCCGACGCGCGGCATGTGGCGCAGCATGATATCATAGCGGCCCTTGGGCATGATCGGCAGTTCGGCGCGGGTCTTGTCGGGCCACAGCCCCAGCCCGAGGAAGCTGGTTCCGGTCTTGGTTCCGATCGCCTTGACCTGTTGCAGATGCCGTCCGGTCTCGGCGCAGGTCTGGTGGAGGTTCTCCAGCGGCGCGCCCGACAGCTCGAGCTGCCCGGCGGGTTCGAGGCTGACCGTGCCGTCCGGTCCGGCCATCGCGATGACGCGCTTGACGCCATCCTGGCCAAGTTCCTCGACCGGCGTCCAGCCAAACTCGCCCAGCGCCAGCAGCAAGTCGCGGATGCCGCCGGGCTCGCCATAGGAAGGAGCGTGATGGTCGTTGCGGCAGAACACGAACTTCTCGTGCTCAGTGCCGATGCGCCACTGGTCGCGCGGCTTTTCGCCCTTGATCATGGGCGCGATCAGCTGGTCGCGGTGCTCGATCGGAGGATCGTTGCGGTTTGAAACCGTTCTCGTGCTCATCGCCGCCGGTTAGGCCCGGGAACGGCGTTTCGCCAGTCTGTTTTTATGCCTGCGATTCCCCGCGCCAATCGCCCGCCAGCGCCATCCACAGCGCGGTTGCGGCAATCGCGGCGGTCTCGCCGCGCAGGATGCGCGGGCCGAGCGAAATCGCGATGGCAGCCGGATGCGCACGGATCGCGGCGCGCTCGGCCTCGTCGAACCCGCCTTCCGGCCCGATCAGCAGCGCGGCGGGGCCGGGATGGGCAGTGAAAGCGCTCACGGCGGGAGCGCCGCCCTGCTCGTCGGCGAAGAACAGCGCACGGTTCTCAGGCCAGTCGCGCAACAGCGCATCGAGCTTCATCGGCGCAACCACTTCGGGCAACGCGGTACGCGCGCACTGCTCGGCGGCCTCGGTAACGATGGTGCGGGCGCGATCGAGGTTGAGCTTGTCCGCCACCACCCGGCGCGTCAGCAGCGGCTGGATTCGCCGCACGCCGAGCTCGGTCGCCTTTTCCAGCACGAGGTCGAAATGCGGCTTCTTGAGCAGCGCGGCGCACAGCGTGAAATCGGGCACCTGTTCGCGCGGGCGCAAGCGCTCGCCAACCATTAGAGACACCTCACGCTTGCCCGCCGTGCTCACCGTCGCCGGCCATTCGCCGGTAAGGTCGTCGCACAGGATCACGACGTCGCCCGGCGCGGCGCGCATGACCTTGGCGAGGTAATGCGCCTGCGCGCCATCAAGCACTACGCTTGCGCCGTTCGAGAGCGGTCCCGCAACGAACAGGCGCGGCGCGCTGCGCGGGGGCCAGGCGGGGGTTGCGGGCATCCGCTTCACTTACAATCGCCGTCACCCCGGCGAAAGCCGGAGTCCCGCTTTTCTTCGGCGGTGGCGCAAAAGGAAGCGGGACCCCGGCTTTCGCCGGGGTGACGGCTGGTTTAGGAGGCGGGGATGGAGCAGATCGTCCCCGACACCCAGCACCGCGGCTTGGTCGAGCGCCTGCCCGCCAATTTGCGCGGGCTGGCTCAGCTCGCCCGGTTCGACCGGCCGATCGGATGGTGGCTGCTGTTCTGGCCGGGCGTCTGGGGCGTGCTGCTCGCGGGCGGGGGCGACCGCTGGAGTCTGATTGCCTGGCTGCTGCTCGGCGCGATTGCGATGCGCGGGGCGGGCTGCGTCTATAACGACATCGTCGACCGCGATCTCGATCGCAAGGTGGCGCGCACCGCCGCGCGACCCGTGGCGAGCGGGGCGGTGTCCTTGCGCGCCGCATGGGCCTGGCTCTTCGTGCTGTGTCTCGTCGGGCTGATCGTGCTGCTCCAGCTACGCCCCGCCGCGCAGATCGTCGCGCTGGCCAGCCTCGCGCCGGTTGCCGCCTATCCATTCATGAAGCGCATCACCTGGTGGCCGCAGGCGTGGCTGGGGATCGTGTTCAGCTGGGCCGCGCTGGTCGGGTGGGTCGAGGTGAGCGCTGAGAACCTGACCGTCCTCGCCGCGCTCTATGCCGGCTCAATCGCCTGGGTGATCGGCTACGACACGATCTACGCGCTGCAGGACCGCGAGGACGACGCGCTGATCGGGGTGCGCTCGAGCGCGCTGCGGTTGGGCCGCCATGTGCGCGGCGGCGTGGCGCTGTTCTATGGGGCCGCGCTGGCGTTGTGGGCGCTGGCCTTCTGGGACCTGCGCGGCGATCCGCTGGCGCTGTTGGCGCTGCTGCCGATCGCCGCACAGTTCGGCTGGCAAGTCGCGACGCTGAAGCCCGGCGATGGCGGCGACGCGCTCGCCAAGTTTCGCAGCAATCGCACGGCGGGACTGCTGCTCGCCGCCGCCTGCTTCGTGGTCGGGAACGCGTGACAATCACGCGTAACTGACCACCTCGAACTCGATCCCGTCCCAGTCGAGGAAGTAGAACCGTCGCCCCGGTGCGTAATCGCCGTGGTACATCGGTTCGAGCCCGGCGGCGGCGACCACGGCTTCGGCGGCAGCCAGATCGTCGACCTCGATCCCGATATGATTGAGCGGCAGGCCCATGGCGAACGGCCCGCCGCGCCCCTCGTTGGTGTAGAGCGCTAGGTAACCGTTTTCGCTCCCGACATGGATCGTCCGGCCGCCCATTTGTGACGGGCCGCGCCATCGTTCATGCCAGCCGCACAACTTTTCGAACAGCGCGGCGGAGCGGTCGGGATTGCTGACGGTCAGATTGGCGTGTTCCAGGCGAGCTGCGGTCATGGCTGAAGGTTCCTTTGAAGGTGCTTGGTTTCTTGCGCCTCTCCGGAAATGCCGAATCATCGCGCTTGCCCTTTGTGCGACCTCAAGCTAACTTGAGGTCAAGAAAAAAATGGGTCGACCAGTGTTGGGATGACGTGATGGCGAGGTTGCACAAGGACGATCTCATTCCGATTGGTGAGATGGCGCGGCGCACTGGGGTGGCCGTCTCGGCGATACGGTTTTACGAAGCCAGGGGACTGATCACCTCGCTGCGCACCAGCGGCAACCAGCGGCGCTTCCTGCGTTCGGACATCCGCCGGATCAGCTTCATCCTGATCGCGCAGAAGCTGGGGCTGGGACTCGCCGAGATCGAAGCCGAACTGGCCTCGCTGCCGCAGGGCCGCACCCCGACGCTGACCGACTGGCAGCGGATCAGCCGCTCGATGCGGATCGCGCTCGATACCAAGATCCAGCTGCTCACGCGGACCAAGCAGAAGCTCGACCAGTGCATCGGCTGCGGCTGCCTCAGCCTGTCGCGCTGCCAATTGTACAATCGCGACGATCGCGCGGCGACGGGCGGCACCGGCCCGCGCTATGTGCTGGATCAGGTGGCATGAGGGGGACAGCGGTGGGCAAGCTCAAGCGCAAAGTTTACGACGCGGCGCTCGATGCGCTGCAGCTCGAACTGGTGATGATGGCGCGCTGGGTCGCGGCGACCGGGGCGCGGGTGGTGGTTCTTGTCGAGGGGCGTGACACCGCAGGCAAGGGCGGGGCGATCGATGCGATCCGCGCTAAGATCAATCCGCGTCAGTGCCGCGTGGTTGCGCTGGCCAAACCGACCGAGCGCGAGGCGGAGCAGTGGTATCTCCAGCGTTACGTCGCGCATCTGCCGGCCGCGGGCGAGATCGTGCTGTTCGACCGCAGCTGGTACAACCGCGCCGGGGTCGAAAAGGTCATGGGCTACGCCACGCCTGATCAGGTGACGGCGTTCCTCGCCGCGGTCCCCGGCTTCGAAAAGCTGTTGGTCGACGACGGGGTAATTCTGTTCAAATACTGGCTGTGCTGCGATCAGGAGAAGCAGGAGGAACGCTTCGCCGAACGCCGCGACGATCCGCTCAAGGGCTGGAAGCTGTCGCCGATCGACTTCGCCGCGCGGGAGAAATACGACGAATACACCGCCGCGCGCGAAGCCATGCTGAAAGCGACACACACGAAGCACGCGCCGTGGACGCTTGTCGATTTCAACGACCAGAAACGTGGGCGACTGACCCTGATCCGCGACCTGCTAGGCCGGTTGCCCGAGACGAAGGTGAAGGAGGTGCAGATCGAATTGCCGCCGCTTAGTGGCGAACCCAGCAAGGAGCGCTACGGGGCGGTGAAGCCGCTGGCGGGGTTTGAGGGTTGAGGTCGTTCGCCGCTGACGCTCGTGGCGCATCCAAAGAAGTGTTTCTGGAACCGGACGATCAGACCCTGCGCTCGTAGCCAACGCGTGCATCGGCCGAAGCGGTGAGCGCGGCTACGCATTGCCTTCGCCAGCGCTCGGTAAAGCCGAACGAGCAGGCATAACTAAACGCGATGTATCTATCAGAACACCGGTCGAAGACGCCTTTGACGTACTGCGGATCGTAAAGGTCCTGCCCGCCGCTCATTCCGCCGCGAGCAGTTCCTCCGCCCCTCCAAGGTCCACGCTGACCAGCCGCGAGACGCCCTGCTCGACCATCGTCACGCCGAACAGGCGGTGCATCCGGCTCATCGTCACGGCATTGTGCGTGACGATCAGGTAGCGCGTGTCGGTCTCCGCCACCATCGCGTCGAGCAGGTCGCAGAAGCGTTCGATGTTGGCATCGTCGAGCGGCGCGTCGACCTCGTCGAGCACGCAGATCGGCGCGGGGTTGGTGAGGAACAGCGCGAAGATCAGCGCGATCGCCGTCAGCGCCTGCTCGCCGCCCGATAGAAGCGTGAGTGATTGCAGTCGCTTGCCCGGCGGTTGTGCGAAGATTTCGAGCCCGGCTTCGAGCGGATCGTCCGAATCGATCAGCGCGAGGTTCGCCGCGCCGCCATCGAACAGCCGGGTGAACAGGCGGCGGAAATGGCCATCGACCGCCTCGAACGCGGCGCGCAGGCGTTCGCGGCCCTCGCGGTTCAGGCTGCCGATCGAGCCCCGCAGGCGATGTACCGCCTCGGTCAGCTCGGCCTGCTCGGCGGCGCTGGTGCCGTGGCGGGCCTCGGCCTCGGCCAGTTCGTCGGCGGCGACCAGGTTGACCGGGCCGATCCGCTCGCGGTCGGCGACCAGGCGGTCCATCGCGGCCGATTCCTCGCCCGCCAGCGCGACCTCGGCGGCGACAAACCCGAAGCGTTCGGGCAGCAGCGGTGGCGGGCACTGGAAGCGCTCGCCCGAGATGCGACTCATCTCGGCGCGGCGCTCCTCCTCGCTGGCGGCGCGCGCGGCGGCCCCGGCGCGGCTTTCGCGCGCGCTCGCGAG
>Ga0105046_10013833_pt1 | contig 12474 bp, 15 predicted proteins | sample MAT03_FD_78385 | JGI IMG/M metagenome (GOLD analysis project Ga0105046, IMG submission 78385) | Freshwater microbial communities from Lake Fryxell liftoff mats and glacier meltwater in Antarctica - MAT-03 (megahit assembly) | ecosystem: Environmental > Aquatic > Freshwater > Ice > Liftoff...
AATGGCGGAAATCCGTATCTGTTTGTTCCCAACGACAATGTTGTTCTTAATTAAAACCACCAGATCAGGTTCAGTGGTACTTTGTGTAACGGCGTAAATTCCTTTGCGGAGCATCAAATTTGTTGTTTTGGATTAATGATTACCATGTTGCTTTTTTTACCACATACCGCACAAAGAACACATAGATGTTGTGTGCGTTTAATCGGCTATGTGGACTATGTGCGCTATGTGGTAAAAAAATGTGGTAAATAGTTAAGGTTCGTATTAGCTTAGCCTTTTGCCTTTTTGGTGCCGGGAGATTTGCTTTCCAGTACGCTGGCAGGCTCTGGGGTGCTTAATGCTGGTGCCGGAGCAGGTGCCGGCCCTGAAGAGCGGATGTTGACGAGCCTTTTTAAGGCTTCAAACCAAAAAGTCGCCCCTAAAGAAACACCCAGCGCCGTGGTAAGCCAACCAATAATCTTGTACAACCACCACTTGAAATTTACAGTCGACCAGTCTACGGAATCCCAACCCAAGCCAAGTGGGGAAGCCAGTGCTGAAATATTTTCGTTCACCAAAACGCCAATTTTCTGCCGGGCAGCATTCATATCTGGGGTGTCAATATTGGCTGCAACGGGTACCCCCTGTGTATGCACGAAATTGGTGGCCTGATCAGCCACCATATTGCTTAGTGTAGCATTGATGCTGAGGTTGTAGTAAATATTAATCACATCGGCATTGAAAACCACCGCCAACGCCAAGCCGATACTGATCAGCCAGCGCTGGGCACTTCGTTTGTAAGCGCCTGAAGCGCGATCCATCACTTCTGAATACCAACTATCAACCTTTATTTTCAACTGTGAAAGTTCGCCATCTGTCTGCTTGTACAGGAATTGCGCCAGTTTTCTCGACGCAGGATCGGGGATTGCTTCAATCTTAGCAGCGACATTAGATTTGGAGTCAATATTCATGATATCCAACAAGATTGCTGTAAAGGTACTAGGGTTGATGTAGGAAGGCAGGGCCGTTTTTTTTCCACCTACTTTGGCTCTTTGGGTAGATCCCATAGCCAATTGTTTGAAGAAAGGGTGCTCCACAAACTCATCACTGGTGGCATCGCCGAGCATACCCTGGAGGGCTGAAATGAGTTGTTTGCCACGCAAAGAAAGAGTGCCCGCAATGAGTTCCATGACCGAAGATGCCAGCAAACTAAAGAGCAACATCACGAATACGATGCCGATGACAGTGGAGAGGATTGCAATCATTTTTTTTGAGTATTGAGTATTGACCGTTGACAGCTGAAACGCTTGGTCTGAATTGGAAATCTTGTTTGCGTGTATGGAAGCTGGGGAGTTGGGGTATTGTAAACAGTTGGCAAGGTATATATATTTCAGAAAAATGGAACGGCTCCAAATCGCTATCTTTGCCGCCCGTTTTACAAACACCACTTATGAGCAAAAAACGCATATTAATTGCCGGAGCAGCCGGATTTATTGGGTCACATCTCTCTGACCGGTTCATGAAAGAGGGGTATTCCGTCATTGCCATGGACAATCTCCTGACAGGCGACTTGACCAATATCGAGCACCTTTTTAAGGAAAAGGACTTTGAGTTTTACCACCACGATGTCACGAAGTTTATTCATGTTCCGGGTAAATTGGATTACATACTCAACTTTGCGTCCCCCGCCAGCCCAATCGATTATCTTCAAATGCCCATTCAAACCTTGAAGGTAGGGGCGCATGGTACCCACAACCTCTTGGGGCTTGCCAAGGAAAAGGGCGCCAGAATTCTCGTTGCCTCCACTTCTGAAGTTTATGGCGACCCGCATGTGCATCCACAGACGGAGGAATATTGGGGAAATGTGAATCCCGTTGGCCCGCGCGGCGTATACGACGAAGCCAAACGTTTTCTGGAAGCCATCACCATGGCTTACCACAATTATCACAATGTAGAGACGCGGATCATCCGTATTTTCAACACCTACGGCCCAAAAATGCGGGTGAATGATGGGCGCGTATTGCCTGCTTTCTTTTCACAAGCGATTCGCGGTGAAGGACTTACGGTATTCGGTGATGGTTCTCAAACCCGCTCTTTCTGCTACGTCGATGATCTGGTAGAAGGCATCTATCGCCTGTTGTTGAGCGACTACCACCTGCCCGTCAACGTAGGCAATCCTTCGGAAATCACCATCATGCAATTCGCCCACGAAGTGATGGCCCTGGTACAAAACCCGAAGGCATACATCGACTATCGCCCGCTGCCCGTGGATGATCCGCAACAGCGTCAGCCCGACATCACCAAAGCGCAGACTATTCTGGGTTGGAACCCAAAATTCAACCGCGAAGAAGGGCTGAAATTGACGTACGAATACTTTAAAAAAGCAGTTGTTATATAAAGGGTTTCAGGTTTCAGGTTTCAAGGTTTCAGGTTTACGCGATTTATTCTCAATGTTGAAAAGGCGTTTCAAAGCAACCACAGATCGAGTAAACCTGAAACCTTGAAACCTGAAACCTGAAACCACTTTTTTTATGACCATTCTCATTACCGGCGGCGCTGGTTTTATCGGCTCCCATGTTGTGCGGCTTTTTGTCACCAAATACCCGCAATACCGCATCGTGAACCTCGATGCACTTACCTATGCGGGCAACCTGGAGAACTTGCGCGATGTGGAAGACGCGCCTAATTATGTTTTTGAAAAGGCCGATATTACTGATACGGCGCAGTTGGCCGCTATTTTTGAAAAATACAAGCCAGAAGGGGTCATTCACTTGGCCGCGGAGAGCCATGTAGATCGCTCCATTGCCAACCCGATGGCCTTTGTGGAAACTAATGTGATTGGAACCGTAAACCTGCTGAATGCGGCACGGAATTGCTGGGGAACTGAGCTGGAAGGCAAACGCTATTACCATGTCAGCACCGACGAAGTGTATGGTTCTTTGGGTGAAGAAGGTTTGTTCACAGAAGAAACGGCGTACGACCCTCGGTCTCCGTACTCTGCATCCAAGGCCGCAAGCGACCATTTTGTACGTGCTTGGTTTCATACCTACCACTTGCCCGTAGTCTTGTCCAATTGCAGCAACAACTACGGCCCCAACCATTTCCCCGAAAAGCTTATTCCGCTGATTATCAATAATATAAGACAACAAAAGCCGCTGCCAGTGTATGGTGATGGCAAGTACACCCGCGATTGGCTTTGGGTAAAAGACCATGCCCTGGCCATTGATGCTATTTTTCACCGCGGTCGGGTAGGGGAGACGTACAACATCGGCGGCAACAACGAGTGGAAGAATATTGACCTGGTGGAAAAACTCTGTGATATTATGGACGACTTGCTGGGCCGCCCCAATGGCAGTTCGCGCCAGTTGATCAATTTTGTGAAAGACCGCCCGGGCCACGACCGTCGCTACGCCATTGATGCTTCCAAGCTGCAAAATGAACTGGGTTGGGCACCAACGGTACAATTTGAAGAAGGTTTTAGAGAGACTGCCCGCTGGTATCTAGAAAACGAAGATTGGCTGGAACACGTGGTTTCCGGTGCCTACCAAGCCTATTACAAAAGCCAATACACCGCATAAATTTCTGCGCTGGCGACCGTCAGCGTATCTTTCGCCGTGAAAAACACCCAGCACCATACCGACCTCATCCGCGCCGAAGCCCACCGCCTGGGCTTTGAGTTTGTCGGCTTCGCCCGCGCCGAGCGCCTGGATGTGGAAGCAAAGCGCCTGGAATCCTGGCTTTCCAAAGGCAGTCACGGCAGCATGGGCTACATGGCAAACCACTTCGATATGCGGGTTGATCCTAGCTTGCTGGTGCCAGGCGCGAAGACGCTTATTTGCCTGACATTCAATTACTTTACCGATAAAAAACAAGCAGACCCGGAAGCCCCCAAAATCGCCCGCTACGCCTACGGGGAGGACTATCATTTTGTGGTAAAAGAGCGTTTAAAATCACTGTTGAGCTTCATCCAAACTGAAATTGGCGAAGTAAACGGGCGCTGTTTTGTTGATTCCGCACCAGTCATGGAACGCGAATGGGCGCAGCGTGCTGGCATTGGCTGGAATGGCCGCAACACCTTGACCATAAACCCAAAACGCGGCTCGTTTTTCTTCCTCGCAGAAATAATTTGCGATCTGCCAATGCTTTACGACGATCCCGTCCGCGACCATTGCGGCACTTGTCGGCGTTGCATCGATGCTTGCCCTACCCAGGCTATAGCGCCCGAAGGCTATTTTTTGGATGCCACCAAGTGTATTTCTTACCTCACGATTGAGTTGCGCGATGAAATCCCAAGCGAATTCAAGCAACAAATGGACGGCTGGATGTTCGGTTGCGATGTTTGCCAGGATGTGTGTCCATGGAACAGGTTTTCGGAACAACATCATGAGCCAGCTTTTGAGCCGCACCCGGAATTGCTGGGTATGAGCAAACGGGAATGGAAGGAATTGACAGAGGAGGTCTTTGGCAGGGTTTTTAAAAAATCGGCGGTGAAACGAACGAAATTCGCTGGGCTGAAACGGAATTTAGCGTTTATGGAGAAATGAGGTTTCAGGTTTCAAGGTTTCCGGTTTCCGGTTTACGCGATCCGTAGGTGGTTTTGAAAAAGTATTTCAAATTTGACAACCAATCGCGTAAACCTGCAACCTGCAACCTTGAAACCTGAAACCTTACCGCCGTACCACGAGTTTCCGCACCGTCGCCCGGCCAGTATCCTGCTCCCTTGCCAGCGCTAAAAAGTAAAGCCCGTCTGGAATCCCATTCAATGACATCTCAAGGGTGTTGCTGCCGATTGAAAGTGCCACCATTCGGCGTTCCAGTACTGTTTGCCCCAAGGAATTTAGTAATTGAATGTTCAGCGTTTCAGCATTATCTGATTCCAACTCCAGATACAGCATGTCAGCAGCGGGATTCGGGAACACCAGCAAATCGAGGTTTTGAACTTGTGTTTCAGTACCGGTAGATAGCATTCCAGCTTCAAAAGCATGTCGGTCGTAAGCTTCAAACTGCCCGGAAACAAGGAGCGGTGTCGCCGGGTTGTCGATGTTGTACAGTTTGTAGTAGCCATTGCCGTAGTTGCAGCACATACCATCGCCAAAAGCATCTACGAAATGGATGGAGTAGCAGCCTGCGGAGGGCAAATTCAGGGTGTCTTTGATCAGGGTATTTTTGGAGTAGGAACCCGGGCCAGCGCTTACGCCAAGTGGGAAAGCGCCACCGCCGTTGGGCCCAACCAGCTGATTGCCACCGTGATCCAGGACAGTACCCGCATCGTCCCGCAGTTCCCAATATGTTTCCTTGCCGTAATCGTCGGTCCTAATTTTTAGGACAATTTTTGTGCTGTCAAAATGTTTGGCAGTAGTAAAGTTGTTGTTTTTGTAATTATTGGTGAAGTCATCATCACCTGTATTGTTGTTAATACTATTGACGATGGTATTCAAAACACCTTCTGCGTTTACAGGGTAGCTGTCAAATTGTATGGGAGCTTCACCATAAGTGGGCAAATTGCCCTGCCAGTCTATGGTTTCAATCACGGCTCCATTCCATTTTAATAAAATACTGGCAGAGGTCAACGGAGCAGATCCTAGGTTTGTCAGGACAAAGGATGGCTCCAAAGCCACAGCGCCGCAAATTTCGGGGAAGTCGTACCCGGGGTCATGGGCAAAAATTCCAGCATTGTTGGTGCCCAAAGCTACCGGGCATACCTGTGCTTTTGCCCACAAATCGGTGGCAGAAACAGGATCAACTTCGTACACCTTTTTATTCGGGCAAATGACAAAAATGGTAGGATAGTACGAGACTTGGAAGGCAGTAGCAATGGCCGAACTGTTCAAAATAGGGTAGGGGGTGCCATCGACATAGTTCCCGGCCGAGTTGTTGTTGCAGCCTGCCTGGCCATATAAACAGGCCAGGTTGGTGCTCGGATCACCTTCTACCCAAAACACCCTAGCCTTGTCGTCACCTGCGGGGCCATGGGCGGTATAAAAATTTTGCATAGCCTTGCTTTGGTGGTAGGCCCAGCACGGAGGGCACCATGTTGCACTAATCTCCAATAGCACGATTTTATTGGATTCCAGGACATTGTACAAGTTATGGGTTTGGCCATTGATATCGGTTGCAATAAAGTTGGGGGCGGTTGCGCCGGACGGCAATTGCGCGTGGACAAGCAAGCTTGCTGCACAGAGAAATAAAATGGTGGCCCCTAGTTTTTTCATCATCAGTTTTTGCTATTATTGTCAGTTCGGCTAAAAATACGGCCTGACCAACAAATTTAGGTAGGGGAATCGGTGCTTCGTGCTATCTTTGTTGAAAATAAACAAACCTGCTAATCAAAGACATTTCAAACATGAAAAATCTTTTACTCACATTTTTACTTTTTATCGGAATAAGTGCCTTGGTAGAGGCTCAATCCGCGTTCTCTCTTTATCCGGTGCCAGCTAGCGCTACAGGAGCGGTTCAAGAAGGTGATGTGCCCGTAGATGCGCATATCACAAATCTTACCAACAGTACCCTGAACATCAAATGGGTTCGCAGGGTCATTGAAATCACGCCAGGCTGTGAAACGGCTGTTTGTGATCCAAATGTATGCTGGGCGCGTTTTGTCGATAGCTTGGACTTTGGCATGGACCCAAACACAAGTGGCGCGATGCTGGTGCATTATTACAACAATGGCGCGCCATGTGCGGGCATCGTTCACGTAAAGCTGACCAATATGAGCAACCCTTCAGATACTCTGGTCGGTGTCTACTTGTTCAACCAGAGCTCTAGCGTGAAAGACCTTCCAGCTGCCAACGTAAAGCTGTACCCGAACCCAGTCTCGGACTTTTTCTCCTTGGAAAATGGCGAAAACGTCGCAGCAATCCGCGTTTTCGCCCTCGATGGCCGCATCATGACGCGCTTTGATGCCAGATCGAGCAACAACGTCTATTCGCTGCAAAATCTGCCAGTGGGCAATTATGTCATTTCACTGGAAGACAAAAATGGGGATACGTTCCAGGCGATGGAACTGCATAAGCTATAGCTAATAGATTCGTAAATCGTTGCCGATATTTAAAATCTCGTAGGTTTCTTGTGAAACCTACGAGATTTTTATTTCCAGGAATCAAGTTGCTTTTCAGCCGCTTGTGATGGCAGCCGAAGCTTAGGGCTCTCCAAGCATTAGTTTACGCCCTCTTTTGAAGGTGTTCCCCTTACCAGGTGTTGTTATGTTGGAAGATAAAATGGCGATAAATTTCAGGCGATGAAATTGCAAAAGCGGTACCTGAATGAGGAAGACAAAACTAGTCTTTAATGCTGGAAAACTAAAAAAAATAAATATTTAAAATTTTATTTTTGATTTAATGATAAATTTTATTTCTTTTAGGCGTTGAATCTCAAAATTATAAAATATGCTCCACCTCGCTCCACCTCGCTCCACCTCGCTCCACCTCGCTCCACTCTCGCTTTTACTGATTTTATTGTTTTTTAGTGCTACAAGGCTTGTCAGTCAAACTACTCCTGTACAATTATTAAAAGAGGTTGCTGTGCAAAATGCAGCCTTCAGTACTTCTGAATCAAAAATCTGGAATAATTTTTACCAAGGAACTACGCCATCGCACATTCGGCTTGTGGAAGTGGCAGATATACACACACTTATCACGAAGAACGAACTTTCCATAATTGTTCCAGGAACAACAGATACCCTTTTGGCAAGAGGTATGTAACATCAAAACGATAGTAATTCAAATTATACTTGGTGGGGAGAAGTTCAAGGAGGCTTGGGTTCCGTTGGAATAGCCTCTAATGAAATGGGCAAACTGCTCCACATATCTTATTCAGGAAAAAGCTATGTTTATTGCCCCCTTAGCAGCCGTTATAACGCACAAGTTGAACTCCAACCTAGTGCTTGGGATCGATTCCAGGAAAATCGGGCAGATTTACTGGTTCTGTTGACAGATTCAAGGTACGGTACAATCACAGGGCTTGCTGATTTTTATTTACCCGCAGCAATAGTTTCGGTTGGCTATATGGGATATCCTCGATATAATTTCGTACATGAAATTGGACATTTATTGGGTGTTCGACATAACCGGGTTTCCAATATGGGGAATGAGCCAGATGATGCTGGGTGCAATTTTGGCTACAGGTTTCAATACTTTGGTTCATCCGTTGGCTACACCGTAATGGCTAGAATGACTGATCCCGGTGCTTTCAGAATCTTGAATTTTTCAAACCCAAGGATTGAACTGCTGGGGAACCCGATCGGGGCTAGTGGGAGCAACAACTCGGGCTATCTCAGCAAGAATTTCTGCTCTATTGCTACCAAATATTTTGATGATGATGAACTAGAAGTTGATATCAGTGGCCCTTCATCAATTATTTGTGGTGGATCAGGCACCTACACAGCTGTGATTACGCCGCCCGCTACAGGAATTCCTGGATTGCCTCCTTATACCTATTTATGGGGCATGGGCAAATTGCCATTTGTTTCATTAGGCTATCCAGCTGGTAGTACTTTCCTTGGAAACCCGCCTTCGGTAACCATTCAATCAAGCAGCATTGATTTTGATGCCTATTGGTTGTTCCTCAATATTTGGAGCAGCGATGGGGTAATGACAAGTGATTTGATTAAATTTACAAATTTGCCTTGTTCGCCAGCCTTTTCTACTTCAACCAGTAAGGAAGACTTTGGCACTGATTCTAAATCAAGCTTAATTATTTCTCCTAATCCAACTAAAGATCATCTAACAATTAACTTTGGAATACCGGAAACCTATTTGATTGGAAACTATAATATTTCTAATTCACTCGGCCAAGTAGTGCTTACAGGTACGCTACTGCCAGAACAAAAAGAACTGCCAATAAACCTGCCGTCTGGTGTTTATTGTCTGCAAATTAGTACGAGTACAGGGATCAAAGTCAAAAATTTATCGTTCAACGCTAATCTACAAAGCCATGAATAAATTACTCGCCATAAATACCTTCCTAGTTTGCTGTATTCTGTTCTTCTGCTGTAAAAAAGAAGATGTTTCTCCCTCGGTGCCCTTGCCCGAATATGTCCCAGTACACAGCCCTTGTGACACCAGTATGGGCATAGCTACCGCTAATAAACTTACCGCAGCTTGGAAAGCTGGAGTTGTTTGCCGCAGGACTTCAGCTTCAGGGGGAAATTTTTGGGCGATTGAATTGACTACCTGCTCAAGCAATGATGGCTCCACTAGGGAGAAAGTGTATTTTGGAGGGATTCCTGATGCAAATCCGGCACAGCTATATCAAATCCATAAAACACAGAACTCAATACCAACCGGAAGTGTTATTTCAGGATATTCCACCTTCGCGTCAGATGGGGATGTTTTGGAAGATTTTTATTATTCAGACACCCTTTCGACAAATAATTACCTGAAAATAGAAGAATGGGATGTCCTCAACAAACGGGTATCGGGAAGCTTTCACGTGTCTTTTGGAATCAAAGAACCCCGTAGAAACATTCAAAACCCTAAAAAGGTGACGTTTTCTTCGGGGAAATTTTGGGTGAAGCTGCCGGAATAGCCGCATGGTTGCCATGAAATTGCATACGCGGTAGGGGAATTACAAAGATATCGTTCTGCTGGAACGGCTGCAATATTGCTACAAAGGTGGCGTCCCGATGGGACGCTTGTGGCTTGCGGTCTAGCTACAAAGGTGGCGTCCCGCTGGGACGCTTGTGGCTTGGGGTCTAGATTTCGCCTGTTGCTTTTTGCCCTTTGCCCCTTCCTTTTTGCCCTTCCTTCACCCCACTTCCACAAAGTTCCGCGGCGTTTCATACAGCCGCACCATCAAATCAAACTTTTCGGGCAACTGCGCCCGCAGTATCTGCCATATCACCAGGCATATATTTTCCGCAGAGGGAATTAAGTCCTGAAACTCCGCTACGTCCAAATTCAGATTTTTGTGGTCGAAACGATTTTCAATTTCCGTTTTTATGAGTTCCGCCAACCAGGATAGGTCCAGTACCATGCCGGTTTCTGGGTCTACGTCTCCGGTCACTTTTACCTCCATTTCATAATTGTGCCCATGGAAATTTGGGTTATTGCACGCGCCAAAGACGCTGCGGTTTTTTTCGTCATTCCAATTGGGGTTGTGCAGGCGGTGGGCGGCATTGAAATGAGCCGTGCGGAAAATGGATACTTTCATGTGTCTGTACTGGTTTGAGGTTTTGAAACTTATTTTTCTGGAAAAAGTTGCGAACGGCTCCTGCATTGCCTGGAGGGTGGCTTACCTTCGCGGTGTGATTTTCGAAGATATTATTGGCCAAGAACGGGTAAAGTCCTTTCTATTGAACCTCGCCTCCAGCGAGCGGGTGCCGCATGCCCTGCTTTTTCTGGGCAATACGGGTTGTGGCAACCTGGCATTGGCAGTGGCATTTGCGCAATTGTTGCAATGCGAAAACCTGGGAACAGCTACAAAGGGGGCCTGCGGTGAATGCCCCGCTTGCCGCAAAGCGGCTTCATTTACCCATCCAGACATTCATTTTTCCTTCCCGGCAGTCGGTACCAATGCCGTCAGCACCGACTATTTGAAAGAATGGCGCAAGTTCCTGGGGGAGAACCCCTATGCCAGCGCCAACGAATGGCTGCAGCGGCTCGATGCTGAAAACAAACAAGGCAATATCAACAAAGATGAATGCAATGCCATCATCAAAAAACTAAGCCTCAAAGCATTCGAAGGTCGGTATAAAATTTTGCTGATGTGGCTGCCGGAGTACCTGGGCAAGGAAGGCAACAGGTTGTTGAAATTGATAGAAGAGCCGCCTGATCAGACCATCTTTTTGTTGGCAGCTGAAAACCAAGACCAGATACTCAATACCATTCTTTCCCGCTGCCAACTCGTAAAAACGGATATCCTGAGCGATGAACAAGTGGCCGAGGGCTTGGAAAAACACCAACACCTCGATCCTGAACGCGCCCAACAGATCGCGTTTTTGGCTGGAGGCAATTATGGCGCAGCAATTGTTGCCGCCGAATCGGTAGAAAACGACAATGCTGCCGCTTTTCTGGATTGGTTGCGCCGGTGCTGGCGTGGCAATGCCGTAGAATTGGTGAAATGGACCGATGATTTTGCCAAACTTGGCCGCGAAAACCAGAAGCAATTCCTCCTATATGGCCTGCATTTTCTGCGGGAGATGATGGCGCTCATTGCGACGGGAAATACCCAGCTCAGGCTCAGGCCCGCCGAACTGGCCACCGCTCAAAACATGGCCAAAGTGCTTGATTTTGATAAAATTGGCCAACTGGTAAGCCTGTTCAACAACAATATTTTTTACGTGGAACGAAACGCAAATCCTAAAATCCTTTTCCTGGATTCTTCTATTCAAATGAACCGCATTTTAAAAGGTGATTAATGAAATCAAATGCTTTTTCCTGGACAAATTTTGCTTCGGTATTACTGTTGACCATCGCCGTTGGTATTGGCGCTTATGCCATCGCTTGGCAGTTCAATGATGGCAAAATGGGACGTAAAGTAATCGGTGCCGTTTTTTTGGGTATGGCCTTGCCCAGTATTTTTATAGGAGGGGTCATGCGTCTTTTTCGGCCAGATTTGCAGCGCTATTTTGCCATCACCGCCATAGGCTGTCTGGCTGTTGGCCTATTAATGCTGTTTTCTGGTGAATAAAATGACTGTGTCCACGCATTCAAAGACGAAACAAAAATACCATGGGTGAAATTTCACTTTTTGATAAAGCCGTTATCCAAAAACATCTCCAGCGCTTGCAGGAGGATACCAGACCACTTTGGGGAACCATGACCGCCCAGCACATGGTAGAGCATTTGGCCGAAACCATAAAGTTTTCCAACGGAAAAAAAGCCGTGGAGCTTGCCATACCTTTTGAGAAGGCAGAACGCGCAAAAACGCGCATGCTCGCGCCTGAATGGACAATGCCCCGAGCGTTCAAGGCAGCATTTATGCCTACGGAAGGCCTGTCCGAATTGCAGTTTTCATCGCTAACAACAGCAATCGACGCGCTTTTTTCTGAAATAGACGATTTTTATACTTTCTTTGCACTTGATCCCGATGCAACCCCAACCCATGCTTATTTCAGCAATTTAAATAAACCGGAATGGGAGGTGTCACACCACAAGCATTTAGCGCACCACTTCGAACAATTTGAGATGAGAGATGAGTTATGAGTTATGAGTTATGAGTTATGCGTGATGAGTTATGCGTGATGAGTGGGATTAGTAAATTCTTAATCGGAGTTGGACATTTCGCCCAATTCATTGAGATGCTAAGCACAACGCCAACCTGAAACCCTGAAACCCCTTTTTGCCAACCCTGAAACCCTGAAACTTTGAAACCCTGAAACCCCTTTTTACCAACCTGAAACCTGAAACCTTGAAACCTGAAACCCCTTTTTGCCAACCATGAAACCTGAAACCTTGAAACCTGAAACCCCTTTTTGCCAACCATGAAACCTGAAACCTTGAAACCTGAAACCCCTTTTTGCCAACCATGAAACCTGAAACCTTGAAACCTGAAACC
>Ga0105046_10013834_pt1 | contig 12473 bp, 8 predicted proteins | sample MAT03_FD_78385 | JGI IMG/M metagenome (GOLD analysis project Ga0105046, IMG submission 78385) | Freshwater microbial communities from Lake Fryxell liftoff mats and glacier meltwater in Antarctica - MAT-03 (megahit assembly) | ecosystem: Environmental > Aquatic > Freshwater > Ice > Liftoff...
CATCCGACTCGACGTGCGTCCCGTCCATCAGCGTCATCAGCGCCGTTTCGTTCGCATGGTCTTGCAGCCGGTGCCGCACGGTCAACCCTTGGTTGTAGGCCATCCCCACCGCACGCGCCAAGCGCGCCGTGGTTTCGCCTTGGGTCACCCCCCGCAGGAGCAGGACGCGCGTTGCAGGGCGCTGCTGGGTCTTTTCAAAGGCGGTGTTGGTCAGCAGCGTATAGTAGCCGTCACACGCGCGGCAGCGGTAGGCGGGAACGGCTTGGGTGGCGCGAAAGAGCCGACGGCTGAGGCTCTGGCAGTGGGGACAGACGAAGCCGGCTGGATGCAGGTGCCGCTCCAGCCACCCAAGGCACGCCTCATCGTCCATCAGTTCGGTGATTAGAACGTCTATCATGGGCCTATGCTATGCTACCCGCCGCGCACGCTAGCTGGGGATGAGCGAAATTAGTTGGGTATTGAATGCCGTAGGGCGGGTCGAGGTAGATCGTCTGCACCTTGCCCACCATCAGCTCGCGCTCCAGCAGGGAGTTCATTTCATCACCAGCAGGCTGTCGCCGAGTATGAGGCGGTTGGCCCAGGGCTGCGGGTGCTGGTAGAACTCGACGGCTTGGTTGAGGTCGAACTCGGGGTCAGCGAAGAGGGACGCCTGCACCGGGCCGGTGCGCAGGCTCTCGACAATCGCGGCGGGGGACACGCGCTCGTGGATGTGCAGCGGCACCGTCTCGACCTCGAAGGTCAAGTGCTCAGCCTTGCCCGCCCACTGGAGCTGCGGGTCGAGGCGGGGGGCGTACTCGTAGCGCTTGCGCGCCGGCGGCACCAGTTTCATATCCGCAAGGCCCGCGGGGGGTTGTTCAGGCGGGTGTCATCGTGGCGGTAGTCGGCGGCGCTAGCCGGCGTGGTGGCGCGCTGGCGTGGGGGCATGGTGTAGGGAAACGCGGCGCGGCCCTTGCGCTCACAGCACAGAGGTGCTACGATACAGGGGCGTAGCGCGCACAATCAAATGTAACCGCACGAGACCCGCTCCTCTGGTTGGCCGCCGAGAGCGGGTTTTATGTTACCCAAAGTATAGCACGGGGGATGGGAGGTTGGAAGAAGAAATCAGATCGGCGTTGGCTTGTAATGCGGTAAGCGGCATACTGATACTGCCGCCGGCATCTGGCGGCGCGTCGATGGATTGGGTGGGCGCCTGCGGGCCGTAGACCCACAAGGGGGGGAGGCCAACAGATTACCCAGATCACCGCTGCCAGGACAGCCCCCGCCGTGCTATCATAGCCGCAGATTCGCCGCCTGATCGCCGCGCACCATGCCAGCAACCATCGAGCTGCACATCTGCCGCCGCCCTGACACCAGCCTCAGCGCTGAGCTGCGCGCCTACCAGCGTGGCGTGACCGTGCTCGCCCCGGCGCAGGCGGTGACGATCAATGGCACGACGCTCCTAGCGCTCACCAGCCTGCCGACCGCCTATGGCACAACGCTGGCCGAGATGGTCTTCCCCGCCCCGCTGCGGGCGGCCTGGGAGCGTGCCAGGGGCCATGCTGAGGGCACGGGCCAGGGTATCCACCTGCGCGTGCTGCTCGACGACCGCAGCGGCGCGCTGCACGCCCTGCGCTGGGAGCTGCTGCGCGACCCGGCCACCAATGCGGCCCTGGCTCAGCAGGAGGGCGGTTCGCTAGCGCGCCTGATCGCCAGCGACTCGCTGCACGACCCCGACCCGCCGGCCAAGCCCGCCCTGCGCGCCCTGGTCGCTGTCGCAGGGCCGAGCGACCACGCGATCTACGAGCTGGCCCCGGTCGATGTCGCCGGCGAGGCCGCGCGGGCGCGGGAGGCGCTGGGCACGATCGAGCCCGATTTGCTGACAGACACGCCCTCCGGCCTGGCGACCCTGGCGAACATTCGCGACGGCATGCGCGCCGAGGCGCACATCCTGTACCTGATCTGCCACGGGAAACAAACGCCGCAGGGCACGGTGCTCTATCTCGTCGGTGACAACGGCATGGCCGCACCGATCACGGGCGAGGATCTGGCCGCCACCATCGCCGCCCTCGACAAGGATCACCGCCCGCTGCTGGCCGTGCTGGTGGCCTGCGAGAGCGCCAGTCAGGAGGACGCGCCCCTGGCATCAGTTGGCCCGCTGCTGGCCCGCGCGGGCGTCCCAGCGGTGATCGCCATGCAGGCCAAAATCTCGATGGCCGCCGCTGCCCAGCTCACCGCGCGCCTGCTGCGCGAGCTGGCCCGCGACGGGCGGATCGACCGTGCCCTCGCCGCCGCCCGCAAGGAGATGGGCGATGCGTGGTGGGTGCCGGTGCTGTGGCTGCGGTGGCGAGATGGACGACTATGGCAGGACGAAGCAAGGCGCGATCCGTGGCTAACCGAGGTTCGATTTGATGATAGCCTATTACGTATCGAGCAGTGGGCGCAGCTACCACCCTATCAAAACCAGTTCGTGACAGATGAGACTGTCACGAGTCGGGTCACAGAATTTCGCAGATTGATAGAGGATTCGGGAGCGATTGTACGTATTGTCGGAGCGGCCGGGAATGGCAAGACACGCTTGGTTCTCGAAGCCTTGCGCGAGTCTAGCCTTGCTCCCTCAGTGCTGTATGCCCGACAGCTTACAGACGTCTCTCGGTCGCTCGTAGCCCAGTTGGAGCGAGCACCTGAAACTTCATATATCCTTGTCGTCGATGAGGTTGATGACGCAGGTGCGGTACATCTTAGGGAAGACTTTCATCGTCTTGGCTCCAAGGTGCGGCTAGTCACGATCGGCCTTGACGCGTCTAGTCGTTTACAGCCTGGAATGGTTCAGATCGAAGGCGTAAGTGAAGAGTTGCTGATCGCGATGATCAGCGCCATCACTCCTGGGTTACCAGAAGATGTTACCCGCTCGGTTGCCGGACTCTGTGAACACTCGCCCAAGCTCGCGGTTCTCATTGCCAATCGGATTCGAGAGGACCCCAGCCTCGTAGAACCACAGCGCCTTTTAAGGGATGGAACAATCTATAGCGTACTCAGTCGTTATCTAGACATCGAGCACAGTGGGCCAGAATGGATGGCACTCGCTAGTGTTGCCCTCATGATGCGCCTTGGCTGGCTCGATGAAGTAGAAGAGGAGTCGGTAACGCTATACCAGACCCTCCAAATAGCCCCCAAGGATGCGCGACGTTACGTAGAGCAACTCCACGAACGATTTGGTGTCGCTCCGCTTGCAGGCCGGTTTCGCTATGTGAGCCCGGCAATTCTTGCGGATCATCTCGCGCTCCAGCATCTGAGCAGCTGGACTGGCACTGAGCTACGCACCATACTAGCCGTGTTTACGGCGACAATGAGCGACAGCTTTGCGCGGAGGGTCCGCCGCCTATCAGCACTGCTGCCAAATCGTCGAGCGATTGAGGAGGTGCTTCTGGGCGACCAGGGGCCCTTTCGGGGGCTAGCTGACCTTAAGATCGGAAAAGTAGCCACAGTTCTGAGTCACCTCGCCGGACCATTTGCCACGGCATCATTACAAGCGTTGCATCGGATTATCAGTACTGCCTCCCTTGACGAACTACGCCTGGCCAAGAACAGCCGACGCGATCTTGTACGAGCACTTGATGAGCTCCTCTGGCCAGTAGAAACCTTTGAGCAGGCCTCATGTTTACTTTTGCGGCTTGCAGTTGCCGAAAATGAGACCTGGTCCAACAATGCAACAGGGCTCTGGATTGAGACGTTCCAGACCATATTGGGGCGAACTGCCGCCAATGCGCAGATACGTCTCCGTGTTCTACATCATGCGGCAACCTATAAGGAACCACAGGCGCGACGGCTCGCGGCACAGGCCCTTCAGGCGGCGTTAAAGATGGACCAGGTGAGTAGAGGAGGGATGCCACCAACAGATGTCGAGGGGATGCCAGGGGAAGAGTGGCGGCCAGCAACGTGGGGTGAGTGGACGACAGCTGTTGTCGGATATCTTGATGTGCTTACCCCTCTGCTTACCGACGACCATCAAGAAGTTCGGGGAGCGGCAGCCGTAGCATTGGGTGAAGGCCTAGAGGCAGCCATCCGTCTACCGGAGCCCGCCTTTACACGATGGCAGGCGAGCACTCATGTGATTGCTGGCGCGGAGGAGACGCTTCGTTCTCCAGTAGTAAAGGCGATCGAATGGGCCAAGCACCGGTGGAAGAAGGAGCGGAACAAACCCTTTGATGTGAGCACTGGTTCGGAGGATGAGCCTCGTACTCGCGAGGAGTGGGATCAGCAGACTCGCGTGCTTGACCGCAAACTGGCAGTACTCCAGGAAATCACGGACGACCTTGAGGATAAAAGCTTTTCGGGTCGCCTCCGTGCGGCCGTGAGTCGAACGCCCTGGGAGTGGAAGCAGCACAATGAAGAGGGAGAACAGGCCCAACAGACGACGCTTGAGGCCCTTGCCACTGAAACACTTGTCCAGCCCTCGCTGCTTAACGACGCCTGGACGTCACTCCTTGCGCTTCAAAATGCCTGGCCTGGGCTAGGGGTATGGGCCGAAACCCTTGGCCGGCTTGATCGGAGCCGCGTATTTGCGAGCACTTTGGAAAACCTCGCCGTCGAGCATCAGCACACGGTAATGTGGCACTCACTCTACGAGCTTGCCTATGCCAGAACTGCTGGTGACCCCGCACACCTTGACCGTCGAGTTGAGGATCTGCGCGCTGATACTGTGCCGGGGATGGTGATATTTGACCTTCTCTATCGTGCCGGATACTCAACCACTCGTTATTCAATAGCACGTTTGCTCATCGAGACGCATGAAGTTTCTGCTGAAGCGGCATACATCCTTGGCTACCGTCCCTGGGGAGATGCAATACCGCCCGAAGAGGCGCGAGGCCTCGCAAGTGTACTTGCCGCACAAGCCCCATATCCAGTTCTCGCAGCCCCCTTTGTCGCAACCTACCTTCGGATGGTTCCCACTGCACTCGCAACGCTCCGTAGCATAGCACTCACGATCCTTCAGGGACTACCTACTACAGAGGAAGGAAATATTCCAACCAATGATTGGGAAGATCTCGCACTGATGTACGTGGAGACCGAACAGATTACGATAAGCAAGGCTGCGCTCCAACTGATGGCGGGGAACGGCGCTAGTATGACCAATCACGTTGTGAAGGTTCTTCAAGCGGCTTGGGAGGCTGGTGACAGAGCTCAGATCTTCGCCGAGGTCATTGGACCTGCTTTGAGTAGTGGTGTACTTGCGAACTGGTATACCCAGAGGGCGCTTGCTGGCTTTCCGATCAGCGACCTCACAGGGGGCTATCTCACGGCCTGGGTCGCGGAAAATCCTGAGAGACGTGCTGTAGCAGTCGCTGCAATGCTTGGTAGCCCATCAGCACCAATGTCAGACGTACACGCACAGATCCTCGAAGCCTTTGACGCATATGGTGTTGGAAACGTCTTTGCCGCAGCATTCCGCAGTGGGACCTGGTGGGACTCCCATACTAGCTGGGTTCGTAAGCGATTGGAGATAGCACGTCTGTGGCTCGATGATCCACGGGCAGTCGTACGTAGCTGGGCACAACAGCTGATTCCAAGTCTTGAAAACGAGCTTGGATTCGCGGAGGCCCGAGATGCCGAAGAGCGATTCCGGTAACCACGTTGGCCTGACATGCGACTGAATAGCTACTCATAACCTGCTGATCGTACCCTGCGCAAAAAGCGCCTCTCTTCGCTGGAGACGGAGCCAGCCTCCTCCCCACTGCGGACAGTTCGCAGTCGGCCTGCCCTCTTGCTCTGGCCATCCCTCGCTGCTATGATGGGCGCAGATCCATTGCCTGATCCAAGCCCCGCAAGTAGGCCGAGGAAGTTGAAAACACAGGCCCTCAATTTCTGCTGCTTGCGGCGCGGCCTCGTGAACTCGTCACGCCTTTGTGGGAGGATGCACAACCGGATGAAAGAGACGGATGCACGTGCGTCCGTCTCACACTGCGGGTGTTGCTGACCCGACAAGCCGAGAGCACTGTGCATCTTCTCCAACGTCCATTCCAGTGGATACTCCACTGCGGACAGTCCGCAGTGGAGCGGGTTGTCGCAATCGCTTGCTGAGCGTTTTCAAGCGAGACGTTCTCGTGAATACGGATGGTATCGTGCGGCTTCTCCAGAAAACTGGTGGCGCTTCACTCACCGCCCGCGAACACAAAATCGTCATCAACTACGATGCCGCATAGCTCCCACTGGTAAGATTCGCATGCTATAGTAGCTCACGAGAAGCGTTCTCCTCACGTGCGACGGCGATGGCATGACGAACGACTTGCCCCGCATCCTCCTCACAAACCTCTCTCCGGCCCCATCGCCGGTCGTCGGCGTGACCGCGCCGGAGCTTAGCCCCGCCGACCGCTACCTGGCTTCCCTGAGTGTCGTCAGTGCCACACGATGCGCACGGCACTGACGACACTCGCCGCGATGCTCGGTGCTTCAGCGCAGCCAGATGCCGACGGTCACGACATGTGTTACCAGCGCATCGCCTGGACGTCGCTGCGGCGCAGCCACGCCGATCTCCTCCGCGAGCAGCTCCGCACACGCTACGCCCCCGCGACCGCTAATAAGCACCTGACGGCCCTGCGCGGTGTCCTGCGCGCCTGCTACGAGGCCGGGGAGCTCATCGAGGCGGACTACCTTGCGGCGAGCACGGTTCCCCCGGTGCTGAACGACCGTGTCCGGCGCGGCCGTGCCTTGAGCACCGATGAACTTGCTAGGCTCCTTGAGGCCTGTGCGGCTGACACCTCCGCCGCCGGCCTCCGCGACGCGGCGATCCTCGCCTTGCTCGCCGGCACCGGCCTGCGCCGGGCCGAGGCCGTTGCCCTCGACCTCGCGGACTACCACGAGGGGTCAGGGGGTACAGCCGAGATACGTGTAAATTCGGGAAGTAAGCGATTCCGTGTAGAAAAGCGCAGTTCTCAAGGGGTTGCAAGGGTTCATAGCTCAGTGGGCGAGTGTTAGCAGACATGACTTTCGAGCCTTCCAGACAGCATTAGCAGATATAAAGCGCCTGTTTTCCGGCGTCTGATGTCTGCTATACCTCACTAGCAGACATCAAGACTCGTTTTTCCTACACGTTGTCGCTTACTTCCCGTTTTTGCACGTATCTCGGCTGTACCCCATATCCACCAATTCTGCGGCATTCCGGTCAGCTCGCCGCGACAGCGAGAGGTCACATTACTGCACCCTTCGCCATCGCGGCCCGCCTAGCTTGCCCCGCTCAAGCCCTGGCCTGTCCCAGACTGCCCAGAAGCTTAGGCCGCTCGGCAGCGATCTGGGCGACCAACTCGGCGTAGCGTCCGTGCCGCGCGCAGTGGTCGAGCAGGGCCAGCACCTGAGTAGCGTGGGTGGTGCCCCACAAGTCCTCCAGGCGTAGGCCGAGATCGTGGCAGAGCAGCGCCAGCTCGCTGCGGTCGTAGTGCTGCTGCACTAGGCGGCGCAGCTGGTGGGCCGCGGGACCAGCCACCTCCGCCCGCGCCTGGACAGTGGCCTTAGGCGCCAGGCCAACCACGAAGTCGCCGCCGATCGCGTTCTGGTAGGGTGTCTGGAGGCCGTGGCTCTGCACCTGGCGTGACACATAGCCGAACAGGTCGCTCACCCAGACGGTGCGGTCGGATCGGGCGGCCGCGCCCCGCAGTCCCTCCAGCACATAGTGGGTGAAGAGGCCGTTGCGCATGCCGGCGAGCTCCCAAGCGGACTGGCCGGGCGCACTCGCCGCGAGCACCACCCGGCCATTGCCCGCGACCAGGCCGGCCATCCGCTTCAGCGGGAAGCCGCCGCGCAGCGCGCCGGTGGCACGCGGGTCGCCGATGGCCCCGCTGTGACAGGCGTCGAGCAGCACCAGCAGGCGTGCGGCGCGGATGCGGCGGAGGGCGGCGGTAAGCTCGGCCGACTCGATGGCCGTCTCAGCGATCCTAGCGGGCACGGCGTCTATGGGGCAGAGGTAGGCCGCGCTACCCGTATACATGCCGTGCCCGCTAAAGGTAATCACGGCCGTGTCGTTGGGGCCGGCTGCGGCGAGCCAGGCCAGGCCCACCAGGATCTCGGCGCGGGTTGCCGCCGCGTCCAACAGGGTCAGAGGGTGGACGGCCACGGGCATTGCGCCCAGAATGCCGGCGAGGTCCTCTGCGTCGGCGCGGGCGCAGCGCAGGGCGGGGAGGGCGCTGTAGGCGCCGACGCCAACGGCGAGGAGCAGCGTGCGGGAGCGGTTCATCGTAGATCTCCTTTGCGTAAAGGGTTCGCCATCGCCAGTTCCTGCAGCCGAGGGGCTGAGGCGCGAGCTGTTGGCCGATTGGCCGCGCCCGCCTCAGCCGCTCGTGGTCCCGCTTCTAGCCGTGGAGCCCCTCAGCCAGGGCTGGATTGACTGCAACCAGGGCCGCGATCAGCTGCTCTTGGCACCCGCGCCGCTCGACGTAGTCGAGCAGAGCGTGGATGCGCGCCCCCTTGGTTGCGCCCTCCACCTCGCGGTAGACGGGCAGAAACCAATCGAAGAGCAGCGTGGTCAGCTCGGACTCGCTAAGCCGCTCCGTGAGGGCAGCCCGCAGCCGCCGGTCGGCTGCGAGCGGGGCCTGGCCGGGCTCCCGCGCCGCCCCACCCTCATCGTCTTGCGCCCCGTCACGGGGCTCCGCCCCCTCCTCGTCGAGCCACCAAGTGGTGATCTGGCGACCATTGCCGCTGGGGTGGGGGTGCACCCGGTGGTGCACTAGCCCAGCCTCTGCCGCCGCCCGGAGCCACAGCTCGGCCTCGGCGCGGCTCTGGCCGACGCGGAGCTCCGCCAGCTTGCTGTCGCGAGCCATCCCGTTGGCCAGGAAGTTTGTATCTACATAGGGCATGCCTTTCTGGTTCAAGCAGTAGGCCACGCGCTCCGGGATCCAGCGGATCAGGATGCGTGCCCCCCGCACGGTCGCGTGGGTCGGGCTCGGGCTGAGAGCCCCCGGCCTGCCCTGATCGTTCTGGCCGGTCGCCGGCACAAGGAGCTCCCCTACCACCAGCTGATCGATCAGGGCCGTGGCCTCCGGCTCGTCCTTGAACTGCTGCTCCAGCTGATCGCGGTAGACGAATGACCAGCGGTTCTGACCCATCCGTGCCAGAATCTTTAGCAGCATCCTGGCGTAGTTGCCTGCGGGGGCTGCGCTCAAGCGCGGCGCGGGCCGGCCCAGGCGCAGGTGGTTGTCGAGGTAGCGCACCTCGTGGGCCACGCTCTCCAGCTCACGGCTCAGGCCGCCTTTCAGGCCCATCACCAGGGCCTTCTTGCCCCGCTGCCGCACCGTGTCGACCACGTGGCGAAAGTCGCGATCCATGGTCACCAGGACGATCACGTCCACTCCGGCGGCCCCCGCCTCCTGCTCCGCCTCGGTGCGCACGTCGTCGGCCATACGCATGTCGGCAGTGTTCTTGCCGTGCTGGCTCGCCACAAAGCGCAGATCGCCGCCGGCCAGGGCCCAGTCGCGCATCAGGCTCATACCGGGCCGCCCGTAGTTGCGGTTCAGGTCGTCGAAGTCGCCGTACCCGGTGATGCGGACGAGCTCGCCCGCGTCGGCCAATTCTGCACGAATGGCCTCGATCAGCCCGCGCATGTCCACCTCCCACCCGCGCTTGGCGGCCCCGATAATCAAGTTCTCCAGGTCCACCCGTACGTCCAGCCGGGCCACACGCGTCATCGGCAGCATCTCCTCCAGTGGCTGCCAGTTGTAGGCCGCCAAGTCGCGCGGCACCGTGGCGCTGTCGGCCCAGATCGAGATCTGCGTGAGCGACGCCGTGCTGCTGCAGAGATGCACAAACTCGGGGTCGTCGCTCACCACCACGGTGTGGTGCGGCCGCAGCTGTTGGATCTGCGCGCCCATCTGGAGAACGAAGCGGCGCAGCTCGGTAGACCGGTCGCCGTTCATGGCGATAGTCTCGTAGCCCGCTCGCTGGTAGGCCTCCAGACGCTGCTTGTCGCTCTGGGCCAGAATGGCGATCCGGCGGCTGTTGCGCCCGAGGGGCCGTGCTAGCATGCTCAGGGTCTGGGCCTCGACTTGTGGGTCGATCGTCGCGCGCGACTTGCGGGCCGCGTAATGGGCCGCGTAGCGGTCGACGATCTGGAACACGTCGTAAGTGGGTGTGTACATCGTGCGCTCCTTCTGGCTACTTGTCCGGGCCTGCGGCCATTTGCCTTCCCGGAATGAGACCAGAATAGAGCAGAGGCGAGTAGCCCCACAGCTCCCCGCAGGGTGAGAGGCTGGGTAGTTCACGTGGAGTTCGTGTACGTCCAAGGCGCGCCATATACTGGCGCAAAGCGCCCTGAACAGGCCCAGATCGCCCTGCATGGGAGGGACGCAGGTAGGTGGGGTGGAGTTTTGGGTAGGGAGGGGGAGGTGGGGTGGAGTTTTGGGTAGGGAGGGGGAGGTGGGTGGAGGGGCGAGGACTGTCTGAAGCTACGGAATCAGCTGGAGCTCACGGGCGCGTGTGGCGGCCGCCTGGCGGTTCTTCACCCGCAGCTTTCGGAAGATGTTGCGCAGGTGAAATTTCACCGCGTCTTCCCCGATGATTAGCGCCCGGCCGATCTCGCGGTTCTGCTGGCCGACCGCCGCCAGCCGCAGCACCGCCAGCTCGCGCTCGGTCAGGGTCCCGTCGGTGGGCGCACAGATCTGCTCCAGGTAGCTGCCGAAGTGGGGCGAGAAGGGGATGTACTGGCCGCGACTGTTGACCGAAAGGAGCGTGGACTGGAGCAGCTCGGGGGGAGCCGAGCCGTCACCGATGGGCTCGCCGGCCAGCAGTGCGCCGATTAGCGGGAGCCAGCCCTCAGCCTCCAGGCGCTCGGCGATGTCGGCATAGTGGCGCATAAACTCCGGCTCGGTATGGGCGAAGATCTGCTTGCGATCCAGCCGTCCGGCAAGCCGGTACTGCTCGATCAGACCGCTCGCCACCATCGAGAGCAGGAAGGGGTGCGCCCCACAGCGCGCCCGGAGCTCCGCGCAGTCCTCGGCTGTCAGCGGCACGCCGAGCGCCGAGATCTTGCCCAGCAGCAGTTCCACCTCGTCGTCGGCGAACATGCCGACGTAGCAGGGCTCGAAGACCTGGGCGAACGGCACGACGGCGCCCGTCTGCTGCTCGAGATCGTGGATGGTGCGTCTGGATACGGTGACGAAGGTGACTTGCTGCCGGTAGTTCAGGGCGCGCAGCTGGTGGAAGCCGAGCCCATCCTGGCGGAAGAGCTCGCGGCTCTGGTCAAACTCGTCGAGGACAATCACCAGGCGCAATCCCTGGCGCTGCACCTGCTGGAAGAAGAACTGCACGCGATCGTAGTCGAAGCGCTGCCCGTCGCGCTGTAGCTCCTCGGCCGTCTCCCGCACGGGGCGTGGCAGCCGGCCATGATCCTCCAGCTCCCACGCGCACCAGCGCACCAGGCCGGTGAAGAAGCGGGCCGGGTCGGGGTAGGTGGCCATGTCGATCCAGATCGGGAAGATCTGCTGTTTGCGCAAATCGTCGTTGGCAAACAAGGCTTGGTAAGCCAGGCTGCTCTTGCCCACCCGGCGTTCGCCGATGATCGACAGGCTGCCGCCGCTATCGACGACACGCCGCCAAATCTGGCCGAGCGCCTGGGTGCGCCCGATGAAGCGCTCGCCATAGACCAGGGGGCCGTAGTTAGCGAACGGGTTGAGCAGTTCGGGCATCACGCGTGCTCCGTGGCGTGCTGATGCATCTAGGCCTCAGCCTTGCTGCCGCCGACACGACGCAGAATCTCGCGGCAGTAGCCCTCGGCTGTCTGGCGCTCGTCCAGGGCTAGTACCTCGTCGCGGTTGTGGGCCACCGGGTTGCGAATACGGGCCAGCAGGTCGAAACGTAGCTCCCAGTAGGCCTCGTTCTGCTTCAGCGTGGGCTGGAACGCACTCCAATGGGTGCGGATGATCTGGTAGAGGTCGCCGGGGTAGGTGTAATCGAGCAGGCTTGTCGAGGCCCGCGGGCCGAAACGGCGCTGCTCGTCGGCCATGCGCGCACGACAGTCATCGAGCATCTTCTTCAGCTTGGGTCGCGCCTGCTCCACAGCCTCGGTCCAATCGCCGCGTGGGTAGGTTTCCGTCATCACGCTGGCGATCAGGCCGCGCAGGGCGCGCTCAGTCTGCGTCCAGAGGGGCCAGAAGTCGACGCTGCGCTCGGTGAGCCGCAGGTACTCGCCGAAGTGGGAGGAAAAGGCGCGGTAGGTGCCGTCGGCGTCCGAGGCCAGCGTCGGCATGAGCAGCGTGTGATACACGGCGGTGTAAAGCATGGTGAGCGCCGCCTCGCCGCGGGCCTCGACGCGCACCCGCGAGAGCAGCGACTCCCAGCTCGCGGTGGTCTCGCGGCGCGCCCGGTCGAAGTCGAGGTCGGCGGCCTCGGCGGCGAGGTTGGCGCGGGCGTGCGCGACGTCGGTGAACGACAGCCCGATGGCCACCGTGACCGTCGCGTCGGCGGTGGTATCGACGGGCACGTAGGCGCCCACGGTGACCCCCGTCTTGGGCGCC
>Ga0105046_10013840_pt1 | contig 12471 bp, 12 predicted proteins | sample MAT03_FD_78385 | JGI IMG/M metagenome (GOLD analysis project Ga0105046, IMG submission 78385) | Freshwater microbial communities from Lake Fryxell liftoff mats and glacier meltwater in Antarctica - MAT-03 (megahit assembly) | ecosystem: Environmental > Aquatic > Freshwater > Ice > Liftoff...
ATTAAATAAAAAAATTATTTTAATTTTATTTTATTTTAAAAAAAAAAAAAAAAAAAAAGAAGAAGGATATATATATATATATATTTAAATCAAATTTATAAATAATAAAAAAAATGGCTAAAGAAGAAGCTTTAAGAGGAGGTATGATTTTTTTAGCAATAATTCTTGCATTAGGTTTTTTTGCTTTAATTACAACAACATTAATAATATATCTTATATATGTTAGTCCTTCAGAAATAGTTTTTGGAGATCCTAGTGTAGTTCCATCAGTAGATTTAACAAAATATTCAACAACTTGGTATGAAATTGCTAGATTAAGTACTTTTCAAAATGAAGATTGTCAATTTACAACAGCACAATATGAATATGTATTAAAATCTGTTAATCCTTTTGTTATAGATTATGTTAATGTGGTTAATGCCTGTGGACAAGCACCTCAACCATGTCCATTTCAAGATAATCTTATTAGAGGTAAATTAACACTTGCTAGTGGTACAAAATCAACTGTTGGTAGTGGAATAGTTGAACCAGGTAAATTTAAAGTTCAATTTGGTATTTTTTCGGGTGATTATTGGATAATAGGATTAGATCCTGATTATAAATGGGCTATTGTTGGTGTTCCATCAAGAAGAAATATTTGGATTATATCAACTACTCCAGTAATTGATAATAGTTTATTTGCTGAACTAATTATTATGTCAAGATTAGAAAAATTTGAAACAAATAAAATGAAAGTAGTTAATCAAGTAGGTTTAACTGAAGAACAAAAAAAACAAATGGAAATTATAATTGAAAAATCTTGTTCTTTTTAAAATAATAATAATAATAATAAAATTTTGTGTTTAATTTTGAAAATAAAGAATAATAATAAAATTTTTATTAAAGAATCAATTTTATTTGATTGAAAAAAAATAAAATTGATCTATATAAAATTTATTATTTATTATAAAAGGTAATTTATATATATTTTTTTTCTTTGTAATTTAGAAGAAATTAAAATTAAAATAAAAATATAAATAATTTAAAATAAAAAAATGGGTAATACATCGAATAGTTCTTTAAAATTTTCAAATACACAAATGTATAATATATTTCAACAAGCAATGATAAATATAACTACCACTTGTGGAGCTACAGCAGATTGTGTTCAAAAATATTTTTTTAGTAGAGTAAATATTAAAAGATTTAAAGGTTTTGAATTAGTAAATCAATGTAGTATAAGATTAGGTTGTTTTGATACTAGTATTGAACAATCAAAATTATTATCTGATTTTGCAGAAGCTGTAACAAAAGAAGCAGAAGCAAGAGGTTTTGATATTCCATTATTAACTGGTTCTGATATAACTACTTTTACTAATAGTTTAATAAGTTCTTTTAATAGTATTCAAATTAGTATAGGGAATAGTTGTTCTTCACAATTAAGAGCAGAAATAGTATTTACTGTAAACGATGCAAATGTTTGGGTAGATAGATTAGTAAGTAAAATTAAATCAAAATCTTTTTTAGAATGTGTATTTAGTTCTGAATCTATAAATCAATTAATAGAAAAATCTACACAAATTACTAATACATCATTAAAACAAACAGGAATAGATACTGGAATAATTATATCTATTATCATTTTTATAGTTGTAATTTTAATAGTTATTATAGTTTTATCTGCAGTATTTAGTATTAAAAAATAAAAAATTATTGAAAAAAAAAAAAAATAAAAAAAATAAAAATAAAAATAAAATCAATTTTATTATTAAAATTCAAAAAAAACAGGTCTATTAATATTGTTATTATTTTTATTAGATTTAGATAATAAAATAGTATTTTCTTTAGGCAAGGATAAATTTTTAACATTTATATCAATAGATTTTCTAATAAATTCAAATTCAATAGTATTAATAAAATAAGCTAAAAATATTTTAACAAAAGTTTTAATATAATTTTCTAAACTATTAACATAAAATGAAGAATTAAAAGAAATATTCAATTTTAAATCATTTCTTAAAGGGTTAAAAATATTGGGATTATTATATCCTATTTCAGAATCTTTTGAAAATCCAGAATTAAATATAGAAGATATTATAATTGAATTATTTGGTATTAAATAAGATTTATAACCTTCACAATCAAATTTAAATTCATTTTTTGAAATATGTGATAAATACATAAGAGGAGGTCTAAATCTTAAAATTTCTTTATATATTTTGTCTAAATAATTATTAGTTAATATATCATTTAAACAACTAGAATTAAAGTTTTTTTTATTTTTACTTAAATTAAAAATACTATTCATTTCTTCTTTTAATTTTAATTTATATTGAGGATGACAATCTAAAAGAACTAATGACCAACTAATAATACTAATTAAAAATTGATGACATGAAACAAATTGATTAAATATTATTTTCGAAATTATTATTGAAATATTATCTTCAAAAAATAATTTTTTAAAGATATTTTTTGTATCATTATTATTTTCTTTAACAAATAATAATGCTAAAATTCTTGATAAAGATAAAGAACATAAATTAAAATATTTTAAATAATAATTTAAAACTGATTCTTTACTATCTTTAAACATTTCATTATTTTTAAATAAATCCAATAAATAATCAATATCTTTATTTACATATTTGTTTATTATATTAATAGGTATATCTAAATTAGATTCATTATTTAATAAAAATTCACTATTAAAACAATTTAAAAGAGTAAAATAATCAATTTCTTCAATTTCTTCAATATTAATATCTCCTAAAAAATATTTCAAATTATTATCTAATATTAATTTTTTTAACCATTCATTATTTATAAAACATTTCCCTTTATTTTTTTTATTATTATCTTTATTTATTTCATTTTCATTTTCATTTTCATTTTCATTTTCATTTTCATTTTCATTTTTATTTTCATTTTTATTTTCATTTTTATTTTCATTTTCATTTTCAATTTTAATATTATTAATACAACTTTTAATATTTTTAAAAAGAAAAAAATTCTTTTGATTAGAAATTTCACCTCCATAAAATGAAATTAAACATTGTTTAAAATCATGAATAATTATTTCACTATAACCAGAAATTTTCAATTTATAATTTATAATAGGGTTAAAATTAGAATTATATATAGTTTTAATATTTTTTTTATAATTTTCTAATAATTTACATATCATTTTTGGATTTTGAATAAAAATAAAAAATTTCCCTCCTAATACCCCACAACTTATATTTTTATCAATATCTGATTGTTTCTGATAAAAATTAAAATGATTTCTTAAGAAGAGTTTATAATTATTTCCAAAATAAGGTATTTGAAAAAAGTTACTGCTTATTGTACTCTTAATTTTATAATATCGAAAAAAAATAAAATCTAAAATTAATCCAAAACAAAAAATCATCATTATTAAATCCATTTTCAAAAAAATAAAAAAAATAAAAAAAAATATATACGTAATAAATGTGCTCACTAAAAAAAAAAAATAAATTTAAATTTATTTTTTAAAACTACTTTTTTATGTTTTTTTTAAAATAAAATATATATATATTTTATTTTATTATTAAATTTTTTTTTCCTTTATATAAAATATATTATTCAGAATCAGAAGAAGATGATGAGGATGAGGTTGAGGATGAAGTAGAAGTAGAATCAGAATTAGAATTTGAATCAGAATTCGTATCTTCACTAGATGATTCCGCATCACTACTAGAAAGTTCTAAAACTAACTTATGTTTTCTTTTTTCTTCTTTTTTAGGAGATTTTTCAATTGGTTCTTTTTTATTTTCTGGTGATTTAGATTCTTTTTTATGTAATTTTTTAATTTCTTGTTTTTCAACAATTTTCTTTTCTGAAACTATTTTAGTTTTATTATTAATTGGTCGACCAGTTTTATCAGTTAAAGTAGGTACTACAATTTTATTTTGAGGTTTTGGTTCTAATGGTTTTTTAGTTTCAACATCATCTTCCCAAACACTCTTTTTCTTTTTTTCAACATCTTTTGATTCTGAAATTTTTAATTTTTCAGGTTCTTCTTTAATTTCAGGTTCATTTTTATTTTCAGGTTCATTTTTATTATTCTTTTCTTTTCTTTTTTTAAATAATAATAATATTATAACTATTAATATAGTAAAAAATATAATAGTTATTATAGATACTATAATAATAACTTTTATTTTTTTACTATAAGCCACTTTTTTCTCTTCATCATTTAACTCTTTTTTTTTTGATTTATTATTATTTTTTGTAAGATCAGTAGATTCTGTTACATTTTTTACACCATTATTAGGTGATTCTGAATCTTCTACTTTTTCGGGAACAACTTTTGTTGAAATTCCCTTTTTAGTAACCTTTTTATAATTAATATCATCAAAAGGTGTTGCAGACATTTTTAATATTTTATTTTTTTTTTAAAATAATGAAAAGTAAATTTTTTTTTAAAAATTGATTAGATTTATAATAATAATAATAATAAATTTTTTATTATTATTATTTATTTAGTATATATATATATATGATAAAAAATTTATTGAAAGATTTGTTTAAAAAAAAAATTTATAATGGATTTATGTAAAAATAAAAATTATTATTATTTTTTTTTAATAAAAATAAAATAAAAGAAAAAAAAAAAATAAATAAATATTATTATTATTTTAATCTGATTTATAATCATCTTGTGAAGAATTATTTTTATTATCTTCTTCATCCTCAGAATTAAATTCAATAGATCCAATAGAATTTTTATCCAATTCATCAATTGATTGATATTCATCATCTGAATTATGTATTTTTTGATTATTTTCATTTTCTTCTTCTGATTTATTATTTTCACTATCATTTAATTTAATATTATCTTCTTCATCTTCTTCTTCTTCCTCAGAATTTGTAAGATTTTCATTAATTTTTTTTCTTTTTTTAGAAATATGTTTTTTATTTTTAAAATTTTCACTGGAAGAAGATAATAATTCACTATCAGTTCCAGTTGTTTCAATTGAAGAATTTATTAATTGATTTTTTAATGATTTTTCATATTTTCTTTTTTTTTTAGTTTGTTCATTACTTAATTCGTTTATAAATGTATTATTAGTAATTTTATTATTATTTACAAAAAAATCTGATGATTCTAAAAAATCAAAATTATATAAATTATTATATTCTTTTTTAAATTCTTTTTCACTAAGTCCTGATTTTGTTAAATAATTAATATTTTTAGAATATTTTTTTTTTAAATTATTATCAGAGAGATTTTCATGATTTACAATTTTTGTAAATATTTTTATCATTATAGTATATTCTTTATCAAAATCTTGAGAAATTATATCATTTAATTTTTTACAAATATCACATTTTCTACAAAAATTTCTAAATAAACTAAAAAAAGAATTATTCATATATAAATTTTTTTGTATTAATTCTTTTGAAAAACAAGAAAAATTAAAAAAAAAACTAATAGGGAAAAATCCATAATCTAAATATAAATTATTTTTACTCATATTTAATAATTTACTATTATTATAATGATTATTATCAATACTTTCATATTTATTACCATATGATTTTTCACTTAAAAAAATATTTATATATTCATCTTCTTGTGTATCATCCAATCTTAAATCAGAATTTAAAAATAAACTTTGTTTACAAAAATAACAAAAATCTTTTAAAATATTTATATCATTTTCATCATCATATAAATAATAATCTATTTTTTGATTTTTAAATAATGAAAATTTAGAATTCATTATTATTTGGTTATTAAATTGTTTTATTTGAGATTCATTTATTATTTCATAATAATCATATATATTACAATTAAAAATTCTTAATAAATTTTTTTCAATAATTTTGATTTGTTTTTTCTCATCAATAAAATCATTTTCATTACAAAATAAAATTATGTATAATTTTTTAAATAAAAATTTTGATTTTATTAAAAATAATAAAAAATTCCAATCACTCATATTCCCTTCAAAAAATAATATAACATTACTCTTACTTATTTTATTTTTAAAATTTTCATACTCAACATAACTCTTATTTATTTGTTTAATATTCATCTTTTTATTATTTTTCTTTTTTTTTTTTAAAAAAATTGAAGAAAATAAAAATAAAAATTTATATTTAAAATAAATAGATTAAAAATATTTTTATTCTTAAAACAAAATAAATGAATAAAAAAAAAATAAAAAAAAACTTAACAAAACCTAAACCTTTAATTTTTTCATTTATTGAAGAAATTGGTAAAGATGAAATTAAATGGAAAGAATTTAATAAATTATTAAAAAAAAGTAATGAATTAAGAGATGAAAATTATATTAATAAATTATATATTAATTTTCTTGGAATTGATAAAGAATTAAATTTATATTCTAATTTTTTCCCAAATAAAGAAATATTAGAATCATTTTATATATATGAACAAATTAGACAATTTAAAAGTTATGCAAATCTTGAAATAGATAAAAAATCGATAAAAATTGTAAAAAATTTCAAAAATTTTTGTCAAAATATGATGTTGTATGGATTTTCTGAAATAAAAAATGAAACTAAAATAGAAATTATTGATGATGATGATGATAAAGAAGATGAAAAAAATATTGGTGAAATTGAAAATTTATTACCAAAATTTTCTGGAAATAGTTGTTATAATGATTCTTTATTAATTATTTTTAAATTAATTATGAATAAGAATATAAAAGAATCTTTGTTTGTAAATTTTGATTTATATAAAAAAAGATTAAATCAATTTTTTGATTTTAAAAATTCTGTTTTTATAGAACAAACAGAATTTTTATGTTATGATAAGAAAAAACTACCTGATATAGAAGCTCATAAAAAATTTTTTGAAAATTTTTATCCAAAATTAATTGAAGATATAAATTCTAATGCTAAAGAAAGAGGTTATTGTTTACAATCTGCAAAAACATATTTTTTAGAAGGTTTTGTAAAAAATGAAATTCCTGAAAATTGTTTATTAACATTAAATTCTTATATTGATAATAAAGAACTTCAAAATTTACGAAATTTACAAAAAAATGAAAAAGAAGATTTGACGACTAATAAAAAAAAAAAAATAGTAACTAATAAAATAAATTTTAATCCATATTTAAGTATAAATGATTGGTTGATTCTTGTTTTAAAAACTTTATTATTTTATAGCTGTATTGTTATTACTTATGATACGAATGATATGATAAATTTTGAATTAGTAAGATTAATTAACCAATTTTCTTTACAAACAATACAAGATTTTTCTAAACCAATAAATTTTATGGAAGAAATACCAGAAAAAATTTTTCCTTTATTAAATTATTATTTTATTACTTTTGAAAGGGTACAAGGTCAAGTATTAAATCATATAATTCCTTTATCTACATATCATAAAAAAAGTTTTTTAAAATTACAAGATCCAAATAATGAAAAATATATACAAAATTTATTTTTAGGGAAAAACAATAATGAAATTAAAAATTATTTAGAAAAATTATCAATAACTAAATTTTATTTAAAATCATTTATTGTTGATATAGGAAAACATTATGTAGCATTTTTTAAATATTTTAAAAATTGGTTTTTTTATGATGATAATAATGAAAAAAGGGTAAAAAAAATAGATAATACTTTAATTAAAAAAGTACTACAAGATGATTATCAAAAAAATATCAAAATTATTTTTAAAAAATATAATATAAGTAATTCTTTAAATTCTTTTATTTCAGTACTTTATTATGAAATAGATGATAGAAATAAAGTCAATATAAATGAATCTTTAAAATTATTCAATATTTTTAATAAACAATATTTTTAATAAACAATTTTTTTAATTAATAATTAGATATTTTTTTTTTTTATTTTTTTAATTAATTAATAAATAAAAAAAAATGGAAAAAAAAAATAATTTAGAATCAATAATAAAAAATTTCAATAAATTAAGTGAGAATGAAATGAATGAAAATTTAATAAAATTCATAAAATCTATAAAAAATAAGGATTTTAAATTTTTAGGAATAGAAGATGAGAAAGAAATTACAAATAATCAAATAATAAATACACATAATAATATTTTAATATTATTATTTTTATTTATTGATAAAGACATAATATTAATAAAAAATAATTTATTATTTCTAGAATTAGATTTACCGTCGTTTGTATTAAGTATTAGTGAAATATATTTTTTTCCTTTTTTATATATGAAAATTCAAAATACATTATTATCTAATCCTAAAAATACACAAGAAAAATACAAAAATATATTGTCTTTATTAAAAAGATTTTATACATATTTGTTTTTTCAAACGGTAAATTTCATTGATAATAATCATTTTAATTTAGATACAAAAATTTAAAAATATTTTTATTAAACTCAAATTAAAAATAAATATTAAGAAATTTTTATAAAATATTAAATAAAATATTAAATAAAATAGAAATATATTTATTTTTTTTTATATTTTTATTATTCATAAGTAAAAATAATTTTATTTTTTTTTAATAAATATTAAATACAAAATGAGTTTTATTCAAAGTTTAAAAAATGAAGTGACCAATTTTACAAGTAACCCATTTCAAATTAATAATGGAATATTCACTCAAATAAATATGGAATTATTAAATTATGATAGAAAATTTAGAGAATTTAAATCTTTAATTTCAAAAATACAACAAAGCACTAACAAAACTAAAACAACTGATATATCAAATTTATATACCAAATTTGAAAAATTATTTTTAGAAATTTTAAAAATTGAAGATTTAAATAAAGATAAAAAAAATGAATTATTAAATCAAATAAAAAATTTATTAAATGAAAAAGAATTAAAGGTTATTTTTGAAAAAAATAAAAATTTTTTAAATTATTATCAAAATAATTTTTATTATAAAGAAAAAGAAGAAGAAATAAAAGAAAATAAAAAACTATTTCAGCCAAATGAAGATCAACAAGAGGAAAAAGAAATAAAAAAACAGATAGAAGAACAGATAGAAGAGGAACAAGAGAAACAGGTAGAAAAAGAAGAAGAAGAAGAAGAAGAGAAACAAGAAGAAGAAGAGAAACAAGAGGAAAAAGAAATAAAAAAACAGATAGAAGAACAGCAAGAGAAACAGGTAGAAAAAGAAGAAGAAGAAGAAGAGAAACAAGAAGAAGAAGAGAAACAAGAGGAAAAAGAAATAAAAAAACAGATAGAAGAACAGATAGAAGAGGAACAAGAGAAACAGGTAGAAAAAGAAGAAGAAGAAGAAGAAGAGAAACAAGAAGAAGAAGAGAAACAAGAGAAAAAAGAAATAAAAAAACAGATAGAAGAGGAACAGATGGAGTTTGTAAAAGAAAAAGAACAAAAAAAATTAGATGAAAAGAAAGAAATAGAAAACACTCTCTTGGAATGAGGAAATCGGTATTACTTAATTAACGCCTATAATAAACATAACTTTTTGATACATAAATACCATTTTTGATTTAAAATAATTGATTTTTTAATAAATTATTTTAAATCTAAAATCATTTTATCATCGTTTTTTTTTTAAATTAATCTTTAGTCCTTTTTTCTAAAATGACATTAAATATAATAAGGTGTTGTTAATTACACTTAATATAAAATTTAAGATAAAATACATTTTTAATTAAATAGGTTTAAATAAATAAGAAAAATTTGATATATTTTTTTATATTTAAAAAAAAATAAAATTTGAATTCTTTTTATGAAAGAATAAGATAGAATAAAAATAATTTTATTAATAATAAATTTTAAAAATTAGAAAGAAAAAATGTCTGATCAATCAACACAAGATCCAATTGTTTTTCAATTATTAATTGTAAACGAATATTTGAAAGATATATCTAATAAAACAGATGGAATATGGACTATGGTTTTAATCATTTCTATTTTTGTTGGTGCTATTTTACTTTTTTTATTAATTGGACTAATTTTTGTCGCACTTAAAGCAAAAGAATATCTCATTAAAAATAAATAATTAATTTATAATTTTTTGTTTCAATTTTTTTTTAAAAAAATTTATATAAATTAAAAAATAAAAAAAAAAAATTAATCTTGTATAAAATATATATAGTTTTGAATAAAAATATAGATAAAGTGTAATTAAAATAAATAAAAAAAAAAAAAAAAATGGACCAAACTATTATAAATCTTCTAATAATATCAAATTCATTTTTATCTAATATTAGCGAGAAAAATAATCAAATATGGGATACTGTTTTAGCCATAACTATTTTTGTTGGTATTATTATGATTTTTATTCTAATTTTACTATTAGGTGCAGGATATTATTACAGAATTTTATATAATTATCCTCAAAAAAAATAAAAAATATTTAGTTTTTTTAAAAAATATGTTTATTTTATTTATATTCTAAAAAAAAACCAATACATAAACCTTTTTTTTTTATTTTTTTATATTAAATCTTTTTTAGGAGTGAGAATAAAGTCTTCATCATTTTTTAGTAATCTATCGGTAGGGAAATTGCAATCACTAACATCTGAAGCTATAATACTTAACATTATTATAGCTATTAAAAAGAAAACAGAAATAATAACTAAAATTATTATCATTAATGTATTATTGGTTACTTTAGGCGTTTTTTCGGGTTTTCCAGACATTTTTTGTTTATTTTAATTATTATTTTGTTTCTGGAATTTAAAATAAATTTTTTTTTTTTAAACTTAACTATTTCTAAATATTAATATAGATTTTTTTTTATTTTTATTAAAAGAAAAATAATAATATTCTATTTTTTTTTTTTTTTTAAAATAATTTTTTTTTTTTTTTTTTTTTTTTTTTTTTTATGGAGCTAATGGTAAATATTCAGTATTTAATGTATCATGACAACCACTAATAGATAATGAATAATTTGAAGTAGGAGGTAAATATGATTTATAATTATAATTATAATACATAAGTTTAAAAAATTTATTTTTTTCTATTTCAAGAGTAGTTCCAGATCTCGCCCAATCACTTTCTGATACATTATTTAATGATTTTAAATTTGTATTTTTTAATATCCAATCAATATAAGAATAAACTGAAGTATAACCACTATCACTTTGACAAGGAATAAGTGATTCATCTAAAACTGTATAAGAAATAATACCTAGTTGAATATAAGTATTTTCATTTTTATATAAAGCGGGACCACCTGAATCACCAAAACATGTATTATTTTCATAATTACCATTTAATAAAAAAACTTTATCATCTGTATAGGGAGCAAAACCTTGTAAAGGTATTGTTGTTTTTAATAAATATTGAGATAATCTTAAACAATCTATATTATTATTATTACAAGTAACTCCCCAACCAGATACAGTTATGTCAGTACCACTTTCTAAATTTTTAATTTCACCAGTTATATCTAAATTAACACAATGGGATGAAGTTTCTCTTACTAATTTTAATAAAGCTATATCATTACGAAGGTTATTTTGATCATAATTTTCATGAACAATTGTTTTTTCTACAAATACAAAATCACCATCGTATCCATCTAAATCTTTAAATCCTGAACGAACAACAAAATCAAAATTATCCTGAAAATCAAAAATACAGTGACCTGCTGTTAAAGCCCAATATGGATCAAAAATAGTTATACCACAAAAAGGTAATAATATTAAACCAATATCTTCAACAAAAAATAAAATATAAACCATTCCCATAAAATTCATATTATTAATTCCTTCAACTTTTTCTCCACCAATTATTTTTTCTGTCTCCAAAATATTTTTATTTTTTTTTAATATAAATTCTTCTTCTTTTTCTATTACTTCTTCATTATATGAATCTGATACAAGTCTATATTTCCAATAACCATTTATATTAGCATCTTCTGGTTCTAAATTAACAGTTAATCTAGAATTTGGATCATAACAAGATTCATCACTACTCTCACTTTCATTTAATTCATGATTTTTATTAATCATATATTTTTTATTTTTAAGTTTAAACTCTTTTTCTAATGAAACCATTAAGTGGGCATTAACTTCTATTATGTATTTAGAAAATTTAGATTTTTTTTTAAAATCTTCAAAAGTTTGTTTAGTTATTTCTTTACTCTTATAATAAGTTGACATTTCAGTTTTTTTTTGAATATTTTTACCCCTTCCATTTGTAAAAGATGGACAATTATTTATTTCTGATATTATAATACTCATTAGAATTAATCCAACAATAAAAATTACTGATAATATTACTAATATTATTATTAAGTAAGTTTGTGTTGTTAAAGTCCTCATTATTTATTTTTTTTTTTTTTTTAATTAATGATGAAAAATAAAAATAAAAATAAAAATATTCTTATTATGCACTAATTATTTATAATCAAAAATTTTTGGTTATAAATTTTTTTTTTTTTTTTTTTTAATTTTTTTTTTTTTTTGTTTTTTTTTTTTTTATTTTGATTTTTTTTTTTTCTTATTTTGAAAGGGAAGTGAGAGAATTGTCAATGATGGAGTTGGAAATTTCCAAAAGGGCCTGA
>Ga0105046_10013842_pt1 | contig 12470 bp, 11 predicted proteins | sample MAT03_FD_78385 | JGI IMG/M metagenome (GOLD analysis project Ga0105046, IMG submission 78385) | Freshwater microbial communities from Lake Fryxell liftoff mats and glacier meltwater in Antarctica - MAT-03 (megahit assembly) | ecosystem: Environmental > Aquatic > Freshwater > Ice > Liftoff...
CAGGACATCAATGTCCTGGCTCATCGCTAAAGTCCTCTAAAGAGGACTAGATTCAGGATCTGAGTCCATTTCAATGGACTTTCACGATTAGCCCAAAATTTATTTTAGGGCGGGTTGACAACGGAGCAATGAGACGTTCAGGGCTTTTGTCAGTCAATCAGCACATTCCCACTTCAGCAATACAAAAATACAGACCATGAGCGCTAGTGCTGCTCGACCTTATACAATCCTCTCGATTGCTGCTGCCATTCTGACGATTGGGCTGAAAACTGGTGCGTATTTTGTAACCGACTCGGTGGGGCTACTCTCAGATGCGATGGAGTCGGGCATTAACCTAATTGCCGCATTCGTCGCCTTTTGGGCGCTCTCGCTGGCCGCCAAACCTGCCGATCAAGAGCATCCCTTTGGCCACACCAAGGCTGAATATTTCTCTAGCGGTCTGGAAAGTGCGCTGATTTTGGTTGCTGCCGTTGGCATTGCGATCGCCGCCTGGAACCGCTTGCTGAACCCTCACCCAATCGATCAAATTGGGCTGGGTTTAGGGCTATCGCTAATCGCCACAGCCATTAATGGCGCTACAGCTTGGGTACTGCTGCGCGCCGGAAACCGATTGCGATCGATTACTCTCCGTGCCGATGCCCATCATCTGCTGACCGACGTGTGGACTTCAGTGGGAGTACTAGTCGGCATTGGGCTAGTCAAACTGACGGGCTGGCTAGTGCTTGACCCCATCATTGCGCTGCTAGTGGCCGCCAACATTGTTTGGGTTGGCGCGCGGCTAATGCGAGAAACCGGATCTGGACTGCTCGATCACTCAATGCCAGACGTTGAACTCAACCAGATTAGAACTCTGATGCTGCCCTACGAAGAGCAAGGTATCTATTTTCATGCCCTCAGAACACGAGTAGCTGGCTCGCGCCGATTCATCAATTTTCATGTGTTGGTACCGGGAGCCTGGACGGTGCAAAAGGGGCATCAACTGTGTGAAGAACTAGAACTCGCGATTATTCGAGCACTACCTGGAAGCTATGTGATCACGCATTTAGAACCACAAGAAGCTCCAGAAGCTTGGGCAGATCAAGACTTAGACCGAGTGCCCTTTTCTTAGCACTACATAATCGGCAGAATATGACTCTTGACTAGGAATGTACGCACTGTATCTTGCCGTAGTTGAGGAGTTTTTGGATGGCAGCCTTTGAGAAAGACTCCAAGTCAAACCTGGTCAGAAGAAAGCATCATTCGATTGTTATGCGGCTAAGTCCTCGGTAGAGAAGTAGCTGAAGAATTGCGGGCGAGATGAGATCGCCCTGAAAATACCTGATCTGAAAACAGGGTTAGATTGTCTCTTTACTTTTGAGTGATAAATATGCATAATGCATACATATTTTAGGAAACGAGTTTTGCCCTTGTCCTATGCTATGGATGCCGAAAGAACCTTGAATCTTCTGGGTGCGCTAGCTCTCAGCGTTATGGATGCTTTAAATGTTGTCGTTGAAGCCAATGCTGGACATGGCGGCGAGACTCCTGCTGCACTTGTGACTTTGGGTGCTGATCCAGGACTCTCGATTAATGCGTTACGTCAAATTCTCAATCTCTCTCATCCGGGAACGGTTCGACTCATCGATCGTTTGGCATCTCAGGGTCTTGTTGAGCGTAGAGCTGGAGCGGATGGTCGGACACTTGCCCTGTTTCTCACGGATGCGGGTCACGAACGACGGCAAGCAATTCTGACCGAGCGACGACAACAGTTGCAGTTTGCCGTTAACACCCTGACACAGAATGAACACAAACAACTTACAAAACTCCTAGAAAAGATGCTCACAGCGATGACAACCAGCGAGTTACGTAATTTCGCGATTTGTCGTCTTTGTGAGGAAGAAGTGTGTCCGGCTGATCGCTGTCCCGTAGAACAAAAATATCGCCAACTGCTGAAGGCATGAACACTATCATTATAGCGGTTCCTCTTAACATGAGGTACACGTTGGACAGACAGGGCAAGGGTTTCAGCTTGTTATTCGTACCGCACCAGATCGGTAACCGCTATATTGCTCTCAGTTACGCCTTTTGCTGGGGCGTTGGGGTGACATTGACAAAAATTGCCCTCTCGGAGATTTCAGCAACGACACTTCTCATTATTCAACTCTCTTCTAGCGTTATATTTCTTGCAACGGCTTGTTACCTGAAGGATCGCCAACTCCCTTTTTCGTGGCAACACCTCAAACGAGGCTTTGCCGGGATCTTTGAACCGGCATTAGCTTACATGGTTGGTATTTTTGGTATACAAATGACAACTGCCAGCAATGCAACACTAATTGGTTCATCAGAAGTAATTCTGACGATTTTATTTGCAGCAGTGTTTCTTGGTGAAAAATTGACGCGGATGAAATTACTACTTGCTGGCATCAGTTTTTTAGGGATATTGTTGTTGATTTTGAAGGATACTCAAGGAGCTAGTCATTCTTCGCTGGTTGGTGATTTACTCGTGCTGATGGGCGCAATCTTTGCAGTTTTTTACGTTCTCTTCAGTAAGAAGCAGCTCGAATCAGTAGATCCTCTGCAACTCACCTCATCGCAGCAGTTAGTTGGCTTGATCGTGACCGTATTCTGTTTTAGCGTGCTATCGATCATTAATCCAAACTACGAAGTAAACGCTGCCGATATTTCACCGCAGTTTTGGTTGCTTGCAGTGGGTTCAGGAATAATGCAGTATGGTTTGGCGTTCTTGTTATATCTCATTGCACTGCAAAATATACCTGTGAGCCATGCTGCGTTTTATATTGCGCTGATTCCTGTTTTTGGTGTAGCCAGTGCAGTTGTGATGATTGGTGAGCAGCCTAGTCTGGCACAATGGACTGGTGGGTTATTAGTCATTGTATCGGTCTACTGTGCTAGCAGGTTGAAAACCACGTAGGCAATGATTGGATGAACTGTTGCGATCGCCGAGTTCGTCCGCTTGAGCTACCAACGGCAACGCATCAAAATGCCCCTGGTAGTGATAGAGGTGAGAGCGGCATCGACAGCCGTAAAGTCTTCCATCATCGGCTACACGCTCCACCATACAAAAACTCTGTGTGCCCATCAGGATAAGCTCTCATGCACCAAGTGCCACCATGTAGCTTGACCATAATGGGGTGATAGAACCATGATGCAGCAGCAGTGAGAAGGAGCGCTGCGAGGACTATGGCAATAACTCTGCGCGGTCTGACGGTAGGACGATAGCTCTTTGAGCGGCAGATAATGGTTTTCTAATATCAACGGCATGCCGCAGTTAGCACAATGCAACGGCTGCTGTCCGTCACGAATGCCCCATTACATCGGCAAGGATATTTTCAGGCTGCTGACAGTCAGGACGAGTGCAGTAAACCTTCATGAACTAACCGATGGGTAGCAAGCGAGGGTGGCACTCCGTCTTCTGTCCTAGAGATCCAGCTTAACCATCTCACAAAAATTAAGGTAGCGGTTAGATCGGGTGAGCCAACGGTCTGCGGGGTTGTTAGATGAGACGTGGGGCACGGTAGTCCGTCTGTTTGTAGGGGCGGTTCGCAACTCCTGGATCGTTAGCTGGCAACTGAAACCCCCGGACGTTGATCGTCGCCCAACCGCTCAGCTCTAACTCGTCGCTACTCTGCTCAAAGACGACACGCTCACGGCACCGCTGTGACCAGGATTGAGGATGCCGATCGCTTGCAGCAGCATCTTGTCAAATTCTTGACATCTGTTTTCTATGCTTTAGCAGCAAAGGTAAATAGCCTAAAGTTACATGGAGACAGAGCAATGACAACCATTCCAAATTTCGGTCTAGCGACGTTTACGCCTGGAACCCCGATCGATAATCCTTATTATCCTCTAAAGCCGGGAACCGTTTATGTGTATGAAGGTGAACCAACCGATGAACAGTCGGGTGATGAAAGTGAGGAGATTAGTCGATTCGCCGTTACCTATGACACCAAGAACATTGCGGGTGTGACTGCTACAGTCGTGCGCGAGACTGCCTGGGCAGATGGTTTTCTGCAAGAAGACACAGACGACTGGTTTGCTCAAGATTCAGACGGAAATGTTTGGTATTTAGGTGAATCTACAACGGCATTTGAGTACGACGACAATGGTAATTTCATTGGCACAAACAACGACGGTGCCTGGGAAGCTAAAGTCAATGGGGCGCTACCGGGCTACATCATGGAAGCCAAGTCTCGGGTTGGTGATCAATATTATCAAGAGTTTGCGCCCGCTGATGCAGCGGTAGACCAGGCAAAGGTGATCAGTCTCAACACAAAACTGAAAACGGAGTTTGGCAGCTTTAATAACGGTCTGAAAATCCTAGAGTCTACAGAACTCACGCCGGGGGTGACTGAATTTAAAAATTACGCTCCGGGTATTGGGCTGGTTTTGGTTGAGGAAGAACTGGATCAAAACCTGGAGCCAGGGTTTGTGTTTGAGCTAGAATCACTCACCTCTGTGAGTCTAAAAGCCTTTAACGATGGCTATGGAACTCAGGAAGATGACGCGATCGATGGCGATGATCAAGCCAACACGCTCAAAGGGTTTAGCGGGAATGATTTGCTGCAAGGACTGGGTGGTAACGATCGGCTAACGGGTTCTGATGGCAATGACTTCTTAGTCGGCGGTATCGGAGCAGACACGCTGAAAGGGTGCAGGGGACAGGATATTTTAATCGGCGGTGAGGGTGCAGATAGTTTGGAGGGTGGCAAAGGTCGAGATCAGTTTGTTTTCCGGACGTTGGCAGATCGGGGCGATCGCATCAAGGATTTTAATCGTGAGGATGTGATCATTCTGGCGGAGATCTTTGGTTCAGAAAACTACGGTAGCTCTAATCCAATTAGTGATTACTTGAGCATCAGTCAAGTGGGTTCCAGCACTGTAATTCGGGTTGATGTAGATGGAGATAGCGGGTCTAATCCATTCGAGGTGTTAGCCACCTTGCAGAACACCAACGCTCGTAGCTTGAGCAATGCCAACTTTGTTGTCTAAGTTGTCTAATCATCATTTCGCAGTTGCTTTGTCTGGCATTCTCCGTTAGCGGGGATGGCATTAAAAGTCTTTTGGTTTGGTGGGTAGACAAGTTTTTTTCTCAAAAATTTAAGGAGAAAGGTAATGGCAAGCGCAATTAATACAATTCAACCGGGTGTGATTCAGACGCTATCAGGAATCATCACTCAACTTGTGACAGATGTAGAAGATAACGTGGTTGATAGTTTTATCTTGAAGGATGCCACCGGGCAAGTGGTGGTTGATGCGACAGACGGATTGAATCTAACGGTTGGAGACTCTGTAACAGTCATTGGAGAAAGCGAGATTGATAACGGAACGTCTCAGTTTGAGGCGCTCAAGATTACCAAGGCCAACGGCACGGTGGTGCTGAATCCATTTGAGACAGCAGGCGCTGGCCCCAGTGATGACATTCTCGATGGCACTAATGGCACAGATGCGCTGGATGGGAAGGATGGCAGAGACTTTTTGAAAGGGCGAGGTGGCAAGGACAGTTTGCTCGGCGGCACTGGGGCTGACATCTTGATTGGTGGTAATGGCAAGGACAGTTTGACGGGGGGCAAGGGTAAGGATGAGTTTGTCTACGAGTCTCTTAAAGAAGGTGGCGATCGCATCACTGACTTTAACGTCAAGCAAGACACGATTGTTTTGGATGATGTGTTTGCAAATGATCTGTTTGAAGCCGTTAGTAGTGGCAGCTTAGATCAATTTGCTGGCTATTTGAAGCTGTCTCAGGTGGGTTCTAGCACCGTAGTTCGGATCGACTCAGATGGCACGGGCGGTTCTAGTCCGTTCAAGGTATTGGCAACGCTAGAAGGGGTGAGTGTTGCTAATTTAAGCGCTCGCAACTTCAGTTTTGATTAATACAAACTGACTCAGTTGATCTAGCAAAAACTCAAGATCTGACATTGTGTGGCACGCTAGCGTGCCACACAATGTCAGATCTTGAGTGGCCAGGTTACCATCAAGTTGCAATAGAAGTATTAGGTGTGGTGATAAACGCTGATGTGCCCTTGGACGCGATCGCCCTACGGATTTAACTTGATTTGTAGAAATACAATATAGAAGGCAACAGCATCTGGAAGATCAAGAGGGCCAGTTGATGGATGTTTTATGTCTCTTAGCTACTGCTATTTTCACAAAAGAAGGGGGAGGCGATTGGCCAGTTCTCAAACCCTGGTCAAACCAGCAGGATAGTTCACCAGAACTCTTGAAGGTTGAACCGAATCAGCGTGACCTCAAGGATGGTGACCTGAATGAGCCGTGGAACCGTGTACAAGAGTTAGAACGTCGCGGTTCTGATATTGAGACCCGGCTCTTGTCTGATATCGAGACCCAGCCATTTTTGCCCACAGCCGTGCTGGAAGGGGAGGTGATTTTAGGAATCAGCGGCATTGCTGGGAACGATTTAGATCAGGGTGTGGTGTGGCAAGGAAGCGTTGAACTCGTCTTCAACACGAGTTTTACTGGAGACGATCTCTTGCAAGTTGGATTCGAGAGTGGCAATGCGGTGGAGTTTGCCTTGACTGACGAACTCACGTTTGAAGGGCGGCTGAGCTTTCCTGATGAAACAGACAATCAGCGCTTTGAGGTGAGTGAGCTGTCCTATGAATTCCCGATTGGCGATCGAGCTAGTGTTTATGTTTCTACCACTGGGGATGACCTGGATGAGTTTAACCCATGGTTCGGTGATGGTAGCGATGGGGCAATTTCTGAATTTGGCACCGAAAACCCCATCTATGCGTTAGTACCAGATATTGGACTACAGCTCAATTACGATTTAACAGATGACCTGACGGTTAGCCTTGGGTATTTCAGCGACGATGCAGGCAATCCCGAACCTGGAGCAGGGCTATTCAACGGTAACCACAGTGCATTCGTGCAGCTAGGATTTGAACCCAGTGATAATTTTCTACTAGGATTGACTTACATTCATACCAATCACGATTCCAGCTTAGAAACAGAACTAGGCAGCCTGCGGTCACAGATTAACTTAGAGCGTCCAGTAATTGGGAATTCCTACGGGATTTCGGCATTGTTGATGCCCAGTCCCAGATTAGCGATCGGGGGGTGGATTGGATTTACCAGCGCAACGGTGCTTGAGTTAGGCAATGCGGCTGTTTGGAATTATGCTCTGACCGTGGCACTGCCTGACGTGGGCAAAGACGGTAACCTGCTTGGCCTCGTCATTGGTCAGGAGCCTCGGTTGACCGGAACCAGCGGCTTTACAATTGATCATCGCAGCAGCGATCCAGATCCATCTCTACATCTTGAGGTATTCTACCGCGATCGCCTCTCTGACCATATTTCAATCACACCCGGTTTAATTTGGATTACGGCACCAAACTATAGCAATCACAATCCTGATATCTTTGTTTTGACCATCCGAACTACATTTAAGTTTTAAGTGGGGAGCGTCATTGACTATAAGACTCTGGAACCCAGCGCTGAGTGCGCAACGGGCGGCGCTGGACTTTAGAGCTTGGCTGTTAGTTAGACCCGATTACTGAATTTAAGAGGTGAAAAGCCTTGAGAATCTTATTGGTAGAGGATGACGATCGAATTGCTCAACCTTTGGCAGAAGATTTAGCACATCAGCATTATGTCGTTGAGACTGCATCCGACGGCATTGAAGGTTGGGAATATGCTCAAGCTGCTGAATATGATTTAATCTTGCTAGATTTGATGCTACCGCGTCTGGATGGTATCAGCCTTTGCAAACGCTTGCGGGCATCTCAATATCCGGGATTCATCCTGATGCTAACTGCCAAAGATACCACCACAGATAAAGTCATTGGACTAGATGCAGGTGCAGATGATTACCTGGTAAAGCCGTTCAAACGGGTAGAGCTAGCGGCACGAATTCGAGCCTTACTGCGTCGCCCCTCTGAACTGCGACAGGCGGTGCTGCGGCAAGGTGAACTGACGCTCGATCCGGCTTGCCACACAGCGACGTATGCAGCAAATCGGCTGAATTTAACCCCAAAGGAATATCTTATCCTAGAGTGCTTACTGCACAATCCTGGACAAGTTTTTACCCGCTCTAGGCTGCTGGATAAGCTATGGGAACTCGATTGCGAATCGAGTGCAAATACAGTTAAAACTCACATGGCCAACCTCCGACAAAAACTCAAGGGGGTGGGATGTAAAGATACTCTAATTGAAACAGTGCATGGGATTGGGTATCGCCTGCAAACTAGCGAAGGAGTTTAGAAAAAATATACCCCCCTTCCCAGGTTTTACTTGGGGATGTCAGCGGGTCTCTGCCTCGTATAGCTGTCGCCACAAAGGTTAGGACACTGGGATCAAAGGGGGTGTGGGGGCAAAGCCCCCAGCCAGGGGTTCCACCCCTGCACCCCGTCCTAGCCAATCCGTCTCTGCCTCGTAAATGGGGCAAGAGGCAGAGACTCTGAATCGCATGACAAGGCAGATCTTTGTAACGAGAAATCCTCAGCCTACTTTGTATCACTTTATTACCCTTTGTGTTCCAGAACATTCGCTATCGGCTTTTGTTGTCCTACCTTGCTGTGCTGGCCGTCATCCTGGGGGTATTTGCGTTTGCTGTTCGCATCACCTTTGCTCGCAACCTTGATCGACAACTGATCAATCGATTAGAAACCCTATCTAGAGCGGCTGCCCTTGACCTAGAGCTAGAAGGTGGGAATTTAAAGGTTGATAACAAAATTTTGGCGGGTTCTAATCAGGCGATCCAATGGTTTGACGTTGAGGGGCACCTCCTAGATCAACAGGGAACCTATCTGATGCAGCGTCCTTTTAATCCAAAGCAGATCATTCAGACCCAGATCATTCCACATCCAGTCAAGAGTTTTATCCTCCCAGTCAATGACTATGACACCGCTCTGTTTATCGGCTATGTTCGGGTGAGTGAGTCTACTCAGGACTACAATGACACGCTGCACAGCCTCGATTGGGGACTTGGGGTTGGTGTGACGATGGCCTTAGTATGCAGTGGACTCGGAGGAATTTGGTTGACTCGTCAGGCTATGCAACCGATCGAACACAGTTTTCGCCGACTCCAGCAATTTACCTCAGATGCCTCCCATGAACTCCGCAGTCCGTTAGCTGCGATCCAGATGAATGCAGAAGTGGCGCTGGAGTATGCAGACGGCATGAGGGATTTAGATGCAAATAAATTTCGAGCAATTGAAAGCGCCTCAATCCAAATGACCGCGCTAACCGAGAAGCTGCTGCTGCTGGCTCGTACCGATCGAGGGCCACTTCAGCAGCCAGAAATGATTGACCTTTCAGCGTTTCTTGAACTGTTGCTTCAGTTATATCGACCTCAATTTGAACACAAGCAAATTCATTTGAAAGCTCAACTCACGCCACAGTTGACTATTTCAGGGGATCAGGTTCAACTATCCCAACTGTTTCATAACTTGATTAGTAATGCTCTGCGCTATACCCCACCAGGAGGTGTTGTCGAAATTCAGACTGCTGTTCAAGATTCGCGTGAACGATCTCACCTTGTCGTCCGTGTCAAAGATACAGGGATTGGGATCGTACCGGAACACCTGAAATATATTTTTGAGAGATTTTGGCAGGCAGATCAGGCCCGTTCTTACCAGGCCGATGGTTTCGGGTTAGGGCTAGCGATCGCCCAAGGCATTGCCCAGAACCATGGCGGTGAAATTACCGTTACCAGCGAACTAGGACAGGGCAGTTGTTTCACCGTTTGCCTGCCGATTTATCACGGCTAAGTATAGCTGTCGCCACAAAGGTTAGGACACTGGGATCAAAGGGGGTGTGGGGGCTTTGCCCCCAGCCAGGGGTTCCACCCCTGCACCCCGTCCTAACCAATCCGTCTATGGCTATAATGCAATCTAAATGTTAACCTTGTTAAACTTTTGGCAATAATTACCCAAAATCTTGTTTGCTAGTGATCACAAACCAGTTAACTCTGGAGGCTTGACGCTGTGATTAGGTTCAAGATGAGTCTGCTTACCGTAGGTCTTTCAGTTGCACTACTGGGAGGGGTTTTGGGAAAATTAGCAGTTGATCGCCGCATCCATTGGCAACCTGCTGGCGATAATAGTGCTGTAGCAAATAGTACTAGTGTAGACATAAATAATCCACAGGCAGGAGTAGAGAATGACGAAATTCCTGCTCAATCGCCTGCAACGCATTGGTGGTCAACGATCACCTTTCCAGAGGCATTACAGATCGCTGAAGCCGCAATAGGCAGTAAGGCTTATAGCATAGAGCGAGAAAGCGAAAGCGGTAAACCCGTCATTGAGGTAGGAATTGACGGACAAGAGGTTTTTGTGGATGCTGAAAGTGGCAAGATTGTTTTGATAGACAACCTGCGTCAAAAAGGCGATCCAGAAGACATTGCGGAGGTCACCGCAGCCCTGAAGCTGCAACCGCTTGCCAGCGTCACGGTGCAAGCTGCCCTACAGGCTGGTGAACGCCATGCAGGCGCTCCGGCTCATTCTGTGAACTTGGAAAACGCGGATGGCAACCTTGTTTACGTGGTTGTCGTTGAGTTGCAGAAGGTGTTTATTGATGCAGGCAACGGGAAAGTTCTCTCCACAAAAGCAGTTGAGCCAGATGAGGAAGATGATGAACTGAACGTGAATAGTAGTATTCAGGTTCCTGATGATGATGAACCATAGGTTTGTAGCGGCGCAATGTTTTAAACTGCGATCGCGGCAGATATCCGGAAGGGTGGGTTTGTTTGTCAGATACTAGGATTACGAATCACGTCCTGGCTAAACCCGCCCCTACCGCCGATTGTGTTTGGTTTGAACAGGGTTTAAATCGGTAGGCCAATCCGATCGCCCCTTCTTACACCACAACAGGCGATTGCCTCCACTCACCCCATCTCCGCACAGCAACACTCTGCCACCCACAAACCATCGGAAGCGAACCATAAACTCGGCTGAAGGAGGAGGGCTAACGGTTATGTTCAGCGGTAGCTAGAAACCTTCACATCACCGTCATTCTGTACAGTCCACTGAAACACGTTTGTTAGTCCGCACTTCAGCCGCCTACAGGTGAGCAAATTTCAACCAGTGTGCCATCAGGGCAGCGCACATATGAAACGATCTGCCCCCACGGCTTGGATTCGGGGGCCTTGACTTCAGTCGCACCTGCGGACAATGCTGTCTTGTGGGCTTCAGCAACGACAGCGGTGACAAACGCTACCTCAAAGCCAAGCGGTTGATTAGATGCATTTGCAGCAATAAAACCTGAAGGTAGATTCATCTTTCCCAACTCATGGGACGCAAAAGCTAAAACTGTTTCTCCAGTGTCAAGCTCGCCATAGTCACCGGATTCGTGCAAAAAACGCCGAGATAAACCAAACGCACTTTCAAAAAAAGCTAGAGACTCTGCAACATTAGGAACATAGATAATCATGTAACCAAGTTTCATTTGTGCTCCTGTTCAGGTGGCATAGCGTTTGAACTAATCAGCATAGTATCCAGTTGAGCGAAGGGTTAGTCTGCACTTTCGCGTACCTGGAAAACGTTACCTTCAGGGTCAAAACCATCACATGCACGGAAGCCACGAGCCTGCCACTCGTTCTGCTTGGGTCTAATTTGACCGCCGAGTTCGTCCGCTTTCTCCCGCGACGCTTGAATGCTTTCAACAGGGAGGCATATCTTAATCGGCATGTCTTCGCGTACCGAAGGTGGAGTTGTGATCTCGATCGTTGCTGCGATCTTCTTTGGAATTCCGTGAATAACTAACTGAAATCCTTCTCCATCTAGCACCACATGATCTTTGTCGGAGTGAGTCGCTGCCATCCCTAAAACGATTCGGTAGAAATCTGCTATGGGTTCAATCTCTTTAGCAAAGACGACAGCACTGGGTTTGGGCTTACTCGGCATGGAATGGGTTTCTCTGAAATAGTAATCGCTGGGAAGTGGAATTATAGCGGTAGAACTATACCTTATTTAATCCACGATCCTTAGTCACTTGCTTCCACCGATGACGAATGACTATTAACGAATGACCCATATCTACCCCACCACCTCAGCGTTAGTTCGGCTGAGTCTCACTCAAAGCCCTCACGTCGAAGCCATCCCACCTCCTCGCTGGTATTTCCACTATTGGAAATCGCCTTAGCACGTGAGCTTTGCCAGAAAAGTTTATTGCATTCGTAGAAAATTTGAAGCGGCAGTAGAATCTAAAGGGGGCGCAAAGTGATATCCCTGCCCTGCCTGACATTTGATGGATTGCAGGTAGGAGAGCTGTTGAGGTGTTTCTAAGCCTTCGGCAACCACCTTTAACCCTAGATTCTGCGCCAGGTTGACGATCGCCTTTACAATTTCCGATTTTTCTAAATCTGTTTCGAGGGACATAATGAATGATCGGTCAATCTTCAGAATATCGATGGGGAAGCGTTGCAGATAGCTCAGGGAGGAATACCCCGTGCCAAAATCATCCAGGCAAATCTGAATCTGCCTTGCCCGCAGTTGCTTCAAAATAACCGCCGC
>Ga0105046_10013843_pt1 | contig 12468 bp, 8 predicted proteins | sample MAT03_FD_78385 | JGI IMG/M metagenome (GOLD analysis project Ga0105046, IMG submission 78385) | Freshwater microbial communities from Lake Fryxell liftoff mats and glacier meltwater in Antarctica - MAT-03 (megahit assembly) | ecosystem: Environmental > Aquatic > Freshwater > Ice > Liftoff...
AGACCATCACCATCGCCCGGCCTTTGATGAGGTAGTGCCCGGGCCGGCGCTCCAGCCGGAGCAGCAGATCTTCCTCGGTGGCCAAGGCCATCAGGGCGTCGGCATCGATCAGCTGGAGATAGCCGTCCTCGAAGGCACCCACGGGACGGGCCTCGCGGTCGAACTCCGCCGGCAGGGCGGCTTCGCTCGTCGCTTTCGAGACTTCGGATGCCGGCTCGCCCAGGCGGCCGGGAAACAGCCTCTCGATACCTTCCTGCAGTTCCGCGCCGACCCGTGCCACGACCTCATCGGCCTGGATCGAGACCGAGACGTGATGGATGAAGTAGATCAGCACCCCGATGCTGACGATGGCCAGCAGCACGCCGATGCTGACGGACAGATGAGGCACGAAGGCCCCCTCGTCGACGCGCCGGATGGTGCGCAACACCAACATGCAGTACACGAACGTGGCCACGAAGGTGCCCAGCACCACCTGGTTGGCGGTGTCGCGCATGAAGTTGCGCAGCAGGCGGGGGCCGAGCTGGGTCGAGGCGAGCGAGAGCGCCACCAGCGTCATGGAAAACACGGTTCCGGCGATGGCGATCATCGACCCGGCCACGGTGCCCAACAGCAGGCTTGCACCTTCGGCGCCACCGGAATAGATCCAGGCGAGGTCCGGCAGCCAGCCGTCGATCTTGTCGAGCTCGACGGCGCCGAAGGCAAGCGCCACGGCCAGGCACGCCATGATCGCCGGCACGAACCAGAAACTGGATCGAGTGCGGTCCCAATGTTTCAGCAGCAGTGCTTTCATGCAGCCTCACTTCCTCGCAGGCCAGGACCGACTCGAAGAGCATTGTGGAACATCGATGGGGGCTACCTTGTGCGCCAGCGCACAGACGCGGCGCTGCCGCAAGCGCATGGTCGGCTGCCGCCAAACCCTTGAAAGCCAGAACGCCATGCTTCGCAAAACCAAGGACCTGCTGGATCTCGCCATTGGCGCCACCGATGGCACCATCGGCGAGGTGGACGATCTGTACTTCGACGACGAATCCTGGGCAGTTCGCTATCTCGTCGTCGATGCCGGCTCGTGGCTGTCCAGCCGCAAGGTGTTGATCTCGCCGATCGCCGCCGGCAAGCCCGATTGGGAAAACAAGCTGTTGCCGGTCTCGCTGACCCGTGAGCAAGTCAAGAACAGCCCGGACATCGACACTGAGATGCCGGTGACCCGACAACACGAGACCGACTATCTCGATTACTACAGCTATCCGTACTACTGGGGTGGCCTGGGCTTGTGGGGCAGCGGCGGGTATCCGAACATGCTCATTCCGGGCTACGCCGGCTATGGCTCTGCCGCCGACATCCGCGCAGAAGCGGACGGCGCGCAGGCACGAACCGAAGCGCGCCAGCGCCAGACCGAGAGTGAGAGCGACCCGCACCTGCGCAGTTGCAACGCCGTGGTCGGCTACCACATCCAGGCCACTGATGGTGAGATCGGGCACGTACAGGGGCTGCTCGTCGACGAAGAGAGCTGGGCCATCCGATACCTGGTGGTGAGCACGAGCAACTGGTGGCTCGGTCACGACGTGCTGTTGGCCCCACAGTGGATCAAGAGCGTGAACTGGGCAGAACAGACGGTGGCCGTCGACCTGACGCGCGACGCGCTGAAACAGGCGCCCTGGTTCGACTCGGCATTGCCGCTTGATCGCGAAATGGAGATCGCCGTGTACAAGCACTACGGGCGTGCTGGTTACTGGTCCGGCGGGGCGCCGTCCGCTTAGGCCCGTGCAGCAATAACTTGTGCACCGGGCCGCCGGATTGGGATGCAATTCCAGGCGCAAAGCGCGCCAGGTGGCCAGCCACACGGGTGATTTGCAACGCCGCAGTGCGCCCAAGTCCGGCGAGCCAAATGCGCAAGTTATTTAGGAACGGCCCTTAGTGCCTGCTGAAGGAATTGACGAAGCAGGGTCACCCGCGCCACCGCACGACCGGTCGCTGATCGACATCGCCGCGCTGGCCCTCGAACTGGGCACCGACCTGGACCGCGGCCTGGGCGCCGAGGAGGCCGCCAAGCGGCTGCGTGCGGACGGCCCCAACGAACTGCGCGCGGCGCCACCGGTGCCCCTGTGGCGCCGTGCGTTGGCACAGTTGCAGGACCCTCTGGTCTACCTGCTGGGCGCAGCAGCGGCCGTCGCCCTGGCCGCCTGGTGGTTCGAGGGCCGTGGCGAGCCCGGCGTGGCTGGCTGGCCGCTGGATGCCATCGTCATCGCTGCCGTGGTGGTGCTGAATGCTGTGCTGGGCTGGCTGCAGGAGGCCAAGGCGGCGCAGGCGGTGGCAGCGTTGGCGAAGATGACCACCGCCACCTCGAGCGTGTTGCGAGACGGCACTGTCACCCGCGTGCCCAGCGCCGATCTCGTCGTGGGCGACCTGCTGGTGCTCGCCGAGGGCGACGCCGTGGGCGCCGATGCGCGCCTGGTGCAGACCGCCGCGCTGAAGCTGCTGGAGGCGCCGTTGACGGGCGAGAGCGAGGCCGTGCTGAAGGATGCGGCAGCGCTGCCTGCGCCTGCGGCACTGGGTGACCGACTGAACATGGTGTTCAAGGGCACGGCGGTCGCGCAGGGCACCGGGCGTGGCGTCGTCACCGCCACCGGCATGCACACCGAGATGGGCGGCATCGCCACGCTGCTCGACACCACGCCTGACGCGCCGACGCCGCTGCAAGTCGAGATCGCGCATCTGGGCAAGGTGCTGGGCATCGCGGCCCTGGTGGTCGCCACCGTCGTGGTCGTCACGATCATGCTCATCTCGGACATCCATGGCGCGGGTGATGTCGTCGCGGTACTGCTGCTCGGCGTCTCGCTGGCCGTGGCCGCCGTGCCCGAAGGCTTGCCGGCGATCCTGTCGGTGGTGCTCGCGATGGGCGTGCGCCGCATGGCGCGCCACCATGCCATCGTGAAGAAGTTGGCCTCGGTAGAGACGCTCGGGTCGGCGTCCGTCATAGCGTCGGACAAGACCGGCACACTGACACGCGGTGAGATGACGGTGCAGCGGGTGATGACGGCCTCGGGGCGCATCCACATGACCGGTGTCGGTTACGCCCCCGAGGGCCACGCCGAGCAGGTGGGTGCGGATGGGTCCGCAGGCCGAATGCCCAACGATCTGCCTGACGAACTGCGCGCCGAACTGCAGGCCGTGCTCAGCGGTGGCAGCCTGGCAGGCAATGCCCAACTGCGGCAGGACGACACCGGCGCATGGGACATCCAGGGCGATCCGACCGAAGCGGCGTTTCTGGTCGCGCAGCGCAAGCTGAACCATGCCGCGCCTGAGGGGAAGCCACGCTTCGAGCGCATTGGCGAGATCCCCTTCACGTCGCAGCGAAAGATGATGTCGGTGCTCATGGTGGACCATGCCGACGGCGATGCGCACGTGCTCTTCACAAAGGGCGCGCCCGATGTGCTGCTGGCGCATTGCACGCACGCCCGCCGCGGCGAGACCACGGTGGCGCTGGATGCTGCCCTGCACGCGCAGGTGCTGGCCGACGTGGCCGCGATGGCCGATGACGCGTTGCGCACGCTGGCCGTGGCGCGCCGCACGCTGACGCCCGACGCGCAGATTCCGGGCGATGCCGTGGCGGTGGTCGCGCTGGAGCAGGACCTGGAGTACCTCGGCACTGTGGGCATCATCGATCCGCCTCGCAAGGAGGCAGCCGTGGCCATTGCCCAGGCGCGCCAGGCCGGCATCCGCGTGATCATGATCACCGGCGACCACCCGCGCACGGCAGCGCGCATCGCGGCCGATCTCGGCATCGTCGAGGCCGGCGCGCCGGTGCTCACCGGTGTCGATCTCGACAAGCTGATGGAGGCCGCTTTTGCCGAAGCCGTGTTGCTGACCTCGGTGTTCGCGCGCGTGGCGCCCAAGCACAAGCTGCGCATCGTGCGCGCGCTGCAGGACAGCGGCAACGTGGTGGCGATGACGGGCGACGGCGTCAATGATGCGCCGGCACTGAAGGCCGCCGACATCGGCGTGGCGATGGGCGTGGCGGGTACCGAGGTGGCCAAGGAGGCGGCCCGCATGATCCTGGCCGACGACGACTTCGCCACCATCGTGCTGGCGGTGCGCGAAGGGCGCGGCGTGCTCGACAACATCGAGAAGTTCATGCGCTACCTGCTGTCGTCGAACCTGGCCGAGGTGTTGACGGTGTTTGCCGGCGTGGTGGGGGCGGGTGTCATCGGTCTGAATGCCACGGCCACCGGCTCGGGTGGCGCGGTGGTGCTGCCACTGCTCGCCACGCAGATTCTGTGGATCAACCTGGTCACCGACACGGGCCCCGCGCTGGCCATGGGTGTGGACCCGATCACTGAGGATGTCATGGCGCGCAAGCCCCGCCCGCGCAGCCGGCGCATCATCGACGCCCGCATGGGCTTCAGCGTGGCCGAAAGCGGCATGGTGATGGCGGTATTGACGCTGCTGACGCTGGACCTGTTCCTGCCCGGCGGGCTGATCGAGCCGGTGGACGCCTGGCTGGGTACAGGCCCGCACAGCCTGGAACTGGCGCGCACGGCCGCCTTCACGGTGCTGGTGCTGACGCAGCTCTTCAACTGCTTCAACGCGCGTTCGGCGTCCGCTTCAGCGTTCCAGGCCGCGTTCTCGAACCGCTGGCTGTGGGCAGCGGTGGCGCTGTCCACGGCGTTGCAGGTCGCCGTCGTGCACCTGCCGTTCTTGAACCTCGCATTCGGCACCGTGCCGCTGTCGGCGGGCCAGTGGTGCGTGTGTGTGGCGATGGCCAGCGGGGTGCTGTGGTTCAGCGAAGGGCGAAAGTTGCTGCGAAAGCGCTGGTCCCGGCAGGCTATGGCCCTGCCTGGCGGGGCCTCGAGTGGATGAAGCCCGCAAGCCTTCGGCTCGTTCGACTGAACACCGATCGACGGATGGAATCATTCCTCGAGCTGTCGCTCGTGTTGATCGTGGTGCAGGGCCTGACCCTCGCTCGGGTGGTGCGCGCGCCGTGATGCACCACGTCAGGACACGATGCGCTGCGGCCGGTTCCCGACCAGGCCCAGCGTCATGGATCGAATCACTGCGGCGCGTCGGTTCGGGGCGGCAAGCCGGCTTGCTCTTTCTGCGCCTGGCTGGGCGCGGCGCTTTCGCGCGGGCGCCGCGCCGCCCGGTGCAGCGTGAGTTGTGGAAACGGGATCTCGATGCCGGCGCGTTCGAAGGCGCTCTTCAAGCGACGCAGGTACTCGCGGCGCACGGTCCACTGCGCCAGCGGGGCCACCTTGAAGCGTGCGCGAATCACCACCGCCGAGTCGGCCCAGCGTTCGACACCGGCCATTTCCAGATCGCCCAGGATGCGCACCGCCTGTGTCGTGTCGCGCCGCATCTCGGCTCCAACTTCCAGCATCACCGCCATCGCAGCATCGACATCGACGCTGTACGCCACACCCACGTCGACCACGGCTTGCGCATGGCCGCGGCCCAGGTTCACGACGCTGGTGATGCTGCCGTTGGGCACGAAGTGCACGTGGCCGTCGTAGTCGCGAAGCTGCACGAAGCGCAGCGTCACCTCCTCGACAAGCCCGGCATGGTCGCCCAGCTTGACCACGTCGCCTTGTCGAATCTGGTCCTCGACGAGCAGGAAAAAGCCGGTGAAGTAGTCCTTCACCAGGCTCTGTGCGCCGAAGCCCACCGCCAGGCCGACCACACCCGCGGCGCCCAGGATGGGCGCCACGCTGATGCCGAGTTCGCTCAGCACCAGCATGCCGGCCACCAGCGACACCACCACGGCGGCCAGGTACCTGAAGACGCGGCCCAGGGTCTCGGCGCGCTGGACGGCCTCGCGGTCGCCCAGGCGGCTGGAGATGCGGATGCGCAGGCCCCGGATGGCGCGCTGCGCCGCCACCACCGCCACCCAGGCGACCACCACGATGAGCAGGATGCGCAGGCCCGATGCGGCCACGCCACCCAGGCCTTTCAGGTGGACGGCAGTCTGCTCCCACAAGTCGGGCGACCCGTTCATGCCGCGCTGTCCCGCGGCGCCGATGCAGACGGCTCTCTCATGTGTGTTCAACCTTTCCTGTTGAGTGCCAATGGCGCCTGCCTGCTGATGGCTTGCAGGTATATTTGTTCCAATATACAAGGATGAAGCAATGATCCTGCCCTGCCCGCGACAACCGCGGTGTTCCGAACGGGGGCGATGGCCTTGAACACCTTCCGCCTTCAGCTGCGATTCCTGGCTCCACTGGTGGCGGTGCTGGTTGCCGCGTCCTATCTGGCGGTGCCGCTGATGGACCAGGTGACGCTGCGCTGGTTCAGCCGCGACCTCAACAGCCGCGGCATGCTGGTCGCGAATGCGTTGTCGGATTCGGTGGCCGAGGCCCTGACCGCGGGCAAGCCGGCGCGGCTGCAGCCTCTGTTTGACCGCGCCATCCAGGACGAACGGTTGTTCGCCGTGGGCTTGTGCAGCACCGATGGGCGGCTGCTGCATCGGACCGACAGTTTCCCGGCGACCCTGAGCTGCGCAGCCGCCGCCGGACTGGCCCGCAATGCCGAGCCTCGGCTCGCGCTCACCGGAGGCGCGGTGCATGTCGGCGTGCACGACGTGATGGCGCTACCTGCGCCGCCGCCCGTCGTGCTGGTCAATCCGGCGCCCGAAGTGATTCCGGACGATGCCGTGCCCGGCCTGGAGCCGGCAGCGTCCGCCCCGCAGGCGCCGCCTGTGCCGGTGCTGATGGGTCAGCTCGTGCTGCTGCACGACATGAGCTTCATCGAGCGTCGCAGCCAGGACACGCGCCGCTACCTCATCGGCTTGATCGCCGGGCTCGGCCTGGTGATCGCCATCATCACCGTGGTGGTGGCGCAGCTGAGCTGGCGCGGCTGGGTCAACGGCGCGCGCGCACTGATGCGCGGCGAGGGCCTGCTCAGCCCCTTGCTGTCGGGCCCCTCGTCGGCGCCTGAACTGGAGCCGTTTGCTGCCGACCTGCGCGCCCGGCTGCGCGACATGGAAGATGAGTTCCGGCGCTCGCAGGGCCCCGCAACCGAGTGGACGGCCGAACGCTTGCGCACCTTGCTGCACACCCAGCTCAGCGGCGATCAGGTGATCGTGGTGTCCAACCGCGAGCCCTACATCCACGAGCGCGGCGACCAGGGCATCGTCGTGAAGCGGCCGGCCAGCGGCCTGGTGACGGCGGTCGAGCCCGTGATGCGGGCCTGCTCCGGCACCTGGATTGCCCACGGCAGCGGCGGCGCCGACCGCGAGGTGGTGGACGCCGGCGACCGCGTGCTGGTGCCGCCCGGGCAAGACGACTACTGGCTGCGCCGCATCTGGCTGACGGCCGAAGAGGAACAGGGCTACTACTACGGCTTCGCCAACGAAGGCATGTGGCCCCTGTGCCACGTGGCCCATGTGCGGCCTGTCTTCCGCGAGTCGGACTGGGAAGCCTACAAGGCGGTCAACCAGCGCTTCGCCGATGCGGTGGTGGCCGAGGCCCGCAGCGAAGACCCCGTGGTGCTGGTGCAGGACTACCACTTCGCACTGCTGCCGGCAATGGTGCGCGAGAAGCTGCCCCAGGCCACGATCCTGACGTTCTGGCACATCCCATGGCCGAACCCGGAGTCCTTCGGCATCTGCCCCTGGCGCCGCGAGATTCTGGAGGGCATGCTGGGCAGCACGATCCTGGGCTTCCACACGCGCTTCCACTGCAAGAACTTCATCGAGACGGTGGATCGATATCTGGAGGCGCGCATCGAACACGAGCACTCGACGATCGCGTTCCGCGAGAAGGAAACGCTGGTCGAGAGCTACCCCATCTCCATCGAGTGGCCGGGCGCCGCAGAGGTTGCAGCCTGGTCCAGCGTGGCTGGGTGCCGCCAAGCGGTCATCGACCGCCTGGGCCTGCCGGCCAACGTCTGCCTGGCCGTCGGCGTGGACCGCTTCGACTACACCAAGGGTATTCTGGAGCGGCTGAACGCGGTCGAGCGACTGCTGGAGAAGTGGCCCGAGTGGATCGGCCGCTTCGTCTTCGTGCAGGTGGCGGCACCCACGCGCGCGGCGCTCGACGAGTACCGCAGCTTCCAGGAACGGGTCGAGCGTGTCACCGAGCGCATCAACCAGCGCTTCGGCCGGCCCGGCTACCAGCCCGTGCACCTGTTGGCCACGCACCATGAGCACGACGCGGTGATGGAACTGTTTCGTGCCGCCGACATCTGTGTCGTGACGAGCCTGCACGACGGCATGAACCTCGTGTGCAAGGAGTTTGTGGCGGCACGCGACGACCTGCAGGGGGTGTTGATCCTGAGCCGCTTTGCCGGCGCCGCGCGCGAGCTGGCCGAGGCCCTGATCGTGAACCCTTACCACGTCGAAGAAACCGCCGACGCGCTGCAACGTGCGGCCACCATGCCCGCCGCCGAGCAGCGCGAACGCATGGCCAGCCTGCGCAGCACGGTGCGCGAGTTCAACGTCTTCCGCTGGGCCGGGCGCATGCTGGCCGATGCCGGACGCTGGCGGTTGCGGGCCCGCATCGAGGCGCGCGTGAAACGGCACCAGATCGGATGATGAAGTCGATGCAGCATCTGTTCACACCCGAAGGAGAGGCTGCGCTGGCCGCGGTCCTGCGGCTGCGGCCGCTGATGGCCTTCGACTTCGACGGCACGCTGGCGCCCATCGTGGCGCGCCCGGAAGACGCCCGCATCTCGGCGGCCGTGGCCACGCGCCTGAAGGCACTGGCCAGCAGGCTGCCGGTGGCCATCGTCACCGGCCGCGCGGTGGCCGATGTGCGCGATCGCCTGGGATTCGAGCCGCAATTCATCGTCGGCAACCACGGCGCCGAGGAGGACAACGTGGCCGCTGCTGGCGGCATCCCGGCTGTCGCCCTGGCCAGCCAACTGGACGGATTTCGCGCCACCTTGCGGGCGCACGCCGCCCCGTTGCGAGGGGCCGGCGTCGAGGTGGAGGACAAGGGCCTGTCGATTGCGCTGCACTACCGCTTGTCACGCGATCGGGCGCAGGCCCAGCGTCTGCTGACCGACCTGCTGACGCCTGAACCGGCCGGCGTGCGCCTGTTTGCCGGCAAGATGGTGGTGAATGCCGTGGCCGCAGATGCGCCCGACAAGGCGCAGGCCGTGCACGCGCTCGTGGCCCGTCTGGACGCCGCCGCGGCCTTCTTCGCCGGCGACGATGTCAATGACGAACCGGTGTTCGTCTCTGCGCCCGCGCACTGGCTGACGCTGCGGATCGGTCGCGAAGACCCGGCCAGTCGAGCCCGGTTCTGCCTTGAAGGGCCGCAAGAGATGGCGATGCTGCTCGAGCGCGTGCTGGCGCAGGTCTCATGATTCGCCGCTGAGCGATCTTCAGCCCAGCACGGCCCGGCGTGAAAAGCCGACGCCTTGCGGGTCGCGTGTGCATTTGTCAGAATGTATTTGTTCTATCATTCGCTGTCCGACGATGGGATCGCCCCGTCAGCGCGGACATCCGTCGACAACATTGGAGATTGCTCAATGACCCACACCCAGTCATCCCTCGTTCTGGCCGCTGTGGTGGCGTTGCTGGCGGCCTGCAGCAGCACACCAATGTCGCCGCCGCCGGCGCCGGCCCAGATGCAAGCCACCGTTGCCCCCAACTCCGCGGCCCAGGCACCAGCGACTGCGACAGCGCCAGCCGCTGCGGCCGCGCCGCGGTTGATCGCACCGTCCTCCAACGTCGCCACCGTGACGCTGCCGGCCTATCTCGACCCCCAGAGCAACATTTCCACCGAGCGCAGCGTGTATTTCGACTTTGACGACTTCACGGTGAAGCAGGACTACACCGCCGTGGTCGAGCGACACGCCAAGTTCCTGGCGTCGAACCCCAAGGTCGCGATCAAGATCGAAGGCAGTGCCGACGAGCGTGGCGGCGCTGAATACAACCTGGCGCTGGGCCAGAAGCGGGCAGAGGCGGTACTGCGGGCCTTGAGGATCTACGGCGTCAAGGATTCGCAGGCAGAGGCCACCAGCTGGGGCGAGAGCAGACCCAAAGCCACTGGCCATGACGAAGAGGCGTGGGCGCAGAACCGACGTGCAGACCTTCAGTACCCGACGAAATAAGATGCGGCCGGGTCGGGTTCTCCAGCACTTGCAGAAGCATTGAAACAAATATACTTAGGCGTCGGCTGGCGCGTTTTTGGCGTCGAGCGACAAGGAGCTTTGACTTGTTCTTTGGGGTCCCCTTGCGGGACCCCCTTTTCTTGGCATGCTCCGGTGTCAGTGACTGGGTGATGCGGCACCGCGCCAGTGCGTTGCTCTCCGCCCGGCACCTATGATTTCAAATGGTCACCAAGAAACCCGTCACCCCGGCAAAGACCGTCAGCCCCGTTGCCCAGCGGGAACTGAGCGCACCCGAAGTGCGCGTGCTGCGGCGCTTCCGCCTCGTCTTCAATGCCGTGAAGACGCACTTCCAGCAAGTCGAGAAGAAGGCCGGAGTCGGCGGTGCGCAACTGTGGGCGCTCAGTGTCATTCGGGCCCATCCGGGAATTGGCGTCAGCAGCCTGGCCGCGTTCATGGACATCCACCAGACGACAGCCAGCAATCTGGTCAAGGCGCTGGTGACGGTGGAGATGATCGCGGCCGAGAAGAATGCACCTGACCGCCGCGCTGTGCAGCTTCGCATCCTGCCCGCCGGCGGGCGCGTGCTGCGCAAGGCGCCTGGTCCCTTTGCCGGTGTCTTGCCGGACGCGCTGGCGACGCTCGACGCGAAGACTCTGGAGCGCATGGATCATGACCTGGCGCTGCTGATCGCCGTCTTGCATCCCGACGAAAGGGCTGCAGGCATCCCACTGGCGCAGATGTAGCGCCAACGCCACGTCCGCCACGGTTCGGCACGGGAAGACGGCAGGCTGTGCGTTTCGGTGAGGCCGGCAGAAGAGTGAAATTGTCCAATCCTGCTTTGCTTCCGACGATGGATCCGACGGGCTCCGCGCGCCATGACCGCCTCACATCGAGCCCGAAGCCGTGGCGGAGGTCGCGAATGCACGCGAGCACACAACCGTGACCGCCCCGGGAACCGGGCCCGACGAAGCGCCGCGGCCGCAAGAGCGCGCGACAACCGGCCGTGCGGCTGACGGTCGGCCTGGGCGCGTCGCGGCGGCTCTTGTCCGCGGCTGCCGCGCCGGCCGCGCTGCTCTGACGCGGGGCTGGTCGGCCGTTCGGGATATAGAACCCGACTTCTGGCGCAACCTGCGCGATGAATTGATCGCGGGACGGCAATGGTTTGATCGTGCGGTCGTTCTTGCGTACGCAGCCGTGACCGGCGCAGTCGTCGTCGGCTTCACCCTGCTGGCGGAAGCGGCCAGCCACGGCTTCACATCGCTTCGGGGGGTGACCCCCTGGGCACCCTATGCCGCGCTGGCCTGGACCCCGGCGCTGACGGTGGGCCTGCTGTGGTGGACGCGACGATTCGCGCCGGGCGCCGTCGGATCGGGGATTCCGCAAGTGGTGCGTGCGCTGGACATCGACTCCGAGCCAGCGCAGCAGGGTTGGCTGGTGTCGCTGAAGGTATCGCTGCACAAGATCGGGCTCGTCTCAGGCGGTCTGCTGGCGGGGCTCTCGATAGGCCGCGAAGGACCGACCGTGCAGGTCGGCGCGGGCGTCATGGTGCACGCGCGGCGCTGGCTCTCTGCGCAGTCCGGCATCGACGCCCACGACCTGATGGTTGCCGGCGCCGCGGCAGGCATTGCAGCGGCATTCAACACGCCGCTGGGCGGCATCGTCTTTGCACTCGAGCAGTTGTCGCGCCGCCGCAGCATTTCGCACACTGCCCTGGTGATTTCCAGCATCGTGCTGGCCGGTCTGGTGTCCGTCTCGGTGTTCGGCAACCTGAGCTACTTCGGTCGACTTCGGGTGCAGGAGTTGTCCTGGTCCCTTCTGGGCCCGGGACTGCTGGTGGCCATTGGAGCCGGCCTTTGCGGTGGGCTGTTCTCGCGGTTGCTCGTGCTGTCGCTGCGGGGCACGCCCGATCGGTTCAGCCAGTGGCGATCGACTCACCCCTTGCGGTTTGCTGCCGGTTGCGCTCTCGTGGTGGCCGTCATCGGCATCGTGACGGGCGGCACCACGGCAGGCGCTGGCTATGCGCCAACCAAAGCCATGCTCGAGGGCCACGCCGAACTGCCCGGCGTTTTCACGCTGCTGAAGTTCTGTGCCACCTGGCTATCGGCCTGGACCGGCGTACCGGCCGGCGTCTTTGCACCGTCACTGACCATCGGGGCAGGCATCGGGCGCGACATCGCGCTCCTGACGGGCGTCGGGCCGGAGGCTGCGATCCCGCTGATTGCTCTGGGGATGGTCGGCTTCCTTTCGGCCACGACCCAGGGGCCGATCACGGCTTTCATCATCGTGATGGAGATGGTCTCGGGTCAGACGATGGTGCTCAGCCTGATGGCCTGCGCGTTGCTCGCCAGCGGCGTTTCACGGCTGGTGGCACGGCCGATGTACGCGGAACTCGCAGCGCTGTTTCTGATACCGCCGCCG
>Ga0105046_10013845_pt1 | contig 12468 bp, 8 predicted proteins | sample MAT03_FD_78385 | JGI IMG/M metagenome (GOLD analysis project Ga0105046, IMG submission 78385) | Freshwater microbial communities from Lake Fryxell liftoff mats and glacier meltwater in Antarctica - MAT-03 (megahit assembly) | ecosystem: Environmental > Aquatic > Freshwater > Ice > Liftoff...
ACCCCGATTTCGGGCACCGAGAGCGTCCGGTTGGCGACATCGATATTGATTTGCAGCCCAGGTTCCTCTGCGGCCGCCCGTAACAACAGCTCGCCCACTTCAGGATCGACCACGATTGGCAGCAATCCGGATTTAGTCGAGTTATTGCGGAAGATATCGCCAAACTTCGGCGAAATGACCGCCTGAAACCCGGCATCCATGAGTGCCCAGACCGCGTGTTCGCGCGACGACCCTGTACCGAAGTTCGGGCCAGCCACAAGCACGGAGCCGCCCTTGAACTCCGGTTTATTCAGAACAAAATCGGGATCGTTCGCCTTCCAGGCGGCAAAGAGTCCTTCTCCGAATCCCGTTCGTTCCACCCGCTTGAGGTAAACCGCCGGGATGATCTGATCGGTGTCGACATCGCTGCGGTCGAGCGGCACCGCCGTGCCGCTGATGTTCTTGATGGGATTCATCGCTTCTGCCCCAGATCTGCGGGCGTCGAGAAGTGCCCCGTGATTGCCGTTGCGGCCGCAACCGCAGGCGAAACCAGGTGAGTGCGACCACCCTTGCCCTGTCGGCCTTCGAAGTTGCGGTTACTTGTCGACGCACATCGCTCACCCGGGGAGAGTTGGTCAGGATTCATACCGAGGCACATGGAGCATCCCGCGGAACGCCATTCGAAACCTGCTTCGGTGAAAATCCGGTCAAGACCTTCAGCCTCAGCCTGGGCTTTCACACTCATTGAACCGGGAACGACCATCGCTCGCATTCCATTGCTTACAACTCGACCCCGTACCACCGAAGCAGCAAGCCGCAGATCCTCGATTCGACTGTTCGTGCATGAACCGATAAAAACAGTATCGACCGGAATGTCGCGAATCGGAGTTCCCGCGCGGAGGTTCATGTACGTCAATGCGCGGGCGGCAGCCTCCCGCGCGGCCGGGTCATCCATTCGTTCCGGATCGGGCACCCGACTGTCGATCGACGCCACCTGACCGGGGTTCGTACCCCATGAGACATGAGGGCTGATCATCGCGCCATCAAGGATGACTTCGCGGTCGAACACGGCACCGGGATCGGTTGGCAACGCTCGCCAAAAGTCGAGCGCATCTTCCCAGGCGGCACCATTTGGTGCGTGTCGTCGCCCTTCGACATAGGCAAACGTGATGTCATCCGGGGCGATCATGCCGGCCTTCGCCCCGGCCTCGATCGACATGTTGCAGATCGTCATCCGGCCTTCCATCGAAAGTGCCCGAATCGCGTCACCCCGATACTCGACGATCGAACCGACACCGCCCCCAGTCCCGATCTTGCCGATAATCGCCAGAATGATGTCTTTCGCAGTCGATCCCTCGGGCAATTGCCCGTTGACCGTTACCGCCATCGTTTTTGGTCGATTCTGGGGAAGCGTTTGCGTCGCGAGGACATGTTCGACTTCACTTGTGCCAATTCCGAATGCCAATGCACCGAACGCACCGTGTGTCGAGGTATGGCTATCGCCACAAACGACCGTCATACCCGGCAAGGTCAACCCCTGCTCCGGTCCGATCACGTGGACGATGCCCTGACCGGGATCACCCATGGGATAAAGCTGAACACCGTACTCCGTACAGTTTTTGGTCAACACCGAAACCTGCTTGGCCGAAACGGGATCGACAATCGGCAGATTGATATTGATGGTTGGCACATTGTGATCGGCGGTGGCGACGGTGAGGTCCGTACGCCGAACGGGTCGATTCGCCAGTGCAAGACCATCGAAGGCCTGTGGCGACGTCACCTCGTGAACCAGATGCAGATCGATATAGAGCAAATCAGGTTCGCCAGGTGCCGACCGCACCACATGACTTTCCCAAACTTTGTCGCTCAGTGTCCTGGGATTCGCGCTCATGTGACCTTCTCTTTACGCACTTTCGCACCCGGAACCCGGAACTCGGAACTCGGAACTCGGAACTCGGAACTCGTTAACTGAATCGCGACACCGACGATCCGGCCAGCACTGTTGACGGTTGAGCCTGATCGAGTCTGCTCAGAGCAGCGAGGTATGCCCGGGCACTCGCCTCGACGATGTCTGTTGCAAGGCCATGGCCGGTATAGATCTTGTCTTCGACTCGAATTCGGATATGGACCTGGCCCTGAGCATCTTCTCCGGGCGTGACCGCTTCGACATGGTAATACTCGAGTTCAGTTTTGGTGCCCGCCGCCGCATCGATCGCTTTCAGGAGCGCGTCAACCGGACCATTCCCCTCGGCATCTCCGACGATTGTTTCATCGCCGTGTGAAAGCACGACCTGCGCGGTCGCGGGTTCACCACTCGCGATATCGACGCGCCACTGGGTCAGGTGATAGGTGTCTCCTTCACCCTGTAGCTGATTGCTCACCAGAGCCGTCAAATCGGCCGCCGTCACGTGCTTCTTGCGGTCTGCAAGCTCGAGGAACTTCAGATATGCCTGCTGCACTTTCTCATCATCCAGCCGGAAGCCGAGCTCGGTTAGCGCGTTGCGGAATCCTGCGCGTCCTGAGTGCTTCCCGACGACGAGGCGAGTCCCCTCCCAGCCGACATCCTGCGGATTCATGATCTCGTAGGTTGTTCGTTCCTTCAGCATGCCATCCTGGTGAATGCCTGCCTCATGTGCGAACGCATTAGCTCCAACGATCGCTTTGTTCACCTGAACCTGAAGACCGGTGATACCCGCGACCAGTCGGCTGATCGGGACGATCCGTTCCTTCCTGATATTGGTGTACGCGCCGCCATATTGCTCTCCGCGCGTCGCCAATGCCATCACGACCTCTTCGAGCGCCGTGTTTCCTGCCCGCTCACCGAGGCCATTGACGGTCACTTCAATTTGCCGTGCGCCAGCACCGACTGCCGCCAATGTGTTGGCGGTTCCCATACCGAGATCGTTGTGGCAGTGGACCGAGATGATGGCGTCGTCGATGTTCGGCACATTCGCCTGGAGATATTCCATCAGCGCCTTGTATTCGCCCGGGGTCGTGTAACCGACGGTATCGGGCACGTTCAGTGTGGTCGCGCCAGCTTTGATGGCGGCATCAAAAATCTGAACGAGGTAGTCCCAATCGGAGCGAGTCGCGTCCTCCGCGGAGAACTCGACGTCGCTCGTGAAGGTTTTGGCGAGAGAGACCATAGCGGAGACCCGCTCGAGCACTTCCTCCCGGCTGAGCCGGAGTTTGTGCTTCAGATGGATATCCGAAGTCGCGATAAACGTATGGATACGAGCCTGCTCAGCGCCCTTGACGGCATTGCCTGCTCGTTCGATATCCGCCGCGTTGGCGCGGGCGAGACCGGCAACGGTCGCTCCCTTTACGCGCGCTGCGATCATCTTGACGGCTTCGAAGTCGCCGGGGGAGGCAGCCGGGAAACCGGCCTCGATGATATCGACCCCTAGCCCGACAAGCGCGTCCGCCACCTCAAGTTTTTCTTCCACGGTCATTGTCGCGCCTGGAGATTGCTCACCATCACGCAATGTCGTGTCGAAAACCCAAATTCGGCGTCCTACGTTGGCCTCCGCGTTGGTCATAATCTTCTCCGTTCGTGGCTTACTGGTTTACTGGATCGATTGGAGTGCGCCCCTTGCGCAGGAATGGCATCATCGCGCGAAGCTCTTTACCGACTGTTTCGACCGGTGTCGCGGCATGATCGGCGCGCATCTTCATGAAACCAGCGCGGCCCTCGTCGTTCTCGGCGATCCACTGCTTGGCGAACTCTCCACTCTGAATCTTGGAGAGTAGTTTCTTCATGTTGGCGCGCGTCTCGTCGGTGATGATTTCACCACCGGCGTAGTAGTCGCCATACTCAGCGGTATCGCTGACGGAGTAGCGCATATACGCGAGACCACCCTCATAGATGAGGTCGACGATCAGTTTCACTTCGTGCAGGCATTCGAAGTACGCGATTTCTGGCTGATAGCCAGCTTCGACCAGCGTGTTGAATCCCGATTCGATCAGAGCCGATAGACCGCCGCAAAGCACAGCCTGCTCGCCAAAGAGGTCGGTTTCACACTCTTCTTTGAACGTCGTTTCGATGACACCGGCGCGTGTTGAGCCGAGCCCTTTCGCATAAGCCAGCGCCTTCGCTTTGGCTTCGCCGCTCGCGTCCTGGTGAACAGCGATCAATGCCGGCACGCCGACGCCCTCGGTGAAGAGTTCACGAAGTCGATGTCCCGGGCTCTTCGGCGCAATCATGGTGACGTCGACACCTTCCGGCGCAATAACCTCACCAAAGTTCACCGCAAAACCATGGGCGAACATGAGCATGTTGCCCGGTTCCAGATTGGCCTTTACTGATTCGTTGAAGACTTTCTTCTGGGTCTGATCTGGAACAAGGATCATGACCACATCGGCCAGCATCGCGGCCTCGGCGACGGTCTCTACGCGAAGACCATCTGCGGTTGCCTTTTCTCGTCCCTTGCTGCCCTCGTGGAGGCCAACGACTACGTTGACACCGGAATCACGCAGGTTCTGCGCATGCGCATGTCCCTGGCTGCCATATCCGATCACCGCGACGGTTTTGCCGCGGAGCGGATCAAGACTGGCGTCTTTGTCGTAATAGATTGTGGCCACGCAATCTCCCCCTTCTGCTGGGATCTATCCGTGCCGGCCGAGTTGCCGGCTCTTTACGCGAAACAAATCAGGGAGCGAAAGTCGCTCCCTGTGTCCACCCACTACTAGTCCGCCGCAACAGATACGTCACCGCGTTTGTGATCCTTCATCGCTACTGCTCCGCCACCGCGGACCATGGCAATGGGACCGGTTCGAACCAATTCCCGGATTCCGAATGGTCGCACCATCGCCAAAAAGGAATCGACCTGTTCTTGCGGTCCGGTCATTTCCATCATCAGCGTCGATGGGCTCGCATCGATTGTCCGAGCATTGTAGATCTGCCCGATCAGCAGAATTTCGGCTCGCGTCGTTGACTTGGCCGCGATCTTCACCATCACAATCTCGTGTGAGATCACATGGAGATCGGTCACGTCGGTGACCTTCAGCACTTCCATCAACTTATACAGCTGTTTTCCGGCCTGTTCGACTTCGTCGTCATTTCCGACGACGACCAGCGTCATTCGGGAAACGCCCGACTGCTCGGACTGGCCAACCGTGATCGTATTGATATTGAAAGAACGGCGGCGCAGCAGGGAAACAACCCGGTTAAGAACCCCCGGATGATCTTCGACCAGCACCACCAGTGTATGTGCTCGTTTCATCTCGCTCTCCTGTCTAGTGGTCGTCGAACCGGGTCGACATCATATCGGTATTGCTCGCGCCCGGTGGCACGATCGGCCAGACATTCGCTTCAGGTTCGATCACGAATTCGACCACGACAGGTCCCTTGATGCTGCGCGCACGCTCAATGGCAGGCGCGATCTCACTATCCTTCAACACACGGATACCGGTGGCGCCATACGCCTCCGCCAGCTTCACGAAGTCCGGACCCAGGATCTTGACTTCAGAATAGTTCTTGGCGTGAAAGAGATCCTGCCACTGCCGGACCATACCGAGATAACCGTTGTTGATAAGCGCGATATTGATATCCAGATTTTCCTGAACCGCGGTCGCCAATTCGTTCAACGACATCTGGAAACCGCCGTCACCGATGACTGCCCAGACCTCCAGATCGGGTCGGCCAAGTTTGGCGCCAATCGCTGATGGCAGCCCGTATCCCATCGTGCCAAGTCCGCCGGATGTCAGCCATCGATTCGGATGATCCAACCCGAGATGTTGCGCCGACCACATCTGGTGCTGCCCAACATCCGTGGTGTAGATCGCCTCGCCGTTGGTTGCTTTCGCGATCTCCTTGATGATCGTGTACGGCTCGGGCCACTCCGGCCGGTCTTCGAGCGCGTGGATCAACGCGGTGTTTGCCTGAGCGCGAATCCAGGCCAACCACTCACTGTGATCGCGCTGTTCGACCTCGGGGATCATCAGTTTCAGCGCTTCCCGCGCATCTCCAACGACCGGGACATCGGTGCGGACGTTTTTGCCGATTTCCGCCGGATCGATATCGACGTGGATAACCCTGGCGTTTGGCGCGAAACCAGCGATCTTGCCGGTCGCGCGGTCATCGAATCGCGCGCCGATGTTGATCAGAAGGTCGGTCTCCTGGAGCGCCATATTCACTTCTCGGTGACCATGCATTCCCATGAGACCGAGTGACTGCGAATGCGATTCCGGGAACGAGCCTTGCCCGAGCAGGGTGAAGATCACCGGAATACCGGTTCGCTCCGCGAAGGCAGCGAACTCGTTCTCGGCGCCCGAGATCATGATTCCGTGACCGGCCATGATCAGTGGCTTCTTCGCCTTGTTGATCAATTCCGCGGCGAGTCGGACCTGGCGTAGGTTCGGCATAAAACTTGGCTGGTATCCGCGGCGGTCTGTCACGACCGGGAAACGGAACACTGCGCTCTGCTGAAAGACATTCTTCGGAATATCGACCAGGACAGGACCGGGTCGACCTGAGAGTGCTAGGTGAAATGCCTCTGCAATTGTCGGCGCGATCTCCTCGGGAGTCTGCACAAGGTAATTATGTTTCGTGATCGGAAGCGTGATCCCGGTGATGTCGGTCTCCTGAAAGGCATCCCGACCGATAAAGGCCTGGGCAACCTGCCCCGTGATCGCCACCATCGGCACCGAATCGAGTTGGGCATTTGCGAGACCAGTCACCAAATTGGTTGCACCCGGACCCGACGTCGCAATGCAGACACCGACTTTGCCAGTTGCCCGGGCGTAGCCGTCTGCCGCAAGCGCGGCCCATTGCTCGAACCGCACCAGCACGTGGTGCAATTTGGAGCCGGGGATTGCATCGTACAGGGGAATCACGGCTCCGCCCGGATATCCGAATACGATATCCGCGCCGGCAGCCTCCAACGCTGCGCAGGTAATCTGGGCGCCGGTCAGTACCTGTCCCTCCAACTCGTGCACCGGGAGAACCATGTTCTCATCGAATGACTCGGTCCGAGACCGGGTCAGTGCCGAAGGATTTGCCACCGCCATCCTGCCGCTCCATTCCTTGCGCTTTCGCGCCCTTACAACACACCACGCCGGGTCACAAAAAAGGCCTCCCAATTTCGTTTGGGAGGCCTCGACTACTGTGTCTGTGTATTCTGTTTCCGCGCTTACGCCCGGTACTGGCCCCCGCAACACGAATCGCTCCCAATGGGGAGCGAAATAAGTACGAGTCCAATTACGAGGTCGAAACGCTGCATGTGAGTCTCACGTCTTCAATGCCGAAACGCGATGTCACAATCGACAATTCTCGTTCCGTCAACCGGATGATACGCTTGCCCCTGAAACAATGTCAATCCTCTGGATGAGGACGGAGGGGAAAGGAGTATCGATTTCCCACATTCGTCACTCCCCGAGGCGATGCGAGCCGACCGGAGCAGGAGCGTATGCCACAGAAATCCAGTGAATCGATCCTAACAGACTACCTTGTCAGCACCGAGTGGTTGGCCGGTCATCTTCATGCCGAATCCCTTCGGGTGGTCGATATCCGCGGATATGTAAAAGCTACCGATCTTGGCGGCGGACTGCAGAGCGCCGAGTACGTCGGGGCGAAAGACGAATACGATCTCGGACACATTCCCAACTCGTCGTATATCGACTGGACGACTGATATCGTCGATCTAACAAATCATCTGAAAGCTCAGATCGCACCACCAGGTGCGTTCGCCGATGCACTGGCGTCCCGAGGGATCAGCAATGACTCGGACGTTGTGATTGTCGACCATGCTGGAGGTCACTTCTCCACGAGGTTGTGGTGGGCGCTGGGATACTACGGGCATTCCCGCGCCGCGATCCTCGACGGCGGATTCAACAAATGGGCCGCGGAAGGTCGCATTTTGACCGAGGTTGTTCCGGAGTTCAAACAAGGTATCTTCCACCCGGTCACGCATCCCGAAATTCGTGTCGAAGCGGACGAGGTCGTGGCGGCCATCGGCAAGTCAGGCACCATTATTGTCGATGCTCGCGACGCGCCGACCTTCACCGGTGAGATTCGCCGTCACACCCGTGGCGGGCATGTTCCCTTTGCAGTCAATATCCCCGCAAAGTCACTGGTGGAGGCCGACGGCACATGGAAATCTGTGGACCAACTGGCGCAGATTCTTCGTTCCGGGGGAGTGACGGAGGATCAGCATGTGATCGCCTATTGCAATGGCGGGGTCACGGCGACCGCCGTTCTGTTCGCGCTCGCGCGAACCGGTCACACCAATTTCTCGAACTACGATGGTTCCTGGAATGAGTGGGGAGAGCGGCCGGATCTGCCGGTTGAGCCATAAGATCCGCCGGCTAAAATGGTTCAAGCCCCAAGGATTCCAATCTCATCATCTGGTTTGAAGATTGCAGTCACGTGTCGAAATGCACAGGGTATAGAAAACCCGTCCCTGAAAATTCTGGGACGGGAACTCCTTAATTATTGCGCCTTGTGGCTTGAACCTTGACGGGTGCCTAGGGGCGGACTCGAACCGCCGACCGCACGATTTTCAGTCGTGAGCTCTACCAGCTGAGCTACCTAGGCAGGCAGCAAATGGGCGATCAGCCAACTGGTGGGCGATAGAGGGTTCGAACCTCTGACATCCACGGTGTAAACGTGGCGCTCTACCAGCTGAGCTAATCGCCCGATAAAAGAAACTCGGTGCCCAGAAAGGGATTTGAACCCCCACGACCTTGCGGTCACTAGCCCCTCAAGCTAGCGCGTCTGCCAGTTCCGCCACCTGGGCATGGGCCTCTCAGCGGGTGAGATTATAGGCACCACCCTCTCTTTCGTCAACGCGATTCAATCTCAAAGTCGAAATTGCCTCAATTTACCCCCACTTTTCGACCATTCAATGGTCGGCTCGACGGAATACGTCAACCCACAATCGATCGCCCCCGCCTATACTGATCACGTGAAGAGGGGACACCAGAAACGGTGCCCGTTGGGTTACAGACCGGTCAAGACGTGACCGGAAAGAGGAGATCAACCGGTCATGGCTCGAATCAGTGGGAGACGAAAAGTAACGGTCATTGGCGGCGGAATGGTTGGTGGCACGGTCGCTCAGATGCTGGCACTCCGTGACTATGCCGATATTGTGCTGGTCGATATCGTCGAGGGCATGCCACAGGGCAAATCACTCGACATGATGCAGATGGGCACATTACTCGGATTCGACACCAATATCACCGGCTCGAACGGATATGAAGAGACCGCCGGATCAGACGTGGTCGTCATTACGTCAGGTATTGCCCGAAAACCGGGAATGAGCCGAGATGACCTCCTCCGAACCAACATGGGTATTGTCGAGTCTGTCACAACCCAGGTGGTCGCCGGTTCGCCGGATGCGGTGATCATCGTCGTTTCGAATCCGCTGGACGCGATGTGCCATGTGGCGTTCGACGCCGCCGGTTTCCCGCGCGAGCGTGTGATTGGCATGGCGGGGGTACTCGACTCCGCTCGCTTCCGCGCGTTCATCGCGATGGAACTCAATGTCTCGGTTGAGGATGTGACCGCGATGGTGCTTGGCGGACACGGCGACACCATGGTGCCGCTCTCCCGCTATTCAACGGTCGCCGGGATTCCGATTCCTGAACTAATGTCTCCCGAGCGACTCACGGCAATCGAAACTCGCACGGCCAATGGCGGGGCCGAAATCGTGGGGCTGTTGAAAACAGGCAGTGCCTATTATGCTCCCGGTATGTCCGCGGTTGAGATGGTCGATTCGATCGTACTCGACAAGAAGCGCGTGGTCCCATGCAGCGTTCTTCTCCAGGGCGAGTACGGGATCAACGGCCTGTATGTCGGCGTTCCCGTGAAACTTGGTTCTCAGGGAGTCGAGCAGATCATCCAACTCAATTTGACTGAGGCTGAAAGCGCTGCGCTGCACAAATCATCCAATACGGTTAAGGATCTCGTGGCGGCAATGGCTGCGATCAAGGCGACACCCGCCTCCTAAAGACAGCCGCGATCTCACTGAGAATTTGCCAATTTGAAAGTCGCGAACAGCCGGTCAATTCATTTGACCGGCTGTTCGCTATCCGCCGCGTTCCCGCAAACCGGGCCTGCAACTCATGGTTGTTGCAGAGATAAATCGGCAATCGGCTGCCCGGCAACCGGCCCTGTCTGCGAACAGCACCCAAGCGTCTCTCGGTAATGAAGTGACCGTTCTACGCGTACCAAGCCCGTCCCGGGCCGAGAACGTTGGGCGACTACCGACAATGGCGGTCGACCATGTAGGAATCCGCTGGAACGTTCTCATTGTTCCCCGGGGTATCGAGCCTTTCCAGGGGTGAGTCCGATACGCGGCAATCGACAGCGGTCCGGAATGCCGCAGCAAGCCGTGATCGCCCTGGCACCGGGTCTTGCCGAGGCTACGGGGGATGGCTGATGGCGCTGACGGGGGAGTTCAAGTGCGTGAGAACTATTCGGAGTTTGCCGATCATGTCACTTTTCGGACCGAAAAATGCGTCTATTAACGGTGACGGGTTTCGCTGCGAGGCCCGGCGAGATGGGAGGTTGGCATGACGAAGGCGGTCGAACAGACTCACACAAACGCACACTTAATCACAGTTTTGTGGCTTGAGCTGCAGAAGACGTTGGAGTTGGTACTCAGGGGGTTCAACGATTTCGAGGTTGCCAAATCACCACACCTGCGAAGAGACAACATAGGCCGATGGCGTAATAATGATGCGGCATTTCACGCCTTATTGAAGTCAAAGCGGGCTGAGATGCTGGATGCGAATGCGGGGGATGGCGGCGGCGGCGACGCGGGTGGTGATGCGGGCCATCCATTCGTCCAACAAAAACGATGCGCGATTGGCGATGTCGTTGCTGGAGAAGCTGGGGGTGTTCGAGCGCCGGCGGGAACTGGAGCGGGGCGAGCGGGCGCCGGTGTGGTCCGGGGACGTACGAGAGACGACAGAGGAGGAGGTGTTGGTTGAGACATTGGATGCGGTGGAGGCGTCGGTCGAGGCGAAAGTGAAGAAATTGGGATTAGGCCCATTGGATGGTGCGCGGGAGGCGGGTGTGCGGGGTGGGAGAGGAGCCAATGGGCGGTTTGTGGCGAAGCGGGAGTGAGGAAAGACCCTTACCCAAAAACCATCTCCCGTGCTCGGTGGGAGAGCGGCTACACGAAATCCGGAGTCGGTACGGCAACCGCTCACTGCCGCGCGCGACGCCCGGAGTTGGCAATCCCGGGCGACGTTACGCGAAGGGGATTCCCTATGTCTTCGGCGAAGAGTTCGTCGTGCAGGAAGAGAGGTCGCTTCCCACGGCTGAGCACCGGAATACTGGTGGTTGCCGCCATAAGCCGGCAATGGGCTGCACGGCAGACAGCCCTAACCCTGGGCCTCACCAAATGCGAAACAACGGTGCTCGGGCGAAGGGAGAACGGTCGCCGCGTTACCGAGGTTAATCTGCAGTCGTCTTACGTTGAGGCAAGTCTCTGATCCGTTTTAGGCTTGTAGGTGACCTGTTGAACGGTAGTTCGATTCCAAGCGGCAGGAATCTTGCGTTGACTGACACGCCCATGCATCGCAAATCGGGGTGATCGCAACACAGGGGTATCTGATGCATACAGTAGTTCTGGGAGTCGCCTACATGGACGTAACCGTCTATGTTCAGGAGTAGCGATCGATTTGTTGAAGGCTTCGTCCATCATTGAAAATTCGGATTGACGCGGTCACTATGGACTGCGCCAGATACCGTTCAGATCCGAAGCGCGGCCAACATTCTACGTCTGCCAGATCTCAATTCTCAAGCGTCCCGACGTTCGGACGCAGAATCATTCGGACAACTGTTGCTTAACAGGAGACACACATGCCTCGAAAACTGGGTTCACCGGGTGGCGCGCTCTCCGCTGTCGGTACTGCCAAAAATTTCATCAACATCATGCGTGAGATCAGTTTCGATGATGAGCGCGAACAGGCAGAACGTATGCCTCGCCTGCTCGTACTGGCGCCCGATTTAGTGACAGCACAGCGCATCGGCGACGCGGTGACCGGGACGACTGACTCTCCCGCCGTGACTACGTGGACACTGGACTCCGCCGGACGGAGTACAGAACCGTACGACATTGTGATCGTCTACAACCGCACCTCAAATGCCGCATTCATCAAGCTCCGTGACAATGCGGGCGCCGATGGGTTGAAAGTATTCGACCTGGCATTGATTGATGGTGAGAATCTGCGTTGGTCGGACGAGATTCGCCTTCGAATCTGCGATCGTCTACCAAGCAAAGCGACTGCATTAGGCCGCTGGTTTACCCCGTTTCGCCCTGCTGCGACCAAAGCCGTGATCGACGACACCGCGAAGGCGAATGCCCAATTTGCCCTCGTATCGAACGCACCGGCCGTTATTCCGATCCTTGGTTCGCTCATCGCGGTCGGAGCCGATTTCTTCGTTCTCACGAAAAACCAGGTCATGATGGTGTTCAAGATCGCGGCAATCAATGGCCGGGATCTCACCGATCAATGGAAAATCATCCGCGAACTGACTCC
>Ga0105046_10013846_pt1 | contig 12468 bp, 10 predicted proteins | sample MAT03_FD_78385 | JGI IMG/M metagenome (GOLD analysis project Ga0105046, IMG submission 78385) | Freshwater microbial communities from Lake Fryxell liftoff mats and glacier meltwater in Antarctica - MAT-03 (megahit assembly) | ecosystem: Environmental > Aquatic > Freshwater > Ice > Liftoff...
CGCCTATCGAGCGCCGGACCTTGCCATTGCGTGCCGGCAAAGTAGGTGCCCAGCAAGCCACTGTTGGGCAGTGCAGGCTTGTGCAAGACAGTGCGCGGGATAATCTCCATCTCACCGCCTGGACGCTGCCAGCGGACCGTGAGGGGCGCTGGCGGGCGTGCTGTGGGCGCGATGGCGCTGCGAAAACTCAGATCGATCCGATAAAAGCCTTTGGCTAATGTTTCCTGGCGCGTCGCCTGGCTTAGCGAAGTGTCTAACACAATGCGGTTGTCCAGGCGCAAGCTAAAGATCGCCCCATCCGTGGCGTCCATATCAACGGCAAAGCCATAGACGCCGGCGGTGGGCACCAATAAGGTGCCTTGCCATTGCACGCTAAACGGCGTAGTCAGGTTGGATTGGAGCGGCCAATCGAACTGTAAGGGCCCTGCTGTATCCAGCGCGATGGCCTGAGATGCGTCACCAAAATCGTTGCCTGCAAAGACAAGCTCCAGCAGACCCTGGCCGGCGTCAACCGTTGCGACTGGCACTTGCAACGTGGTAAAGAGCGGCTCACCACTCTGTTCATCGACCTTGCGTTCACTGATGCTCGGCGAGTGAATCTGTTGGAGCAGAGTAAGCAGTTCCTGATCCCCCAGTGGAATCAGATAGAGCAGGTTGCCGTTGGCAGCGCCCGCTGCGATATAGTCGAGCGCGCTGTCCAGCGTGCGCACCTGGGCGGTCTCAATCGCCGAACCAGCCAGTAAGCGCGTCGATGAGCTTGCTAGGACATTCGCTGGCACAAAGATCGTCGTATCAACAAGCGGTGTGCGCACCTGTTCTGCTAGAAAGCGCCCCATGGCCACGTCGGCAGCGCTGTCACCGCCGCTGGTCAAGGCGTCCATCTGGCCGAGCAGACCCAGGGCATTGTAGCCGCCAAGAATGAGCAATAACACCAGTACCGTTGCGGCCATGCGCGCTGGCCGAATAAGAATCGCCCATGTCTGTTGGAGCAAACCCACCATGCCATCCAATGCCAGTGCCGCGGCGAGCAAGAGCAGCGGTAAGAGGAGGAGCAGGGCACTGGTCGAGACGCTGGTAAAATCAACGCGACTGGCGGCGATCAGCAGTAAAATAAACGTCGCTAGCACTACCCCCGTGTCCAAGCGCCGCCAATAGCGCACGAGCGCACCCAGGCCGACAACCACCAACGCGGCGGTCAATCCATCCAACAAAGGCTGATCGGCAAACAGCGCCATACCGTTGCCAGCCCCGCGTCCCAACAAGTGGATCAGTACAGCCATAAATCCAGTAACAGCAGGCTGGTCCGTGCTCGGTTGCCACAACGCGCCGGTGCGCAGGGTGGCAATCAACACTGGGAGCGCGATCAAGAGTGCAATCAGAGGCAGCAGCCGGCGGGGACGGGCGGTAACGCTCAGTCCTGCCCAGATAATCAGAGAAAAGAGCAGGGGCAATACAATCCACGGATCCGCACTGCGGCTGGCCCAGATATGCCAGGCATTTGCGGCCAGGAGCACGGTTGCCAATAATGCCCCACCAGAGCGTGTGATCTGACGGGCGGCAAGGTAGAAGGCGGGCACAGTAGCAATGCCTATTAATGCGCTTGTCAGCCGCAAGCTGAGCAGCCCCTGCTGCGTCATGGCATAGAGCGCGTTGGTAATCCATTGGAAGAGATCAAGCGCGGGCGCAGCAGTGCCACTGCCTTCGATCAATGCCAGGGCGCGGCTGCATTCTGTGGCGATGCAGTCAGGCGGCAGACTAGTCAGTTGCCAGAGGCGCAAAAACGCCGCAATGCCAATCACAAAAAGCAGCCAGAGCGGTGAGGCAAAAAGCGGGCTATCATGCACGATCTCTGCTTCTGGCTCATCACCTAACGCCAGTCGCACATATCGGCCAGCCGCATCTACCCCCCAGCGATAGGCGGGCGGATGGTAAGTTTGGGTGCGCTGGATCCGCCACGCGCCAACCCCGAAGAGAGCAATGCCGAGGAGCCAGAGAATTAGTAAGAGTAAGGAGAGCGTGCCGGCCCCAACAAACAAGCCGCCCAGACCACCAATCAAGGCGCAGATCAGGCCAGTGCCGATCAAGATGTTGTTGGTTAAGGATAGGGGGCCGGGCGCAAGTGAATCTGATTCTGGCTGCGGCGGCCACACGGGTAGGTTGAAGGCGAAAATCAGCGCCGCCAGGGTGGAAAGAATCAGGCTGTCGCGTAAGATGTAGGTGGTAAAATTTTCAGCTTCCGCCAGCAGATGCTGGGCGAAGAGAGCAAGGGCAAAGGCGAGAAAGAGAAAGGAAAGTCGGCGCATATAACCTAATCACAGTTAAGGTATTGCATCTGGACAGAGGAAATTGATTTCGATACCATATTTTTCGAGCGAAACCTGATGAATCCACCAATCTGTGTCAGTCGCATTGAAAATGGGCGGCTTTTCAGGATGGGCGAGTGCAATCGCCACAAATTTGCGATCCGCACGGTCAAAAGTGGCAAGGGCAGGATCAACGGGAAATTCGGCAAAGTCGTTACCATCATCCGAGTCTGACAGCCGCGTGATCGATATTCGTTCACAACGGGCTGGATTATTTCGATTTGTCAATACCCATTTCAAAAATGCATCACCAACCCCAGGTTCCCCCGTTGATCGCAATTTGTTTTTGTACTCCCGAATCACGTACCAATCATGATCAAGCACGAGCGTCTGTTCTCGTTGTACATTAAGTAGTAAGCGTACGCAAGCCTCGACACAGGTGGGCGAGGCTTGCGGGGTCTGCCGGTTTGCAACCAAAGGCACGTTGGTATCAACAATTAACTTCACAAGATAATTACTCCATTACCCCTTGGCGTTGCATTGCGGCTTCCGTCATAGCGACGAGGTCACCCATTTCATCGCCAAAAAAGTTTTGTGGCCAGTTATTAATACTCCCATATTCGTCTACTTTCAATTCCTCTAACTTCGATTCCCCATCCTCCATAGCGGTGAAGTAAAGCGCGACATCGGCCGGTACCAACTGTTCTTCTGCAATGCGGCGTTGAAGACGGCGCAACAAGTGCTCGCTGTGGCTTTCTAGGATAATTTGTACGCCACGGTTTTTGATCACATCGATAAAGACATCCGCAAGCCCGGCTTGGATGGCTGGATGGAGATGAATTTCAGGTTGTTCAAGAATTATCGTACTTCCCTCAGCTACAAAGTAACATAAAGTTAACACAGGTAAGATTTGTGAAATTCCAAAGCCAACATCGGTCAACAACACTTCGGGCGCTTGCGGTGACAGGCGTATCCGAACTTCATACTCGTTTGAATTCTTCGAAATGGTTTTGAGTCTAAAACTGTAAATCAAACCTAATGCTTTTAACCATCTTGGAACTAGTGTTTCTACCTGATTTGGGTATCCTCCAGTTTGTCCAATTTTATTGTTGACAAATTGAGAAGCTAGCATAGCTTGAATTGCCAATTCGCCTCGGCTTCCCAAGGTTCCTGGCCACTGACCTGACCATTTATAAGTCCGGTTCGGATATTCTCGCAGAGGTCCCAGATAAAAGAGATGATCAAATTGATTTTCAAAACTCAACACTAGGTCAGATAGGAGTTCAAGCCTAGTATAATAAGCATTTACTTCATTAGGGAACCCATAAAATTTGATTGGTGATGGCAAAGTAAAACTAGTATCATAGGTGGCTGCTAGTGAATATCCTTCACTATATAATTTGTACTTGGGATTGATACCTCGTCTATCTAAATTCTCTAATGACATCCCTAATTTAGATTGGCCCAAGCAATAGGCAAAAGATTCTATTGCTAAGAACCCATCATTATCAAATAAAGTGGCTGTAAATGCGATGTTGTCATCTTGAGTAACCAGTGACTTTCTCTCCGCAAATTTATTGGCGGAATCAGACGAAGCGGGAGACCATTCAATGGCAAAGTTAATTTTCTCAGATTTTTGGTGTCGAAATACGATATCTTCAAAAGCACCAAGATCTACGTAAGCGCGCTCATTACCTAAATTCAGCACCTGACGACGATCTGTAGATTCTACAGTCTGCTTTAACATCAACAAAAATTGCAAAATACTGGTTTTTCCCGAACTATTTGGGCCAAAGAAGCCGGTCAACGGGGCAAAACGCATTTGCCCCGTATCGTGCCACGATTTGAAGTTCTGCATGCGAAATTGCGTCAACATATATTTGTCCCCTCGCCCGTTGGGTATTTGCCAATCAATTCTACCACTCTACCCACCGACAGGCAATAACCGGCGCAGAGGGCCTAGCGGCAACGTCCGCCCGACCAACGCCATGTCTTCGCCGCGCAGCGCACCGGTGGCAAGGAGCAGCAGAGGATAAAAGAGGCAACCCAATGCGGTTGCCAGCCAGGGGTTCAAACCCCAGCCGATCAGCGCGTAGATCAGCGCGCCCATACCGGCCACCGCGAGCAGGGCAGGACCATAAATCGCCAACCAGGGCACAACGCCGACGTTGCGCTTGACACTGTAGTAAAAAGGAAAGAGCAGGCTAAATTCGCTACAGATGGTAACCAATGCAGCCCCCACATAGCCCATGTGGGGCACAAGCAACAAGTTGCCCACCACGTTAAAGACCACGCCAAGGATAAAAGCACGCGTCAAGTAGTGTTGTTGATTGACGGCAATCAGCACGTATTGGGTGACACTGTTGACAAAACCAATCGGAATGCTCCAGATGATCACACGTAGTGCTAGATCGGAGCCGCCCAGGTAGTGGAACTCGCGCCCGAACAGACGCATGGTTTCTGGAACATTCAGATATTCGGCGCCACCGACGATGCGCACCAACGGTTCAGCCAGCACAGTAAAGACCATCGCAATTGGTAGGCTGATGATGACCAGCAGGCGCAGGCTGATGATGTACGAACGCAGTAGATTATTCCCTTCGCGTCGCGCATAGCGGCTCATCAGCGGGAAGATCGCCATCGTAAAGATGCTAGGGATAATGTTAAGGCCATCCAGATATTTTAGCCCAACACTGTACAAACCCACGCTTATGTCGCCGGCCAGCGGGCGTAAAATCCACAAATCGATGCGCCAGAAAACCGTAGCCAAAAGGTGGTTAATCATCAGTGGACCACTGATACCCAGCATCCAGCGCTGCAATGGCCAGTCCCACTGCCACTGCGGTTGAAAAAGTGTGCGCCGTAACAGTTGGTAGAGCCAAACTAGTTGAATAATGTTGATCAGGAGACTGACCGCGGCCAACCCAACAAACCCCCAGCCGAACAGTAAAACCAGCGCGCCCAACGTCACCTTGAGCAGAGAAGAGGCACTCGCCAGCCCGGCGGGATACTCCATTTTTTCAAAGGCGCTAAAGCTGCTGCTCAGGGCGTCGGCCCAGTTGGCGAAGAGCATCGAAAAGGCGAGAATCGCTAACGCTTGCACTTCCTGCACGCTGATGCTGCGCACGCCAAACGAGCGATAGCCAACGATCACCAGCCCGAGCACCGGCAAGCTGATCAGCCAGAGCCAGGTACGCAGGGCGATCACATTCGTCAAATAGCGGCTGGACGCGTGCTTGTCGGCGCTGACGTCGCGCGTCAGCAAGGTGCCCAGGCCGTAACGGCTGATGATCTCGAAAATGCCATAGACGGCCACCACAAAGGCCCATTGTCCCGTGCCATTCACACCCAACAAACGCACATAAAGCATGGCGTAGGCAAAATCGATGGCCTTGTTGGTCAGGCTTAAAATCATTGGCGCCAGTGAGTTTTTTGCCACAGTGCCCATTTCGCTGGTCGTATTTTCTGGGCGATAATAGCGCCCCCACAGCCAGTAGAGCATCAAGAGCAAGGCCGTCATCAGCGCCATGAAGCTCGTGTATAAGCCCAGCTTGAAACTCATCGGTGTGTAGATAAAGCGGATAGTCCAAGGCCCCGCCTCGGGCAGATAGACCGTGCGCAATGCGCCGTTGGCGCGGTAGATGGGCAATTCTTTTTCGTCGCTTTCCGCGGCACCAAAGGGGCGAATATACGCCTTCCAACCGGGGAACCAAGCATCGGTTAAGACCAGCCAGGCCCGGTCGCTAATATTGACATCGACCAGCACATCGTTGGCAGTGTAGCGGCTAACGGTGGCCGTCTTCAGTTGCGGGCTGGCCGGCGTCAAGGCATTGGGCGCGGCGGGTGTCGTTTCGATAAAGACGACATTACGCAAATCGCTTTCTAACAGCGGCTGTTGTGCCACCGTCGCCACGCGTGCTTCTGGCACGATAAAGGCGCGCGCCATCACTTCCTGGTTTTCGTAGACGCCAATCGCTGGATCGCGGTAGACTTCCTGCCAGCTTGGGTTGGGGATGTGGTGCTCGGTCAGAATATACTTAACGTTGAGCAGATCGAGCAGCGGATTGTCCAAAACAGCATAGGTTTCACCAAAAGGATTGGTAAAGAGCGGCGCAATCCGGTTGTAGAGCAGCGAATTTTCCTGCGGGGCGAGCCGATCCATCAACTGCACATATTGGCGCGGAATGATCGAGTCGTAGCCGCGCAGATCGTGCCAACCGTAGTACATACCCACATTGGCATTGAAAGTTTTTTCATCGCGCTGCGCATCGTTAAAGGTCGTAAAGCGCCAAGGGGTTGTGAATTCGGATTCGCGGGCGTTGATAAAATCGACCACGGGCGGCCGGTTTTCGGCCTTCAGCGGCGATAATTGCGGATCGCTGGCCGGATTAAAACGCCCGTGCGCCGCATACAGATCTAGCGCGACAAGCAACACTAATACGGCTGCCCCACCACCCCTACTCTCCCACTTCCCTACTCTCCCACTTTCCTTCCGTCCCATCCACCACACCAATAGCCCTGCGCCTAGCGCAAACAGCCCTGTCTTCGCCAAATTTATAGCCTGATAGCTCCAGAACATGCGGCCATCGGTGAAGGCGTTTTGCGCTAAATCGCTGCCATCGACAATCCGTTGCCCCAGGGCAATAAAGGGATCGGGCAGAAAAAGGCTGGCAAACACCGTCAGTAACAGGCCAAGCCCCGCCAGCGCCGCGAGGAGGCTTATCGCGGAAATTAGAGATTGGAGATTGAGTTTCAGACGTCCGAACTGTAATTTCCAATCCCCACTATCCAATAGTGCCTGCACGCCTATTCCGCCCAACACTGCCATACTGACGGTAAATGGAAAGACCCAGCGAAAGGGGCTGTGCAGTTGATTCCAGCCAGGCAGGCCGTAGAAGAGCAAGGCATACAGTGGCGTGCCAAAGGCGAAAAGGAGGGCGACGAGGGCGAGGCCAGTGAAGAACCAGGTATGATGCGTGGTGCGTGGTGCGTGGTGCGTAGTTGCGTTTTGCGACGCAACTTGGCGATACGCGCCATGCACTACGGCTACGGTGGCGAGCAGCCAGGTCGCAATCCCCAGATAATTGCCGCCTTCAACATAATTCTTGATGCCCCAAAAGATCGTGTCATTCGGTTCGCCGCGCACGTTGACGGTGGCCGGCATCCACTGACGATTCCACAAGTCAAACCAACGGTGGTGGCTGGGGTTGCCGAAGACGTCTGGCACAAAAAAACTGAGCACATGGCGATCGGGCCAGGCCCACTCGATCACCTGTTGATAACTCGCTGATCCCTGGCGGAAGTTCAGCGGCAACAGTTCGATCAGCGGCAACAATTGCACGCCCCCCACCGCAATGCCCAGCAGCGCCATCACCAACAGCCAAAGCGCTAGTTTTAAGATGCGAAGTCCGGCTTGCTTGCGCGCTACACCCTTGTCTCCCCCTCTCCCCCTCTCCCCCTCTCCTACCATCCCCCGCCACGCCGCGAGCAAGCGCACCAGGCTATACGCTCCTGCCACGAGCAAGGTGTAATAGATCAGCTCTGGGTGGCCGGCTAGGATCATCACACCGATGATGGCGGCGCCGGCCGCAACATAAGGAATCGGGTGAAAGCTCTGCACACCTTTCTCTTCTTGCTTGCGGATGATAAATTCGATCACGGCCAGCAACAGCGGTAACCAGACCGCGCCGGCAATAAACATGGTGAAGACCACACTGACGATCAGAAAGCCGCTGAACATAAAGACCACACCGCTGAAAAGCGCGGCCAATGGGCGCAATCGCAAGACACGCCCGAGCAGATACATGTTGGCCCCCGCCAGCGCAATCTGTAAAGCGGTGAACCAGCCGTAGGCAGTCTCTAGGGGCAGCACATAAACAAGCAGACTGAGCGGATACAAGGTGCTGGACTGGCCGGCGGCCAAAAAGGGGATGCCGGTGAAAATTTGCGGATTCCAGAGCGGCAATTGCCCCTGCGCCAGGGTGCGCTGGATATGCAGTTTCCAGACGGCGTTTTCCAATACCAGGTCGCTCAACAGATTATTATAGGGAATTAGCCCTGGTTGCAAAGAGCGCCAGGGTTCAAAGCTGCTCAAGTTATCGAAGGGCAATAGGCTGGCGTGGGTCAGCCCAGGCAAGAGCACGGGCGCAAACCAGAGCAGGGCGAGGACCAGGATGGTGAGCAGCGCGCATAGATCAGAACGAAAGCGGCGTAGTTGATGCATAGAAGGCTATAATTTACGATTTTTGATTGACGGTAGAGACGCAAAATCTTGCGTCTCTACCGTCAATCAAAAATCGTAAATCCTTTTAGAAACGATTGATTCTTCAATTTTTCGGGTTAATTTGCGATGTCGCCAGCGGATCTGCCAGGTGCGCCAGGCTGATTCTAGCTTGACAGGGATATCTAATTTACTACGGCCGATCCGTCGGTCTTCAAAGTGGATTGGGATTTCAATAATCCGATAGCCCAACTTTTCGGCTAAATAGGCCATTTCGACCTGAAAGCTATAGCCATTGCTACGGATGTTGTCAAGCCCGATTGACAGCAAGGCATCGCGCGTCCACAATTTAAAGCCAGCCGTCATGTCGCGAATGCGCAACCCTAGTATCATCCGGCTGTACAGATTAGCCCACCAACTCATAAAGCGGCGCCACCAACCCCAGCCTTCATCCAGCGTGCCGCCTGGCACATAGCGGCTACCAACGATCACATCGGCGCCAGTTGCCAGCATCACCCCCAACATTTGCGGGATATAGGCGGGCGAATGGCTGAAATCAGCATCCATCTGCACAATAAAATCGGCGCCACTGGTCAGTGCCTGCTGCATCCCAGCCACGTAGGCGGTGCCCAAACCCGCTTTGCCCGTACGATGAATGACAGCGATGCGCGCCCGTGCCGCGTTATCTGCGCGTCCGTTGTATTGGGTGGTCAACTGATCGGCGACCTGGCCCGTGCCATCCGGCGAGTTATCATCGACGATCAAGAGTTGCAAACCGGGTAGCGGCAGCGCCAGCAATGCCGCCGCCATCGCCGGCAAATTTTCCGCTTCGTTAAAGGTGGGGATCACCACCGTCAGGCGGACATCCGACGCTGGGCGCGTTACATGTGGGTTTAGATCAGATTCCATTACCGCTCGCCATCAGGCAATCTCTAAAACGCTCATCTGAAAATAATTTCGACCGACGTGAGATTGTAGCATGATTGGGTGTGACGGTCAATTGGCACACTGAAAATGAAGCACCGAAAATAGTAAACAGCGGCCTGGCGGTTTGACCATGACGCAGCCTGCGAGTATGCTTGGAGATCTAAACTATCATCATATTTTTTGCATACCGCAGCGTATGCGATGCGGAGTTTGTTATGCCAATTGCCGAAACTGCCGTTCAACCACTGGTTATACCCAGCGACCGGCCAGCACCGATTGTGAAGTTGGAACCGCCTTACCGCGTGCTGATCCATAACGATGATAAAACACCTTTTGACTATGTGATCAATATTTTGGAAGAGGTCTTTATGCTTTCGGAAGAATTGGCCGATCACATTGCCTATGAAGCGCATAACAAGGGAGTCGCTATCGTCGTGATTCGCCCGCGCCCAGAAGCCGAGAAATTGGTCGGCATGGCGCATGGCCAAGCGCGCATCGACGGTTTCCCGTTGACCTTTAGCCTGGAACCGGAAGCGTGATGGAAATGAACGCCAACGCCCACGAAGAACCGGCGTGGCTCCACGGCCACGCCCACGAACCAAATCCGGAATCACCTTCGCCCGACGCGACCTTGATCGTGCAAAAGCCGGATCGGGGTGAAGTGCAGGTTGATGTGGCTGATTTGCAAGCATTGCCGGCAACAGAAGTCGACAATTGTTGGATCGTTAGCACCGGCCACGGCACATCGGGGCCTTTCACCTTTGGCGGGGCAAGGCTGGTGGATTTACTCGACTCTCTGCTCGATGCTGAGGCAACGTGGCACTATGCCACCGTGATCAGCGCCGATGGCTTCGGAACCCGCATCCAGGCCAACGAACTGCGCACGGCCAGCTTGCGTCCGATCCTTCTGGCCTATGCGATGGATGGTGCGACGCTGACGCGCGCCCAAGGGTTGGTGCGCCTGATCGTCCCCAGCGAAACTGATGACGCGTTACGACAAGTCAAGTGGGTCGGCCGAATCGAGATTTATTAGCGGCTCATCCGAAAGGATATCTAATTGCAACTCTGGAAAACGCTGGATCGTACCCTTATCCATCGATCTGGCAACGGCAAATTTCTAATCCTCGAAAATCACCGCGTCGAACTGCCGGATGGTCGGATTATCGAGGAATGGCCGTGGGTGATCACGCCGGATTTTGTCAACGTCGTCGCTGTAACGGTTGATGGCGAGTTTATCTGTTTTCGCCAAACCAAGTATGCGGCGGATGGGATTACGCTAGCACCCGTCGGCGGTTATCTGGAACCCGGTGAAGATCCATTGGCGGCGGCGCAGCGCGAGTTGCTCGAAGAGACCGGTTATGCCGCGAACGATTGGGTGGATTTGGGTCGTTATGTGGTGGATGGTAATCGGGGCGCCGGCCATGCGTATCTCTTTCTGGCACGCAATGCGCAGTGGGTGCAGCCTATCGACGCCGACGATCTGGAGGAGCAAGCGTTGCTGTTGTTGAGCCGGCAAGCGGTGGAAAAAGCCTTGCACAAGGGCGAGTTTCAAGTTGTCTCTTGGGCAACCGCTTTTGCCCTGGCGCTATTGCGATTGGACGGTGAAAAGTATGGAAACTAATCCGCAGTCTGATTTGTGGGAAAAGCTGAAAGCCTTTAATAACGAGGAACTGATATGATCCATTTACTCGAGCAAAAGGCGACGGCTCATCAAGTTCATGAAATGCTTGAGGAACTCAAAACCATGATCAAAATTGTGGTGGATATTGAGCGCGAGGTGCTCGCTGGTGGAGGAGAGATGCATTCTGATTGCGAAACACTCTTACTCGATGGCGGCAGCAAACAAGCTGATTTGTGGGGTGCAAACTGGTACCCGGAGCGACAATATATCGAGTTTGAATCCTTGATCAACATACGTCCTCGGGCAGGCAATCGCAGCATGATCATTCAGAACAAAGAAATATGTCAAAAGGTAGAATCAATAACGCGGAACCTACTAGAGGGGGTTTTATGAACCATCGAGAGCGCAAGCGAGACCGATATCTTAGAGATCCGCTGCCAATTCGTCTGGGTGGATTGGCAGCAGATTTGGCGCGCGTTGCTTCAACGGCTAGGCATGAGCCGGTTAATCCCGCGGTAGTGACTATGCTTGAAGAAAGCCAATGGTTTATTGAATGGACAGCGGCCGATACAGAGATAGAAGTGGCTGCTGAACTTGTTGATATACAGCGGCAAGTTGCGTTGTGGCGGCGAGCATGGCCAGAGGCGCAGAAACAGAGCATCCAACGTGCCCTGCTCTCTGTGCAAGCGCAGAAATGGTCCGATCAAGTATTAGCTTATTCTGGCTTGCTGGACGGGTAGAGAAACCTAGCTAAACGATTGCGGACAGTTGAAGTGTGATGCGACATCTTGCCCGCATCATGCTTCATTCATCCCCCTCGATCCCGCCCGCCGGCATCTGAATGTCGGTTACATTGCCGTGGAAGTCGATCACGATCCGAAAGCCAAGCATACCCATCCACTGGCGCGCATCTTCTGGGATCGGCTGGCCCACCTGTTTTTCGATATTGTTGATCGATGACTCGACGGCGGCCTTGGTAAAGATGTCATCCTTACCCATCATTTTCAGCATCTGGTCTACCGCTACGTCGCGCTGATCTTCCACTTGTTCGCGCATAAAACGCAACACCTGGATGTCCACGCCTTCCGCGTCAATGTGCCGCTTGAAGTCGTCGTCCATCACCACATAACAGGCATTCTCGCCCACATAGGCCACGTTGGCCGCCTTGCCATTTTCGTCCACCACCAAACCGGCGAACATCGCTGATTTTGCCATAATTGCTCCTGAAAAGGATGACAGGATGAAGGGATGACAAGATGACAAAGGGAAATCCCTTTGTCGTCTTGTCATCCCTTCATCCTGTCATCCCAACTCTCCGGCCAAAAATTCAAAACTGCGCCGCACACTCGTCAATGGTTCTTTTGGCAGATCGTGTTCCACGATGTACCACTCAGCGC
>Ga0105046_10013849_pt1 | contig 12466 bp, 7 predicted proteins | sample MAT03_FD_78385 | JGI IMG/M metagenome (GOLD analysis project Ga0105046, IMG submission 78385) | Freshwater microbial communities from Lake Fryxell liftoff mats and glacier meltwater in Antarctica - MAT-03 (megahit assembly) | ecosystem: Environmental > Aquatic > Freshwater > Ice > Liftoff...
AGGATGATGGCGTCCTCGAAGTTGTAGCCCTCCCACGGCATCAGGGCCACGAGCAGGTTCTTGCCCAGGGCCAGCTCACCGTGATCGGTGGACGGACCATCGGCAAGGATGGTGCCCTTGACGACCTTCTGGCCTTCGATCACCCGGACACGGTGGTTGATGCAGGTGTCCTGGTTGCTACGACGGAACTTGCTGAGCGGGTAGACCCGCTTGCCTTCGTCCTTGTAGTTGACCGTGATGCTGGCCCCGCTGACTTCGGTGACTTCACCCTCGCCAGTGGACTGGATGAGATCGGCTGCGTCGCGAGCGGCGCGGTCTTCGATGCCGGTGCCGATGTACGGGGCCTCGGCACGTACCAACGGCACGGCCTGGCGCTGCATGTTGGCACCCATCAGGGCGCGGTTGGCGTCGTCGTGCTCGAGGAACGGGATCAAGGCGGTGGCAACCGACACGATCTGCTTCGGGCTGACGTCCATGATCTGCACTTCGCTGGGCGGCACCGACGCGATGTCGGTGGTGGCGGCGAAAAAGCTCTCGGCCTCGAGCATCTTGCGCAGGTCTTCCAGGCTGGCTGCCTGCGGGCTGCGGCGCACCAACACGCGAGGGCCCTTGAGCGAACCGTCGGCATTGATGGGGGTATTGGCCTGGGCGATGACGTAGTTCTCTTCTTCGTCAGCGGCCATGTAGCGAATCTCGCCGGTGACCTTGCCGTTGGTGACCACTCGGTACGGCGTCTCGATGAAGCCGTACGGGTTGACGCGGGCGAAGGTGCTGAGCGCACCGATGAGGCCGATGTTGGGGCCTTCCGGCGTCTCGATGGGGCACATACGGCCGTAGTGGCTGAAGTGAACGTCGCGGACTTCGAAGCCGGCACGCTCGCGGCTGAGGCCGCCCGGCCCGAGGGCCGACAGGCGACGACGGTGCGTCAGCCCCGACAGCGGGTTGACCTGGTCCATGAACTGCGACAGCTGCGAAGTACCGAAGAACTCCTTGATGGCAGCGACCACCGGGCGGATGTTCACCAGGGTGGTGGGCGTAATGGCCTCCACGTCCTGGGTGGTCATGCGCTCGCGAACCACGCGCTCCATACGGCTGAGGCCGATGCGCACCTGGTTCTGGATCAGCTCGCCCACGCTGCGGATGCGGCGGTTGGCGAAGTGGTCCTGGTCGTCGAGACGGTAGCCCGGCTCCTGCTTGACGAGGTGCAGCATGTAGCTGATGACGGAGAGCACCTCGTTGGGGCGCAATACGTGCTCATCGTCGGGGTCGCTGAAGATGCCCTTGCGGTTGGGGTCTTCCTGGTCGGTAGTGAAGAACGACCCGAGTTCGATGGTGCCGCGGCCGAACAGCTCGTCCAGCTTGGCGACCTCCGAGCCCAGCTTGCGGTCCAGCTTGTAGCGGCCGACACGGGACAGGTCGTAGCGGCGGTTCTCGAAGAACGCGTTGCGGAAGTAGGCCTTGGCCGACTCCACCGTCGGCGGCTCGCCGGGGCGGGCGCGCTTGTAGATCTCGACGAGGGCTTCGTTCTGAGTAGGGGCGATGTGACGCTCCTTCTCCCACTGGCCTTCCAGGAAGTCGAAGTGGTTGACGAACCGCTCGAGGAAACCGGGGGCGTGCTCCTCGTCGTAGCCGAGGGCACGAAGAATGGTGAACACACCCATGCGGCGCTTACGGGCGACGCGGGTGCCGGCGGTGACATCCTTGCCGGGCTTCTGCTCGACGTCGAACTCCAGCCACTCACCGCGGTAAGGGTGGATGGTGCCCTTGACGAGCTGATGCTTGGTGAGGTTACGGAGGCGGAAACGCTCGCCCGGCTCGAAGATGACGCCGGGGGAACGGACCAGCTGCGACACGACGACGCGCTCGGTGCCGTTGATGATGAAGGTGCCCTTCTCGGTCATCATGGGGAAATCGCCCATGAAGACCGTCTGCTCCTTGATCTCACCGGTATTGCGGTTCATGAACCGGGCGCGCACGAAGATCGGCGCGCTGTAGGTCATGTCCTTTTCCTTGCACTCGTCCACCGTGAACTTCGGCGGCGGGCGCAGGTCTTCGTCGTCGGGGTCGAACTCCAGCTCGAGCTGGAGTGCCTCGCTGAAGTCCTTGATCGGCGAAATGTCGCGGAAGGTCTCCGCGAGGCCCTCGTTCAGGAACCACTCGAAGCTTTCTCGCTGCACCGCAATGAGATCAGGGAGCTCCAAGGGCTCGGAAAGGTTTGCGAACGAATACCGTTCGCGGGACACGGAACGTGAGGCCACGTGTTACTCCTCAATCTCCCTTCGGCAGGGGGCGCGCAGGGTCGCTGAGACATCGCAGAAGCAGGACACAGATCGCACGGCAACCGTCGATCATATCCGCGGGGTACGCGGTCGTCAACCGCCGAGGGCAGAAGCCTGGCGGGAATTCCGTTGGCGAAACGGTAAGCCCATCCGACGGTGGATGTCAAGGCTTTCCAGCCCGCTCACCGCCTGCCCCGGACGCCGACGGTCACCGCTGATAGTGGCGCACTGATCACCAGGTGAATCTCCCCAGAGAACAACTGGGGAATTTCGGTGGGCGCGATCAACGCCACGACCAGCGTGCTGTGCGCGCATCTGTACGTGGAGATCGCGCCGAACCCGAAAGTCATCCAAATCGGCGACTTCGCCGTCGTCAGCCAAAGCGAAGCCTGAAGACTTCCTCGCCGAACCAGAGCGAATCGATGACCTCACCACCAAGTGCCCTTGAGCCGGGGTTGGCGGCACCCGAGCGGACCCTATGCATCACAGCCAATGAACTGCGCACATCGAGGTCACAGCTGCGGCTACACACGCCGAAGGTGGGCCACAAGGGTTCCCCCGGGCCAGGCATTGAGCGTCTCGTCGTTGCACTCGGTGATCAGCGACTTGGATTGGAGGTACAGCCCACGAACCTGCAGCCTCGGGTCGCCACCGAAGACGTTGCGCGCCTCGCCGATCGAGTAGGCGCGGAAGTGGAACACCCGATCGGGGTGGTCAATCGGAATGCTGCCGACGAGCAGCGCACCGGGCCGCAGTACGCGAGCGAACTCGCCAAGCGCCCGAGCAGGGTTATCAACGTGTTCGAGGGTCTCGAAGGATGTGAGCGCGGAGAAGCTGGCCTCCTCGAACGGCAGGTCGTAGATCGATCCGCGTTTGAACGTGAACTCGGGAAATTCGCGCGTGGCCTCGGCGACAGCCCGCGGATCAAGGTCGATACCCACGTACTCGCGGGCCCGTGTGAGCATCATCGACCCGTAGCCTGAACCGCACGCTGCATCGAGCACCTTGCACCCGTCGACGAACTGATTCGCATGCATGTAGCGGTAGATGTGACTGACGGTCACTCGATTCACACGCTCGTGGATGTCGTGCCCGAGCCGCTTGCGCAGGAGCCGGTACACATGCTTCGCTCGCTCCGGCGCCAGAGATGACAGTCGGTCGGGCACGGTCCTGAGGGTACAGCAGTCGTTCGACCTTTGAGATCCGCTGGAACAGCCTGACGGTCGAACACCCGTTGCGTTTCGGGGGTGCGAGGCTTGGCTGCTCGGGCTACTTACACTCGAGAGATGCGCACGCCAGTTGACGGCACACATTGCGTCGGCTGGCTCACCCGAGTGGTCCGCACAAGCCTCGCCGGCGACACGGCGTGGTCGTTCGGGGCCGAGGCGATTCGCATGGTCGGCGGCCTCGCCGTCTTCTTCGTGCTCGTGCGGGCACTGGGCACCGACGGCTTCGGTGAGTTTGCGGCCATCGCCGCGGTGGTGGCGTTCGTTGTTCCACTTGCCCAGGTGGGCGCCTCGCTTCTGCTCGTCCAGCGCGTTCGCCGCGACGATCACAGCATCGACGACGCCTTCGCCACCGCTTTCACGATGGTGATCGTCGGCGGGGTGGTGGCGTCATTGTTCACCGTCGGCGGGGTCGCGCTGGTGCCCGGCCTCTCGGTGTCGGCCACCGCCTGGCTGTGTGCCGGCGAGTTGTTGGGCGGCGCCGTCACGTCGCTGTGCGCTTACACGGCGATAGCGGCCGGGCGGCTGAGGGTCTACGCACAGACCACCGCGATCCTCACGGGGGTACGGGTCGCTGCCGCAATCGCGCTGCTCTCCACCGGGTCGACCAGCGTGGTGAAGTGGGCGTTGTTGCAAGCCATCGCCTTGTCGGTGACCGGCGGAGTGATACTGGTACGTACCCGCCGCACGTTCGGAGTGCACCGCACATGGGCTCGGATCCGGCGTTATGACGTGCTCGAGGGAGCGCCTTACTCCGCCTCACTGGCGGTGTTCAGCGCGCAGGACGGGATCGACAAGCCGATCCTGCGATCCGCCGGCTGGATCAACGACGCCGGGCTCTACGGTGCCGCGTATCGCGTTCCCACCCTTGCGATGCTGCCCATCCAGGCGCTGCTGGTGGCCAGCTACAACCGCACGTTCACCGAAGGCAAGCGAGGGTTGGCGGCCACGATGGCCTTCGCCCGCCGTCTGCTGGCACCAAGCGTGGCGTACGCCGTGGTGGTCGGCGCGTTGATGGTGCTCGCCGCACCCCTGTGCGTACCGATTCTGGGCAAGGAGTTCGCAGACGCGGTGCCCATCGTGCGCTGGCTGGGCCTGCTGCCGCTGCTGCGCGTGCTGCAGTACTTTCCGGCCAACGCTCTCACCGGGGCGGGCTACCAGCGTGTGCGGCTGTGGCTGTTGATCAGCACTCTGGTCATCAACCTGGCGCTGTGCCTGGCGTGGATCCCGGACCATTCGTGGCGTGGCGCGTTGGCGGCCACCTTCGTCGGCGAGACCTGGTACGTGGTCGTGCTGTGGGTGGCCACCCGCTGGCTGCTTGCAGTCGAAGGGCGGCGCCCGAGCGTGGTGCCGGCATGAACGGCAACGCCACCACTCGGCCGGTCGTGGTCGGCATCTTTCGATCCACACTGCTGTCGAACACGGAAGGGTTCATCAGCCGGCAGGCGGAGGCCGTGCCGGGCGTGGTGCCGTACTACCTCGGCCTCACCCTGCTTTCCGGGGCGCCGCTACCCGCCGACCGCGTGCAGGTCACCCGGTGGCGCCCGTCGCTGTTGCGTCAGCTGGCCTTCGCCATCGGTCGCGACCCCGCGTTCAACACGCTGCTGGGCCGCCTGCAACCGGCGCTGCTGCACGCACACTTCGGGCCCGATGCTGCGATGTTGTTGCCCACCGCGCGCCGGTCGCGAATCCCGCTGGCGGTCACCTTCCACGGCTATGACGTGATGCTTCCCGACGAGTTCCACCGCTCGCCGGCCGGCAGGCTGTGGCTGCGCCGCCGCGCCGCAGTGTTCGCCCAGGCCGAACTGCTGATCGCCGTGTCGGATGCAGTTCGGGCCAGGCTGATCGAGCTGGGGGCACCGCCGGAGAAGGTGGTGCGGCACTACATCGGCGTCGACACCGGCGTGTTTTGCGGCGGGAGCGACGTTGAACGCGACTCGGCGCACGTGCTGTTCGTCGGTCGGCTGGCCGAGGTGAAGGGCCTGGGCGACCTGTTGGAGGCAGCGGCCGTTGCGCGCTCGTCGACCCCGTCGCTCACACTCACCGTGGTGGGCGACGGGCCGTTGAGCGACCAGCTCCGTGCGCGCGCCGCACAGCTGGCACTGCCGGTGCAGTTCATCGAATCAGCAACCCAGCAGCAGCTGGCCGTGCTGATGGCGCGCGCCACTCTGTTGTGCGCACCCAGCAAGGCCACCGCCAGCGGGCAGCGGGAAGCCTTCGGGCTGGTGCTGGCGGAGGCACAGGCATCGGGCCTGCCAGTGGTGGCCTACCGGTCGGGCGGCACGGGCGAGGCGCTCACCCACGAGGCGGGAGGGCTGTTGGTGCAGGAAGGCGACGTGGGCGGGCTGGCGAATGCGCTGACCGAGTTGCTCACCCACCCTGCCCGGCGGGCGGCAATGGGGGCGGCCGGGCGCGAGGAAGCGCACCGTCGCTTCGACCTGGCGACGCAATCGGCGCAGCTGGGCGAGATGTACCGAGCCGCGATCGCTCACCACGCCACCGACCACGCCAACGGCCAGTCGTCATGAGCCTGAACGACATGAGCCCGCACGACATGAGCCCGCACGCCATGGAGCACTTCCTGCTGACCAGGTTCAACGTTCGCCTCGCCGACCGACCACCCGCATCCGACCAATGGTTGCGCGATCGTTTGCGGCTGTTCACCACCTTCACCGTGCCCTCGGTGCACGCACAGACGTGCACCGACTTTCGGTGGCTGGCGCTGTGCGACGAGGCCTCGCCAGCCTGGCTGCGCGAGGAACTGGCGCAAGTGACGATGCTGGAGCCGGTGTGGGTGCACGAGGCGTGGACACCGGGGCTGCCCGCGGGGGTGGTACACGAGCAGCGAGCCGGTGCCGCTGGGTTGGTCGTCACCAGCCGACTCGACAACGACGACGCGATTGCTCGAACGTACATCGCCCGCGTGCAGGCGGCCGCGACCGAGGAAGGCTTCGTCAACTTCCCCGGCGGTGCACAATGGGCGCACGGCCGGCTCTACCGCCGGCTCGACCCCAGTAACCCGTTCATCTCTCGTGTGGAGGCAGGCCCCCGTGCCGCGACCGTGTTCGCGGCAGACCACAACAAGCTGGCCGCGCTGGGCCCGATCCGGCAGCTCAGCGATGGGCCGATGTGGTTGCAGGTGGTGCACGACAGCAACCTGGAGAACCGCACCAACGGCATCCGAATGTCGCCGGCGAAACTGACGCAGCGGTTCACCATCGCCGCCACCCCGCAGCAGGTTTCGCGGCTGGGGCTCGCGGCCGCGCAGTTGGGCACCACCGCCCGTATGGCGGCGCAAATGCTTGCCCGGCCACGACGGCTGTTGCTGCTCGCTCAGACCCGACGCAACCGAGTGCGCCCGACGTCACCGCGCGTGCAGTCGCCGGACGCACCGTGATAGCGTTCGGGCGTTCGTATTGGCCTGAGACTCGAGCGGAGGGCACGTGGCTATATCAATCGATGAACTTTCAATCGATGAACTGGGCGTGATCCGTTCGCTGCAGGCTGGCGATCGCGAGTCGTTCGAAGAGCTGGTCCGCCAGCACCGGCCGGGGTTGCTGGCCTCCGCTCGCCGAAGCACGGTCAACGAAACGGCCGCCGAGGATGCCGTGCAGGAGACGTTCCTGCGTGCGTACCGAAACCTCGGTCGGTTGGCCGACGACAGCCGGTTGGGCCCTTGGTTGCTCCGCATCCTGACCAACGTGTGCATCGACGACGCCAATCGCCGCACTCGCGACACGGCGAAGGCCGCCAGGGTGTTCAACGACCCCGTGCTCACGCATGGCGCACCCAGCATCGAGCATCAGCTTGGTCTCGATCACGACACCACCGACCTGCAGCAGGCGCTTGCCACCCTGCCCGAGGGCTATCGCGAGGCGCTCACGCTGCGTTTCGTCGACGAGCTCAGCTATGGCGAGGTCGCCCAGGTCTCGGGCCTCACGGAAGACAACGCCCGCGCCAGGGTCAGCCGAGCACGCCACGCGATGCGGCTGGCGTTGTCAGGCGCCGCGGCGGTGCCGATGTTCGTCTACGTGCTGTTCCGCCGCAGCGACCGCACTGCGCACGCCATCGATCGCGTGCGCAGCCAGCCTGGCAACTCGGTCGCGTCGCAGGCGGCCTCCGCCGGCGCCGCCAACGCCAACCGCTTCGCCACGTTCGTGTCGCCGGTTCTCGAGTCGGCCAACAACATTGTGTCGGCCACGCCGATGGCCGCACCCATTCTCGGGCGAGTTGCCGCTGGAGCCACGCTGGTGGCGGCCGCCACGCTGGGTATCGCCAGCTCGCAGAACACAGATCAGGTGGCCGCACCCATCGTCGTTCCGGCCACCTCTGCGGTGGTCGTCGCCGCTCCCGTCTCCACCGCTGCCCCGGTGGTGGTCGTGCAGACCACCTCCGAGCCGGCGCCCATTGTCACCGTCGCCGAGGTCACGGTCCCGCCGACGGTGGTGGCCGACACCGTGCCTGTGGTAGCGCCGGTGGTCACCGCCACCACACTCGACCTCACCCCCTATGTCGCCCCCACCACCGTGCCGGTGGCCACCACGCCGCCGCCGCCCGCCGTGTTGGGTGGCTCGCTTTCGGCCAACGGCATCAGCGTCGTGGCCAGCGGCCCGCGCTACGACATCAGTGGGCCGGTCACGCTCATGCTGGGTGACACCGCTATCGACGGCACCATCGGCGGGCGCATCGGCATCGACGAGTCGCTGGAGGGCGAATCGCAGAGCCAGCTCAGCGGCGACCTCACCTTCACCACCGCCGCCGGCGAGGTCATCGAGCTGCGGCTGTCGGGCTACGCGGAAGGCATGGCCAGTCCGTTGGGCTACGTGATCTCCGGTGCGTTCCGGGCGTCGCCCAGCGCTACCGGGTTGGCCACCTCCGGCACCTTCTCCGGCTCGTTCGAGTCGGCGTTCCTCGCACTCACCCTCACCCCCTGAGCCGCCCTGTTGGCCCGTCGTCGAGCTCCGCGCGTTCTTGCGTCAGCCCTCACGCTCGGCCTGGCGGTCGGGTCACCGGCCGGCGCCGGTGCCGACGATGCGGTGCCTCCTTCGCAGTGGCCATCCACCAGCACGCTCTCGGCTCGGCTGGAGGGTTGGCCGAACGCAGTTCGCTACTCGGGTAACGACCGCTACCAGACCAACCTGGCGGTTGCGTTGGGTCTACGCGGTCGCGGCGACTTCCCGTTCGACACCGCTGATCGTTCGTCGGGTGGTGCCGTGGCGCTCTCCACCGCCAACGACTGGTGGGGCGCGGGCACCTGCCCACGAGCGGTCATCGTGGTCACCGGCGACAACCCCGCCGACTCCCTCGGCGCGTCGGCGCTCAGCGACCCCTCCCACCAATCGCTCGAGCCGTTGCTGCAGCGCACAGCGGCCGCCGACCCGTTGTTCGACCCGGTGGGCGGGGTGGCCCGCGTCGACACCGACAGCGCGCCCATCCTCATCACGGCCTCGGCCCGCAGTGGGGCGGTCAGCCTCAGCCCGGCCACCCGCATTGCCGCCAACGATCTGCGCCGCGGCGGGTGCACGCTGGCGCGGCAGGCAATCGTGGTGGGCGGCACTTCGGCCGTACCGGCGGGCGTGGATGCCGAGCTGCTGTCGCTGGGCTATCGCGAGGTGTTCCGGGTGGCCGGCAGCGACCGCTACGACACGGCCGCGCGTATCGCGCAGAGCCTAGGCACTGCGCCGGCGCCAAACGGCGACCTCACCTGCACCGACCCCGACACCACCGACGGGTCGACTCGCCAGCCGTTCTACGCCAACGCAGTGGTCGAGTTGCGCGAGTCGGCCACCAGCTGCCGCTTGCTGAGCCGCACAGTGGTGCTGGCCGATGGCGTCACCGGCGCCGATGCGCTGGCCGCCGGGTGGTGGACCAGCTTCTGGCAGGTGCCTGTGCTGTTGCACGACGGTGACGGTTCGTTGCCGCAGGCCACGGTCGACGCGTTGCTCACCATGGCGGTCAGTAACGTCATCGTGCTCGGTGGCACCGCCCGCATCAGCGCCGAAGTGGCCACCGAGGCCAAGAACCTGGCCGGCGCCAACGAACTGGTGCGCCTGGCCGGCACCGACCGCTATGACACCAGTGTGCAGATGGCACAGCGGCTGGGCGGCTGGTGGCCCACCGGCGACGCGACGGATTTCGACAGCAGCATGGTGTGCCTGGCGGCGTCGGACGGGAACGGCCCCACGGCCACCGGCTGGCCCGACGCCTTGGGTGCCGGCCCGTTCTGTGGCGCCATCAGCGGCGCCGCTTCCAACCCGGGGGTGCCCGCCAGGGCGCTACCGGCGCCCAGCGGGGCATCTCCCATGGCCAGCGCAGCGGTCTCGCGGCAACCGGCGCACGACGCCGTGCCCATCCTGCTGGTGCCCACCGGTAGCCGGTCGTTGCCGTCGACGGTGGCCACGCTGCTCACCGGTGCGTTCCCTTCCACCGGCCAGTGGTGCAACAGCAGCGTCGGCCAAGCGGGGTGTTCGTGGCCGGGGTTCGCCATCGGCTTCGGTGGCGATGCCGCCCTTTCAGCGGCGCTGGTTGCCTCGGCCTCGCTCATCGTCGGTGGCGGCAGCGGCCAGGTCGGTTCGGTGCCACCCACCGAAGCCGTGGCGCCGTTCTTCACCGATCTCGACATGGCGCCGGTGTTCGACCAAACCACATCCGGTTCGGCACGGGTCTGTGCGCTGCGCGGCACCTACACCGACGCCCGCTGGCTGGCCGTGTACAACGACACCCAGGGCCAGCGAGCCCTCGACGCGATCGACATCATGATGCGCGGCCGCTACCTCACCGACGCCGATGTCATCGGTCGTACGCCCTTCACCGGCTCGCCGGTGTGTACCCGGTTCGCTCCCTCGGCCGCCGTCTCCGCCAGGTTCGTCGGCCTCAGCGGCCGAGTCACCGCGCTGCACGTGTTCGACACCACCGCTGCCAACAGGTTCACGCTCGCCGCACCGTTCGTACCCGGCCCTCCCACCACCACCAGCGGTATCGCCAGCGATGTCACCGTCGCCGAGGGCGGCGCCACCTCGCTCACATTCGATGCGGGGGCGGTGGGCAGCGCCACCTCACGCGGCAGCTCGGCCGCAATCAGCAGCAGCTCGCTGACGGTCACGTTGCAGCGCCCTACCGGCGGCCTGGGCCCGGTCACCTTCACTGGTTCGTGGACGGTGGTCACCAGCGCCGGCACCGTTACCGGCACTGCCGGTGGTGAGGCGTTGTTCGTGGGCAGCTCGTGGCAGCTGCGTGGCCACAGCTTGTTCACCGGTGGTACCTGGAACGTCGTTGGTGGCGAAGGTGGTTTCAGTGCCCAGCTGGCCACCAACGCAGCCGGCACCAGCGCCGACGATGCCCTCACCTGGCAGGTCGACGGCGTCGTGGCCGGGTAGGCGACACAGGTGCCCGAACCGCCGCTGCCCACGCCACCGTCGGTGCTGATCATCGCCTACGCATTTCCGCCGTCGGGTGGCGCCGGTGTGCAGCGCCTGGGCAAGCTGGCCAAGTATCTGCCCATGCACGGCATCGAGCCACAGGCCCTCACGGCCAGCAACCCCTCGGTACCGGTCACCGACAACACGCTCATCGACGACCTGCCCGCCGGCATGCGCATCACGCTGGCGCGCACGCTGGAACCCGGCTACTCCGCCAAGCAAGCGGCGTGGACGGCCGATGCAGCCAGCAGACCAACGCTGCGCCAGCGGGCCATCCGCGTGGCCACCTCCACGGTGCGCCAGCTGGCGTTCCCCGACATCCAGGTGCTGTGGCTGCCGGGTGCGTGGCGGGCGTTGCGTCGGCTACAACGTTCGGCGGCCGCACCCGATGCCGTCATCATCAGCGGCCCGCCGTTCTCGCCGTTCCTGCTGGCGGGAACTGCTCGGCGCCGCTGCGCGGTCATCCTCGACTACCGCGACGAGTGGCGCCTCATCCGCGAGCAGATGGAGATGACCCGCAGCCGCCTGTCGCGCTGGTTCGGCGACCGACTGGAGGCGGCAGTACTGCGCCGAGCCGACATGGTGACGATGGCGACCGACGAGTACCGCACCTCGCTGCTGCAGCGCTTCGCGTTCCTGCGCCCCGAGCAGGTGGTGGCAATCCCCAACGGGTACGACCCCAGCGACTTTCCGGCAACGCTGAGCACGCCGCCCACCGATCGCCTGCGCCTCACGTTCGCCGGCACCGTGTATCGCGTCACACGCCCGGCAGGGCTGTTGCAGGCCGTTCGCGAAGTGCACCGCCGAGAGCCGCAGTTGGCGGCATTGTTGGAGGTGCAGTTCATCGGCAGGGTGGTCGACAGCGAACGTGCGGCCCTCGACGACATGCGCGACCTCGGCGTGCGCACCGTGGCCTACCTTCCCCATCGCCAGCTACTGGAAGAGCTGTCGGCCAGCCACTTCACGATGTGCATCCTCGACGACCTGCCCGGCACGGAGAACATCTACCCGGGCAAGATTTTCGAGTTGATGCACCTGGGCCGGCCGTGCCTGGTGCTGTGCCCGCAAGGAGCGCTCTCGCGCCTGGTGGAAGAGACCCGGCTCGGTCGCTGCCTACGCCCTCGCGACGTGGCGGGCATCACCGAACTGCTCCTCGAGTTGCTGCGCGAGTTCCAGGCCGGCCGGGCGCCGGGCGGCCCCGGCCGGATGGAACCGATCGGCATCGAGCGCTTCGACCGCCGAGTGACCGCCGGCCAGTTCGCCGACGTCGTTCGTACCGCGATCCAGTCTCACGCCGGTCGTACGTAGCCGTCAGCGGTAGCGATCAGGCGGTAGCGGGCCGGGCCGTCCCGGTTCTGCGGACCGGACGGACAGGCTGTGTCGCGCCGGGCAGCCAGATCCATGCGATTGCCGAAGATGCGTCCCTGCGGAGGTGGACGCGAGGAGGGGGCCGGCCCTTGCGGGTCGGCCCCCTCTTGCGTTGTTGTTCACTTCTGGTCGCTGGGTGAGCGGCCAGGCAATGTTGTTGTTGTGATCAGCTGAT
>Ga0105046_10013850_pt1 | contig 12465 bp, 10 predicted proteins | sample MAT03_FD_78385 | JGI IMG/M metagenome (GOLD analysis project Ga0105046, IMG submission 78385) | Freshwater microbial communities from Lake Fryxell liftoff mats and glacier meltwater in Antarctica - MAT-03 (megahit assembly) | ecosystem: Environmental > Aquatic > Freshwater > Ice > Liftoff...
CATGCCCGACACCGGATCGACGATGAACGTGACGGGCAACGCTCTGCCCAATGGCCGTGAGGTCTGGTACTCGTTCAACGCAGTCGATACCCCCGACACCACTTGCGACAACTTCCACGTGCGGGTGCAGCTGCTCGACAATCCCGGGAGCGCATACGAGATGACGGTCTTCCGGGGTGGCTGCGATACCCCCGCCTGCCCGGATGCGATGACCGACTACAGCTGGGCGACCGACATCGCGCCCGCAGCTGTGCCTGGCACGGGCGAGTGCCCCTGCTCGCCCGACGACAGCACCAGCCTCGTCGCGGGGCACGTGGGCGCGCCCGGCCTCAACTTCTGCAGCAACAACACGTCGCGCTTCAACGTGCGGGTGCGCCGGGTCGCGGGTGTCGCCGACTCGTGTGACGCGTTCACGATCGAGATCACGAACGGTGTGTACGACAGCTGAGCTGGGTGCTTTCGCCGTCTCGGTTCTTTCGCGATAGAACCGCGCCATGCGTGATGTCTCGCTAGAGGACGCCATCGAGGAGCTCCGGGCCGGGCGTCTCGTCGCGTTGCCTACCGAGACGGTGTACGGGCTCGGCGCCGACGCGCTGCAGCCCGACGCGGTGCGCGCCATCTTCGCCGTGAAGGGGCGCCCCGCGAACCATCCGCTCATCGTGCACCTCGCGAGCGCGGCCGACCTCGACGCTTACGTCCGCGAGGTGCCGGCTGCGGCCCGGCGGCTCGCGGATGTGCTCTGGCCCGGTCCACTCACGCTCGTGCTGAAGCGGGGAGATGCGGTCCCGCTCGAGGTCACGGGAGGTCTCGACACGGTGGCGTTGCGGGTGCCCGCGCATCCGCTGGCACTCGCCCTCATCCGCGGCCTGGGATCACCCATCGCCGCGCCGTCGGCCAATCGATTCGGGAAGGTGAGTCCGACGAGCGCCGAGCACGTGCGGGCCGATCTCGGCGACACGGATATCGCGCTCCTCGATGGCGGGCCCTCGGCCCTGGGGATCGAGTCCACCATCGTGGACTGCTCGCAGGGGGCGCCGACGGTGCTGCGCCGCGGTGGGGTCACCCGGGAGGTGCTCGAGGACGTGCTCGGTGCGCCGATCCCCGAGGCCGCCGACCTCAGCGTTCGAGCGCCCGGGATGCATCCCTCGCACTACGCGCCACGCGCGATGGTGATCGCGCTCGAGGCGGGCGAGATCGACGCGTTCGTCGCGTCGAGCGAGCCGCCCTACACGCTGGTCGCCCGCCACCCTCGCGCGCTGCCTTCTGGGGCTCGCTACCTCGAGATGCCGTCCGAGCCCGCGGGCTTGGCCCGGCAGCTCTACGGCATGCTCCGAGAACTCGATGCGAGGGGCGAGACCCGCATCGTGATGGAGGTGCCGCCTGGGCAAGGGCTGGGTTGGGCCATCGCCGATCGCCTGGCGCGCGCCTCGGCGGCTCGATGAGCGCCTGCGGCACCCACGTTCCTTCGTGGCCTCCTTCGGCGGGGTGAACTAGATTCGCACGCGCTCCATTGGAAAGGGACTCCGCCACATGACGGTCTGCTCGCGTTCGATGATCGGTTCCTCGTGGTCCCTGGTCTCGTCCTTCGCTCTCTCTGCCCTCGGATGCTTGGCACTCGGAGGCTTGGCGCTCGGATGCGGCGGCACCACCACGCCTCGGGTCGGGACCGGCCCGGTCGGCGCGGAGCGACCTCCCTACGTCGCGTGCGAGAACCCCAGCGAGGTGCGGCTCGCCCCTCACGTGTGCTGGAATCCCACGGGCAGCCGATGGCACGTCACCACGCAAGCGCCGGGCGGCGAGCTCACCTTCGAGCTGGAGCTCATGGCGGGAGGGCGCGTGCGCTCGACCGACGACGCGGCGGGCGGCCCGGCCACCGACGAGTGGTTCGTCCAAGAGGACGTCGTGCGGATCTTCCTTCAGAACCGCTATGTCGAGTACCGCGGGCAGCTCACCAACGGCTCGCTCTTGGTGGGCGACGTGACCAACGTGCGCGGCGACATCTGGGACTTCCGCGCCGAGCGGCGCCACGGGGGCAGCTGCGCCGCGGGCGAGTTCACCACGTCCGAGGCGGGGGATCCCGCCTGCTACTCGGCCGCGGGATCGCGCTGGAACGTGTCGGCGCGCGGCAGCTCGTTCACCGTCGAGCTCGGGTCCGGTGGCACGCTCACCAGCAATCTGAGCAGCGACACCACGACGGGCAACGATCGGTGGGAGCAGGCGGGCAACGAGGTCCACCTGCGCTTCGACGACGGGGCTGCCGTGTACGACGCGACGCTGAGCGCGGGCCTCGATCGCCTGGAGGGATCGGGACACGACGCCAGCGGGACGTTCACGTTCACCGCCCAGCCGGTCCAGTCGTACCCCCCGCCGTTCCGTTGATTCGGCGCGCCGAATCAGGCCGGGTTGGTTGCTAGCTGGGCTTGCGGGCGAGGATGCGGGCCAACGTGCGGTTCCCCACCCGGCCTTCGCGGTAGTAGACGACCCTGAGATCGCGGCACGCGCGCAAGAGCTCGCCAGGTTGTGAGTGCTCGGGCGTCGCGCTCAGCTCCACTTCGGCCAGCACCAGGCCCCCTTCGTTCAGCGCATCGATCAGCCGATCGAAGAGCCCGCTCTGGCGGTAGTGAAAGCAGGCGATGAGGTCGTAGCGGCCGTCGGGGAGACCATCCTGGGTCAGGTCGCGCACGACGGTCTTGAGCTTGAGACCCTCATCGCGGGCCGCCTCTCGCGCCAGCGCCAAGCCCACGGGCGAGATGTCCACCGCCTCCACGTCGAGACCGCGCCGCGCCATGTAGACCGCGAGGCGCCCCGCGCCCGCCGCGACGTCCAGACCTCGTCCCGTGGTGGGGAGTTCATCGGCGAGCTCGGCCACCCACGTCGGGACCGAGCGCGGCAGATCGCGCTCTTCCGACCAACGCCTATCCCAGTCGATCCGCGCGTCATTCGTCATGGCGCGCGAGCGTGGGAGCGGGGGCTCGGCCGGTCAATCCGGTCCGCTGGCGCTTCGCAGTCGTGGTGGCAGAGTCGCCGCCGTCGCACTCGAGGCCTTCATGCAACATCGCCTGCTTCTCTCGGCCCTCCTGCTCTCCGCCTTTCTCGCGGGGTGCAACACCTCCCACGGAGAGGATGAAGATGCGCCGATCACGTTCGATCTGGACGGAGCGCTCTTCGACTCGGGCGTGGATGCGCCGCGTCCCGATCGCGTCGTCGGGGACGCATGCACGACGGACCCCGAGTGTGGCCCCGAGGGCATCTGCCTCGACGTCGACGGGCTGACCAGGGGTGGCTACTGCTCCGCTGCGTGCGGGACGGATCTTCCGTGTGAAGAGGGCTCGACCTGCTTGAACTTTGGAGGCGGTCAGGCGTTCTGCTTCCTCGACTGCGATCCCGAGTCGACCGAACGCTCCTGCGAGCGCGTCGGCTACGGATGCGGCACCAACTTCATGGTGCTCCCCACGCCGGTGTGCGTGGCGGGCTGCGCGGACGACGCCGACTGCGGTGACGGGCTCAGCTGCGACCCCACTGCCGGGTTCGCGGGCGCAGGCGCGTGCTTCGATCCGGGCTCGATGGTGGGCGATCCCTGCACCGACACGGCCGAGTGTCCATCGGGCGGAGCGTGCGTCAGCGAGAACGGGAGCGGCTGGCCCAGCGGCAGCTGCGTGACGGGCTGCGACTTCGCTACCAATGCTGGTTGTGAGGGCGGCGCATGCATCGCGCAGACCTTCGGGGGCGGTCTCTGCACGGTCTCATGCAGCACCAGCGCTGACTGCCGTGATGGCTACGCGTGCACCTCGGTGAACGACGCGCCCGGACGGATGTACTGCGCGCCGGGATGCGCGGTCACCGCGGACTGCGCCTCGGCTGGGAACGTCTGCAACAGCGGCGTGGGCACGTGTGATGTGCCCTTCGTCGCTTCGCAGCTGGGGGCTACGTGCCGTTTCGACGGGCAGGGATGTGAGGGCGGAACGTGCTTGCGAGAGAGCAGCAGCGGCTATCCGGGCGCGTACTGCATCTACGCGGGCTGCACCGTCGGCGGCACCGACTGCCCTTCAGGCGGCGTTTGTGCGGCTGGCTCGAGCACGGTGAACCTCTGCCTCGCCGGCTGCGGCGACGACGGGGACTGCCGCCCCGGGTACGCCTGCCGTCCTTCCGATCCCGCGGATCTGGAGAGCGCGCTGGCGTGCGCCCCTGCTTGCAGCACGAGCGACGTCTGCGGCGGTGGCGGTGGCGGCCCGCGTCGGGTCTGCAACCCCGGCACCGGGCGCTGCGCGGCGGCGTTCGAGGCCGCGCGCCAGGGTGAGCCCTGCGCGAGCGCGACGGAGTGCCCAGGCGGCCGCTGCCGCGACGAAGCGAGCGACGGATGGCCGGCCGGCATGTGCGTCGCCATCGGATGCCGCCTCGGGGGCGTGGGCCTCAGCAGCCTCTGTGCGGCGAGCGACGTGTGCGTCGACGACGCGATCGGGGATCCGAACATCGGCGAGTGCGTCCCCTCGTGCGCCGTGGATGCGGGCGACTGTCGTTCCGGCTACGCGTGTGTGGCTGATGACGGCGCGGCCGATGGGGTGTGCCGGCCGGCATGTACGGTGGCGAGCTGCGATGCGGCTCGCACGTGCGACACCGCGACCGGACTCTGTAGCTAGTCCTCGTGCGTTCGCTCTCGCCTCGCTCGCTCGAGATGCGGGGGCGAGCGTGAGGGCGCGGGCTTCACGCCTCCTGCTCGACGTTGGCGCGGTGCTTCGCGTCGCGCTGTAGGGCTCGTGGTGAACGCCGGTCCTGGCAAGGGAGGTCGCTCGGGATTCACCAGCGTCCCGGCGGGCGCCTCGTCCCGAGCGGCTGCGTGTTGCAGCGAACTTCGAGGGCAGAAAGAGAATCGAATCCCATGCTTCGAATCTCCGACGACGGGGTTGAAGTCAGCACACGCTCACGCTCGCCGACGCCGTCCGCACACCGACGTGGATCTCTCGAAGCAAACAGAGCAGCCGCGGAGCGCCAGCACAGTAAGCTTCGCCGAGGTCGACCAAACCATCATGCGTTAGGCCCCAGCAACGCAACGAGCAACAAGTAGGGTTCTGGCCCGCCAAACAGACGCTGGTGACGCAACGCACGTTCTGGTTCGAGCAAGCCTCGTAGGCTCGCGGCCCCATGGCCGAGACCTCGAACGCTCCCTCCACGCCCGTCGCTTTCGACACCCACCCGAGCCGCTACAAGCACTGGAAGCTCTCGGTCGAAGGCGAGCTCGCCCGCCTCACGATGGACGTCGATCCCGACGGCGGTCTGCGTCCTGGCTACGAGCTGAAGCTCAACAGCTACGACCTGGGCGTCGACATCGAGCTCGCCGATGCGGTGCAGCGCCTGCGCTTCGAGCACCCCCAGGTGAAGTGCGTCGTGCTCACCAGCGGCAATGACCGCGCGTTCTGTTCGGGCGCCAACATCTACATGCTCGGGGCCTCGACCCACGCGTGGAAGGTCAACTTCTGCAAGTACACCAACGAGACCCGGCTCTCGCTCGAGGACGCCTCGCAGCACAGCGGCCTCAAGTGGCTCTGCGCGGTGAACGGCGCGTGCGCAGGCGGTGGCTATGAGCTCGCGCTGGCGTGCGACGAGATCATCCTCATCGACGACGGCGCGTCCGCCGTCTCCCTCCCCGAGGTGCCGCTGCTCGCGGTGTTGCCTGGCACCGGAGGGCTCACCCGCTTGGTCGACAAGCGCATGGTCCGTCGCGACAGAGCAGACGTGTTCTGCACCACCAGCGAAGGGGTGCGCGGCAAGCGCGCGGTGGAGTGGGGCATCGTCGATGCGGTCGCGCCGCGCAGCAAGTTCGACGCGGTGGTGAACGAGCGTGCCAAGGCCCTCGCGAGCACGGTCACCCTGAACAAGGGGAGCAAGGGCATCGCTCTGCCGCCCGTGTTGCCCGTGATCGAGGACGGCACCTACCGCTACGAGTACGCCACCGTGACCGTCGACGCCGACAAGCGCACCGCACAGCTCACGGTGCACGCACCGAAGGCGGCGCCACCCAAGGACGCCGCGGCCATCGAAGCGGCGGGCCCAGAACAATGGTCGCTGCGCGCGTTTCGCGAGCTCGACGACGCGATCCTTCGCCTGCGGGTCGATCACCTCGAGGTGGGCATGGTGGTGCTCGAGACCCGCGGTGAAAGGGGGCACGTGCTCGCCGCCGACGCGGCGCTCGAGGCTTCACAGGACAGCTGGCTCGCGCGCGAGATTCGCCTCCTTCAGGCGCGCGTGCTCCGCCGCGTCGATCTCACCAGCAAGAGCTTCTTCGCGCTGGTCGGTGAGGAGAGCTGCTTCTGTGGATCGCTGCTCGAGCTCGCGCTCGCGGCCGACCGCATCTACATGCTCGCCGATGACGATGCGAAGGTGAGCGTCGAGGTCAGCGCGGCGAACGCGGGCGGGCTGCCGATGACGCATGGCCTGTCGCGCCTGACCGCGCGCTTTCAGAAGCACCCCGAGCAGGTCAGTGTGGTGCTCGCGCAGAAGGGTCCGATCGCGACCGAGCGCGCCGACGAACTCGGCCTCGTCACCGTCGCGCCCGACGAGATCGACTGGGACGACGACATCCGTATCGCCATCGAGGAGCGCGCGAGTCTCTCGCCCGACGCCCTCACTGGCATGGAGGCCTCGCTGCGGTTCCCCGGCGGCGAGAACGGCGACAGCAAGATCTTCGCGCGCCTGTCTGCTTGGCAGAACTGGATCTTCCAGCGTCCCAACGCCGTCGGGCCGCAGGGCGCGCTCACCAAGTACGGCCAGCCCGATCGCCCAGTCTTCGGCTGGTCCCGCTGCTGACGCCCCAGGGCCTCGCGCGACGCCGTATCCAGGCCGAGGGGCTCGTTCTCCCTTGGACCATCGGCGAGGCGGTCGACATCGTGCTGGTCGCGTATCAAGCGACGGTGGCGATCGACCTGGTCTACATTCTCAGCATCGACCTGGTCTGGAAGACCTGAGCGGTGGGGCCCTGAGCCCCACGCAGAAGGCATCTTGGGTAGTAGGATAGCGGTCTCGATCGAGGAGGAGCGTGATGGACGCGAAGTACTTGCCCGCCGGTATCAGCAATCGAGGGGCGCCTTCCAACATCCCAGCCAAACGACTCGAGATGGCCAGTGTGCCTTCGATGGTCGCCAGTCTTCCCAAGGACTGGGGCTATCGAGGGCCCGCGCCCAAATCGATGCAAGCTCGATTCGATCCGGTGCCTACCGCCCGAGCGTTCCGCTACCCCGGCCCCACGCCCAAACAGAGCTCCCCTGCGCAGTGGGCCAAGTCGGACTGTGGCTGCAAGGGCGCCCCCTGCGGGGACGACGAGATTCACACGCTCGATGAGCGCCCGGGCGTCCCGGACGCGAGGTGCGAGCATTACGTCGACCGGCGTGAGTCGGCCCAGGGTAGTGGCATCTACCGTCCGATGAGCGTGACGTTCACCGCGAGCGAGTACACGGCGCTCGTCCTGGTGTGGCTCGACTACGAGAACGCGCATCCGCGGCCCGGTATCGGCATCGACCCGTCGAGCGGCCGGAGCCGCCGCCCCTGGTCCCCACCAGCGCCGTTCGGCCTCGACGAGAGGCAACGCGCCCAGTTCTTGGCGGAGCACCGTTGGCCGCAGGTCGACGCCTACGTTGTTGAGCGCTCTGGCGCGAATGGTCTGTATCCCCGAGCGATCGCGGCCGCGATGGCACGTCAATACCCATGGCTCGAGTCTCTTCACGCCAGGATGGGGCTTGCCCTGGGCTCGGGAAGCTGGAGCCTGGAGCTGGCCAACTGGCTGCTCACCACGACCTCGGAGTGGGTCTGCTGGCGCGGCGTCTACATCCCGACCGACCCCGACACTGCCCGGAACCGCTTCAGGATGCTCGGCTTCTACCCGCCGCCAGTGGGCGTGTATGCGGGTGAACCGGTCGTTGTGCCCGTGGAGTTGACCGAGCGAATGTCGCCATGCCCGCCGGGTATGCACTTGGAGCAGGTGCCGATTTCACCACGTGAATGGGACCAGCTCCAAGCGGCGGCGGAAGAGGCTAATCGAACTACGGGCGACGAGATTGGACGTCCGGGAACACACTTGAATCCTGACTTGTGGAACTCTGTCTATCTCGACCACTTCCTCGATGAGGTTCGGAGCCGGTGCCCGTCCTGTTGGGAGAGTATCTCTGTCTCTGAGCTCGTGTTCCTGCTGCGCCGAGATTCACTTCCGATCGTCCCCTGCGCTGCGCTGGGCCTTCCGCCCGATTGTGCCGGGCGACCGATATTGTTCTATGGGAACAATGTTGGCTGGAGTTCGAAGGGGACCCTCGAGCGACTCCCCCCGTTTCGCTGCGTCGCACGTGGGTTTGGAGGCTAGCGTGTCGGTGTTTCGCGCACTCTGGGTGATGACCAGCGCCTTGCCGATTGTCGGATGCGGAGGGTGGGCGGAGACATGTGGGAGGCCGACGCTGTCCGAGCGGGCGGCGTCCGTCGTGGTGAGCGACCTGGAGAGCTGCGCGCGGACAGCCGGAGGAGAGGTGACCTGCTGGGGTGGATGCGCGCGCTTGAGCCGCGAGGCCACGGTGACCCACGTCGAGCCCGACGAGGTGCTCTGGGCGGGTGGCGATACCGTGTGCGTCGCGTCCAGCGAGGGCCTTCGCTGCTCCGGCGGCGACGCCTTCGAGCCGGTCCTCGGCGTCGCCTCGCGCCCCGGGTGGGTGGGTATCGAAGACTGGGTCGGCCTGATGATCGTGGATGATCACCTCTTGCGCTTTCCTTCGGTGCCCGGGGTCCGCGACGGCGGGCGCATGCCGCTCGAGGTTCGCGGACGGTGGCCGCTACCTCCGAGCTTCGTGGGTGTCCTGCACTACGGCGGCGCCGGCGTGGCTGTTCGACGCGACGGGGCCATCGTGGGGACCAGGGGTGATGAGATCGCCAGGCTCGCCATCGGGGATCTCGTCTTCGTGACGGGCTCCGTTCAGTACGGTTGCGCGATGCACGAGCGCGGCGCGCTATATTGCTGGGCCCCCCGGTCTCTCCCGAGCGCGCCCCCGGTGATCGAGCACGTCGCGATTACCGATGTCGCGGAGGTGCTCGCTGCCGGTCTCCAAGGCCCCCACCCCGACACGATTCCCTTCGGCGCGCACGCCTGTGCAAGACGGACCAACGGTGAGGTCTGGTGCTGGGGCGACGACGGCTGCGACGCCCAGCCCATACGTCTCCCCGGACCCATCAATGCGTGTGACCGACACCGCGCGGAGCACCCGGAGCAGGTACTGCTGCCCGGGCCCGCGACTGATATCGCGGTTGCGCCACACCACGCGTGCGCGGTGACCGAGGACGGATCGGTGTACTGCTGGGGCAGCAACTTCTGGGGCGCGCTCGGCGACGGAACGCGGATCGACTCGGCGATCCCGGTCAGAGCGCTGGCGGGTGCCAATTCCGACGCGGCGTCCGTTGGTGCGCCATGACCACTCGAAAGCTCCCTCTTCGCGTCGCGCCGATTTGGCCGGAGTGGCGTCACATGGAGTTGCCCGGACCCGCGCTGGAGACATTGGTCGGCGGCTACTACGAGGACGGTACGGCGTGGTGCTGGGGATCCAACGCGTACGGGCAACTGTTCGACGGCACGACGATTGATTCCGAGACACCAGTGCAGGTTGTCATCGCCGGGGAACCGTGAAGGCGAAGGACTTCGGGTACGGGGGTCCCACCCCGAAGCAGGTCGGGCAGCCGCTCGTGACGAGCCCCGCCGTTGGACTGCGCGCACCGGTGGACTACGCGGGGGCGAGCCCTGTGTACGGCCGTTTCCGCGGTGTGCCCACCGACCAGGGTTACCTCGACGTGCGCGACCCGACCGGGCGTCGACCGCCGTTCCTTCCACCGGTCGTCGGTCCTGAGTACGGAGGCGCTGCTCACGTCGCGGTTCGACTGCGAGACCAGTTCATCATGGAGCTGAACGTGTTCGCGGGTGGCAGGTCAGCCGTGCTCTCTGGGGGAACGCACCAGCGAGGGGCAGGGCAAGTGATGGACTCGGCGACCGGGTACCCCATCCTCGGGGTCGTGGGCGTGGAGGCGGTCGTCCCACGCGGCGCCGTCGCCCGCCTGGCGACGACCGTGGCGGAACTCCGCAGCCCGACGACCGTGCGGGTGGCACGCAAGACGCTCGTACCGCTTCCCGAGGCTTCCTCACGGACGATCGTTGGAGGTCAGTCGTGCGTGGTGATGACGAGTAGCGGACCGTGTATGCTCGCCGCCTACCGCGCGAGATGGAGCGCGAGCGCGGCGAGCGCGCCCGTCGATGAACTCTGGTTCGTCGAGCTGAGCGCCTCCGGGGCGGTCACTCTCTCTCGTGGCCCGGCGGTCCCCGCGGGGTCCCGCGATGCGCCGCTCGCGTACCCGGCGATCACCACGGATCTCCGCGGCGACCAAGCGTTCGTCGCATGGCCCGTCACGCTCGCCAGCGGCCAGGCGGCGATAGTGTCTGGGCTCGCGTCGCGCGGTTCGAGCAGACAGTGGTCACTGGGCATGACGCAGACGAGTCCTTGGCCCAGGTACATCGCCGCGAAGGACAGCCTCGACAATGGGTTCTATGTTGGACTCTCGGCGCAGACCGATCACGCTTTTTTCGAGTATGTGCTGGCCGCGGTGAAGAACAACGGTCTTCCCTTCCTCGCGCGGTACGGCGGCGCGGGTGGTCTCATCACGACGCCGCAGGAGTTCGGGGTGTGCACCGAGCAATCGCATGGCGACGTCCAACTGAAGAGGCACCCGACGACCGGGCGATTGCTTCTGCAGCTCCACCACAACACGTTCTATTTCGAGCGTTCGGGGTCGGGATTCCAGACACTCGATGACCAAGGGCAGCCGGTGGATCAAACGATGCCCGTGACCCTTCCTGGAGGAGCGATCGTAGCCCCGTGCAATGTCGTATTCCCCCTCACGGGAGCTCTCGCCAATTTTGGGGAGTCATCAGTGATTGGCGTCGGGTACGCCCCTGGTACGGAGTTCGCGATCGCGAGCGGCGCGGCGGAACGTGAGCCGGGACGAATCGTGTTCAATGTACTGAGTGCACCGCGCACTTTGATATCCGTCTACGGGACCTCGGTCGGCGGCTACGTCGGCGCGGCGCTCACCGTCATTTCTCGCTGGCCCGCGCAGGCCATACTTGCTGGACAACTAGGCCCAGTGGCGGCGCCAACGACCGCGTTGGTACTCGGAATCGTGCAATGAGGTACCCCTCCGCGGTCGTAGTGTGTGGCCTAGCGTTGCTCGCATGCGACGCGCGGTCGCACGTACTCGACGATGTGCCAGCAATGGACGCTGGGCTTCGACTCGACGTACCCGCGCGAGACTGCGGGGCGATGCGCGATCGCGGGGTCGGCGTGCTCTTCGTCATCCAGTCGTTCGGGGCGACATTTGCGCCTCGAATCTACGCGCAATACGCAGCGCGTGAGCTTTTCCCGCTGCTTCGTGATCGCACCACTGGTCTCATCCGGTTCGGGGCGATCACTGGGGATGCGGGACCTGGGGGAATCATCGGGAATGGATGCGCCGTCCCAGGAAGAGACGGCATCGTGCTCGACGGAGGTGAGCGAGGTGAGCCCGCCCCATCGTCGATCCTCACGTTGGCGCCGGGTGATCCCATCGAGCCATTCCTCGCCGGGACGCTTGGTCTTTTGGATGATGCGTTCGACGACGAGTGCGTGAATCAGGTGCTCGAGTCCACGCTGCGCGCGATCACCCCAAGCACCGTGCCCGTGACCCTGCCGCCCCATGGCAGCGTCCACGGGGATAGAGAGACGGCCGGTTTGGTAGAGCCGGGCGACGTGCTCCTCGTCGTGTTCGTGACCGACGCCGAGGACTGCTCCTGGAGCGAGGTGGTGCTCGCCGATCCACCAGACCGACGGGTCCCGTTCTGCGAGGCCCCCTACCGGTGCTGTCCCGAAGTGCTGTATCCCTCCGCTGAGCGCTACGTGCCCGCGTTCCGAGCGGCGGCCGAGGCCCTCGAGGTCGACCTCGCCTTCGCCCTAATCTCGGCAGTGCCCGAGGCCGACGTGTCACTCGCGGAGTGGCGCGCCCGCGGTGCCCCCGACACAGAGCTCTGCGGCGGCGACACCCCGTCGATCTATCGCGACATGCCGTGGCGCATCTTCGAGACGCTGGATGCGTTCGAGCCCTTCGTCACCACCCAGCCTCGTTGTGACCCCGACTACGACGCCATCGCGGACGTGGTGAGCAACGTGGCCTGCGCGACCAGACCGTAGGTCGCGACCGGCTCAGCGAATCGGCGTGAAGGTCTCGCCGCTCAGCGTCACCAGGCGCAGTGCGCGCGACGGATGACGAGTGGTGCCCAAGCCCCCGCTCGCGCCCAGCGTGCTCGCGCCTGTGGTGGTCGGCAGGTAGCTGGTCATGTCGGTGCGGGTGATGCGGCCGCCCAGCACGCCACGCCTTATCAACATGAACGCGTCGTGGGCGTACGCGGCGAAAGCGTCGGGG